>Ga0179594_10000240_pt1 | contig 15096 bp, 14 predicted proteins | sample CZOMad1_1_08_16f_FD_148625 | JGI IMG/M metagenome (GOLD analysis project Ga0179594, IMG submission 148625) | Vadose zone soil fungal communities from Angelo Coast Range Reserve, California, USA - CZOMad1_1_08_16fungal (Illumina Assembly) | ecosystem: Environmental > Terrestrial > Soil > Vadose...
TCGACCGGAACCACGTCCTTCGGGCCGACCTTGCCTTCCAGCAGCAGCTTGGCGATCGGGTTTTCGATCTGCTGCTGGATCGCCCGTTTCAGCGGCCGTGCCCCATACAGCGGATCGAATCCGACCTTGGCCAGCTCGGCCACCGCCGCGTCGCTGACGACCAGCTTCAGGTCCTGCGCTGCCAGCCGCGCCTCCAGGCGACGCAGCTGGATTCTGGCAATCGCTTCGATCTGGCGCCGGTCCAGCGCCTGGAACACCACGATCTCATCGATCCGGTTGACGAACTCCGGCCGGAAGTGCTTGCGAACCTCGCCCATCACGGCTTCCTTGATCAGGTCCGGATCCTGGCCCGCCATCCGCTGGATCTCGTGCGATCCCAGGTTCGAGGTCATCACGATCACGGTGTTCTTGAAGTCGACTGTGCGGCCCTGTCCGTCGGTCATCCGGCCGTCGTCCAGCACCTGCAGCAGCACGTTGAAGACGTCGCTGTGCGCTTTTTCGACCTCGTCCAGCAGGATCACGCTGTACGGTTTGCGCCGCACCTGTTCGGTGAGCTGGCCGCCTTCCTCGTAACCGACGTAGCCGGGCGGCGCACCGATCAGCCGCGCCACCGAATGGCGCTCCATGTATTCGGACATGTCGATCCGGATCAGGTGATCTTCGCTGTCGAACAGGAATTCGGCCAGCGCCTTGCACAGCTCGGTCTTGCCGACGCCTGTGGGCCCGAGGAACAGGAACGAGCCGTATGGCCGGTTGGGATCGGCCAGGCCCGCTCGCGAGCGGCGGATCGCATCGGCGACCAGCCGAACCGCTTCGTCCTGCCCGACCACCCGCGCGTGCAAGTGCTCTTCCATCTTCAGCAGCTTCTCGCGCTCGCCCTGCATCATCTTGGACACCGGAATGCCGGTGGCGCGCGAGACGACCTCCGCGATTTCCTCGGCTCCGACTTCCTTGCGCAGCAGCTTGAACTCGCGCTTGCCGCCTCCCGATTCGGCCTCCTTCAGCTGGCGCTCCAGCGCCGGCAGCCTGCCGTACTGGATCTCGGCCAGCTTGTCGAATTGGCCGCGACGCTGCAGGTCCGCCATCTGGGCCTTGAGCCGGTCGATCTCGGCCTTGATCTGAGCCGCCCCCTGCACGGCGGCTTTCTCGGCCCGCAGCACCTCGTCGAGGTCGGCGTACTCGCGCTCCAGCCGTTTGATCTCGGCCTCGATCAGCTCGAGCCGCCGGCGCGAGGCCTCGTCGCTTTCCTTCTTGACGGCCTCCCGCTCGATCTTCAGCTGGATGATGCGCCGGTCCAGCTTGTCCATCACCTCGGGCTTGGAATCGATCTCCATCTTGATCCGCGCTGCGGCCTCGTCGATCAGATCGATCGCCTTGTCCGGAAGGAAGCGGTCGGTGATGTAGCGGTGCGACAACTCGGCGGCAGCGACGATCGCCGGATCGGTGATCTCGACGCCGTGGTGCAGCTCGTAGCGCTCCTGCAGCCCGCGCAGGATCGCGATGGTCGCTTCCACGCTGGGTTCGTCCACTATCACTTTCTGGAAGCGGCGCTCCAGCGCCGCGTCCTTCTCGATGTTTTTGCGATACTCGTCCAGCGTGGTGGCGCCGATACAGTGCAGCTCGCCGCGCGCGAGCGCGGGCTTCAGCATGTTGCCGGCGTCGATCGCTCCTTCGGCCTTGCCGGCGCCCACCAACGTGTGGATCTCGTCGATGAACACGATCGTCCTGCCTTCATCGGCCGCGATGTCCTTCAGGACCGCCTTCAGGCGCTCCTCGAATTCGCCTCGGTACTTCGCCCCGGCCAGCATGGCCGCCAGATCGAGCACCAGAACGCGCTTGCCCTTCAGGGTCTCCGGCACTTCCTCGTTGACGATCCGCTGGGCCAGCCCCTCGACGATCGCGGTCTTGCCCACGCCCGGCTCGCCGATCAGCACCGGATTGTTCTTGGTTCGCCGCTGCAGGATCTGGATCGTGCGACGGATCTCGTCGTCGCGCCCGATCACCGGATCGAGCTTGCCCTGCCGCGCGCGCTCGGTCAGGTCGATCGTGTACTTCTTCAGCGCTTCCCGCTGGCCTTCGGATTCGGCCGAATCGACGCTGGCGCCGCCGCGCACCGCCTCGATCGCCGCATCCATCGCCTTGCGCGTCAGGCCGTGCTCGCGGGCCAGACGGCCGGCTTCGCTCTTGTCGTCGGCCAGCGCCAGCAGGAACATCTCGCTGGCGATGTAGGCGTCGCCGCGCCGTTGGGCTTCCTTGTCGGCCTGGTTCAGCAGGCCGACAAGGTCGCGCCCGACCTGGACCTGGCCGTCGATTCCCTGCACCTGCGGCACCCGCTTCAGCGCCGCGTCGACCGCGGCGGCCAGGGGCCCGACGGCCACTCCCGCGCGCTGCAGCAGCGAGCGGGCCCCTCCATCGGACTGGCGCAGCATCGCCGCCAGCACGTGCACGGGCTCGATGTACTGGTGATCGTTGCCCGCCGCAATCGACTGCGCGTCGGCGAGCGCCTCCTGAAACTTGGTGGTCAAGCGGTCCTGTCGCATGGCACGGCCCCGTTTCGGGTTTCCCCCAGAAGCCTAGTTTGGGCGTCCGGGGGCCGTTTTCAATCGCCTGCGCTAGGAGAAGGTCGGGTGCCCCGAAAAGTCCAGCCAGCGCTGCGTCGCAAAGTCGTACAGCTTGCAGCGCCGCGCGGTGTCGAAATACCAACGCCAGGAGAAGGCCTGAACGACGATACGGCCCGGCATCAACTGCTCGAGCTTCGCCTGGGCGCGCTTCAACCGATACAGCGGGATGGACATGTCCAGGTGATGGGCGGTGTGCTCCATGATGTGGTGCATCAGCGCGCCAAACCCGCGACGAAACTTCAGGTGCACGGTGGTGCTGACGGCGGGGTTCGACGCGCTCCAGGCCAGCTTGTCGGCGAACCAGCTGACCGACGTGTGGGTATGGTGCACGTACACGACGAACCCGATCATTCCGTTCCAGAAGATGAACGGCACCACGAAGGCGACCATTAGCAGCAAGGCCACGGACTGGCCGGTCGACGTGGCCACCCAGACCACGCCGCCAATCCAGGCCAGGCCCGCAATCAGCGCCAGCGCACAGTCGGCGCGGAAGATCGGCCGGCGGCTCGGCATGTGCCGCTGGCTGGGGAAGAACATTCGCAGCCACCAGATCTCGACCAGGTAGTAAAGCCAGGGGGCCCAGCCGCTTCGATAGACGCGTTCCAGGCCGCGGCGCCACGCCGGCATCGCTGCATATTCCTCGGCGGATTTCGGCGCCCACACGAAATCGAAGCCGCGCAGATTGGTGTAGCCGTGGTGCACGACGTTGTGACCGACTTCCCACAAGCTGTACGGAGTCAGCGACGGCAGGAACGCGATGCGGCCGATCCAACGGTTCAGGCCACGGTGCTGCGTGTAGCTCTGGTGGCAGGCATCGTGGCCGATGATGAAAAGACGCCCGATCACGAAGCCGCAAGCCAGGGCCGAGAGCAGTTTCAGGACCGGGCTGGCCGCCAGCAGCGCGCCGGTCAGCGCCGCCGAATACAGCGCGAGGTCCACCAGCAGCAGCCCGATGGCCAGCGGTGTGGAGCGCTTCACGAGCGGCGCAAGCTCGCTGCGCAACTGCTTGCGCGACGGAAGCGGCGCGGTCGTGTCGTTCGCATTAACTAGGGTCATCGACAGTCGTCCGGGCACGAGGCAAACTCAATAATAATTGTAGCTCACGCGATCGCGCGCACCGTAGCCATTCCCAGTGCGGTCAGCGCGAGCGAACCGACCAGGTGGGCGGCAGCGGTCGCAACCGCCCACTGCGGTTGGCCTCGTGACAGCAGCGTCACGACCTCGGCCGAGAATGTCGAAAACGTCGTCAGTCCGCCCAGGAAGCCCGTGATCGCGAACAGCCTCCACTCCGGCGCGACTCCCTGGTTCTGCGCAAAAAACCCCACCGCCACGCCGACCAGGTAACCGCCGATCAGGTTCGACGCCAGTGTGCCGAGCGGAACGGTCGGCAGCAGTGGATTCAGTCGCAGCCCCAGCCACCAGCGCAGCCAGGCGCCGCCGGCAGAACCCAGTCCGACCGCGCCGAAGGCCATCCACGCGGGCCACGGCCGCATCACTTGCGCGGCTCCCCGCGCTGCCAGGCCGCGCGCGCCCGCTCGTCCGATGAGCGCGCCTCGACCCAGCGCGAGCCTTGCGGGGTACTCTCCTTTTTCCAGAACGGGGCATCCGTCTTCAGATAGTCGATCAGGAAGCGGCACGCCTCGAACGCGTCGTGCCGATGCAGGCTGGTGACAGCCACCAGCACGATCTGATCGAGGGGAGCGATCACCCCGATCCGATGCACGATCAAAGCGTCGATGATGTCCCAGCGCTGGCGTGCCTGCGCCACGATGTCTTCGAGCGCGCGCTCGGTCATCCCCGGGTAATGCTCCAGCGTGAGGTCCAGCACCTCGCGCCCGTCGTTCACGTCGCGCGCCAGCCCGACGAAACTGGCGATCGCCCCGACCTTGGGGTTGGCGCCTCGCAGCGCGGCCAGTTCGGCGCCGACATCAAAGTCATTCGATTGGACGCGCACGGTCATCAGTAAGGCCCGTGTGTCGTTGCGCTGCGGTCAGCCGCCCGTGACCGGCGGAAAGAACGCGACTTCGGCACCGTCGCGAAGGCGGGTCGCATCGGCGGCCATCGTCTGGTCCATCGCGGCGCGTATCGGCCGCACCTCGGCGAACGCCCGGTTCCACGGCGCTCCGCGCTGCGCCAGCCACGTGCGCAGCTCACCGACCGTGGTCACATCGGCCGGGATCTCGATGTCTTCTCCCGAACGTCCGATCGCGTCCCGGAGGCGAGCGAAGTAAAGCACGGACAGTTTCAACCGAACAGCTCCGAAAACGGAAGATAAGGCACTTCGTCTCCGCGTGCGACACGGCGCCCGACTTCGATATCGGCCAGCCCGTCGGCCCACGCGGCCGACGTCAGCACGGCCGAATTCTGGACCGCAAAGGCCTGCAGGCAGCCCTGATCCGTCACCCGCACGCGCAGCAATTCGCGCCTCGCCCCGGCTTGCCGGACTTCGAAGTCGGCCCGCATCGGGATGGCCCGCGGAAGCAGCTCGATCGCGCCTTGCCGCTTCAGGATGAACGGGCGCGCCAGCATCGCAAACGTGACGAGCCCCGAGACCGGATTGCCCGGAAGGCCGATGAACGGGACGCCGCGCACCTGCCCGAACGCGAGCGGCTTGCCGGGCTTCATCGCGATCTGCCAAAGATCGATCGCCCCTTCGGCTTGCACCGCAGCTCGTACGTAATCAGCCTCGCCGACCGACACGCCGCCGCAGCTGATCACGAGATCGGCTTGCTCGGCGGCCCGCACCAGGGCCTGCCGCGTCGGCTCCAGCCGGTCCGGCACGATGCCCACGTCGATGACCTCGCATCCCAGCCCTCGCAGCAGAGCCGAGAGCAGGAAGCGGTTCGAGTTGTAGATGCGGCCTTCCGGCAGCGGATCGCCGGGCATCGCCAGCTCATCGCCGGTGAACAGCACGCCCACCTTCAGGCGCCGATAGACGGTCAGGTTGGCCAGGCCGACCGAGGCCGCCAGACCGACGTGCGGCGGCCGCAAGCGCGTTCCGCGCGCCAGCACCTTGGCCCCCGCCGCGATGTCCATTCCGGCTGGCCGGATCCATTGTCCGGGCGTCGGCATCGCCAGCACGACGACCCGATCGGCCTGTAGCTGCGTGGCCTCCTGCGGCACGATCGCGTCGCAGCCGGCGGGAATCGGCGCGCCGGTGAAAATGCGCGCGGCCGACCCGGCCGCGAGCGGCTGACCGACTTGCCCTGCCTGGATCCGCTGCGACACCGGCAGGCTGGCCGGCACGTGGGTCAGATCGGCGCTGCGCACCGCATATCCGTCCATCTCGGAATTGTCCAGCGGCGGCACTGCGATGCCCGAGACGACTGGCTCGGCCAGCACACGGCCGAGCGCATCGAGTGTCGCAACCGTTTCGACCCGACTAACGGGCGAGGCTTGCCTCAACAGTGTCTCGATCGCCTGGTCGAGCGCAATCATCACTCAATCCCCAGATGCTGAACGATGAAGACCGCAATGGCCGCGACATCGTCGCGCGCAAATCGCGGCAGCGCGCGATCGACCGGATCATCGCACACGACCGCGATCAGATTCGGATCGCCCTCCTTCGCGCCTGACGGCGCTACGGAGGGCAAGCCCTCCGTAGCGCGAAGCGCAGACGCAACGGAGGGCAAGCTCTCCGAAGCGCGAAGCGCAGACGCAACGGAGGGCAAGCTCTCCGAAGCGCGAAGCGCAGACGTAACGGAGGGCAAGCCCTCCGAAGCGCGAAGCGCGAAGGAGGGGCCGCGCACTTCGATGCGCGGGATCGATCCGTCGCTACGAAAGCCCTCTACCAGCACCAGGTCGCAGGGGGCCAGCTCGGCCAGCAACTGGTCGAACCCGGCGGCCTGGCCGCGCAGCTCGGTCATCAGGGCCCAGCGCTGGGGCGCGGCGATCATCACCTGGGCGGCCCCCGCGGCCCGCAGGCGAAAGGAATCCTTGCCCGGCCGATCGAGATCGAATCCCTGGTGCGCATGCTTCAGCGCCGACACGGTCAGCCCGCGCTGCGCCATCAGCGGAATCAGGCGCTCGATCAAGGTCGTCTTGCCGGACCCGGACTGACCGACGAAACCGATGGCCTTCACTGTGCTTGCCTCAGCTGGATCTGGCCTCGATGTAGCGCCGGATCGCGGCTGCATCGGGGGGCATCTTCTCGAACCGCTGAGGGCGCGCCAGCATTTCGCTCATCGCGTGGGTGAGCGGCGGCGCCTGGTCGATCGCCTCGACGATCGTTTCCGAGAACTTCGCCGGCTGCGCCGTTTCCAGGCAGATCATCGGAATTCCGGGCCGGCCCGCATCGCGGGCGACCTTGATGCCGTCGGCGGTGTGCGGATCGACGATCCTGCCGCTCGCGTGGAACACGGACCGGATCGTGGCCAACCGGTCTGCGTGCGTGCTGCGCCCGGAGCCGAATCCGCAAGCTGCCGCACCCTGCCAGTACGGTGTTGCCGTCAGATCGAACTCGCCGCGCTCATCGAGCTGCCGCCACAGCTGGCGCACGTGGTCCGGAGCGCGCCCCACCAGGTCGAAGACGAAGCGCTCGAAATTCGACGCCTTGGAGATGTCCATCGACGGGCTGCTGGTGGCGACGGTCTGACGGCGGCTGCGCAGGCGATAGCGACCGGTCCGGAAGAACTCGTCGAGCACGTCGTTCTCGTTGGTCGCAACGATCAGCCGGTCGATCGGCAGCCCCATGCTGCGCGCGATCCATCCGGCCAGTACGTTGCCGAAGTTGCCCGATGGCACGCAGAACGACACCCGATCGGCGTCGTCGCCGGTAGCGGCAAAATAGCCGTGGAAGTAGTAAACGACCTGCGCCGCCACCCGGGCCCAGTTGATCGAGTTGACCGCGCCCATCCGGTGGCGCCGCTTGAACTCGACGTCGGAGCCGATCTGCTTGACGATGTCCTGGCAGTCGTCGAACGTACCCTCAACGGCGATGTTGAAGATGTTCGGATCGTTGAGCGAATACATCTGAGCGCGTTGAAAGGCGCTCATCCGGCCGTACGGCGACAGCATGAATACGCGGATTCCAGTCCGGCCGCGCATCGCGTATTCGGCCGACGAGCCGGTGTCGCCCGATGTCGCCCCCAGGATGTTCAGCGTGTCCGCGCCGGCCGGCAGTTCGTGCTGGAACAGGGCGCCCAGCAGCTGCATCGCCAGGTCCTTGAACGCCAGCGTTGGACCGTTGGACAGCTGCAGCAGCTTCAGCCCCGGCTCCAGCTCTGTCAGCGGTGCGACCTGCTCGCTGCCGAACAACGCCGCCGTGTACACACTGCGCGTGAGCCTCGCCAGCTCCCCGGCCGGATAATCGTCCGCGAACAGGCTCATCAGTTCGCAGGCAAGCTGCGCGTACGGCAGGCCGCGCCAGGCACGCAGCATGGCCGCATCGACGCGTGGATACCGCCCGGGCACCATCAGTCCGCCATCGGGCGCAAGGCCCTCGAGCAATACGGCGCGAAAACGCGCCGGCGGCGTCTGCCCCCGCGTCGACACATACACCATCAGAGCAGCTCTTCCTGACGGATCCGGATCACGGGCGCCAGCACGGTCGGCAGCGTCTCGATGCGGCCAAGGGCGGCGTTGACGTCGCGTTCGAGCGCTTCGTGCGTCAGCAGGATGATGTCGGTCTGGTTCTCGCCCTCGCTGGGCTCGCGCTGAAACATCGCGTCGATCGAGATCCGGTGATCGGCCAGGATCCGCGCGATGTCGGCCAGCACGCCCGGCCGGTCGGCCACCCGCATCCGGAAGTAATACGACGTGACGGTGTCTTCGATCCCGAGCCACGGCAGGTTCACCAGCGCGTCCGGCTGGAAGGCCAGATGCGGAACCCGGTTGTCCGGGTCGGCCGTGTGGGTGCGCGTGACGTCGACCAGGTCGGCCACCACGGCCGAAGCGGTCGGCTCGGCGCCCGCGCCGGGGCCGTAATACAGCGTGGTCCCGACCGCGTCGCCCTTGACCAGCACCGCATTCATCGGGCCTTCCACGCTGGCGAGCAACCGCTGCATCGGCACCAGCGTCGGGTGCACCCTGAGCTCGACTCCATGGTTCGTCCGTTTCGTGATTCCGAGCAGCTTGATCCGGTATCCGAGCTGCTCGGCATACCGAATGTCGGCGGCCGCCAGCTTGCCGATGCCTTCCATGTACGCGGCCTCGAAGCGGATCGGCACGCCGAACGCGATCGAGCAAAGGATGGTCAGCTTGTGCGCGGCGTCGACCCCGTCGATGTCGAAGCGAGGGTCGGCCTCGGCGTAGCCCAGCGCCTGGGCCTGCTCCAGCACCGATTCGAACGAGGCGCCGGTCGCGCGCATCTGGCTGAGGATGAAGTTGCTGGTCCCGTTGATGATGCCCGCGATCCATTCGATCCGGTTCGCCGTCAGGCCTTCGCGCAGCGCCTTGATGATCGGGATGCCGCCGGCCACCGCCCCCTCGAACGCCACCATCACGCCGACCCGGTGGGCGGCCGCGAAGATTTCATTGCCGTGCACCGCCAGCAGCGCCTTGTTGGCCGTGACCACGTGCTTGTGGTTGCCGATCGCCTCCAGCACCAGCGCACGGGCCGGGTCGCAGCCCCCTATCAGCTCCACCACGATGTCGATGCCGGCGCTGCCGACCAGTTGTTCCGGGCTGTCGGTGACTTCGATGCCCGCGCCCACGACGGTGCGAGCCCTGGCGGCGTCGCGCACTGCGATCTTCACGATCTCGATGCCACGGCCGGCGCGGCGCTGGATCTCCTCCTGGTTGCGCCGCAGGATCTCGTAGGTGCCCCGCCCCACGGTTCCGAAGCCGAGCAAGCCGACCCTGATCGGTTTCATAGCGGCGCGGGCGACTCGGGCGTCAGGCCGCGGCCCTGCCCAGCGAGTCGCGCCGCAGCATGTCACGGATGCCGCGCACTGCTTGTCGGATCCGGTGTTCGTTCTCGATCAATGCGAAGCGCACGTGCGTGTCGCCGTATTCTCCGAACCCGATGCCGGGCGACACCGCGACCCCGGCCTGCGACAGCAGCTTCTTGGCGAACTCCAGCGATCCGGCCGCGCGGTACGGCGCGGGAATCTCGGCCCATATGTACATCGAAGCTTTCGGCACCTCGACCGGCCATCCGGCTTCCTGCAGTCCCTTGGCCAGCACGTCGCGCCGGCGCTGATATTGCGCGCAGATGCCGGCGACGCAGTCCTGCGGACCTTCGAGCGCCGCGATCGAGGCGACCTGGATCGGCGTGAACGTGCCGTAGTCGTGGTAGCTCTTGATGCGCGCCAGCGCGGCCACCAGGTCCCGGTTGCCGACCATGAATCCGATCCGCCATCCCGCCATGTTGTAGCTCTTGCTCAGCGTGAAAAACTCGACCGCCACGTCGCGGGCGCCGGGCACTTGCATGATCGAAGGGGCCTGGTAGCCGTCGAACACGATGTCGGCGTAGGCCAGATCGTGCACGACGTAGATGCCGTGCGCGCGTGCCAGTTCGACCACGCGCCGGAAGAAGTCCAGATCGACGCACTGCGCGGTCGGATTGCTCGGGAAACCCAGCACCATCATCCGCGGCTTCGGAAAGGATTCGCGGATCGCGCGCTCCAGCTCCCCGAAGAAGTCCGTCCCGTGAGTGGTCCGCACCGAGCGGATGTCGGCTCCGGCGATGATCGCGCCGTAGATGTGGATCGGATAGCTCGGATTCGGAACCAGGACCGTATCGCCGCGGTCCAAGGTGGCGAGCATCAGGTGGGCCAGGCCCTCCTTGGAGCCGATCGTGACGATCGCCTCGAAATCGGGATCGATCCGGACCTGGAACCGGTTCTGGTACCAGTTGGCAATCGCGCGGCGCAGCCGGGGGATTCCCTTGGACACCGAATAGCCGTGGGTATCCTGCCGCTGTACCGCTTCGATCAGCTTGTCGACGATGTGCCTGGGCGTGGGCCCGTCCGGATTGCCCATGCTCATGTCGACGATGTCCTCGCCACGGCGCCGGGCCGCCATTTTCAGCTCGGTCGTGATGTTGAACACGTACGGCGGAAGCCGCTTGATGCGCGGAAATTCGGGCGAGACGTGCTCCATGGGGGCCTTTCGAAGGCATAATTTACCGCAAATGCAGGAGCCGCATTGAAGCTGCACGAACAGCGTGCCGCCCACCTGAACACCGTCACCGGTTACGGCCCGGGCTATATCGAGATCAACGGCGCCCGCCACGCTGGAAACCTGATCGTGGTGGCTGCTGCGGTGCAGTCCTGGGCTGTGGCCGGGTTCGAGTCGCTGCAGCGGCAGGATTTCGATCCGGTGCTCAGTCATGAGCCCGAGGTGGTGCTGCTCGGCACGGGGCTGCGCCATCGTCTGGTGCACCCCGCGCTGACGGCCTCTCTGGCCCGCGCGGGCGTCGCGCTCGAGGCGATGGACACCAGGGCCGCCTGCCGCACCTACAACATCCTGGTGTCTGACGGCCGTCGCGTGGCGGGCGCCCTCCTGCAGGAGGTCGCAGGGTCGTGACGGTCGAGATCGGCGCCGTGGTGCCCGATTTTTCGGCCCCTTCCACCGGCGGCGAATTCCGCCTGTCCGATGCGCGCGGCTCCCCGCTGCTGATCTACTTTTACCCGAAGGACAACACGTCCGGGTGCACGGCCGAAAGCAACGACTTCGCGGCGGCTCACCCCCGCTTCGCGCAGCATCGGATCCGGATCATCGGGGTCTCGCGCGACAGCATCAAATCACACCTGGGCTTCAAGGAGAAACTGAACCTTCCGTTCGAGCTGGTATCGGATCCCGACGAGCACCTGTGCGCACTGTTCGGGGTGATCAAGAACAAGACGATGTACGGCCGGCCGGTGCGCGGGATCGAGCGCAGCACCTTTCTGCTCGACACTCAGGGCGTGCTGCGTTACGAATGGCGCGGCGTCAACGTGCCGGGGCACGCGGAGCAGACGCTGGCCGCTGCGCGCTCGCTCGCCTGATTGCCGCCTGCCGTCGCGGCCCACACAACCTCAACTCCTCGCCGATCGCATGCCACTACCCAAAGCGCCCGACAAGCCCGCCACGATCCTGCTGCCGGCCGACTCGCCTGCCCCGCCGGCGCCTGTGCGCGCGCGCCGCCCCGGCTCCGCGCTGAGCGCTTCGCCGGGCAAGCCCGCCTCCGGACTGCGCGCTTCGCCGGGCCTGCCCTCCGAAGCGCTCCGCGCGAAGGCGGGCGAGCCCGCATCCGAGTTGCGCGCTCGGACGGGCCAGCCCGCATCGGAGCCGCGCGCGCGCGAGCGCCCGGCAGCCCACCTGGCGCTGGTCGAAACGCGCACTCGCGCTGCCGGTCGCAAGGTGCGTCCTGCGAGCGGCCGACCCAAGCTGTTCGTGCTCGACACCAACGTGTTGATGCACGACCCCACGAGCCTGTTTCGCTTCGAGGAGCACGACATCTTCCTGCCGATGATGACGCTGGAGGAGTTGGACGGCCACAAGAAGGGCCTGTCGGAGGTGGCGCGCAACGCCCGGCAGGCGAGCCGCTCGCTCGATGCACTGGTGGCGACCTGCCACCACAAGATCGAGGAGGGGATTTTGCTGTCCTCGATCGGCAACACCGAGGCCACCGGTCGCCTGTTTCTGCAGACGGAGGCGATCGCGGAGGTTCTGCCTCCCAGCTTGCCGGTCGGGAAGGCCGACAACCACATCCTCGGGGTCGTGCGCGCGCTGAGCCAGACGCGCGCCGACTGCGACGTGGTGTTGGTGTCCAAGGACATCAACATGCGCGTGAAGGCGCGCGCGCTCGGCCTGTCTGCCGAGGACTACACGAACGACAAGGTGCTGGAGGACACCGACGTCCTGTACACGGGGGTCCTCGCCTTGCCGGACAACTTCTGGGACCGGCACTCCAAGGCCATGGAGTCCTGGCAGCAAAGCGGCGCCAGCTACTACCGCATCACCGGACCCCTGGTGCCGGAGCTGCTGATCAACGAATTCGTGTTTCTGGAGGTGGCAACGCCGCCGTTTTACGCCCAGGTGAAGGAAATCCGCGCCAAGACGGCGGTGCTGCGCGTGCTGCGCGACTACCTGCATGCGAAGAACGCCGTATGGGGCATCACGGCGCGCAACCGCGAGCAGAGTTTCGCGCTGAATCTGCTGATGGACCCGGATTGCGATTTCGTCACGCTGATCGGGCAAGCCGGCACCGGCAAGACGCTGCTGGCGCTGGCCGCCGGCCTGGCACAGACGCTGGAATCGCGCCGCTACTCCGAGATCATCATGACGCGGGCCACGGTGCCGTTCGGCGAAGACATCGGTTTTTTGCCGGGCACCGAGGAAGAGAAGATGGCGCCCTGGATGGGAGCACTCGAAGACAACCTGGAAGTGCTGAACCGCGGCGAGGACGCGGCCGGCGAATGGGGACGGGCCGCCACCAACGATTTGATCAGAACGCGAATCCGGATCAAGGCGATGAGCTTCATGCGCGGACGCACGTTCATCAGCAAGTACCTGATCATCGACGAAGCGCAGAATCTGACGCCCAAGCAGATGAAGACGCTGATCACGCGCGCCGGGCCCGGCACCAAGGTGGTGTGCCTGGGCAACATCGCGCAGATCGACACCCCGTATCTGACCGAGGGCAGCTCGGGCCTGAGCTACGTGGTCGATCGCTTCAAGGGCTGGCCGCACGCGGGCCATGTGACGCTGCAGCGCGGCGAGCGCTCAAGGCTGGCCGACCACGCGGCCGAAGCGCTTTAGGATCCGCAACAAGACCATAGCGTCCTCACCACATCCGCGCTGCGCCCGTGCAGTCCGCTGCACCATGACCACAATCGAAGCTCGCATATTGATTCGCGCGCCGGCGCCGCGGTGACCGAGGCCATGTTCGGGTCCGGGTGACTGATGCACCGCCGAACGAATGCCGCCAATATAATGATGCAGGAACAGGCCGACGCGCCTGCTTCTATGGGTGAGCCGAACAGTCGGCAGGTTCACCGGCTCGAACACCCGGAAAGAAATCAAGACGGAAGGAACCGCAGATGAGCGATGAACAGTTTACTCGTGAACCGCCGAGGAACCGGGCGCGTGAAATTCTGATCTATTTCGCAGTCACGGTGGCGGCGTTCGGCGCGGGCATGCTGCTGGAGTCGCAACTGGCTGCGCACACAGCGGCCTCGCTGAAGCTCGCTCACGAACAGCAACTGAAGCAGGCCGCGGAAAGGGCGGAACAGGACAAGCAGACGTTGACCGACACACTGGCGAAGGAGCGTGAAGAACATGCAAAAGATATTCAAGCAAAAGATCGGCATCTGGCTGCTTTTAGTGGCCGTGCTGCCGGGGTGCGCCGTAGTCTCGAAGCCGGCCTGTCCGCCGCCCGAAGCTCAGGAGAAGCCTGTACCGCCCGAATTGCTGGAATCTCCGAAGCCATCGGTGGAGTCTTCGACAGTATCGGAGAAGTTACCGGAATCGCTCAAGACCTTGGACGAGAGAATCAACAACTTAAAGAAGATAATAAGTCTCTCTCCACAAAGCTAGCCGGCTGGCAGAAGTGGAACGCCGAGCGGCCCCAACGGGTCACGATCGTCGGCGAAAAGAGCGATTGACCCTGGCGACGACGAACGCGTCCGTCGTGCCGGCGCGTGAATTGCAGGGGTGTGGCGCATCCAGTGCGAGCTGGCACGGCGCAGCTTTTCCGCCAGGGTGACGTCGACAGACTCGTCGAGCCCGCCCCGGACCGAAAGCCGACATCAGGAATTTCGCTGGCGTCATGGCCGTTCCAGCGCGCTCTGCGGTATACGAACGAAGAACGCCGTATGGGGCATCACGGCGCGCAACCGCGAGCAGAGTTTCGCGCTGAATGTCGTTGAGCACCGAGAAAATGAGTGAACACGATCAGCGTCCTCCGCTCGCTGTAGCGCACGTCGTTCTGGAGACAGACCGTATGGAGGAATCGGGCGATTTCATGAAGACGATCGGCATGCGCCTCATATTTCAAGGGCCTGAAGTTTCGGTCTATGAACTGCGCGGCGGGACCCACCTGGTCCTGATGCTGAAAAGAAAAATTGTCGCGGGTAATGCCCCATTCGACCTTATGGTTGATGACTTGCATCAGACCCATGAAAGATTTACGTCTCTAGGGCTGGCTCCATCACCCATCGAAGCGCGGCCAGCTATCGATCACGAAGTTTTCACGGTTCGCGAGCCGGCCGGACATGTCATCACGTTCTTTTCAAGCCACACCTCTGATAGGTCGGTATGAGGCGGTGATGGGTGCTCGACCCTTCGCCACGGCCGCCGCTGATCTGATACGGCGTCTGTTCGAGGATGGTTCCGTTGTTGTTCTCGCCGGTGCGGGGTTGAGCACATCAAGCGGAATTCCGGACTATCGAGACGGTGACGGCCAATGGAAGGGCGCCAGGCCCGTCGATCATCATGACTTCCTGCGATCCGAGAGCACGCGTAGGCGCTACTGGGCAAGGAGCTTCGTGGGCTGGCCCATCGTCGGTTTGGCGACCCCAGGCCGGGGCCATCGTGCTTTGGCCCGGCT
>Ga0179594_10000242_pt1 | contig 15078 bp, 15 predicted proteins | sample CZOMad1_1_08_16f_FD_148625 | JGI IMG/M metagenome (GOLD analysis project Ga0179594, IMG submission 148625) | Vadose zone soil fungal communities from Angelo Coast Range Reserve, California, USA - CZOMad1_1_08_16fungal (Illumina Assembly) | ecosystem: Environmental > Terrestrial > Soil > Vadose...
GGTCTCAGGTCTCAAGGCTCGGGTCTCGGTCTCGTTCTCTGTCTCGGTCTCGGGTCCCAAGTCTCGGGTCTTAGATGTCAGATTCCAGATCTCAAATTTTGAAATCTCAGTTCTCAGATCTGAAATTTGAAATCTGCAATCTGAAATCCGAGACTTGAGACTTGAGACTTGAGACTTGAGACTTGAGACCTGGGACCCGAGACTTGAGACTTGAGACTTGAGACCCGACACCCGTCACCCGGCACCTATTTCGGCAGCGGAATACGCCCAACCGCAGCCTCGCCGATACTACCGAAGTAGAGCATGCCGTTGTGCTCGACCACGTTCGCGATCTCCGCGTAGCACTCTTTTGAACCGTCCTGCAGGTTGGCCACCACACCGCCTTTCAAGTCCAGCCCCAGCACAAACGAATAGCGTTTTGGCGCCGGTTGCATAAAGGCCGGAAGACGCATCACCATTTTTCGCATGATCGGATGCGGCAGCATGCGGTCGAACACCGGATCACGCGGCGTGACCAGGGCCAACCAGAATTTGTCTTTGCCGTTTGACAGAATGCCATCGGGAAAGCCCGGCAAATTGTCGATGAAGATGTCGGATTGACGCTGTTTGGGACCGCTCAACCACACCCGGTGCACGCGATACTTGCCGGTTTCCACTACCAGCACGAATGATTGATCCGGACTAACAGCGACGCCGTTTGCAAAGACTAGATTCCCCAGCACGACACGGGTCGTCTTGGTTTTCGGATCGTAAGCGAGCAGGCGTCCGTTGCCCTGGTGCTCGAGCAAATCCGACTTGAAGACAGTTAGCGGATACTTGCTCGACGCGTCGGTGAAGTAGATCGTGCCGTCGGCTGCTACGTCCAGATCGTTGGGACAACGAAAGGGAACGCCGTCCGCCGTTGTGCTTAACATCAACATTGTGCCGTCGGGCGCAATCGAGAGTAAGCCCTTGACTGCATCGGCGACGATCAGGTTGCCCGCGCGATCAAAAATTAGCCCCAGCGGTCTGCCGCCAGTATTAGCAAAGACCTGGGCCTGCTTTCCGTCAGGCAGCAAACGCATGATGCGGCCGTCTTCCGTGCCGCCGTAAATGCGACCTGCGGAATCGAGCGCTACGTCTTCGGGCGCAAAGCCGCCGCCGGCATCCAAACGCTCGACACCGGCAAGCTTCGAGTTGGGCGCATACGATCCGGCAAGTTGTGGCGCCTGCGGGGGAGTCCATGCCGCCGGCGTGATCGGTACGGGCCAAAAGAGGAGATAAAGCGCGAGACAGGCCAGGACAAGAAGCGCGGCGCGGAATAGTGTTTTGAGTTTCATCTGAGAATGTCCGACAAACTTTAGTTTGTCGCTAGTTTGGCTGGGTGGCGAACAGGTCAGTACCGCCTGCGGTAGCAGGCGGGTGTCTCTCAAGCTATCACCCACCCGCTACCGCAGGTGGTGCTGACCTCAGCGCTCGCCACGCTCTTTCTCGACGGCGCTTTCCAACACGACGCTCAAGCGCCGCACACCGGCCTGGTCCATCGGCTCGATCAGGCGCAGCGCTTCGTCAAGAATTCGACGTTGATGCTCCGGGAAGTTTGGTTGACCGGCAACGCAGCCGTACTTGCCCTGGTAAAGAGCAGCGCGCGGCGCCCGAACGCTCTCGACGATTTCCTTGTCGATTGCCAGCGTCATCGTCGGAATACCGGCCTGTTCGAGCGTGCGAGCCACGAGCGAAAGCGATTGATGACAAAGACGCGACGCCGGCACGAGCAGCGCCGCCTGTACTTCGTAGCGCCGCACTCGCTCGAGCAGTTTCGGCAGCATGTCGTCTACCATTGCAGCGGCGTCGGGAATAAAACCAGACAAGCTCCAGAAGACAGAATTGAGTTGACCGATGATGCCATTCTGCTCGAATTCGCAGAGTCGAGCCAGCGGCACCTGCGCATTGATGTCCGCTTGAACGGCTGCGTCGTCATAGCCCCGGGCAGTGAAACGCAGGTCCTGGGCCTCGATCTCTGTTGGTATTTCGCGAAACGTGAGATCTCCTGCCGCCGCGCTCTCGTCAAACGGATCGGTGCCGTCGAGGTACGCCCCAGCCGAAGAGATCAGGGCCAGGTTCAGCATCGGCAACGCACGTCGCGCCTGACAAAAAGGCGCGTGTCGATTCTTAACCAAAGGATAGCTGCTGCCGGCATCAACGTTGTCACCGGCTGGATTGGCCTGCTGCCAATCCCGGAAACGTTTGCGCCATTCATCGACTTGCTCGATTATTTCCACTGCCGTGCGCTCTCCTCTACACCTGGGATCGATCCTGGCGCCGATCAGGTTTGCCGCCAACTCGGCGCTGCTGGATGAGCCAGTAGGTCGTTGGATCCTGAGCCTGCATTATGCTTGATTTCGCTTGAGCAAACCACTAGCACCCAATTTCAGTTTAGATAGGGCACGCTCTATAGAATTGTCCGTTTAGATAGGGCACTTGTGCCCCTCGCTGCGGGCGGCGGACAAGTCCGCTATCTAAACGGAGATTGGGAACGAGTCGTTTCATTGGTTTCTGCGGCTGTCCTCCGTGCGCTCACGATGATCGCGACAATCGCGATCAGGGAAGCGATCATCGCGACGCTTAATAAGCCAACCGAATAGACGTGCAGTTGAGTGAAAGCGACGTGACGCGGATCGTCCGCTGGCACCAAATCGATGGTCACCATCGCTACTCGCAAGGCGCGCATGCGGGCGGCGACAACCCAATGCCCAACGCCTGTCGTCCCGGCCAAGACAAGCAGAGATAGAACCTGCAGGACAAATGGAATTACACTGATGCGCTTTTTCAGCACCAGGATGATCAGCAGCGCTATTAATCCGATTAAGAAGCCGCCGATATTGATCAGTGCCAGCGTGCGCGTGACGATCGTGCCGGCAATCTCATTTGCGTTAGCGAGCGCAAAGCTACGGAGCACTATGAAAACGTTTGGGGCAACGGCAAAACTGAAAAACAATGCTGCTCCCAGCCAGAGGCTGAGCAGGATTGATCTCAAGTGATCGGTGATAGTCATTGACTCAACGGGATACGCCCGAACACATCAGGTATTGTTGAAAGCCGCAAATCGTTCGCGGCTCTGCCGCTCGATGTGCGGAAGGTCTACGACCTTCCGGAAAAGCACTGCCTAAATCGGGGCTGCGCCCCTTTCTTGTTGGTTGATAAGCGGGGGCGTAGCCCCAAACATCATACCTGCCATTCGGAAGGGCACAGCCCTTCCGCACATCAGGCGGCCGAGCCGCGTTACGCTATTGCGATCAAGCCCTGAAGCGCGGCATTCCTCTTCTCACTCAAATTCATTCACTTCAGGCAAGAGTCTAATCGTCGGCGGAACGATCTCTGGTGGCGTAAGCTCGCGCGGATCAGGCACCGTCAACAACCACGAGAGCGCGCGATCAAGTTCGCCGAGATAGGCCGGTATGTCCAGGGACATAAACACTCGTCGGTTAAGCCGCGTGAATTTTTCTTTGGCCCTGGTGTACATCTGCCGCGCGGCGCCGGGCCGGCCAATCTGTAAATGATGGAACGCCACGGCCGATTGAATCATTGCCTGCAGAAACAGCTTTTCGTCCCGTCCCACTTCGCCCATCCAGCGCTCTTCCCAGGCATCGTGTGCCGCGTGGAATTCGCCGGCGTTATACAGATCGATCCCGGCGATGTACTCGGTGGGATAGGCGAGCAAATGAACGTCCGAGTACGCCGGCTGGTCATTCGTGACTTCGGTATTCATGAAAAGGGTCAGACCTTGTGTGTCGGTGCCTGCTAGTGCCTGATTCTTAAGTTCAGGCAACAATTCGATGCTCAACGCCCCAGCCGCAGAGCGGCCAAATGTTTATAGCTCATGTTCCCGGTGTTACGGTCTTCGCTCCGGAGGAGCGCAATGCGCTATCCCACAAACCGAACATCTCGCTCCTCCGGAGCGAAAAGGTCTTTGGGCTACTCAGGTTCTATAAATATTTCGTCCCTCCGGGACTGAAGATCGGAGCATCAACAGCACTCATTTGTTATGCGAACTTTAGAGCCAGCCTGCTAGCGCGAGTTCAAACGCTTCGCAATCACTTTAGCGGCGGTAGCCCCGGCGCCGGTTGCCCCGCTAATGGTCGGCGCCAGGGGGTTGGCGACATCGCCGATCGCAAAGACATTCGGGATGCTTGTTTCATGGTCCCGTCCGGCGATGATGTAGCCTCGTGCATCCAGCGGCGCCTGCTCGCGAAACAATTCCGTATTCGGCTCGACGCCAATCCGGATCAGCACGCCACCGACGGCCATCTGAAAAGGCTTGATTGCTCCCTGGCGCTGAATCTCCACGGCTTCGACTTTGCCGTCGCCGATGATGCGCTGCACCGTTGCCTCTTTGAAAACCGTCAGGCAATGATTTCCCCTCAGGAGCTCGACGAATTGGGGGCGAGCGCTTAGTTGCTTACCGCGATGGACCAACGTCACCGTCGGACAAACATCGGCCAGCAGCAACGCATTTTCGGCAGCCGCATCGCCGCCTCCAATGATGCAGACATCCTGGCCGGCAAACAGATCTGCGTCGCGCGCGCCTGATTCAATCAATCCACGGCCGGCAAAATCGTCTTCACCTGGGATACCCAACTTCCGGCGGCGCACACCGGTGGCAATAATCAGGCTGACTGCCTGCAGGACTTCGCCGGTCACCAGCGAAACCTGTTTTGCTTTTAGATCGACCCGCTCGATTTCTACCTTGGTCCACAGGTCAAAATCGGCGGCGTCCAGGCGTTCGGTGAAGCGCTCAAGCAGCTCCTTTCCGTTGTTGGTGCTGAGCCCGAGATAGTTTTCGATCGGGTTGTAGACCCGCGAGAGCTGTCCGCCCACCGCGTCCTGCTCTTCGAGGACCAGGGTGTCCAGCCCCAGATCGTCGCACCAAAACGCGGCGGATAATCCAGCGGCGCCGGCGCCGATGATTAGAACATCCAGCATCTTGAGACTCTCAACCTATTCAGCATTGAGACTGCCCGACTCAGACCCAGATTTTAGCCGCGGATTTACGCGGATGAACGCGGATTAGAACCAATACCAAATCCAATACGCAGACTGAATCTCAGAATGGCTTTGCACAAAAACTCTTATTTCGTGTTCTTTCGTGTAGTTTTGTGTGATTTTGTGGATCGTATGGCTCTTAATCCTAAGCACACGATCCACGAAATTACACGAAAGAACACAAAGCAACACGAACTTACGCTGATCTCTTAGACACTCAGTGGTCGGCTTCGAACCGGCCGGCTACTTTTTTGTGCAAAGCCTCCTCAGAATCTTAATCCGCGTTTATCCGCGTAAATCCGCGGCTGATTCTCTCTTTCGCATCTTTCAGCTTCCCGCCGCGATCTTCTTTGACGACAACTCGGTGCTCAAGATTCCACTAACAATGTCAGGTGAGATAGTGGAGGCGGCCAACACACCTTCACCATCGAGAAACTTCACCGCTGAGGTCATCTCGCTCGAATCGAATTTCCATTCTCCGTTCTGGTTGCTCTCCAACTCGTTAAGAAGGCTGAGCAGCGTCGTGAGATCGCGCCGTTCAATCTTCGGCCGCACGAGGGTTTCAGCCCACGAGTAGTAAGGATAGTCGAGACGATACGCCCAGCCCTTAGCCAGCGGCGTCGTGATCAGATAAATCTCTCCGTGCGCGTGATGCGAGATTGCCGTGTACGGCGCCGCATGTCTGGTCGGATTGAAACCACTGGCGCTGAAAACCTCAGGAGCCAGGTTAATCACCGAGAGTTTGCTCTCGCTAAATTCCTGGACCGTTGAACCGCCGACAGCAAAGCTCTCGAGGGCTGCGGCAATTTGTTCCCAGGCTCCGCGCCAAAGTGGTTCGTAATCGTTGGTCCGAGTCAGCACCCGCTCGACTTCGGGCAATACCAACTCGTAGGCGCGAGCGTCTTCGACGGATTTACCGGCGAGTTGTCGAGCCAGTGGCGAGCCGGCTTCATCGTGCGGAAAAGCCTGGTCGGACCCCTGGATGACGATGCTGGCGCGCACCGCGGCTTCGTTGGTGAACTCGGAAAAGTCGCCCGCTTCGGCCGCCGGGATCAATCTGTCCCGCAGTTCGAGTGCTCTTTCGCCTGTGAGGACGGTCCACACAGACAGTATCCCGTCGGTATCAAAATGGTTGTTAGTGACCAGATCGATCCCGTGGGTCAAGACCGCTCGGTTCGGCGAGCCGACAAGATTCAGGGCAATCTCAGTCGAGGTGTCCGCTTTGACCTCCGCAGGTGTTTCGTTTCCCTGCCAATGAGAGAAGTGAACGCTGTTGGAAACCGTGCCGTCGACGGAAAGCTTAGGCACGTTATCCAAACCTGAGTGATAGAACTCGAATCTCATGGGTGGTCCTTTTGTCCGAGCAATGCTTTCTGGATACTAAAGTGTAGCCTAAACGTGCGGCGCCTGTAACGCAAACTGTTAGTTTGCGATGATTGAATGGCATTCAACCTGCGCGCAAGCCCGGGGTCCCCAGCGGGGCAGAGCGGGGTCCCCGGCCGAGCAGCTCGGCTGGGGTGCCATACCCGCTGGGGTGGTCTTACAGCTTGCGTTACATACCTGCTTGTTTGCGCCAGACGCAAAAAGCTAGAATACGTTCTCAATAGTTGGCGGTGTCTTAATTTCCCTTTGCGGCTTCGTTTCTTTGCGGTCTTTGTGTGAGCCCATCGTGCAAATAGAAAACATTTCACGCTAAGGCGCAAAGAGGCAGAGACGCAAAGACTGAGAGTAAGACACTACTCAATAGTTACATCACTTGACTTGCGACAATCACCAAGGGAGAACTCAATGAACGAAGCAACACAGCAACAAATGCCGGAGATTACCGCCACCGAACTCAAACAGCGATTGGACAGCGGCGAGGATATTCAGATCGTCGACGTGCGCGAGTCATTCGAGGTTGCTATCGCCAGCATTCCGAATACGATTCACATCCCCCTGGGTGAAGTTGTCAATCGCCTGGCGGAGATCGATCCGAATCGCGAGACGGTGGTTCATTGCAAAGGCGGCGTGCGCAGTGCGCGAGCGATCGAGGCCCTGAAAAGATCCGGCTTTACGGGAAACCTGATCAACCTGAAAGGCGGCATCATCGCCTGGTCCAACGAAGTCGATCCCACTGTGTCGAAGTATTGATCGACACAAGTGTTCAGAGTAGCAACCTTCTTCAGGTTGCTCTTTCAGTCCCACTTTCGTACTGAACACCTAATCAAACCGCAATCTCCGGCCGCGCAAAATGTTCGGCCAGCGGCAAGCGAACGGCGTCTAAAAAACGGCCGGGGAGTTTGAGCCGAAGTAGCCCGAAGGCAATCCGCGCACGCGCGCGTTCTCCCCTGCTCAGTCCCGATCTCTCCTCCGTGACTTCGGCGTAAAAAAGGCGAGTTCTCTCGCCGATTGGAATCTGAACATCGAAACGATATGGAGGATAAGAAGATGAGAATGACTGTTTTTCGAGGTTTGCTGCTGTCCGCGAGTTTGTTAACCGGCATCGCTGGCGCCGTCACAGCCCAGGCAGCCGATGGTCCTCGGGACCGCCGCGCTGATCGCCGGGACATCAGACACGATACACGCGATATCCGTGGAGATCGCCGCGATCTGCGCCGCGATGAACGAGAGCGCCGCGCCGACATTAGAGACTTGCGGCAGGATAGGAGAGAAGGCGAGTCCCGCGCTGAGTTACGAAGCGATCGGCGAGACATCGGGTCTGACACGCGCGACATCCGCCACGATCGCCGCGATCTGAGAAGTGATCGCCGAGATCGTCGCGCAGACTTTCGCGATCTTCGGCACGACCGGCGCGGAAACTAGTCTCCCTGATGACTCTTTAGCAATTGGGCTTGCATGACTGGGCGACTGGTTCGGAGTGGCTGAACTTCGAATTAAGCGCACCAGTCAAGCTGGAAGGGGCGAGTGGTTGCAAGGTAACCGCGCCCCCTTTTTTTAGTTTCGAGTTTTAGGTTTCAGGCAAGCTTTGATCAAGTATTGTTAGAGTCATGCCGATCCGCTTAGGCCCGAAGGGCCGGCACTAATTCTACGAGGCACAATTCCACCTTTCTATCGCACCTTCGGCGCTTTCTGTCTCCCTCGCCATGGTGGACCACGCGCTCACGGACGTGGCTATTAAGTTCCGGCCCTTCGGGCCTTCGACAAGAAAATCCATGCTCTGATGAAGCGTTCGCCGGCAACAACTTCAAGGTTTCAACTAACGGGCGTAGGGTTGAGCCGCGAGGTAATTTGAGATCAGATGCGATTTTAGACTTGAGACCTGAGACCTGAGACCTGAGACCTGAGACCTGTAACTTGAAACTCGAAACTTACTTATTTATCCCCTCCAATTCGATGAAGCCGCTTAGTCTGGTGATCACCATCTTCTCGATCACTTCGACTCGACAAGCCAGCGCCGGTCGATCGCAACTTTCAGTCTGGCCGTCAGCGTGATACCAAATCTGGCAATTTGTGCACTCACCGTTCCAGCAAAAATCTCCGTAAGAAATCGATTTGAGCGAGAGATACTGAAAGCAACGCAGCAGACGATTCTTTTCCGGCACCTCGACCTGCTTGCCCAGGACCTCGATGCTGACTAACTTTTCGTAAGGGTCAAGCAGATCGTTATCAATGGGTTGGGGGATAGCGGTCAGGGCGTCTTGCTCCGTCATCGTGGCTCGCAGTATAGCCGTTCGGGTCTGAAAATAATATCGGTTTCGGCGTTGGTAGTATCTTAATTTCCCTTTGCGGCTTCGTTTCTTTGCGGTCTCTGCGTGAGTCCATCGTGCAACTGCTGAAGATTTCACGCAAAGGCGCAAAGAGGCAAAGAGGCAAAGGCGCACAGACGAAAGTAAGACAATAGTCAGCGTTGGCTCTTGCTTTTACTCTTGCGTTAACTCTACATGATCTGCTCTCCGCCGCGAATCCTGACTGTGATAACCTCACCGCCAAGACCAAAGAATCAGGAGCTACCGAACGACATGCAGCCACACTTTACTTCCGACTTTTTCAAGTTCTTCCGCCAGCTCAAACGCCACAATAACCGCGAGTGGTTCATGGCCCACAAGCTGGAATACGAACACAATGTCCGCGATCCTTTCCTGAAGTTAATCGAGGAATTTCGGCCGCGACTGCATTCCGTCAGCCCGCACTTTATTGCCGATCCACGTCCACACGGCGGATCGCTGCTGCGCATTTATCGCGACATGCGCTTTCGTCCGGACGGCGATCCGTATCAGACGATGGCTGCCGCGCGCTTTCCGCACGAAGCCTGGAAACAAACACCGGCTCCCGGTTTCTACTTGCACCTCGAGCCCGGCGGATCATTTCTGGGCTGTGGTATGTGGCGGCCGGAGCCGGAGGCACGCAACAAAGTGAGAGAGGCGATTGTCCGAAATCCGACGCGCTGGAAGAAAATTCTGAGCAGCAAACGATTCCGCAGCCTCTGCGAACTGTCGGGTCAGTCGGCGCAGCGAATGCCGCTGGGGTATGATCCCGATCACCCGTTGGCTGAAGACTTGAAACGCAAGGATTACATCACGGTGAGCTACTTCACCGACGATCAGGTCTGCGCCGCGAGTTTTCTCGAGCAGTTCACGAAAGCCGTCGCCGCGGCCGCACCCTTCATGGAATTTCTGACGTCTGCGCTCTCGTTGCCCTGGTCGAGTGCAGACAGACCAATCGTTAAAGAGGTCCTGGAAATCGAATCACCGAAGATCCGCTAAAAGCGAACTCAAGGTTGAGAATAGACGTAGTAATCTTACCCGAGAAATCTTATCGAGCATTTTGGAGGGTGTCATGTTTTGTCCCGGCTGCGGCTTGAGTGAAGAACGAGCTGTGCAGTTTTGTCGCGCCTGCGGCACCGACCTGGGTGTTGTGCGCGAGAGCCTGGCCCAACCCGACGCCGTGGGAAGTTCCATCGCCACTGCGCGCGAAGAGATCGCTCGGGCCGTCGCCGCCCGCATTCAAACCGGTGAGTGGTGGCATCTGGGAGCGATGGTTCCCGAAGTGGAAAAACTTTTCGAATCTCCGCAGGAGCGCCGCTTAAGACTGCTGCGCAAAGAAGAAGCTGCACGTCTGCGGCGAGTCAGAGCAGGAGTGATTACCGCGTCGAGCGGCCTTGGGCTGATCCTGTTTTTTGCCCTGCTCAGCCTCGGTAAACCTGATCTCCTGTTACTTGCTGGGCCGGCCCTGGTGGTGTTCCTGATTGGTCTGGGCATCATGCTCAACGGGTTGCTCTTTACCATGAAGAAGTCGTCGCAGGTTTTGCCCGGGAGCGAAAGGCCCGATCCAGCAAACTTGTCCGGCGGTATTCTCTCCTCCGGATCAAACGCGACCGCACGCCCCTCCTTTCTGCCTTCGGTCACCGACCAGACTACTCGTCATCTGTCGAGCGACGTAACGAACAAGACCAACGGCAACGGTAGTTGAGCGCGTCGCGCGAACCAGGGACGCGGCAACGCATGGCACAACGCGAAACCACATTCAGCAAGCTGGTCAGAGCGCTCGAGACTCACTATGGCCCTCCCCCGCCTCCACCTGCTTCTGATCCACTCGAGCTGATTCTTTATGAAAGCATTGGTTACCTCTGTGATGACGACCGTCGTCAGGCTGCATTCGCTGCGTTGCGGGAGCAGGTCGGCTTGAAACCAGCGGAGATTCTTGCGGCGCCGATCAAGTCGCTTGTGGCCATCGCAAAGTTGGGTGGCATCCAGCCAGAGATTCGCGCCCGGCGCCTGAAAGAGATCGCGCTGATTGTCCTGAACGAGTTTGATGGAGACCTGCGCAACGCGGTCGCTTTGCCCGTGGCCCAGGCAATCCGAGCACTGAAAAAGTTTCCCTCAATCGCGGACCCCGGCGCCGAAAAGATCCTGTTGTTTACCAGGACCTATCCACGGCTCGGGCTTGAGTCCAACGGCCTGCGCGTGCTGCTGCGTTTGGGATTTGGGCAAGAGAACAAGAACTATTCGACCAGCTACCGCTCAGTGCGCGCGGCGTTGGCGGATCAAATGGGCGACGATTGTGATTTTCTGATTAAGGCAAATCAATTGCTGCGACAGCATGGGAAGCAGTTGTGCAAGACTAACGTTCCCGATTGTCCGTCCTGTCCCTTGATGAGATCATGCGCTTATTACTCTGCGCATTAATCGAGAGCCGACGGTTGTGGTGTCGGTCATAGATCCTTCGCGCAGCGCAACCCCGACGACATCCAGCGTTCGTGGGCATGGAAGAAATTGCGATAAGTTGAGCGGATGTGCAACTGCGGTGTGGCGAACGATCCGCCACGCAGCACTTTCTGATTGACGAACCATTTGTCGTTGTATTCGTCGAACTCGGATTTGAATCCCGGATAAGGAACATAGTCGGAGGTGGTCCATTCCCAGACATCGCCGATCAACTGGTGGCAGCCATACGAGTTTTGGCCGTTGGGAAACGCTCCAATCGGGGCCGGACTCCAAAGATTATTCTCAAAGAGATTGGCCCGCGCAGAGTCAACAGCGGCATCGCCCCAGGGAAAGAGTTGCCGGTCGTTCTCCGAGGAAAGACACGCAGCTTTTTCCCACTCAGCTTCAGTCGGCAGACGCTTGCCGGCCCACTTGGCAAAGGCGGAGGCTTCAAAGTAGCTGACGTGGCAAACGGGCTCGTTGGCTCTGGCGGCCGCCGGATGCAGCCCGCCGAAATCTCTGATCAGCCACTCGCCGTCGTGCAGTTCCCAGTACAGGGGTGCGGCCCAATGCTCACGATTCACCGCCTCCCAGCCTTCAGAAAACCACCAGCGAAAGTTTTGATAGCCACCAGCGCGGATGAATTCCAGCCAGTCGGCATTCGAGACCGGCGCGCGGTCGAGAGCAAAGTCCTGTAAGAGTACCTGATGCGCGGGCTTTTCGTTGTCGAAGGCGAAGTCGTAATTAGGAATTTGAGCTTTGGACTTTGGACTTTGAATTTCGGACTCGCGACTCGGGACTCGATTGTCGTAGCCGAGTGTGAAAAGTCCGCCTTCGATTTCCGCCATGCCCTCAACCTGGACGGTCGATGCGGGTGGGAGCTGCAACGGCGCGTTGAACTGATCGCAGAGCAGATGCTTGATGTCATAGACCAAGAGCTCCTGATGCTGCATCTCGTGCTCTAGTCCCAGTCTGACCAGTTGCAACACAATGTCCGCAGCGGGATGTTCATTGAGCGAATCGAGAAACCGGCACATCTCTTCGTCGATGTGCTGGCGATACGCAACCGTCTCCTTAACCGTGGGCCTGGATTTCGTGCCGCGCTTGGGCCGCTCGATGCGCGCGCCAAAGCCTTCGTAATAAGAATTAAAGTAGAAGAGATAATCCGGCGCATAGATCTGGTGGCCAGGCTGGTGCGCCTGCAGCACCGTTTCAAAAAACCAGGAAGTGTGGCCGATGTGCCAGCGCGGCGGACTCATGAACTCCGCCGTCTGGATCACGTAGTCTTCGAGCTCCAGCGGCGCCACGATCTGCATCGTCCGCTCGCGAACGCTTTGGAAGAGATCACTTATCGAGCGCGTTCTTGTTGTTGCGAGGTGCGGAATTGAGGAAACCATGGTCTACCCCCCATCGTTCCACTCAAGTTGAAGAACCTGAGAAAGAACCTTGCTAATTGTAAATCTGCAGTTGCGGGGGCGGTACATGAGTTCTGAGCCATCAGGCCCAAAAACTCTCCCTTCAGAGGTGGGGATATTGAAACTCTCGATGCCATTTCCTAGAAGCCAGACGACAAACCGGACGCCCTTAAAGTCTAAGTTTGCGCCGACGAATCCGTCGTCACGTGGATGAAACAACGGCTCGAGATTAACTCCATCTTCATTGTAGTGACGGTCACCGACCTCGTAGGCCAAGTGCAGACCTTCCGGACTTTGAAACGGTCTACGTCCGTAGATTGCCTCCACAAGTTCTCTAGGCGGATCAATTGGGCCGGTTTGGGTTACATGCCAACGCTCATTTTTCCCGACAACATAGAAAAACCCAACGAGAAACTTTGCGGCCCACCTTTCAAACAGGCTGCCGTTTGCTTCATACCGCTTGACGGTCCAGAACTTACTCGGCTTAAGCTTGAGTCTGACCTCTTGCAGTCGATATATTTCGGCGATCGCCTGAAAAAGTCTTTTTGCTTCGCTATCCAGTGGTGAGAGTGCGTGGTTATGCGTCGTACAAAGGGTCTTCGTCGTAAGGGAACTCAATCCGATTGTTCGCTCTTCGTCCCACAGTCCTTTTACAGTAATTGTGGAGCCCTGCCAAAGACCTTGAGACAAATAATGTTCTCTCGATTGAACATTGCTGCAGTCACCTAGAGTCTTTGCCCAGCACTTGACCACAAATCCAACCCCTTCGTAAGTCTCAAGTTCCTTCGCCTCTTTTGCGACCTCGATTCAGTCTCGCCTCTCTTTTCGATTTTCGCAAGAGCTTCCTAACGCTTGTCTCTGAATTTCCTTTACCGAGGACACTGTCCTAGCATTGCGGTTTCGCCGCTCTCCAGTGCGGTAAGGCTCTGCCTTACCGGAATATTCAAAATAGACTCTTGAAGGCTGTCGGTGAGGCACAGCCTTACCGCACTGGACAGCGGTAAAGCCGCGGAAACCGAAACGCGGAATCTCCGGGCCAGCACGCTGTAAACGAATTTCAGAGGCACTTCACTAATTATGCAGTCTTATCGTAAACATCCTTCAAAGCAAGATCGCATTCAATTGACGATAAATTGAGGCATCGCTCCAATCCCGTCACCTTCGTGTAAACCCACGTATCGTTTCCCTGCCTCGCAAAGTCTTCGACCAGGGTTTCATCTTGCGAGATCAGGAGATACTCCTGCAATGAAGGAATCTGCTGATAAGACAAAAACTTCTTGCCTCGGTCGAAGGCTGCCGTCGTCTCTGATGACACCTCTACGATCAGCGTTGGGTTGAGAATGATGTCTTGTTTGTCGTCGGCAAATTCGGCATCGCCGCAGACGACTGATACGTCCGGATAGAAAAAGCGTTTGGAGTTGGGAACCCTAACCCTGAGATCGCTCGGGTAAACTCTACAAGGTCGACCCTTGAGTTGCCCACCAAGAGTGATGATGAGATTAGCTACGATCAGATTATGACGCTCGCTGGCGCCAGCCATCGCATAGACTACACCGTCCATGTATTCGCTCTTAAACTCGGCTTTACGTTCAAGAGCCAAATATTCTTCCGGAGTCAGGTAATAGTTTGGTACGGTAGCCATAGCTATTTCCAGTTAAAGGTCGCCCACCTACATCAGATTTCAAGGATAGCTGCGCCTGTCTGAGACGGCAAGATGAACTGTCACCCGACCGGGTCGCAAAATGACAAGTGTGCGTTACAAGCGCCTATTCTCGACTGCGATCGAATGGGACGTCCGTTCAGTTACACGTCCGATCATTGTAGAGCTCGGATAGTTTTCCTGCAGCCGCTGAAGCAAATCCTGCGAGCGATCCTCAGCTATTGAAATCAGCATGCCGCCTGCAGTTTGCGGATCATAGAATAGCTTTAACAGAGTGGGATCGACTTTCGACGCTATCTCAATGTCGTCGCCCACATACTCGCGATTTGTCCTGTCGCCGCTGGTAAGCATCCCAGTAGCTGCCAACTCCAGCGCACCTTCGATCAACGGAACGGCGGCGGCATCGATTTCAATGGTGACGTTACTGGCGCGAGCCATTTCCCAGGCGTGGCCCAACAGGGAAAACCCAGTTACATCAGTTGCGCCTTTTACGCCGAATTCTCGCATCGCCTCCGCGGCGTACTTCCCGGGTGTGAGCATCGTGGCGACGGAATTGGCGGCGACTTCCGCGCTCGTTTTGCCGAACTTGATGCCACTGGAAATCACGCCGGTGCCGATTGGTTTCGTGAGGATGATTACATCGCCCGGACGGGCTCCCGCATTGGTGGCGATCTGCCGCGGATCGATCACGCCGGTTACCGAGTAACCAAACATGATTTGCTCATTGTCGACGCTGTGGCCGCCGATCAGCGTCACTCCGTACTGGTTGAGTGTCTCCAGCCCGCCGCGCATGATCTCGGCGAGTATCGAGGGGTCCACGCCCTTCTTGGGAAAG
>Ga0179594_10000244_pt1 | contig 14980 bp, 12 predicted proteins | sample CZOMad1_1_08_16f_FD_148625 | JGI IMG/M metagenome (GOLD analysis project Ga0179594, IMG submission 148625) | Vadose zone soil fungal communities from Angelo Coast Range Reserve, California, USA - CZOMad1_1_08_16fungal (Illumina Assembly) | ecosystem: Environmental > Terrestrial > Soil > Vadose...
TCGAGCGGCGCAGTCGGCGCTGGCGGAGCCGCCGGCGCGGGTGTGGGCAGGGCGCCGGAATCGTCGGCTGGTCCACCACCAATGTGTCCAATTCCGACGCGGACGCGATTGGTCGCGATCCCATGCAAGGTCAACCCGATTAGCACGTCTCCGACATCGCCCAGGTCATCGCTCAAACGCACATTGATCTGCGTGATGCCCTCAAAGCCTGGGACCGGTCCGGCGAATTCCACCGGCAACGAATAGTGCCGGTGACTGGCATCTTCAGCATCGACCTTGAAAGCATCCACGCCGTCGTCGGCAAACTTGTAGAGATTGAAAGCGAAGATCATGATCCGATTGCGATGATCGGAATTGAAATCGAAGGTGGGAGTCGTCGAGAATGGCTCGCTCTTTTGCGTGAAGGATTCCAGGGCGACGGCCCGCGTCGAAGTCGCCGCACTCACGAGAGTCGGCTTCCCGGTTGCAGCGTCGGCCAGTCCTAAGGCCACGGCAACAAAAGCTGCGGCAGTGCAAATGCGGATCAGTGCACACGCAACCCTGTACGGGAGTCCGGGGGGAACCAACTTGTCAGGCATTACATTTCAACACTGGACATGAAAACTGTGGCGCCATTATGGAGCAAGTTTCAGGCTGAAGCCACAAATACGGAGCGACTGAGTCTTGGAACCAGGATGAACACCGCTCACTCCCAACATCCGTTTAGAACTTTAATTACAGGCCGCTCGCTCGCTCATAAATACGAGAGCCACCAATCACGCCGCCGCTGCCTCACACCAGCGAACCATTTACACAACGGATAGATCAGCAACAGCCCGCCAAGCCATGCGGCATAGACGACCACCAGCGGAAAGCCGATTCCCGGGTGCGGCAGTGTGAACCATTGGATCGGTGTTTGAAATAACCAGTCCACGGGCTTGCCAAACGCATAGTGCAGCCCTACTGAAATCAAATGCGCGGTGTACCACTGAAGGAAGTAAAAGAAGAGCGGCACACGACCAAACGTGATCAGAACATTGCGCAGCGCGCCCTGTGATGGCGGTATTGGTTCGTCGCCCACCACGGGCGTTCTCCGGTCAATCAATGCCAGAAACACAATCGCCGGACCGAGTGTCATCAGCAGAAACAAAAGCGACGGCGGATATTTTGTCGTATTGATGAACGAGAGCACTGCGAACAAAGCGTTCTTTTGCGGCGCCCACCGCGCAGGATCGCCATACACATTAACGAAACGAATCACGACAAAGAGCAAAATCGCGCCCCCGCCCAGTCCCCACAAAATACGTTTCCTGCGGTAGATGTCCATTTGGTAAAGCTCGCCGAACGCATACCCTGCCGCCATCACGCCCACCCAGGGAATCAACGGATAGGCAACAAAGAGCAAATGATCCGGTGAGCCGACGGGAAACGGACCAGGCTGATGCAGGAGCATCCCGAGCTTGACGCCCAAGCCCGGTATCGGTCCACCCGACCCGGGGACCACAAAACGATCGAGCATGTTGTGCAGGGCAATCAGCAAGACTCCGAACGTACCGACCACACTGAGCGGGAGGTGAACGATTGCCGCCATGATGACCATCGAGGCTCCAATCACCCAGATCACCTGCAGGAACCCAACGAATTGCGGATTCACATTAAAGAATATGCCAAAGCGAACGACGGTAAACTCCAGAAATATCAGCCACAGCCCGCGGGTGAGCAGGAAGCGTGACATGTCGCCCTTGCCTTTGCCGCGCATGAACTGAAAATAAATTCCCGTACCCGCCAGGAAGACAAAAACGGGTGCGCAAAAGTGAGTGATCCAGCGCGTGAAGAAGAGCCAGACGTTTGTGCGCGATAGATCCAACGGATCGAACTGCAATGCGGCGTTGTGCACAAAGTCGCGCGTGTGGTCCAGCATCATGATCACCATCACGATGCCGCGCAACAAATCGATCGAATCAATGCGCCGCGTCGGCGGCTTGATCGGCTTGAAATTAGTCCCGGGCATCGGGAAAGATTCTGATTCTGTGGGTTGTGGAACTGACATGCGCGACTCCTGATCTGGATGTTTCGCGGATTTTGACGATTAGTGCGAATGAACGCAAGGAAAATCCCACGAAGCGAGAGGCGGCATAAAGTCTGGGGAATCCTCTCTTATTCTCACCGTGGCTTTAGCCCAGTGTATGAAAGTCTCGAATGATAACGGTTAACCGTTTCAACGGTTTCTCACTCGCGCGGCTATGAAAACCGTTAAAACGGTTCAGCACTCACGCTAACGACTGTCCACCGGGCTGAAGCCACGGTGAGAATGGAAGGGGACCGGGAGCGCTTGCTAACGGCGAACGCCCCACTCGGTCTACTTCGTGTGTTTTCGAGTTATTTGGTGTCGCTTCGTGGATCGTTTGCATGTCCTGGTAATCGATGCTTTTCGTTTTTCAGCAATGTCTTACTTTCAGTCTTTGCGCCTCTGCCTGTTTGCGCCTTTGCGTGAAATGTTTTGATTTTGAACGTTTGGCTCACGCAAAGCCGCAAAGCAACGAAGCCGCAAAAGGGAATCTAGACACAACTCGTTTTTCAAATCTATCTGCTCAGTTCTCAGAACGAGTGCCTGCAACCAGGGTTCGCAGGCGCGGAGGCTCGGCCAACACCAGGAGATTCAGCAGCAACAGCACCACGGTCGCAGGCGCTCCCTCACGCCACATCGTCAAATGGAATGCGAGGATGCCAATGGTCATCGGCAACTGCAACAGCGCGGCCAGGAACCGCGTCCGCGGTATCAGCAGGAACACACCCGCCACCACATGACTAAAGGTGATCGCAATATGACAGGCCACCGGCGCGCATCGCATGCAGGAGCGCCACACCGGATGGTGATCCTTTCACAGGGGGTAACGGGAACGGGTGAATGTAGTAGCTGCCGCCGAAAACCAGCAGCGGGATCGCGAGTAACACGGCGACCACGATTCTGATCTTGTTCATGCAGTAGATCCTTTCCGTAATTGCGCCGGGCTCATTTGTCGCGGCTCAAATAAAGTAACGCCGCCCCGAAAACTCCACATCCGAACGTGTCTCCGAGCGCCCACCAGAGCGGCATTCCGGCATTGTAGTCAATCAGAAAAAACACTACTGCGGCAAGCACAAAGGAAATTCCATTCAAGATCACCAGCGGACGGAAACGCTCGACATTCGAGGCCAGCACCCACAACGATACGCCGTGCATACCGTACGTGTACGACGCCTGGCGGATCATGAACATGATCAGTGGTCCGCTGGCCATCTCGCCCATACCCAGCCACCGGTGCGCAAGTTCCATTTGCGCGCGTGGCAACACGACCGCGACAAAGGCGAGTATTTCAACCGCGCCGACCAGGCGCAGCAACCATGCCAGTATGCGTTGATGGTTCATGTTGAAGTCCGGCGGCAGCGACTGCTCTTTTTTGGTCTTAGATAGCGTTTCCGGTTTAGGATTACGTCATGAATGATACGACTTCTGCTCAGTTGTCTGCCACGCACAAGTTTCGCGCGCTGCACGAGTCCGGGTGTTTTGTATTGCCGAATCCCTGGGATGTGGGCACGGCGGTGTATCTGCATCACCTGGGATTTGCGGCGCTGGCGACCACCTCCGCCGGCTTCGCTTTTGCACAGGCGTTGCCGGATATGGTTACGGCGGTGGGACGCGACGCCATGCTCGCGCACATTGGCGAACTGGTGCGGGCCACACCTTTGCCAGTGAACGCAGATTTTCAAAATGGTTATACGGACGATCCCGCGGGCGTGGCAAAGAGTGTGGCGCTCTGCGTTTCGACTGGCGTCGCCGGACTTTCGATCGAAGACGCAACGGGAAATAAGGCGGCGCCGCTTTATGAAGCAACGTTAGCGATCGATCGCATCAAGGCCGCTCGCGCCGCGATTGACGAATCAGGTGTTCCCGTGGTCCTGACGGCGCGTTGTGAAGCATGGCTGGTGGGCCAGCCTGAGCCAATGCGTACGGCGCTTGAGCGTCTAGTCGCCTTTGCCGAGGCGGGCGCCGATTGTTTGTACGCCCCTGGCGTCGCGGATCCCGATCAGATTGCGGCAATTGTTAAGGCCGTCAACCCGAAGCCGGTTAACGTCCTGATGCCGGTGCGCGGTCAGGCTCTGCCAATTTCTCAACTCGAAGATCTCGGTGTGCGTCGCGTCTCAGTCGGTTCTGGCCTGGCGCGAGTTGCGTGGGGCGCGTTCATCCGCGCTGCGCGGGAAATCGCCAAGGCCGGCACGTTCGACGCGTTCGCGGACGCCGCTCCGTTCACTGAACTTGACGACCTCTTCAAGTCCGCTATCTAAACGGAGACCGAGGAGCACTATTAGCGCCACTCGCCCTGCAACGTGAATGCAGCCCAGTAGAAAGGCGACTCCCAGTTATGATCCTTGTTGTGTTCTTTCATCAGCGACACCTGGGCGGCGCGCAGGGCCGCGGCCGGAGGTAACTTGTCCTTGAGCATGCCGCGATAGAAGCGGGCCATCAATTCCGCGGTGGCCAGATCATCGACACTCCACAGGCTGACGACAACGCGCGGCGCTCCCGCATACATGAAGCCTCGGGTGAGACTGATCAAACCCTCGCCCTTCACTTCCTTGCCAAGTCCCGTCTGGCAAGCACTGAGAACTACAAGATCGGCCGACAACTTGAGATTAAAGATTTCGTGCGCGCGCAAAAACCCATCCTGCGGATTTCCCTTTTCGTCTAACATCGACAGCACGAGGCCGGACAATTCGGGATGCACGCTATTGAGAAAACCATGCGTCGCAAAGTGCACATAACGATAGTGTGAGAGTTCCGCTCCGCTCACTGTCTGACGGCTCGCGGCGAAGTCTAAAGCCCCCTTTCCCTGCGACGGCGCAACCAGCGCAAGTATCTTTGTTGCTTCTGCTCGCGTACCGGGCAGCCGTGGCAACCCTCGGGCGCGTACCAGTCCTGACTCTTCGGCCGAGAGGTGTAAACCGCGTGTAGCCAGGCGACCGTCAGCGCTCGCCTCGACGTCAACCGACGCAGTTCTGATCGCCTGGCTGACCCGATCGTCAGTCTTCTCGAATACGGGATCGGCGAGCACCACCACGGACTTGTCAGGCGGCCTGCGATCTTTCATCTCCAGTCTTAGCACGGCAAGAGTCGAGGCCGAGGGGAGATTTACGATTTCGTGTTCTACGATCAACGGAAGTCGCGAGTCTGGAGTCGCGAGTCCCGAGTCCGATGTCTCAAGTCGCGTGTCCGAAGGCGCGAGTCGAGAGTCCGGTGCCTCCTTGTTCTTCGACTCGCGACTCCCGACTCGTGACTCGCGACTTTTCTGTGACTCCAGACTCCCGACTCCAGACTCGCGACTTAATGCCCCGAAAGGAATGTATTGCAAAGCGCCGTCGGCGACGATCAACAATCGCTTCGAGCCCAACTGAGAGGAAACTGGTCCCAGCACCATTCGACTTAATGACGCTGCGGCGCTCAGAAACTGTTCATCCAGCTCAGCAGTGCGCGCCCGCCGCTCTGACGCAGTCAATCCCCGAGGAAGTTGTCGAGTGCTGATCAGGTTGTAAACGCGACGTGCGGCCGCTTCAATCTCGTCACGTCCAGGTAGTTCATAGCTCGTGACAGACGCCGGCGTTACGGCCCACAAGTAACTCTTGCCTTTGCCCAAAGAGTATTCCAATAGCAGCGTGTCGCGATCCAGCAGCAACTGTATTTCTTTGAGCGAGAGCGGCTGCGGCTGAGTCAACGCCGCATAGTTCGGGCTCTTTAGCCGGATCTCCTTCTCGACTGCGCGCAGTTCTGTCGTCAGGCTATCAACGTCCTTGTCAATCGCATCCGCCTGTTCATTTGTATGGGGGCGGCCGAGCAACTTCATCTGCTCTTCAGCTCGCGCATTGAGTCGCTGCTGGAGCGTGCGCTCGCGCTCGAGCAACGCCGGGTCAACACCCTGCCGGATGTCGGCATTGGCTTCGGCGAGCGTCTCAAGCAGCGAACGCGCTCGTCCACGCTCGCTGGCTTCCAACGCCTTGCCGATAAATCCCGCCGACGGTTGCCGCTCGTGCAGGCGCATCAGCAGATCGACATAGAATTGATAATAGTTTTGAACGGTAGAAAAATAGGCCGCGCGTAATTCCTGGCTGCTGATCCGGCTGCGCAGAGATTCGATGATCGCGAGCGCAGTCTCGATATTGCTGAGGGCCGCGTTTAGGTTACCGCGCTCGCGCTCGACGTACGCAATGTTATACAGCGTCGTTGCCTCGCCGTTGCGTTGACGGCTCGTCCGGCACAGCAGCAACGCCTGGTTGTAGTAATAGAGCGCCTTCTCAAGTTCGCCCAACCGCATGTAGGCCAGGCCGCTGCCATTGAGCGCGGCTGCCTGAGAGACAACGTTGCGCGACGCACGCAGGAAGGGTAGCCCACGGTTAAAGTACGAAAGGGCTTTCTGTTGCTCGCCTAACGCGCTCTGGACACTTCCAATGTTCAGCAAAGTAGTGCCCTCGCAGCGGGCGTCTCTCACTGACTCACACAAGGGCAATGCTTGAGTGTAATAATCGAGCGCGCGTTGCTGGTCGCCAAGGGCTTCGTAGACGCTAGCAATGCTGTTCAGCACCGCCGCCTGTCTAACCGCGTCGTTCGCCTCGCGCGCCAACGGCAAGGCCTGATTGAAATACTCCAGCGCCTTTTGATTCTCGGCCAGTCTTTTGTAAAGCAAGCCAATATTGTTGAGCGTTGCCGCTTCATTCCGGCCATCGTGAACACGCCCGTAGAGCTGTAAGGCCTGAGTGAAGTAATCGACCGCCTGCTGTTTGTCGCCGATGGTATCGTAGACGGCGGCGATATCGTTGAGAGTGATCGCTTCGGTGCGCTGGTCTCTGCCGGCGCGACACAGTGCCAGCGTTTGTTTGTAGTAATCCAGGCTCTTTGCCAATTCACCGAGGATGAGGTAGGACCTGGCAATATTGCTCAAGGCACCCGCCTCATGCGTCAGGTCAGCGGCGTCATGGTAGAGCTGGGCAGCCTCTCTTAATTTGATAATCGCTTGGGCCAGCGACTCTTTCGTGCCTGTTGCGAACAGCCGATTAGCGTCGGCATATAGTTTTTCAGCATCAGGCTTTGGAGCGGTTTGATCGGTTTGTGCGACAAGCCAACCGGCAGATAGGGCAAGGGCCAGGCACAGCAAAATGCCCCGACAGACGATTCGCAAACCACTTGACTCTCTCATCACAACTCTTCCTCGAAGAGACGCGCCTCTTTGGAATTGTTCCGTTTAGACAGGGCACTTGTGCCCCGCTGCGACGGGGGACAAGTCCGCTATCTAAACGGAGATAGGGAACGAGTCGTTTCGCTCCAGGCGAACCTCTAAAGCTCAATCTGTCGTGCCGAAATCACAGGATTGAGAGCCCGCAGGTCTTTGAGCGTCGCATCGTCAAGCGGCGCATCGACTTCGATCACGGCCATCGCTTCCCCTCCTCGCTCACGCCGGCCGAGATGAAAACGACTAATGTTGACACCGCGTTCTCCCAAGATTGTTCCGACGCGGCCGATCACGCCCGGCACGTCGCGATTGCGCATTACCAGCATGTGACCGTGCGGAATTGCCTCGATGCGAAAGCCGTCGATCTCGGTAATGCGGCCTTCGCGCGTTTGGCCGCTGTAGCCAAAGATCGCGCCTGAGAGAGTTTGCTCGCCGCCGCTGGTTAGCACCTGTGTGTGAATCGCCGGAGCGGAATCACTGCTCGTACGCACATAGGTCGTGGTGACTGCGATGCCGCGCTCTTCGGCAATCAAAAACGCGTTGACGAGATTGACGCGCGCGCTGATATCGCGCAGCAGACCCGCCAGAAATGATCGCGTCACCGGCGCCGCGTCCAGATCGACGATCTCGCCTGCGTATTCCAGGCGCACCTCTCGTACTGCGCCATCAACCAACTGCGCCTGGAACCTGCCCAGGCTTTCAGCCAGTGTGATGTAGGGCTGCAGCGTGCTCAGTTCTTTTGTGCCCAGCGCGGGTACGTTTACCGCTCCCTTCAAGGCGCCCGTCAAGAGATAATCGCGCATCTGTTCCGACACCGTGAAGGCGACACCCTCCTGCGCTTCGGTTGTCGAGGCGCCAAGGTGAGGCGTGATGATCACTTCGTTCAGTGCCAACAAAGGGTTGTCTGGCGCGGGAGGTTCTTTCTCGAAAACGTCCAGGGCGGCCCCGGCCACGACGCCCGACTCAAGCGCTTCCAGCAACGCGGCTTCGTCAACCAAACCACCGCGCGCACAGTTGATGACGCGAACGCCTTTTTTCATCTTCGCAAAGGCTTCGCGGCCCACAATCCCACGGGTTTCCGCTGTCAACGGCGTGTGAACGGTGAGAAAGTCGGCGCGCGCAAAGACATCGTCAAGGGGCGCCACTTCGATCTCAAGATCGCGCGCCTGCTCAGGTGCGATGAAAGGATCGAAGGCGACGATGCTCATGCCAAAGGCGCGCGCACGGCTGGCTACGGCTTTGCCAATTCGGCCCAGCCCGACAATTCCCAGCGTCTTGCCTTGCAGTTCGACGCCGATGAAACGCTTACGCTCCCAATTTCCCAACTTCAGACTGCTATTCGCCTGGGGCACCTGCCGGGCCAGGGCTACCAAGAGCGCCATCGTGTGCTCGGCGGTCGTGATCGTGTTGCCGTCAGGTGCATTCATCACGACAATGCCGCGTGCTGTGGCCGCCGGCACGTCGATGTTGTCGACGCCTACTCCGGCGCGGCCGACGACTCGAAGATTGGCGGCGTGGTCCATCAAGTCCGCGGTCACTTTGGTTTCGCTGCGAACGACCAGACCCTCGCAGCCGTCAAGCGCTGCGCGCAAGGCCTCGGGCGCGAGGCGGGTTTGCTTCTCGACCACAAAACCCGCAGCCCGCAAAGGTTGCAGCCCGCTATCACTAACGTCGTCAGCGACAAAAATTTTCGTTTGTTCAGTAGTCATCTATCTTAATCTGTCCCAGTGGCGGTTCGGTAAAGATGTCGGCAACCGGAGTGCTAGCGACGGCTTCCCGGTTTGTCAGTACCGCCTGCGGCAGCGGGCGGGCCCCTAATCATTCGGTCCAGTAGGAAAGCGCGTTTGGGCTCGGTCGCTACCGCTCCCGGTACTGACCTGCTTGCCGCAAGCAACTCATTTCAACTTAAGCGAAGAGCATATTGAGCGAGATTAGAATCGAAAGTACCACGGCAGCGTACGCACCCGCCGCGAGATCGTCGGCTACGATCCCCAGTCCCGACGGCAACGCTTCAAGACGGCGGACGGGATAGGGCTTCACAATATCAAAGGCGCGAAATAGAAAAAACCCGGCGATGATCCAAACCCGCCACGGACCACTGGCCACCAACGGCACCGGCAGCAAGGCGATCAATTGCCCGGCTACCTCGTCGATCACTACTTTACCCGGATCCTTCTTCTGCAGCAGCCGTTCCGTGCGCGACGCCGCCCAGATTCCCGCCAACGTGACGATGGTAATGACAATGAGTTGCAAAGCCAGAAAGTGCACCCCTGGATTGAGCAACAGCAGATTTCTGCTCAGGCCAACGCGATGAATAAATTCGAGCATGAGCCAACGCAGAACTAAAAACACTCCCACCCCTACCGCTGATCCCCAAGTGCCCGGTGCAATCGGCATGTAGCCAACACCACAGGTCGCGATCGCCAGCGCCAAATAGTCTCTTCCAGTGTGCGCGTGTCGCGGGGCGGATGTGTCCGTTACGGACTTATTCATCGGCGGGCTCAACTCTTCGCTATATTCTTTGACAGATCGGCCTTCGCAACGCGAACGCACACATCCTGAAGGGATCGGTTCATCAGGAGTTTACGGGCAGGGCCGCCTTTTGGATCTCCCACTCGGCGTAAAGACTATTAAGGGTTTGTTCGATCAAATCGATGATGGCATCAAGGTTAGAGAGTTCTTCGGTGCCGTAGATCACGTTTTGAACTACTCCAACGAATTTTCCGCTCGCAGTATCGGCTACATGAAGCTTCGCTTCCTTTACATCAAGATCATCATGGGCAAGTATCTTATTCCGCGCTTTAAGTAACCTATCATGCAGCGCGCGGTGATTTCCCGGGATGTGTTTGTTCTCAATCTTGTGTTTCTTTGGTTTGCCTTTTGAATCTAACTCAGCACCGAACGACATCAGATATGGCTTTGAGTACTGTACCAGTGCAAACTGAAAGGCCGGAGCCGCAAGGGCATGGCCTTTCTGCTGTCTGACCTCAAGCAAAATCGATCGGGCATAGTTCAGTCCGTGAATACTGGATTCAAAATGGATGTACTCTTCTTCAGTCATTTTTCAAACTACGATAGATCCAACGAGATCATATTCGTGTGCACCTTTGATCAGTACGTTCACAAATTCGCCTGCTTGCGGAGTGAAATTCTCCGGTGCATCATTAATCAGCACGCAGCCGTCGATGTCGGGCGCCTGCGTTTCCATGCGGCCCTGCCAGAGCAACTCGCTTTCGTCCGATTCGCCTTCGAAAAGCACGCGCACTGTTTCGCCGACGCGGGCCTTGTTGCGCCGGCGCGAGATACGCGACTGCTCTTTCATCAGTCGAGTGCGTCGCTGTTTGGCAATCTTTGCGTCGACCTTATTCGGCAGAGCAAAGGCGGGCGTGCCCTCTTCGTCCGAATAAGTAAAGACGCCGACGCGATCGAATTCGATATTCTTAACGAACGCCAGCAACTCTTCAAAATCCTCTGCCGTTTCGCCGGGGAAGCCGGTGATGAAAGTCGTGCGCACTGCAATGCCCGGCACGCGATCTCGCACGCGTGCAATCAATCGTTCGAGACTCCGAGCGTTGCCGCCGCGCTTCATCAGCTTCAAGACATTTTGCGAGGCATGCTGTAAAGGCATGTCGAGGTATTTCACCGCTTTTGGTTCTTCAGCGAGGACGTCCAGAAACGCGTCGCTGATGTGCGTCGGATAGGTGTACATCACCCGCACCCACTCGATGCCGTCCGTGTGTGATAGCTCGCGCAGCAGGTGGGCCAGCGCGTCCTGCTTGCCCAGATCCTCGCCATAACGCGATGAATCCTGGGCCACCAGGATCAATTCTTTCACGCCCTCTTCCGCAAGTTGCTGGGCCTCGGCGACGATTGAGCCAAAGCGCCGGCTGCGAAAATGGCCGCGCATCTGGGGAATGAAACAGAAAGCACAGGGGCGGTCGCAGCCTTCGGCAATCTTGATGAAGGCGTAGTGGCTGGGAGTCGCCAGCACGCGCGGCGTCGATTCGTCGTAAAGGTAAGTGGCGCTCTGATTGCCAAGCGGCAGCACGGGCAACGAGCGCGTGTTGGTCTGGGGATCGCAAACCGTGAGAATGTCATTGATTTGACCGGTGCCAATAAAGGCGTCAACTTCCGGCAACTGAGCCCGCAACTCATCGCGATAGCGTTCGACCAAACAGCCGGCAACGATCAGGCGAGTTGCTTTGCCTTCGCTCTTCAACGCTGCCGCCTCGAGAATAGAATCGATCGACTCTTTCTTGGCCGCATCAATAAAGCCACAGGTGTTTACGACAACTGTGTCGGCCTCACGCGCATCGCTCGTAATTTGATAACCATTCTGCTTTAGCTGGCCCATCATCACCTCGCTGTCAACGAGGTTTTTGGGACAACCGAGACTGATAAAACCAACTTTTTTCATCTTTGGCTCAAGTCAGATCCACAACTCGTGAAATCCGCAACTCAATACTACGTGGTTTAGAAAGCCATTTCTCCGCTCGCAACCGGCGGGACAAATTCCGCTTCTAGCAGGGTGCTGAAAAGAACAAGATCGCCACAGAGTCACAGAGACACGGAGAAGGCAAGGATCAGAATCAATCAGAAATGCCAATAAATTCATACAGTCTTTGTTCTCATCTTTCTCCGTGTCTCCGTGTCTCTGCTAAGTCTGGTTTTTCATCAGTCTGCTAAACGCCCTCCAATTTTTCGCGGACACTCTCGAGCGGACTCTAATTTGAGACTGACATTTCAAGCGTTCGCAACAACCTCTCGATCTGTTTCAACTCATCCGCCGACAAGCGATCGGCGCCGTACCGCACACGATTGTAGGCGTTGGTAATCTCCAGTGCCTCCCTTTGATTCGTGGCAACGGCAAACTCTAACGGCGTTTGGTTGGCGGTTCGCGTTAGACCACGCTTAGCCAGAGCCGCAGCCAGACGCTCATAGAATTCCACGGTAGATCGTAACCGCTCGTCCTTTTCGCGCGTTAGTCTGAGACCTCGCCTCCAGCCCAATCCGCGAACGCGCCTGGCGAGCAGCCAGCCTGCGAGAATCAATGCCCCAAGGATGACGACAGAGAAGGCTTTCCCGAAAAGCGGCTGGCCACCCTGCTTCAAATCGCTCATCACCTGCGCCAGCGAGCGCCGGTAACTGAATAATTTGCCGTTCAAGGACGTCGCCAAAGAGCGCTGTTCCTGTTTGTCGTATCCGACGACGTATTGAAACCAGATCAGCTCAAAGGCTTCAGCATATTTGCCGACGAGGGCGGCGATGCCAGTGTGACTTGGCTCAACACGTCCCGCCGCCGGAGTCGGATCAAAGGCGACCCACGATTTCGTCTCCGGAAAATAGACTTCAACCCACGAATGCGCATCGCTCTGGCGAACCGTGTAGGCTCCGGCCGCTTCGTTATATTCGCCGGGAAGGAACCCGTTGACCACCCGCGTGGCCATCCCCTGCGTGCGCAACATTACCGCCATGGCGGTCGAGAAGTACTCGCAATGACCCTCGCGGACGTTGAAGAGAAAGTCAGCCAGCGGATCCGAACCACCGGCTTTTAGCTGGAGGGTGTAACCAAAGTTATGGCCCAATTGCTGTTCGATTGCTCTGGCCTTGTCGTAACGGTTCAAGGCGTGAGCGTTGAAGATCATCCTCGCAGCCAGATTTGCGATCCGGGGATCAAGGGACTCAGGAACCCAGCGATAACGATCAAAGCTATCGGGGTAACGGGTCCGATCCTGGCGTAACATATCGGCGTCCGGACGCGTCATGTCTGAAATAGCTTTGTAGACAGCGCGCTCGGATTCGTGGCCGCGAGACTGGATTGAGCCGTCCCCGTCGACTCGGAGATATGGGAAAGGTCCCTGCAAGGCAATCACGCGCGCAGCGGCAAAGAGGATCGGAGTCTCCATCGGCTCAACATAAAACGTCTGGGTCGTCAGTCGATTCGGCGCTTCGGTGGTGCCGAGTCGAAAGAACCCACGCTCGCTTCCGGGCTGATCGGTCCGCCGAGACTCCGCCGATTTCTTCCAGCCACGGCCGGTGAATTCGTCAAGGCCGATACCGCGCCATTTCAGATCGCGAGTAAGGTCGGGCGCTCCTTCCACGCGCACGTGCATGACGATTTCGTCATTCTGTTTCAACGCGCCAATCTCTCCCAGCGTCACGCTTTCGGAGAAGCCGACGAAGTTACCTGGAGCCCGGCCGCTGCGCGCAAACGCAGCACCCGAGCCGCGCGGCGCCGCGAGGAACAGCGGCAGCGCCAGTCCGCAGATCAGGACCAGCAAAACAAAAGCAATCACCGGCAGGCGCCTGACTTCGACACTGCCACGGACGCCGTGCCGCGCCAGGCGGCGGAAAATAATCGAATCGGGCGCCACCAGGAGACGAGTCTCAACGGGAACGAGGGTCTGCCTGGCTTTATGAATTTCCAGCGCGACAACAGTCGAGAGCCCACAAACCAGGTAAACAACAAGCGAAACAAGAAAGACGGGACTGAAGCTCAGACCCGCAGCCAGCAGAACTTCAAAAAAGGAGATGAGATAAAGAAAGACCCAATCGCGATCTGCTTTGATTTGCAGGAGCTTGATCGCGGAAAGAAAAACAATTAAGTGGGCGATAGCCCCAACCAACGGGTTATGCGCCGGGCCGTTTTCCAGAACTTGATGAGGAAACGACTGCCAGGTCCAGTCGAGATAAAAAACGGGCAAGGAGAGCAAAACCAGAATCAACCCGGTTCGTTCGGACAACTGCCAACGCTTGCCTTCCAGATTCCACGCCACGAGCATCAGGAGAGAAAAGAAAATGGCCAGACCAATATGCAGAGCGCCGGCGAGTACGAGGCCGAAGGTCGCCACGGCGAGCATCGCATAAGAGGAACCTCGGAAGTAAGTGCTGAAGGACATCGTCAAGACTGCTTGAGAATGGATGCCGGCGCGTAAAACATTGAAGCCCGCTCAGCTTAACACCGAGCGGGCTTCTTTTAATAATCCCGGCGACTTCCTACTCTCCCACACAGTTTCCCGTGCAGTACCATCGGCTCCAGCAGGCTTAACTTCCGTGTTCGGGATGGGAACGGGTGTGACCCTGCCGACAAAATCACCGGAAAACTTTTTCCGATTTCAGATTTTCAATTTCAGATCTCAGATTTGAAATTTCAAATTTGAAATCTGAGATTTCAAAACCAAGAAAAGGAACTTTGAGAATCGAATAGTGGCCGCTGTCTTGCTGCTATTCCCTGGCAAGTTGCGCAAGCGCGACTTGTTGCTTGAGTAAATTTTATGGTCAAGCCAAGGGACTGATTAGTACTGGTCAACTGAGCACATTACTGCACTTACATATCCAGCCTATCAACCTCGTGGTCTACGAGGAGTCTCACTGGCAGGTCTAATCTTGGGTCTGGCTTCACGCTTAGATGCATTCAGCGTTTATCCATGCTCCACTTAGCTACCGAGCACTACGGCTGGCGCCATAACTCGTACACTAGAGGTGGATCCATCCCGGTCCTCTCGTACTAAGGACAGATTCCCTCAAACCTGCTCCGCCCACACCAGATAGGGACCGAACTGTCTCGCGACGTTCTAAACCCAGCTCACGTACCGCTTTAACTGGCGAACAGCCAGACCCTTGGGACCTTCTTCAGCCCCAGGATGCGATGAGCCGACATCGAGGTGCCAAACCCTGCCGTCGATGTGAACTCTTGGGCAGGATCAGCCTGTTATCCCCGGCGTACCTTTTATCCGTTGAGC
>Ga0179594_10000245_pt1 | contig 14940 bp, 13 predicted proteins | sample CZOMad1_1_08_16f_FD_148625 | JGI IMG/M metagenome (GOLD analysis project Ga0179594, IMG submission 148625) | Vadose zone soil fungal communities from Angelo Coast Range Reserve, California, USA - CZOMad1_1_08_16fungal (Illumina Assembly) | ecosystem: Environmental > Terrestrial > Soil > Vadose...
TGGTGGTACTGTTGCCTTTCTGTTCAAGCGGAGGCTGCCAACGAGGAAGAGACGCCCATGGTGGTAGATATTGCCGCCATTGCGCGCAGTACCTTTGGAGCCATTGCTTTCACGCATGCAAATGGAGGTCTGTTCGTCGATGGAGTAACCGCACCAATCAGGTTTCCCACAAACGCGGCATCGACGCCTTATCGTTACTCGACAAAAGCCGTTGATCGCGATTGGTTGTCGCCGCGCGAAGTCGCTAACCGTGGACTGATTGGAACCGAGAATATGGAGTGACATTGACCCTCTATGCTGAGTTCCCTGGGACGAACTCCCGCTAGATTGTTTCAAGGCTGCATTATTGGAGGACGAATTTCTCCCTGACCCTTGGATTGTTCCGAAAGGATCTATGCTTTGGCTTCCGCTTAATTTTTCGCAGGCAGACTAGTGTCCTGACTCTAAAGTTCGCTGAACAATTCGTACCGGATGGCCCGGCTGCTCAGCAGCCAAATGTTTATAGCCAGATGTCATCGAAAGTACTTGCTTAGCTCCGGAGGAGCGCAATGTCCGGTACCTCCCCCGGATATCTCGCTCCTCCGGAGCGAAGAATCTATTGGGTATCGATTCTATAAACACTTGGCTGCTCTGCAGCCAGGGCGATTTGCCTCCATTTATTAATAGAACTTTAGAGTCAGGACACTAGCGCACGATTACTTTATGATGGATGAGTGGGGAGTTGAGCGCAGTTCTTCGCGGCCTCTTACATTCCCCGTAAACTGGCCGGGGTGGCGTTGCTTGCCGCCCTAACTCGCGCACAACGCGCTTCAATCTTTGCCGTAGCCCCAATCCTTGCAAATAGCCTGTAACTGACCAAACGCTTCTGCCGAACTATAATTGACATTAACCGCCAGCCCGCTGGTTTCGATCCTACTGCTTTACCTCGACTCGGTTTCGGGATGTTCCGCGGCCGTTGGGCTAACGAGCAATCTGTCCACCGGGACCGCAGGCGTCCCGCCCGGCCCCTGGCGACGCAGTGGCTCCCGTCGTCGCACCTGCGGCTTCGATCACGACTGCAGGCGTCTCGACGGCCGCTACCAATGGGGTATCAGTGGAGATCGAATTTGACGAATACCAATCGCTATGGCTGCGCGAGCGATCCCCATTCAACCCAACCGAGCAGCGCGAAGAACTACGCAACGTGCGCCTGCGCATCCGCCTGACCGTAACCGCGCTCGATGGCGTGAATCGATTCGTGATGCAGTACGCCTCCCACGCGCAAGTGTTCGCGCCCGAAGAGTTCCGCTTGGAAATTCGCGAGGAACTTGTCCGCAGCCTGAAGTTGTACACAGGTGCGGAGAGTAATGAACCCGATGCACCGCGGGAACGCCAGATTCGGGCGCGCCCGGCAAGAAGTAAAACAGTGCGCACGCGAGATTCAGGCCGCGCTTGGCCACTTTGAGTGATAGTATGCGCCCCGCTCGCAACGAATGGCAGTTCTGCGGCCTCCAGTTTTTCCTTACGATGGAGGAGAGAGCTGTTATTGAAAAACGACACGAACAAAAATCTGACACCCCAGACTTTGAGACTCAATGACTGACTCACAAACAAAATACGCAGACTTTTTCGGTGCGGCTTTCTATGATACCCGGCCCGGCGACCGCCAGCCGTTCGACTATCAAACCAGACTCGCCACTGAACCAGAGTTGCCAGCACTCGTAAACGTGCCCACCGGCGCAGGCAAAACAGCGGCCATCGTCGGCGCGTGGCTATGGCGCAGATTCCACGATCCCCAGAGCGTCGGTCGCCGCCTCGTTTATTGCTTGCCAATGCGTACGCTTGTGGAGCAGACCGAACGAGTCGCCAGCTTAGCCATCTCAAAACTTGAAGATACCGGTCTATTTGAAAAGGGCCGCTTTACTGTTCACGTATTGATGGGTGGCGATGTTGATAACGACTGGGAACACGAGCCCGAACGCGAGTGCCTCCTGATCGGCACACAGGACCTGCTGTTGTCGCGCGCACTAAACCGGGGATACGCAATGAGCCGTTTCAAGTGGCCCCTGCACTTTGGATTGCTCAACAATGATTGTTTGTGGGTCTTTGACGAAGTGCAGTTGATGAGTGATGGACTAGCGACAACGGCGCAGCTCGCGGCGTTTCGCCAGCGGTTCGGAACTTTCGGTAAATCGAATTCGATATGGATGTCGGCGACATTGGATCGGGAGTGGCTCCGTCAGATTGATTTCGCTCCAGAAGTCGATCGATTGACAGCTCTTGAACTGTCGGACGTCGATCGCGGAACTGCGGTCCTAGCAAAGCGGCTCACCGCGGGAAAACAATTGAGCAAGGCTCCGGAACGCTGCCGGCTGCCCTGGGGTTTGGCGGAGTTCGTCAAAGAAGAGCACCAACCGGGTACGCAATCCCTGGTTGTCGTAAACAGGGTAAAGCGCGCCCGAGAAGTATTTGACGAACTCAATCAGATATATGGAAAATATGGAAATACTGATCGAAAAGCGAAGCAGAAGCGTTCCCCCATTCTTGTGGAAGTCTCAAGTGCTCCAGGACCCCAAGTCGAATTGATCCACTCTCGCTTTCGTCCCGCAGAGCGAGAGCGATGGCAGGCCTTGTTTGCCGGAAGGATTGATTTGGCGAGTGCTGGCCGGATCATCGTCTCGACGCAGGTGATCGAAGCCGGGGTGGATATTTCCTCGAGATTGCTCGTGACCGATCTCGCGCCGTTTTCCAGTCTGGTGCAGCGGTTTGGGCGCTGCAATCGCGGCGGTGAGTTCGCCTCGGCGGAAATCTACTGGGTCGATCGGCCGCTGACAGAAAAGACCGCAAAGCTCGCCGACGAAGCGAGCCTTAAGGACGAAGACTTGGAAAGGGTTGCTCTGCCTTACGCATGGTCAGAACTTGGGGAAGCGGAACAACAGCTTGAGCAATTGCAGTCCGCCTCGTCCGCTGTTCTCTCGCAGGTGGACTACCGTGCGACTTACACGCCTGCACACGTGCTGAGGCGACGCGACTTAGTAGATCTGTTCGACACGACGCCTGATTTGTCAGGCTATGATTTGGACGTTTCGCGTTTCGTCCGTGGCGGCGATGAGCGTAGTGTGTCAGTCGCCTGGCGCGAACTGAATGGCAAGAGGCCTTTGAAGTCGGACCCGCGGCTGGTACGTAATGAACTTTGTGCTGTGCCGCTCTATGGAAATGAGTTCAAAGATTTCCTCAAGAACAAGACTGTTTGGACATGGGATGCGCTTGATGGTGATTGGCGCAGAATCTCACGTGATGAGTTGCACCCGGGATTGACATTGTTGCTGGATGCTGAAGTTGGCGGTTATGAGGGCAAACGTGGTTGGGACCCTAAGAGTAAGCGGCCGGTCACGGTTGTCACCAATCGGTCAGGCACAAATGAAGGTTACGACGACGACCCGCTGACCTGGCTCCGCTACGAGCAAACGCTCGCGGCGCACTCGCTCGAAGCACGGCAAGCTGCCGAACGTATTCTGACCGAAACGCAGATGCCCGAGTTGGAAGAGTTTCGCGATGAAGTACTGCGCGCAACCCAACACCATGATTGGGGTAAAGCTCACCGTATCTTTCAAGGTACGTTGCACAGCATCCCAAGAGAAACGGACCTGGCCGGAATTAAGTTCGAGCCGGTGCTGGCAAAATCCAAATCAGGCCAGCACCATCGCCGCAAACGTTTTCGCCACGAATTGGCGAGCGCCTTGGCGCTCTTACAAACAGGAGCGAGTGACTTGGAGATCTATCTAGCCGCCTGCCATCACGGCAAAGTGCGTTTGAGTATTCGCGCGCTGCCTGATGAGACCCGGCCCAGACAAGAGAATGCGAAATTCGCTCGCGGCATCTGGGACGGCGACGAACTCCGTGGCACTCATCTGGGTGGAGGAGTATTCACGCAATCGTTAGTACTCGATCTCGAGCCGATGTTGCTGGGGAGAAGCGACCAAGGGGCCGCTTCATGGCTGGAAAGGATGCTTGCCCTGCGAGAACGGCTTGGCGCATTTCGCCTCGCGTATCTTGAGTGCCTGATCCGTGCTGCTGATGTGCAGGCGAGTAGGAATCCTCGAGAGGTTCTGAACGGTTCGACCGCTAGGGAGGAGAATTAATGACCGAACAGATCATTTTGTACGGATGCGTTACAGAACCGTTGATTCACTACCTGAAAGCGCTCGGCGTTCTGCGGCTTGTCGCGGACCAACTTGATTCTGCAGCGCGCGGGGCGTGGGTGGGTGACGCCTTCGCATTGGAAACTAGCAAGACGAAGGATGAGATCGTTTCGTTCTTTCTCAATGAGTATCGCCCGACGCCGATTGTCGCGCCATGGAATGGATCGAGCGGCTTCTATCCTTCGGACAAGAAGCAGCGAGCGATGGTCGAGATGTTGTGTGGTGTTGAGAACGGGCGGTTTGATTCGTACAAACAGACAGTCAAAGCCGCGCGGGTGGTCGTCGGCGAGCGTGCGCAGCAGCCAAAGGATGAATCGAAGGTGGAGATGCTTAGAGCCTCACGGCGCATTTTCCCTGACGCTGCGACAGAGTGGCTTGATGCGGCTTATGTGCTTGGGCAGGAGAAGCCTGACTATCCGCCGCTGCTCGGCTCGGGCGGCAACGATGGCAGACTCGACTTCACGGTCAATTTCATTGCTCGTTTGCTCGCAGTATTGCCTGAATTCCTGGGCAAGGAAAAACAACCCCAGGAAAGGATTACGGAGAGCACGAGACAGTTGCGTGCCGCTTTGTTTGCTGAAGGCGTCTCGCGATTGGACAAGGCTGCGGTTGGGCAATTCCACCCAGGAGGTGCTGGAGGCGCAAACGCGGAACAAGGCATAAGCGGCGATTCGTTCGTCAACCCCTGGGACTTTATCCTGGCGATTGAAGGCTCGTTGCTAATGGCGAGCGCCACTGTGCGCCAACTTGCTGCAGGCGCGCGGACACGAGCTTCTTTCCCTTTCACTGTCCGAAACTCGTCCGTTGGCTATGGCACGGCGGTCAATGGTGAGAAAGTTCGCGCTGAGCTATGGCTGCCGCTTTGGTGGCGACTATCCGCCTACGCCGAAGTTGCGCACATTTTCCGCGAAGGCCGCGTACAGTTTGCGCGACACCGAAAACTCGTGAGGACTGGATTCGATTTCGCTCGCGCGGTCGCCGAACTTGGTGTAGACCGAGGTATCGATGCGTTTCAACGATACGCGTTCATCGAGCGTAACGGACAAGCCAACCTTGCTACGCCAATCGGCGCGTTCCAGGTGCGGGAACGTCCCCGTGCCCGACTGATTCACGATGTCGACAGGTGGCTTGATTCATTCGCTCGCGCTGCCTCCGGCGATAGAGTGCCGCCCCGCGTCGAACGAGCAGGGAAACGTGTTGAGGAAAGAATCTTTCGTTTGTGCGAAAGTGGCTCGGCAGACGATCTTCTCGATGTGCTTGTAAGTCTGGGTGCAGCCGAAGGCGAGCTGGCGGAGGGTGAAAGGTTCCGCGATGAAAAGGGCCTGCCGCCACTGAGCGGATTGCGACCAGCATGGGACAGTGAATCTAACGATGACTCAGATGAATTCAGGCTGGCAGGGGCGTTGGCTGCTATCTGCAGCGAGACTGGCGGCGGCTCGTTTCGAGAAAACCTGGAACCGGTCGAAGTTACGCAAAAGAAGGTCGCGTGGAAAGATAAATCCGTACGTGCGGTTTGGGGCAACCGTCCATTTGAAGACAATCTTGCTGGGGTGCTGCACCGACGTTCGATAGACGCACGAGCAGCAGGCCTCTCTCATCCCATCCTGCAGAGCAATCGTTTCGCATCTCTCAAAGCTGTCAGCGCTTTCTTGAATGGCGAAACCGACGACGCAAAGCTCGACGAATTCCTACGCGGCCTCGTCTTGCTCGATTGGCATCAAGCTGAACAAAGTTTCAAGTCGCGCACTTACGGGCGCGACATTCCCGCGAGCTTGCCGCGAGCGTATGCGTTGCTAAAGCTGTTGTTCCTGCCCAGCGGAAGACTTCTGCTAGACGAGGACGGCGAAATAATTACCATCAAACATGAGCCTGCGATTGTGCCGCTCTTGTGTGCGGGGCGCGCCTCTGACGCCCTGCAGGTTGCGTATCAGCGATTGAGAGCCACCGGCATTGAGCCGATAACAAAGGAATTTCATTATGACAATGCGGAAGGGACGCGGCTTGCGGCTGCTTTGTTGATTCCAATTGATGAACTCTCTATTCGTGCCTTGGCCGCGCTAGTCCTGCGTAAGAAGACCGATGTCGAATGAGCTATGAAGTTACTCGCACCAACTCCTTTCGGCCTTTGCCGGCCGATGTGCGGAAGGTCTCTGACCTTCCGGCAGAGTGGCTTTTGATTGGGGCTACGCCCCTGAAATTCGACGGTGGGGCCTAGCCCCAGGAGCGAAGGTGAGCTTGCGACGGTAGGGCTTAGCCGCACCGCAAATCAGACGGCTGAGCCGCAATGCGAACACGTGGCGACGGGAGTGCCAAAAATCGCCGCCGACTAGTTCCGAATGAAGCCAGCTTATTTTCTGAAGCCAAATGAAGGAGAACAACATGTCGCAATTCGAAACGATCTATGCTGCCCTTACAAATCAACCTCGCCTGCTGATTGAAGCTGAACTTCAGCCCGTTCAAGGCGATCGATTTCAACCAACCGGATTCCCGGACCTTGGCGCGGCTACTTACAAACGGCCTGACGGTACACCCATGCTGCTGATCGAATCGGCCCAATCCATCGCTAATCGCCTGGAATCAGTCTGCTGGGACGATGAAAAAGACGAGATTATCGATCCACTCAAGAATTTACCTCACGTCATTGTGGATTTGGGGAACGGCCGGAAAACGAGTTCAATTCGTGAGGCGCACCGACTGAATTCCATTTACATCATTACAGACAAGGCATTCAGCGAGAAGCTACTGGATTCAATTCAACAGGTCGATGGAGGTGAGGTAAATCGGAGGGCACTCGCTAAGGGGGTGTTCAAGCTAGATCCTTGCTCCCTTTTGCACGGGGTTTTCTTCGCGAGAAAAAACATTGCGGGTGGACGTGCTCGATTGCAGAGAGTACTTTCCGGCTTTATTGAGGGGTTTAACGTTGCCGCCGCGACCAGTGGCGGGGTCAAGAATGAAACTGTTGATCCAACCGGCGTCGATGCTCTTGCGCGTTATTCCGACATTGAAGAAAAGAGGAATCTCGACGCGGCGAAAAATATTCCATATCCAAGGACTGAATACGTAGCCGAAAAGGTTATCGCCTATTTCAACATCGATCTTGCTTCGTTGCGTGGATACGGGTTGGGCGATCCGGCTAACAAGTTACTAATGTCTCTTGCAATTTACAAAATATTGGGGTTCCTTGAACATGGAATGCGACTTAGAACTGCTTGTGACCTTGAACTAAAGAGCTTGATCATCCAGCGCCCAAAAGGAATTTCGTTCGCTTCATCAGTCGACCTTCTCGAAGAACTTGAAGCCAGTCTGCCTGGGTTGATTGAGGCTTGCGATTTTGGAGAATCAGCGATCACGAGGATCACGGCTCCACGGTTGACGGTCAAGGCATTGAAGAAAGCCAAAGATGCCCTGAAGAAAGCCGAGAAAGAAAAAGACCTTCCGCCGGACGATGACCTACAAGAGACGACCGAGGGAGATGCGCAATGATTGCTATTAGAATGAGGTTTCTTGCTGGCAGGCTTCACGCTACGCCATGGGGACATCATGTCAACGAGGGTGTAGTTGAATACCCACCATCACTGTTCCGATTGCTGCGCTCGTTGATCGCGACCGCAAGGCGCGCTAGCGTGGATGATGTGAGAGAAGAGCAGTTGTCCACAATTGTGACGGCGCTCTGTGCACCACCGAACTTTCACTTGCCTCAAGCCTCGATTGCTCACACACGCCATTACGACAATGCGCACGGAACGCCCAAGCAGAGAGATGGAAAGCTTAGAATAATCGATATTCCGTTCTTCTTCGACACGTTTGTTGCGCTCGATCCGCAGGATGAATTGCTTTGGTATTGGCCGGACGGCCACCTTGAGGAATCGGACAGAGAGGCGCTTGGGAAGTTATTAACAGCACTCGGCACTTTTGGGCGCGCTGAGTCGTGGTGTGAAGCGGCGCTGCTCACTGAAAAAGAAGGCGCACAGTTTGCTGCAACTCCAGAACTAATCAACAGCCAGCCTTTCGACAAAGCTGTGGGTCCTCTCAGACAGGAGACTATCCGTCTGTTGATACCGCAAGAGGAACTGAAGCCCGAAGAATTGTTAAGGGTGCTTGAGACCGAAACGTCAGCGATGCGGAAGAGCAGACAGCTTGAGCCAACCGGGACTAGCTGGCTTACATACGCACGTCCGGCTGGCGTGTTGACTCCGCGATCCGCGCGACCGAGCATTCGAGCAAAGTCTCCTGCAGTCATTGTCGCGCGGTTTGCACTGGATTCAAATGTGCTGCCGCTAGCGCAAGACAGTCTGCCCTTTGCCGAGCAGGTTCGCCGGGCATTGATTCGCAATCGCGTGGACACCTCGCACTCTGAGGCCATTACGGGGAAGAGAGTTGATGGGGTGCCGCTAGAGGGCCATGAGCATGCGCATTACTTTGCCACGGATGAGGATGGCGATGGGCGGTTGGACCACGTGACGATTTATTGTCCGCGTGGATTTGATGAGGCTGATGTCGAGGCCCTGGGAAGTTTGCGGACGATCCATCGGCAAGGGAATCGGCCGGAGGTGCGGATGATCTTGATTGGGCTGCACTCTGGTGAGCGGCTGGCTGAAAGGGCAGGCTCCCTGTCACAGGCCGGCTCGATAGCTGCCCTTACCCACCCGCCAGCGCAGGTGGTGCTGACAAGTACTCCGAGCCACCCGCTGCCGCAAGTTTTGCTGACTTCGCGTCGCTGGCGGTCGGTGACACCGTTCTCGTTGCCACGCTTTCCAAATCGTGGCGGAGGCAAGCCGCCGCGGCCGCGCGATTTGCCCGAGGCGCAACTCACCCAGGAGCTGATCGCGCGCGGTTTCCCAGTGCCGATTTCAATCAAGCGCATTGACGGCTATCAACCAAGTGGGCGGCCGATGGTGCGCTGGCTTGAATTTCACACGCAACGGTTTAAGGGCACTCAGGGAAAGGGTCTGGCTGGTTTTGAGATTGAGTTTGCCGAGCCGGTTGCTGGTCCGATCGCGGTAGGTTTTGGTTGCCACTTTGGCTTGGGACTCTTCATGCCTTGCTGATCTATCAAATCCGGATGGCCGCTCCTGCGGGATGTGATATATGATGGCGGGGCCGAGCGCGAGCCAATCGGAAGCCTAGGAGGGTACTAATGACGGAAAACCTTTCGAAATTGGAAAAGGGAGAAGCATGAGCGGCGAAGAATGGCGGGAGCGCATGGAAAGGCAAATGGCCTTCATCGTAGAGCAACAGGCTCAGGCCGAGGTGCGCTCGGCCCAGGCGGATGAGCGTTGGGCAAGAGCGGATGAGCGCTGGGCGCGTACCGAAGAAGGCATCCGATCGCTGTTGGCTATTGCCGAAATGCATGAACGTGAGATCGGAGAGTTACGAGAGGCAGGCTTGGCAACCGATGAAAGATTGAGCGCTCTGATCAACGTCTTCGAGCGCCAAATCAGCGAAGGACGCAATGGCAAATCGTGACAACAACCTAACGAGATCATTGGCACTGTGTAAATCGAGAACGTCACGCTGGCTAAGCGTGAACACCAATCCTCAACTACTGAAACTCAGCCGCGATTAACAGTTTCCCTTACTTATACTGCCGCCGTCTGCGTGGTCTTTATTCCTTTTGGTCCGGCGGGCAAGCACCAAGGCTAGTAGCAAGGAACAAAGAACTCTCTGTAGTTACCGCTTAACCCTCGGCCCTTGCCTATCAGCTCTTGGGTTTAGCTCCAGGAACAAGCGATGTCCCTCCCGACTCCAGACTCGCCTGAACAGTTGCCGGCTCGCATGCTCAATGAGTTTGCCTACTGCCCGCGTCTTTTCTATCTCGAATATGTGCAAAAGGAATGGGACCACAGTGCCGATACTCTTGAAGGACGCTTTGTTCATCGGCGCGTCGACGAGCAGGCTGGGAGTGTCCCAGCTGCCGAGGACTTTAGCGAAGACCAGCGGATCCATGCGCGGTCAATTCCGGTCGGCTCAGACAAGTTGGGTGCGGTCGCGACCATCGATGTGCTCGAGGGAGAAGATGGCGTGGTCACACCCGTCGATTACAAACGCGGTTCGCCCCCTGACAACCCGGAGCGGTCCTGGGAGCCTGAGCGCGTACAGCTTTGCATGCAGGGTCTACTCTTGCGCGAGAATGGCTATGAATGCGACGAAGGCGTACTGTTTTTCAAACAGACACAGGACGGATCACGATTCCGTTCACCTCCTGAATTGATCGCACGCACGCTCGATCTGCTTTCGGCCGCCCGGCGCGTCTCGGAGTCGGGCATCATTCCACCACCACTCGTAGATTCGCCCAAGTGTCCGCGGTGCTCGCTGGTCGGCATCTGTCTTCCGGATGAAGTTAACCTGTTGCGCACTACTGAAGTGCAGCCGTCCTTGCCCGGCCTGGAGCCTGACGATCAAGTCGAACGCGGGCCGCGCGGTTTGTCGGTCAGCCGCGATGAAAAGCTTGCTCTATATGTTCAGGGTCAGGGCCACAGCGTCGGCTTGAAAGGCGACGTACTGGAAATTCGCAACAAAAAAGAGATCGTCAATACAGTTCGACTGCGCGAAGTATCCCAGGTTAGTCTGTTCGGCGCTGTGCAGTTGTCGGCGCAGGCCTTGCGCGAATTAGTGGCCCGCGATGTCACCATCCTTCATCTCTCGTATGGCGGTTGGCTTGCGGCGGTGACGAGTCCGCCGCCGCACAAGAATATCGAGTTGCGCCGCCGGCAGTTCCAGGTCGCTGAGAATCAGAAGCTCTGTTTGTACCTGGCCAGATCGTTTGTCTCGGGCAAGATTCGGAACTCGCGCACGCTGCTGCGAAGAAACGCGCGAGCGTTGCCGGACAATGTGATACACCGGCTGGCTGAGCATCGCCGCAAAGCACAATGTGCCGAGGGACTCAGTCAGCTGCTCGGCATGGAAGGCATGGCCGCGCGCGACTATTTCGCGAACTTCACGCGGATGCTCAAGACCAGTGGAGACGCGTCGACCAGGTTCGAGTTTGAATCACGTAATCGCCGGCCGCCGCGTGATCCGGTGAACGCACTACTTTCGTTTCTGTACTCTATGCTGGCCAAAGACATGATGGTGACACTGGTGCGCATTGGATTCGATCCCTATCTTGGTTTCTATCATCAGCCGCGCTACGGCCGACCAGCGTTGGCGCTCGATTTGATCGAAGAGTTCCGGCCGCTGATTGCCGATTCAGTAGCTATCGGCGTGATCAATAACGGGGAGGTGCGACCATCAGACTTCATCACGCGCGCGGGCTCGGTGGCTTTGAAGACTGATGGGAGAAAGCGGCTGCTTGAAGCCTACGAACGGAGGCTCGATACGGAAGTGACGCATCCGCGTTTTGGGTACTCAGTGAGCTATCGGCGAGTGTTTGAAATCCAAGCACGGCTGCTGGGGCGATTCTTGACCGGCGAGATACCGGGATATGAACCGTTTTGCACACGGTAAATGGTTGTGGGCCGTGGATGTAACACTAGCTTGCGGACCGGGGCACTCCTATGCGAACACGCTACATTGTTAGTTACGACATCTGTCACAAGAAGCGTTTGCGGCTGGTGCATAAGACCATGCTGGGCTACGGCGAGCCCCTACAGTATTCCGTCTTTTGCTGTGACCTTTCGCCGGCTGGTCGTATAATGCTGATCGCCGAAATGAGCGAGATCATCGACCATCGCGAGGACCAGGTGATGCTGATCGATATTGGGCCGGCGGATGGACGTGGTGGCCAGAGCATCGAAACTGTCGGAAAGGCGATGAAGAAAGACAGGCTTGAGCGACGAACTGTGATTGTCTAACGTCGCGCCACGCTGATTGAGTTGAGGACAGTTTTGTTTGTGGTGTGACGCGAGCGGTCTACCGGTGTGTCAAACCCCGGAGGGCGCTCGAATGGTCTATCAGGTTTGTACGCAGAAGGTTATCTCCGTATTCTTGCAAATGGCGGCATTGAGTACTAAAGTTCGGATGACAAATGAAGCACCGCTCGCGAAACGGTTCGCAAGTGCGGCGAGTAGCGAGGTTAGCACCCGCGCTGTTTCCACGCGTGAGAGCGCGTGGCCCAATTGAAGCTCAATTAGATTCTTTTAGATTTTTGTCAAGGTCTTAACGTTTCCACGCGTGAGAGCGCGTGGCCCAATTGAAGCAGTTTTGAAGTTAGTAACGGAAGTTTGGTCTCATCAGGTTTCCACGCGTGAGAGCGCGTGGCCCAATTGAAGCTCCATAATTTTTCTCCAGGTTTCAAAGAACAATCCTGGTTTCCACGCGTGAGAGCGCGTGGCCCAATTGAAGCTCAAAGAACGTAATGTTTTCAAAGGTCTTTCTGACTTCGTTTCCACGCGTGAGAGCGCGTGGCCCAATTGAAGCAGCCATAAACACATGGCTGATTGTAAATCGAGAATGCGTTTCCACGCGTGAGAGCGCGTGGCCCAATTGAAGCAATTAGAAGTCCTTGTGCTATAAAATCAGCCACTAATGGTTTCCACGCGTGAGAGCGCGTGGCCCAATTGAAGCCTCCTTTTGAGGCAGCTCCAGTAGCCTCGTTTCATAGTTTCCACGCGTGAGAGCGCGTGGCCCAATTGAAGCGAGCCCAGGCACAGATTGAATACCACTTGTCGGCTGGGTTTCCACGCGTGAGAGCGCGTGGCCCAATTGAAGCCAAATTATCTGCGATAGATGCAATTCCAAAACGCCCGGTTTCCACGCGTGAGAGCGCGTGGCCCAATTGAAGCCCGGCTGGATAGTTCTCTCCGCGCTTCGCCCACTGCGTTTCCACGCGTGAGAGCGCGTGGCCCAATTGAAGCGCTTCGCAGTAGCCGCAGTCGAAGAAGAACTCCTTCGTTTCCACGCGTGAGAGCGCGTGGCCCAATTGAAGCAAATCCACCCGCCGCGTCTTACGGATATTCTCGCCGGTTTCCACGCGTGAGAGCGCGTGGCCCAATTGAAGCGTAACAAGTGCTGGGGCACGGGCATGGTGATCAAGCGGTTTCCACGCGTGAGAGCGCGTGGCCCAATTGAAGCCTGATTTGCGTAAGAGTCTTTGACCGATGTTGAATTGGTTTCCACGCGTGAGAGCGCGTGGCCCAATTGAAGCGGCTTCTTTGCTGACTGGTGGCCGTTAGACCCTTGGGTTTCCACGCGTGAGAGCGCGTGGCCCAATTGAAGCCGGTGTTAATTTCTCTCCGCTATCCAAACGGCCTTGTAGTTTCCACGCGTGAGAGCGCGTGGCCCAATTGAAGCCCTACGAGATCGGCAATCTGATCCAGGGCATCAAGCGGTTTCCACGCGTGAGAGCGCGTGGCCCAATTGAAGCTGGGATTAATCAGATGCTTGTCCGTAATCTCAAAGTGGTTTCCACGCGTGAGAGCGCGTGGCCCAATTGAAGCGCTTCAATCGTTCCAAGCGGTGCGTACCAGTAGTTAGTTTCCACGCGTGAGAGCGCGTGGCCCAATTGAAGCCGCGTTAAGCACGAGATTGTTGAAGGACCAGTAGGCGTTTCCACGCGTGAGAGCGCGTGGCCCAATTGAAGCACCACTCCCGACAACGGCCTAACGGTTAATATCAAGGTTTCCACGCGTGAGAGCGCGTGGCCCAATTGAAGCTTCATCTGGAACCGGAACAGATCATCGTCGACCAACTGTTTCCACGCGTGAGAGCGCGTGGCCCAATTGAAGCCAAGACAGATTGCTAATGCTGCACAAAAGCATGGTAGGTTTCCACGCGTGAGAGCGCGTGGCCCAATTGAAGCCTCCACGTAAGTTGAGTCCATCTGCGAACAAGATGCTCGTTTCCACGCGTGAGAGCGCGTGGCCCAATTGAAGCTGTTAGCAGGTGTTCGGTTTCATTCATTGGACCACCGTTTCCACGCGTGAGAGCGCGTGGCCCAATTGAAGCAACGATGATAACTCCGTCCGCATTTGCTGTAATCCTTGTTTCCACGCGTGAGAGCGCGTGGCCCAATTGAAGCCCATAAATAGACACTCAGTTTGGGCTTCATAAGCCGGTTTCCACGCGTGAGAGCGCGTGGCCCAATTGAAGCAGTCGCGGTAGTAGCTCCGCGAGCGTGACGAGCGAGGTTTCCACGCGTGAGAGCGCGTGGCCCAATTGAAGCCTTGAGCCGCATTCGGAAGACGGCCAGCTTGAACGGAGTTTCCACGCGTGAGAGCGCGTGGCCCAATTGAAGCCGAACAATTTCGCGTATTGAATCAACGAACAAGGACTTGTTTCCACGCGTGAGAGCGCGTGGCCCAATTGAAGCCGCTTCGTTTCGAATCGAATGATCGTAAAGAAGCACTGTTTCCACGCGTGAGAGCGCGTGGCCCAATTGAAGCGACGAGTATCCATTGTTTGGAAATCCAAATCCGTTGGTTTCCACGCGTGAGAGCGCGTGGCCCAATTGAAGCTTTTTTACGAACCAAGCGGTACAAACAAGCGGAAGGAGTTTCCACGCGTGAGAGCGCGTGGCCCAATTGAAGCGTCTACAATCGCGTTTCCGGCACTCAAACCGTTTGTAAGTTTCCACGCGTGAGAGCGCGTGGCCCAATTGAAGCCTGGAAATCTTGTCCTGTACCAGTCTTGGCGTTACGGTTTCCACGCGTGAGAGCGCGTGGCCCAATTGAAGCTTGAAGAAATTGTGCGTGATAATGACGTTCAAGTTTGGTTTCCACGCGTGAGAGCGCGTGGCCCAATTGAAGCGACGAGTATCCATTGTTTGGAAATCCAAATCCGTTGGTTTCCACGCGTGAGAGCGCGTGGCCCAATTGAAGCG
>Ga0179594_10000246_pt1 | contig 14938 bp, 15 predicted proteins | sample CZOMad1_1_08_16f_FD_148625 | JGI IMG/M metagenome (GOLD analysis project Ga0179594, IMG submission 148625) | Vadose zone soil fungal communities from Angelo Coast Range Reserve, California, USA - CZOMad1_1_08_16fungal (Illumina Assembly) | ecosystem: Environmental > Terrestrial > Soil > Vadose...
ATAATAGCCGGGCAATGATATCGTAGCGCGCCGTTCAAGCAATCAGTCGCGAACTTGGAAGAACCAACGACAAACATGACGGACGAAACGCCCGCACCACGCACGAAACTCAGAACCGTCATCGTCTTCGCGATGTTTTTCGCGGTGCTGGGAGCGGTCGCGTTGTTTGCCTACTTCGCGACGTTCTCGCGGCCGGTAACCACGGTGATCGTTGTGCGCCATGCAGAAAAAAACATCGAGCCCAGCAATCCCGATCCCGACCTCAGTCCGGCCGGCCAGGCTCGCGCCCAGGAAGTGGCGCGTATGTTCGCCGACGCAGGTGTGAATGCGATTTACGCCACGCAATTTAAGCGGACGCAGCAGACAGTAAAGCCGCTGGCGGATCGTCTCGGCCTGAACGCAAGCATCATTGAGGCAAAGAACACACAGGAATTGGTCAGACAGATTCTTACCGTCCATCGCGGCCAGACGATTTTCGTGGCTGGCCATAACAACACCGCGCCGGAGATCGTCAAAGCGCTTGGTGGACCGGATTTCGGAGTGATTCCCGAGAATGAATATGACAACATGTTCATCGTCACGATCTACCGGTTCGGCCGGGCCAAGGTTTTAAAGTTCAAATATGGAAGTGCAAGTCCCGTGGGTGGCGGCAGCGGCACGATGGTCCCGAGGTGATAGATAAGATTAGCGTGGATCGAATTACGGAGTCGGTCACAAATTCTTAGCAGCGTTAACGCGGCTTTCCCGCGAGTTACTAGCCCAGCCGTTGTACGGCTGGGGACCGGAAGCTGCAGAGTCGAAAGCCCGTTTCAACGGCTTCTGAATCTGGCTTAAGCCAAGGGTCAGCAGAAGCACGCTGAAGCCTGCTAAGGAATCCGTGGCCGGGTGCTACCGGGCGCAGGTCCAGTAATCTTGAGAGAGAATTTGCTGTGAATGAGTCAAGTTTGCCGGACGTGTCTCTGCGTGCTTTGCGCCTTTGCGTGAAACGCTCCGTCCCAAGTTATGACCGGCAAACAACCGGAAAGACTTTTCACGCAAAGGCGCAAAGCACGCAAAGTTTGTCCGATGCGGTCTGAGGTCTCGCCGCGCTAATAACGCTTTGGGCACGTTGTCTGAAGAGCGCGCCGCACTGGAATCTCGACTATTTTCAATGAAGATCTGCTAACAGGAAACGTAGGAGTCGTGATGAGGACAAAACAACCTCGGTCAAACGGATCAAAAACAAACGAACGAGCCCGCAAGCATAGCGGAGTAGATCGCCGCACCTTCGTCAAGCTGCTCCCAGCGTTTGGAGCAGCGGGATTGGCGGCCGCTAATCTTTCGCTGCCGGTCGCAGCCCAAACGCCCACGCCCACTCCCTTGCCATCGCCGTCTCCGTCGCCAACACCGGCGCCGCGCATCACCAAGGACATGCTGCATCAGTCTGAGAAGTTGATTGGCATTGAATTGACTGACGCGCAGGAAACGATGGCCTTGCAAAATGTGAATCGCAGCCTGGACAGCTACGAGACCCTGCGCAAGATCGAAGTTCCGCTCGACACCGAACCTGCGACTGCCTTTCACCCGGCGCGCGCGCGCCAGGCGCTGTATGGTCCAAAAACAAAATTTCGCTTCGGCAAAGTTGAAGCGTTGCCGTTCAAATCAGTCGAGGACCTCGCCTTTGCCACTGTCCCTCAGCTCGCTGAATTGATCCGCACTCGCAAAGTTTCGTCCGTCGAATTGACGAAGATGTACCTCGGACGCCTGAAGCGATATGGCCCGAAACTACTTTGCATCGTGACGCTCACCGAAGAGCTGGCGTTGAAACAAGCTGAAGCCGCCGACGCCGAAATCAAGCGGGGTAAATATCGCGGGCCATTGCACGGCATACCCTGGGGGGCAAAGGATCTCTTCGCCACCAAAGGGATCAAGACCACCTGGGGCGCTGAACCGTATCGTGATCAAGTGATCGACTATGACGCGACGATTGTTGAGCGGTTGCGCGATGCGGGCGCGGTGTTGGTGGCCAAGCTTTCCATGGGCGCGTTGGCCCAGGGACCAAAATGGTTTGGCGGCGTGACGCGCAATCCCTGGGTGCCGGACGAAAGCGTGACCGGCTCGAGCGGATCTTCCGCGGGGCCGGCCGCAGCAACCGCCGCCGGTCTGGTTGGTTTTTCCATCGGCACAGAGACGCTGGGCTCGATCGTCTCGCCGTCGTCGCGTTGCGGCGTGACCGGATTGCGGCCGACGTACGGACGCGCCAGCCGTTATGGCGCGATGGGGCTCAGTTGGACCATGGACAAGATTGGGCCAATCTGTCGGGGAGTGGAAGACTGTGCGGCGGCGCTCAACGCGATTTATGGTCCGGACGGCAAAGACATAACCGTCGGCGACGCACCCTTCAATTGGAATCCGGATCGAAAGCTCGCCGACATGCGCGTCGGTTATTTGAAGACTGAATTCGAGGGCGCTGGTTTTCAGCCGCAAACGGATCAGCAAAAGAAACAACAGGAAGAACGCCGCGCGGTTTATAAGGAAGCCATCGACGCTTTGGAAAAAGCCGGAGTGAAGTTGACACCGATCGAGCTGCCAAAGTTTTCCACGGCGGCCTTGCGCATAATCCTGGTCGCCGAAGCCGCGACTGCATTTGATGACATCACGCGCGATGGCCGTGTCAATCAACTCTCCGGCCAGGAGCCGTTTGATTGGCCCAACTCGTTTCGCAGCTCGCGTTTCATTCCCGCGGTCGAGTACCTGCGAGCGCAACGTGCGCGCACGCTGCTGCAGCGCGAGATGGAAAAACTGATGTCGCAATGGGACGTTTTCGTTTCGCCCGCACCGGGCAGCGCCAGTCTCTTGATTACCAATCTCACCGGCCACCCGGCTGTCTGTGTTCCTTGCGGTTTCACTAACAACCTGCCGCTGGCGATCATGTTCACGGGCGGCGTCTACGACGAAGCCGCGCCGCTGCGGGTGGCGCTCGCTTACGAGCAGGCGACGAAGTGGCACACGACGCATCCGAAGGTTGATTGGGCGTGAATGAAATGTCGAGCTGTTGCTAATCTGTCAAGATGAGTCAGGCAAATTCACAGATGAGCGCCGGATTCAGGAAAGCGTTAGGCGGCCCTTTCGCGAAGTGGTTTCAACCGATCATATTCCTGGCGATTAGCTTGAAGCGTCTCCCAGATGTCCAGGGCTTGTTGCAGGCGCAGCCAGAACTCCGGCGTTGTGTTGAACAGCCGAGATAGGCGGTGCGCCAAATCCGGGTTGACGCCGCGGCGCTCGTGAACGAGATCATTGACGGCGCGACGGGATATGCCCAATCGAGCGGCCAATTCGGATTGTGTTAGTCCTGCCGCCGGGAGGGTTTCCTCGCGCAATAATTCTCCGGGATGTGTAGGGCGTCTCTTCGCCTTTGCTGACATAACTCTCCTAGTGATAATCCTCTAAGGTAACGTCGTGCGCCTCGCCATTTGAGAACCTAAACGTTATCCGCCAGTTCCCGCTGACTGAGATAGCCCATTCTCCGGTTCTGTTGCCTCTTAGTTGATGGAGACTGAACCCATGGGCATCAATGTCAGCTATTTCCTGCGCGGCCTCAAGCACATCCAGCCGACGAGCAATCCGGGACGCTAGTGTAGGCGAGATACCACGTTTGCTCCCGGTTTCAAAGAAATCCTTGAGTCCTTTGTGATGGAAGGACCTAATCATGATCGCTTCTCAGCGTAACGTCAGAATATGATGTTATGCAACGGCGAAAGCACCCAGCTCGCCAGTGGTCACTTTGTCGCAGTGCTATCGGCACCTCTCGGCGCTGCGTTCTTCACGTACTTGTCAAACCAATTAATTCGCTCAGCCAGAATGTGCAGCAGCGTCTCGCGTCCCGCGTAGCCATGCGCCTCAAACGGCAGCGTCTCGTATCGCACGGTTGCGCCGTGACCTTTCAGCGCCATGTAGAAACGCTCTGACTGGATCGGAAACGTGCCCGAGTTGTCATCCGCCTCGCCGTGCATCAACAGGATCGGATCCTTGATCTGGTTCGCATACCAGAACGGTGACATCTTCGCGTAAAGATCCGGGACCTCCCAGAAAGTGCGGCGTTCGCTTTGAAAACCAAACGGCGTCAGCGAACGATTGTAGGCGCCGCTCTCGGCAAAACCGGCGCGGAACAGACGCGAGTGCGCCAACAGGTTCGCGGTCATGAACGCGCCATAACTGTGCCCGCCGACGCCGATGCGATCGCGATCGCCGACGCCCATCTCGACCACTTTGTCGATGGCGGCTTCGGCGCTCGAGACCAGTTGTTCGACGTAATGATCGTTGGCGGTTTCTCCCGGCCCGATGATCGGCATCGTCGGGTTGTCAAAGATTGCATAGCCTGACAAAAGCAGAAACAGATGCGAGTAGCCGCTGATGGTCGTGAAGCGGTTTGGTGATCCGCTGACCTGGCTGGCCGCATCCGGGTCGCCGAACTCACGCGGATAGGCCCACATGATTACCGGCAGCCGCTCGCCTTTCTTGTAGCCGGGCGGAAGATACAAAGTCGCCGCCAGCTTCACGCCATCCTTGCGTTGGTAGGTCACGAATTGGTGCTCGATACCGCGCAGTTGCGGCTGTGGATCATTGAACTCGGTCAGCGCGCGTTTTGAGTTCGTGGCCAAGTCGCGGACGTAATAGTTCGGCGGATCCTTCGCTGTCTCAGAGCGCGTGAGCAGGGTCGTCATGGTTTCGTTTAGCGGCGCGATCACGGATTCATAGACACTCGTGTCGCTGCGAAACAGGCGTTCGCTCTTCAGAGTTTTCAGATCGAGTTGATCGAGAAAGGGGCGATCGCCAGCCGCTGACGCGCCCTGACCGATCAGATAGATGTAATCGCCATTCTGGATGATGACTCCTCGCCCGGCGCCGCCGCCGAACCCGCCGCCGCCAAAGCCTCCACCACTGCCGTCATCGCGACGGATCACTGGCGTGCCCGGGTTCTCGTACGCGGCGTCCTGCCTGCGTTCCCAAAGTTTTCGCGGCTCGGCTCCTGACTCCAGGATCCAGGTGCGCGTTTTGCGCGTGGCACGATCGACTTCGCTCAAGAGCCCGACACCTTTTTCGGTGAAGGAGAGACCGGCAAATCGCCATTCTGTTTTGGCAAGCTGGACTGGAGTAGCGCCAAACGGCGCTGAAGCCGACATGATTTTGTCGCGGAAGGGAACTTTGTTCTTCTGATCACCGCCGTCCAACGCCTCGGTCCAGATCACTGTGGCCGGTTGATCCTGGCGCCAGTGAATCGCGCGTGGGCCGGTCTGCACCCCGTTGATTGGCACACCTTCACGCGAAGGAGCATCGGCAATTTTTTGAGCGACTTCGCCGCCGCGTGTCCAAACCTCGACGTCTTCGGGAAATCCGCTCAGCGGAATCAGGTGCGAGAAGGGCCGTTTGACCAGCGAAACCAAAATGTATTCACCACTCGGCGCTGGCGTGACACTTTCAAAAATCGCCGGATGTCCAATCGCCGTTTTTTTGCCGGAAGCAAAGTTAAAAGCGGCCAGTTGACTCGTGAAGTAATATTCGAACAGTGCCTCGTCGTGAGCCGTCTTGATCATATCCTCAAAAGTCGGTGCCGGCACCGCTTTGCCGGTATTCTCCTGCACGTTCGGTCCGGTGGGTACGGTCGGTTCCTGCGGCGCGGGCCCACGACCGGCCGGCACCAGTTCGCAGATGAGCGTCGTGTTGTCGCGCAGCCAGTCACAAGGGTCGCCGCCGGTAGAGTTAAGGCGATCCGCGCCACTGACGACCCTGGCTTTGCCTGAGGCGACGTCCGCTACCCACAGCTCGATGCCCGTCGCTTTCGTGTTCAGAAACGAGAGGTGCGCGCCGTCCGGCGAAAAGCGCACGTTGGAAAGATTTGCCTGCGGCGGCACGGCGATTTTCACTTCACTTCCATCGGCAATCCTTTTTAGGGTGATCGCGTAAATCCCTGCCGTCCGTTGCGGGCCGTTGGTCTTTGGATTGATGCGCGCGCCAGCCAGGCGAAGGATCGGTTGCGAGAGGTCGGCGATCGCCGGATAGGGCCGGCGCCAGGTGAGTGCGATGACTTTGCTCGAAGGACTCACGATCGCTGTGGGCAACGGCAGCGCGTCGAATGCCTCGACGATTTCTTTGGGCGGCATCAGGTAGCGCGAGACGGTGGGTGATTGCGTGCGTGTCTGACCCAGCGTCGCGGCTGACATGCTGATGAGAAGTAGAATGGCAAAAGCGAATGTGCTCTTTCGCATGCGGCGGATCTCCTGCTCTAGTTTTTGGGCGAGGCCGGATTCTATCAGAGTATTTCTTGCAATGCTCGCGAGAGTTTAGTCTGCGCTGATATACTCGCTCTCGTTATCCGATGAAAAAGCAGTTTGCAAAGCTCTCGAAAGCGGAGCAAGAAAAGATTGAATTGGAATACCACCGCATGACGCCGGAGGACTTTGCTACGGTTGCCACTCATGCGAAACGACACAAGGCCGAAGCCCGCTCAAGCGCTAAACGCAAGCATAAGGCACCTGCGAAGCGGCACGCCTCTTAGGCCCGCACGGTCGCAGTCCCGTAGGGACGCAATGTTTATAGCAGCGGCCAAGTCCCATTTCATTCTTGAGCCCATTTATGGGCGGCAGAACATTGCGCTCCGCTGGAGCTTCAAAATCAATTGCGTCCACCGTTTCTATAAACATCTCGCCACGACGTGGCTGTGACAACGGTGGCCAGTTCAACTCGGCTCCATTGTATGACGCTCGCGAGCCTCTCCTTCACGCTGCTATACTCTCCCGGCTTTGCAGACTTCACTGAAAGAATTCCCCTTGATTGTGCAGACGCTGGCTAGGAGGTAATTGATGGACTCAACACTCGCAACTTTCGGCGAATTGAAGACCTTGAACCCTCGCGTAGCCTGGCCTAATGAGGCTCGAGATTTCACGCCCTGGCTCGCGGCGAACATCGTCAGCCTCGGCGACGTGCTCGACATGCAGCTTGAGGTCACGGCGACGGAAGCTCGCGTCGGTGATTTTTACGTTGACATACTCGCCAGAAACCTCAACAACGATAGACTGGTAGTGGTAGAGAACCAATTTGGATCTACAAACCACGATCATCTCGGAAAGCTCATAACCTACGCCGCTGGTCTTGATGCAACTGCGGTCGTCTGGGTAGCCGAGGAAATCCGCGAAGAGCACCGAGAGGCCCTGGAGTGGCTCAATCGTCATACGGATATTGAAACTAATTTTTTCGCCGTGCTGGTGGAGGTGATCCAGATCGATGACTCAAGGCCAGCATTCAGGTTCAAGCCCGTCGTGTTTCCAAATGAAGTGCAGCGCGCCGCGCGTGATAGCGCGGAACGCGAGGCCTCACCACGAGCCGAAGCTTACCGGCGGTTTTTCCAAGCTCTGATTGATGAGTTGCGAGAGAAACATCATTTTACCGGCGCAAGGCTCGGCCAAGCCCAGAATTGGTATTCGTTCTCGTCGGGAATTGGTGACGTTCAGTACTGTGCAAGCTTCGCACAAAATGGCCGCGTCCGAGCTGAAGTCTACCTAGCCCTGAGAGAAAAAGAGACAAACAAAGCTATCTTTGACGGACTGCTGGAGCACCGTCATGAGATCGAAGAGCAGTTTGGCGAAGCTCTGGCGTGGGAGCGACTCGACAATCGAACCGCCTCTCGAGTTGCCGCATATCTACCAGGCACGATTGACGATTCCGACGAACAACTGGCGATGATAAGAGCTTGGGTTGTAGACCGACTGTTACGGTTCAAGCGCGTCTTTGGGCCAAGGCTAGTGCAGGCAAAAACTTCTTCCAAACTCCTGTGATGATTACAACAACCTATGACTAAGGGCATTCTATTTTGAAAGGGCTTCGCTATGCGTATTAAGTTTCGCCTGCTCCTATGCCTTGCTGCTATCTTCGTTACTCAGATGAGTCAAGTTGCTCAAACACAATCGCCCGCGCCTAAGCAGCCTGATGCTGTCTACCTGCTAAAGCCGGCCCGCGTCTTCGACGGCGAGTCGGCGCAGTTGCATGACGGCTGGGTCGTGTTGGTGCGCGCAGAGAAGATCGAAGCAGTTGGACCAGCCGGCGAGATCAAGCCTCCCGCTGAGGCGAAGGTAATCGATCTGCCGGGACTGACCCTGATGCCAGGGCTGATCGAGGCGCATTCACATATCCTGCTTCATCCTTACAGCGAGACACTCTGAAACGATCAGGTGGCGCATGAATCGCTCAGTCTGCGCACGGCGCGCGCGACCAAACATTTGCGGAACACTTTGCTCGCGGGCTTTACGACGATCCGCGACCTGGGCACGGAAGGCGCCGGGTACGCAGACGTTGGTCTGAAGCAGGCTGTGCAACAAGGCATCATTCCTGGCCCGCGCATGTTCGTGGTTACGCGCGCGATTGTGGCCACCGGCAGCTATGGTCCAAAGGGTTACGCGTCTGAGTGGCGTGTGCCTCAGGGCGCCGAGGAAGCCGACGGTGTAAACGGGTTGATTCGAGTCGTGCGCGATCAGATCGGTCACGGCGCCGACTGGATTAAGGTCTACGCCGACTATCGTTGGGGTACTGGCGGAGCTGCGCATCCTACTTTTTCTTTGGAAGAATTGAAGCTCGCGGTCGAGACTGCGAAGAGTGCCGGCGTGCCCGTGTCAGCGCACGCTACGACGGCGGAAGGAATGCGGCGCGCAACACTCGCCGGGGTGGAAACGATTGAGCACGGCGATGGGGGCACGCCCGAAGTCTTTCGATTGATGAAAGAGCACGGCGTCGCTTTGTGTCCGACCCTCGCGATTGCCGGCGCCAACGCCGAACGAAAGAAGGCTGTTTTCAAAGAAGCCCTGGCTGCCGGCGTGACGATTTCGAGCGGCAGCGACGTAGGTGTCTTTGCGCACGGCGACAATGCGCGCGAGATCGAAACGATGGTGAATTTCGGTATGCCGCTGATCGATGCGTTGCGCTCGGCAACTTCCATCAATGCTCGAGTCTTGCATCAGGAAGATAAATTCGGCCAGGTCAAAGCCAGTTTATTGGCGGACCTGATCGCGGTCGAAGGCGATCCCACGCATGACGTCTCGGCGTTGCGGCGAGTTCGGTTTGTGATGAAGGGTGGGATAATCTACAAGTCGCCCTGAGGTTTGCCAAATGAATACTTCTCCCAAAAAACTTGATGCTATCGACTCAAGTTTTTTCGGAAGCGGCAACCCTGGGCTGGGGACGCAACCGCGTTGCGGTTAAAAGCCGAACGGGGGTTATCTTTCAGCCTTTATGGTGTGAGCACAACGGCAGCTAACCTTTCGAGAGGCGCTGAGGCAGGCGCAGCTCGAATTCGCTTCCTTTGCCGGGCCGGCTGCGGACGCTCACCGACCCGCCGATTTGCGCCAGTGAGTGCTCAACCACATCCAGCCCCACGCCCCGCCCCGATACGCTCGAGACCGCTGACGCAGTAGAAAACCCCGGTCGAAAGATCAGGCGCAGACTCTGGTCCAAATCCAGCGTCGCATGCTTCTCGATCAATCCCCGCGTTGCCGCCGCCGCAGATATCACTTGCGGATCGATGCCACGGCCGTCATCAGAGACAATGAACCAAATTTGACTGCTATCGGCTCCGGCCTCGATGTGCACTGCGCCGGAAGGATTTTTGCCTGCTTCACTTCGTTCGCCGGGGAGTTCGATCCCGTGATCGACGGCGTTCCGAATCAGGTGGAGCAGCGGAATGGAAATCGTGTCACAGATTACTTTGTCGATTCGCAAATCACTGCCCGCAACCGTGAATTCAACTTCTTTGTCAGTGCTTCTAGCCGCCACTCGACCCGCAAGGATCGCTCGCTGGACGACTCGGTCGACGGAAATCGTTCGTAGCTCGACAATCTTATCTTCCAGCGCGGTGAGCGTTTGCCGCACCTGTGCGTCCAGGTTGCGCAGTTCCGTACGAGCGTCGCCGGGCAGACTGGTTGAGACGAGATCGAGCGCCACGACGATTTCCTCAAACACCTCGTGGGCGGAAGCACGCAAGCGATCGAGTTCTTCCAATTCGACGCGAATAAAAGGCGAAGGTGCAGAGGCTGCGCCGACGCTGAATGCTTCTCGATGTTGGGCCGCGATGTCCGGATCGACCGGCAAAAGGTGCGGGAAGTCTCTAACAATCGCCTTTGGGCAAGGCACGAGAAGGTGAGCCTGAACCTCAGTTGCCGCGGACTCGGATCGGAAAAAGATTCGGAAGCCAATACGACCGGCGGTCGCGCCTGCGGCACTCGGCAGCGTACAAATCACTTCGCCGAGCTGGAAGAGCGTATCTCGCAATTTTTGAAACTCCGTGTCGAAAACTGCCAAGTCGAAACTAGCGTCTATCAAACACACCTTACCGTTTGCGCCCAGGGCGGCAACGACCAACTGCTGCTCGCGTTCATTCAACAGAGCGGCTATTTCTCCGGGCAGATCGTTCGGAGCAGTATTGCTCGAACTGTTCTTTGCGTTTGCTCCCAACGCCTGGAGACGTTGGACCAGCAAATCATTTGCCGGCTCAGGACTTCCGGTGCCGGCAGCCAGCAGGTATTCCGAAATCGCGTTTGCCACATCTTCGAGCATGTCGATGAAAACCGTTTCGACCACCGCGCGCCCGCCGCGAGCATCATCCAGAAGCGTTTCGGTCTGGTGAGCTAATTCGGCTACGGCGGTAATGCCGGCGGTTGCAGCGATGCCCTTAATGCTATGGAGACAACGAAAAGTTTTGTTTAGGATTTCGCGCTGCAGCAGCCCCGACGTTTGTTGCTGGCGCAGTTCCGCCGTGACTGCGGAAAGCTGTTCGGTGAGTTCTTCGAGATCGGTCAGGAACTCGCGCTGCGTAAGATCATCCACGAGCAAATAGTAGACCCGAAGAGCTAAATAGTGAATAGATGAGAAAAGGAGGTAGTGCCCTAATTTGAAATCAATTCTTCGTTTAGAGGCGGGCGTTGCCCGCCGGCTCAAGGTGAATCAAAGTGAATTCATTTCTTTCGACAGGCACCGGCGGGCAACGCCCGCCTCTAAACGGAAATTAGGTTACTACCGAAAAGGTAGGTCCCTACATCTTGCTCCACAGGTCCGAAGGACCGACAGTTAATAGCCGCGTCTGTGAGGGCGGGGGAAACCGTGTTCACGCTCCCTGAGGCCCGAAGGGCCGACACAAGTTTGTGGCGCACCGTCGGCGCTCGGTCCGCAAAACGCTAATATACCCCGCCCTCACGGACCGGGCTATTAACTGTCGGTCTTTTGGACCTTGTGGGCCGCTGGTTTGGGAAGCGAACCAGTACCGGAAGATAGTTGTTCTTCCTGGTCTTTTGGAAAGACAGGACCTGTCGACCTATCCGTCAGCAGAATCTGCCAGGTCCGGCGAGTCAGTCAAAGGATCGGCAGATGGCGGGTTGTCTTCGTCTTCGGCTGAGGCGCCCGCTACTACAACCTTGTCCTGCGGTTGATGCTCATCGAGATCGCGTTTGATTGCATCCAGGATCCCGTTAATGAACTGAGTGGCTTCATAGGTTGAGAAGCGTCGGGCGATTTCCAGCGCTTCATTGATGGCCACCGTGCGTGGCGTAGGCTCGAAGAGGAACTCGTAGACAGCCAGACGGAGGATATTGCGATCGACGATGGCCATGCGCGCTATGCGCCAGTGCTCTGCGCGCAGGCGAATGCGTTCGTCCAAATCGACGGTGTGCGTAAGCGTACCAGTCGCCAGACGCGTGGCAAACTCGCGCGCCGCGTCTTCGATATCAGCTTCACCAAGCTCCGACCAGTAGGTCTTTACCAGTTCGTCTGGCGGAGTCTGGGAAACGTCAGCCGCAAAGAGCATTTGCAAGGCACATTCACGCGCCTTACGCCGAGAACCCATAGTGCTTTAAGGATGAAGGCGGAACCGACAACAAGGACGGGAGAAACGGAGACGCAGAGCCACGGGGATGTGAGCGCAACCGCTGCGATCCCTATCTCGTTCTCCGTGTCGCCGCGTCGCCGCGTCCGTTCTATCCTTCATCACTCATCCTTTATCAAAAGCTTCCTTGTAAAGATTGACCAATTCCACGGCCGTCATCGCCGCTTCAAATCCCTTGTTTCCCAATTTAACTCCGGCCCGATCAATAGCCTGTTCGAGTGTGTCGGCGGTGACGACACCGTAAATCACCGGCACACCGGTTTGCATTCCAGCTTGTGCAATCCCCTTCGTCACCTCGCCCGCGATGTATTCAAAGTGCGGCGTCTGGCCGCGAATTACCGTGCCGAGGCAAATCACGGCATCAAACTTTCCGGACTCCGCCAGTTTGAGTGCCAGCAGGGGAATCTCGAACGACCCTGGAACCTTGTAGAGCTCTGCCGCGTTCTCATCAGCCCCCAGGCGGTCGAGCGCATCCAGCGCGCCTTCAACCAAACGCGAAGTGATGAAATCATTCCAGCGGCTGGCGATCAGACCGAAACGAAAGCCGGCTGCGTTTAGATTTCCTTGATGAATAACGGGCGACAAGCCTTTGATACCGTCCTGTTTGGGGAACTGAATTCAGGTCTTTTGCAGTATAGGGGAAGGAATCAGGAGCATCAAGTCGGTGTGTCAGGGGCTCAGCGAGGGTTGTTTGCGGTTAGTCACCTGCGAGGAATTTGTTCGATATCTGCGAGTCGTTGATCAAGTTTTCGGAAGTCGGCGCGATTCTGAATTACATCATCGGTAAGCACATGGAAGCGCCGATCGAGACTGTCCATTCGTTTGCCCACTTCAGTTAGTTCTGCCAGCGCACGCTCCCAGATAGGCTTGGTGTCATGAGCGCGGGCTTCGAGGTTTTCCAGGCGTTGGTCCATGCTGTCGAGACGCTTGTCCATGCTGTCGAGACGAGTGAGAATAAGCTTCAGAACTTCATTAGGCAGGTTTTGAGTGGTGTCCTCGCTCATTGTCAGAGATTATGAAACTAGTCTGGAAATTTCTCAAGCTCTGGTGTCTTCGATGGGCATTTACAAAGGCACTGTGGTCCATTGAGGACGTTGTTGCCCTACCCTCGAGACACTAGTCGATGGCCACGATCTTTTCAAATGTGTCGCACATCGATGCCTTAGTACGTTCTTTGAAGGGGGTTCAGATGCTTGCAATGTACGCAGAGTATCTTCGGAAAGAGGCCCTCCCGAACTACATTCTTGCACTCGAGAGGGCCTGATTCTAAAGAGCGGCGTGCGTTCCAAGCGGCGGCGCCGATTACCTGCGGTAGTAGCGATTGCGGTCACGTAGTTTGTACGTGTAGAGCGCTGACCCGCCGCCACCGGCCAGAGCGCCAATCAGGGCACCCTTCCGGCCACCGATGATGCTCCCGATCAATGCGCCGGCTCCGGCGCCCGCTCCGACGGTTACCTTGTCGCGGTGTTTCTCCCAGAAGCTTCGATCGCGGTAGCCGTAATCGTAGTATGAGCTCTGGTCATAGGTTCTGTCATAGGTTCTACTGTAGGGGGTCGCATATGTTCGCACCCGGCGACTGCGTCCCTGAGCAAAAGACGGCATTGCAGTGATGCTCAAGAGCACGACAGCCAATATGATTGTGAATAGTTTTTTCATTGAAATGATCCTCCGCTCTAGCTAATTTGCAATGACTGTGCCAACAGGCGAGATTGTGAATGCTGCCCTGCAGTTTGCTATTTTCCGGAGAGAATCCGGAAAGACGTTCGACCCGCATGTAGGATATCGTCGAGCTTCGGCCGAGATGGGATGCCGTGTCAGGAAGTTGAGGAACGCCCCGGGAGCGCGGACATCTTGCCCGCAACACTTTTTTATTCAAACTGCTTTTTGAACGCCGCAAACTCTTCTTGCAGACTCTTTATTTGTACGGAAAGGCTTTCGACCTGTTGTTCAAGTTGCGCAATCCTTTCCGTGGCGCCGTGTCTCCCAACCGCCGCGTGTTGGGTGGCCTCAATCTCTGCCAAAGCCTCGAGATCCAACTCGCCGGTCAACAAATGAGCAAAGCGAGCTTCCTTCTGACCCGGCTGTCGGGGGAGCCGCGCCACCAGCGGCTCGTTATCCTTTTCTTTGGTGATTAAGGCATTCAGAGTGTCCTCGGTTTCTTCCAGTCCCGAGAATTCATAAAGCCGTCCGGCCCGTTCGCGCAATTCGCCGACGGTTTGCGGGCCGCGGAGCATCAGCACGCAGAGCAGCGCCAACTCTGGTTGACTGAGATGAAGAATCTCGGGCATCACGTGTTTGTATTTGGGCACCCGACTGTTGCTGCCATAGAAGATGTAGACCAGATTCTTCTCACGCAGGCTTTCCACCGCCTCGAGCACTGCGGTTTCGTTAAGCGCGGTCACCGGCTGGCGATTATTTTTTTGGTTACAGGCAAGCGTGAGCGCATTCAGGGTTAGCGGATAATACTCCGGGGTCGTTACCTGCTTTTCGACCAAACACCCGAGCACTCGCACTTCAATATCAGTCAGTATTGTTGGCATGTTGATTGTCGTCACCTTAATAAAAAGGGAGCGTGGATCGCAAGTAGCTGCGGCCCAGGGGAGGCGGACACGCCTTGTTGTAACGCAAGCTGTTAGCTTGCGCGTGCGTGAGTGACATCCCACCACCAAACGCAAACTAACAGTTTGCGTTACAAATGGCTTCAACCTAAAAGTATTTTTCTAGGGAGCTGTCGGGCAAGGTGTGAGCTTAGGGTCGCGGCTTTGGAGTCACGCCGCGATCGTACGCGATGATCGAGCCGCCAAAACCCACCGCCCAACCGTGATCTCGGTCGGTGAAATAGGTTCGTTCTAATGGATGCGAGGTACCGCTGGATTCCCCGGCCCAATGCAGGCCGCCATCGAAGGTGTGGACGATGGTGCCGTCCGCGCCGACGGCCCAACCATCGAGAGCATTCACGAATTTGACGTCCAGGAGATCCGCGGAGACTCCCGACGCCTGCGACTGAAAAGTTCGGCCGCCATTTACGGTGCGGAAGAT
>Ga0179594_10000248_pt1 | contig 14857 bp, 10 predicted proteins | sample CZOMad1_1_08_16f_FD_148625 | JGI IMG/M metagenome (GOLD analysis project Ga0179594, IMG submission 148625) | Vadose zone soil fungal communities from Angelo Coast Range Reserve, California, USA - CZOMad1_1_08_16fungal (Illumina Assembly) | ecosystem: Environmental > Terrestrial > Soil > Vadose...
TGTTCACGTTGCCAAAAGAGCACGAGTTGGCGCACCTGGGTCTCGGGAATATTTTGCAGGATCTCTGAGCCCTTGCAGACGAGGAATTGCCCACTGCGGCGCTGAATCGTAGCACCCTGATTTGTAATGTAGATTGCTGACACGGATTCCTTATCTCCTTCGCCAATGAACGGCGCGGCGGGCCATCGATTTGATGTGTTGTGCCATCTGCTCAGGCACCGTTGCTGGCGGAATTACAGTGCCGTCAGCCGCGAATACATAGCCGAGAAATTCGAATTCGTCGTTCGGCGCCACGATCCGTGTCTTGTCCGGGTGCATCCTTAGCCTGCGCGCCGTCAGGGCAACTTCGCCGGCAACCAACCCAGCTTGGGCTTCTTCTCTGGTACGGCATTGGATTACGAAATCATCGCAGTAGCGGATCAAGCGCCAGCCTTGTCTGGTCAAAGCCGAATCGAACGGAGTCATGTAGGCGTTTGTAAGCAACGGCGAGATGGGAGCGCCTTGAGGGGTGCCGAACTTGGGGTGATATCGATCTCGATAGGCGCGCACAACTTTGGGGGCGAACATTGCGGCAGTAACCGCGAGTCCACCGACCCCCAGGAATTTCAAACCCAGTAGCCTGCCAATGAGGGCGCGCTCTGAAATGGCAAGCAAAACGCCGTCCTGGATTAGTCGCTTTACGTTTTCGCTGCGTACTTGCCTTTGAGTCAAGGCGGGGAGATCGGCAATTACGGTGTTGCTTTCAAACGAATGATCGACAGGCGGATAGGACGCTTGGGTTCCGGGCACGCCAAGGCGATCGTTAACATAGCCGTCGAGCGATTGATTGATGGCATCTCGCATCAGTAGATGAAGGCCCGCTGCCGCTTCTTTGCCCCGGCGCCAGAGCCGCGGATTAATGAAGTGAGCTTCTTGCTCAAACGCGCCGGCGTCGAGCCACGCCCCAAGCAAGTGCAAGACATCCGTATCGGCGATGGTCGGCTCTAGTTCAGTTAGCAGGAGTCTGCGATCGATCGTGCCGAAGAAGTCTTCAACGTCCGATTCAACAGTCCACCAGTAGCCGTTGGCACGCGCCGCAATCATTCGTTGAATGGCCATCTCGACTGAACGAGCTGGTCGAAAGGCGAAGTTACAATCTAGGAACTGCGGTTCGAACAAAGGCTCGATCGCATCAAGCGTGGTGCGCTGGGCCACGCGGTCGCGAACGGTGAGAATCGCTAATTCGCGTTCCTTGCCGTTCGCCTTCGCGATGGTCACGAAGCGAGCCGGCATCGCTTGATAAGATTTGCTTAAGAGACTAAGTGAGAGTTCGCGCAGGTTGTCTTCGAGGCAAGTCTCGAATGTGCACAGGCTGATCGCATCGATGCCCGGCGCGCCGCGGTTGGCGCGAACTTTTCGCCAGCCCTGATACAGGGCTGGGACCGAGGCGATGCGCCGGAATAGTGGTACTGGATTGAGTACGCTGTAGCTCATTGGCTCTTCGGGTCCGATCGTCTGTTACTTGCTTAGCGGGCATCTGCGCTCTGCACGGCTACGCTCGGCTGTTCTCAGGATTTCCGTAACCTTCCCACGGTGTAGACCAGCGCCATTTCGGCTTACGTTTGATCCGCGAGATAGCCCGCTCGTTCCGGTAGACTGTCAAAATGTATCCGTCTGCCGCGACGACCGTGGTCCCGGTCAGCCTTCTGAGATCGAGTTCCCGGCCACGAGGCACATCGCGTTCACCAAAGAAAAAGAATCCGACGCCCGTGCGACATTCCTTCCGGCCCAGGCGTAGTACCAAAGCGATGTCGCTCAGACTCAGATTCCGCTGGGCCATTCGCTTCAACGCGTGCCGGGTGATCCGATATTTGCCGATACTCATCGATGCTCTCCTCACTCGCGAGCTGGGAACGGTTACAGCGTCCCCGCAAGAGAAGCGTCGCATAAGAGATGCCCTCGTAGATGCGCAGCAAACTTGGCGGCAAGGTTGCTGAGATCGGTATCGGTATCGATTGAATTGTGGGAATAGGCTATTCGAAGGAGATGCGTTCAGCCGCCAGGTTCAGTCCGTAGCGAGTCTCACCACGCTCGCCATCGGCAGCGATGGCGAAGCGATCGCGAAGGGCGTCATTGGCAACGCGCTTACCAATTCTGTCTTTGATTTTGGCTTTGACTTCGAGGAAAGACTGTTGAAAGTCCGGGTCAGTGTAGGCTTGTCTCACCCAGGGGATTAGCTTATCCAGAAATCCAAAGCCGCCGGCTAACTCATATTGTTCAATACCGAATCTGTTAGCAGTGAGAAGACGAACGACGGCATCCAAATCAGAAAGCTGAATGTCTATTAAAGTAACGAACCCGTCGTGGTTGGGGCCGCCCGACTCTTTTCGCAAATAGGAAAACAATAGGTAGTAAAAGAATTTTTGCGGTTGCAGCTTGATCACGTGACCGGCGATGGTGACTGTCTGTTTTGCCAGGCCGATTCGCAAGTCATTCGCTGATTCGTTCAAACGCAACTCTTCCTGAGCCCGGCGCACAAAATCACCATAGTGCGGACCGCCGCTCTGCAGCCAGTTTTCGAGAACTCCGCGCAGACGTATGAAGGGGATATCAGCGAGATAGATTCGCGCATCGTTGGTCGAAAGTTCCTTGCCGCTACGTTTGTTAATTAGGATCCGCGCGATGGGTGGCGGGTAATAGAAATCCGTATTTGTCTCGAAGTCTTCGTTGACCAGGACATGAGACAACGTGTCCTGGGGCCGGCCAAAGAGCTGCATCGCTGCCGTGAGGTAGATGCTCATCGTCTTTCGTCCGCCCGCCGCGGAAGCGTGTATGCGCGAGTTCGGATCCTTCGTAAGCTCCCGCACGATATCGCAGATCTGATTCCCGGCGAATTCATTGTCGGCAGGCTGGCGTATGTCTGCCAGAGTGAGTCCATCGGGTGTACGTAAGAGCGCGATGGATTTCTCATTGAACTTGATGGTACGAAGGTCGATCTTGAAATCACGACAAAAGTTATAGAACTGGCCTTTGTTGGGGGCCAGCAATGACTCTTCAGCTGTCCCCCTTCCGTTCACGATGCCGGTCATGATCTTGTCACGTCCATCCAGAGTGGTGATGACGCGAATCTCATCGACTCGCTCGCTGCGCTCCTGCGTAAGTGCGTAGAGCGTCTCGGTGATTATTTGCGGCGTCATGCCGGCGACGCAAAGCAGGATTTGCTTGTCCATTTTGCCTACCTTTCGATGAGTCTAGTTACCGCAACGTTCGGATTGTTGTTACGGAGCCGAGAGCGGTAGCGACCGGATCCTGCACTTAATTCTGTCCGATCGGAAAAACAGAGTGACGACACTGGGCGTTGTGTTTCGAGTGGATGCAACTTGCTGTCATGACAAAGCTGCGTTCGTGAACACCGGCATCCGGTCATTTCCGCGCCCAACTCTGTACGGGTGGGGGCCGATCATGCTGGACGATTCCCTCAGCTCGACAGCTTGAGCCCGCCAGTGGCCGGCTCAAGTTCCGCCACGATTTCCACCAGGCTAGCGAACTCAACTTCTAACTGGTCGCGAACTTTGGCATCCTCGCCGAGTTCAGCGATCGCGGGTTGTAGCACTTCGCGGCAGTATCGCTCAAGCTGCTGGCGCATATTGATGCGGCCGTGTTGCCTAAACAAATCGTCGAGCTTCTTGCGCACGCCGCTTACTTGCTCATTGGCGTCCACAAACTTCTGCATTGCTTCGGCCCGCTTGTCGTCGTCAATCAGTTCGGCCGAGTTAGGAATGGCCGGCGCCGCTGGCAAATCGAGCGCCTCGGGCGCCTCAAGCAACTGTATGGTTTGCCAGTCGGGGGTTGCTTGCCGGTTCGTGCCGACCAGCGAGCAGTGCCGCGCCGGATCGACGTAATAAGCGACGCCTCGAACAGCGATGAACTCATACGCGATGCCGAGCGCAAATACTCTCCGGTCATACTTGCTCGGATCGGGAATCGGCTCCGGGAGGCGACGCCACTCATGACGCAAGTGTAGCGGGTACGGCGCATTGTCGAGCGCCTGGATGTACTCGCGAAAATAAGCTTCATCCTGCGCGTGCCAATAATACGATGCGCCGTGCGCCACGCGCGAGATCAGGATCACGGAATCCTGACCGGTGGGCACCACCTGCGGATAGACTTGGCCGCGCTGCGCGGCGGCGTGCTCCGCCAAATAGTTTTGCACCGCTAGATTGTCCCGTTCGAGACCGACCAGCAGCACCTCTGTTGGGCATTGGCCACCGGGCATCCGCATGTCCCAGAAGGGCAAACAAAACTGCAGCGCCTCGGCGATCCGATTCGTCAGGCTGCCTCCGTAATTATGTGTGTAGAACTGGTCGATCATCTCCGCAAGACTCTCTCGGTCGCCACGGCGGAGGATGTCTTCTGCATATTGATCGTAGAAGTGCTGGTAGATCTCGTTGCGATTTGCGTGCGTTTCCAATGAAACCAGGGCTGGCTGCGCTGAGAGAAAAAGCTGATCGAGAGCCTTGCTCGTAGCCGTCATTACATGCATTTGATAATACTGCTCGCTATAGTCAGCCGTGACGTCGCGCCGCATCGTGTTGCCATCGATGAACGGATTGCGTTCGACCTCCGCACGGAGCCGATCGTGCTCATTGAGCAACTCAAGGCTTTCTTTTTCAAGCCGCGCCTGCAACTGCTCCAACCGATCCTTTGATTGGGCGAGGCGATTCGCGCTTTCAGCGTAAAGCGCGGACGCGATGTCGCGCGACTCAGCGGCGAGGCGGTGCTCGACCGTCTGGTTGAAACACCGCAGCAGTTGGTTGCGCTGATCTTGCGCGCGCAGACTCAATTCGCTGAATTGGCGCGCCCTGTCCTCTTCGATGGCGGCGCCGGGCCGCCAGAAGCCGAACGTGACGGCGAACCCAAGGGTCTTCCAAACTCGGGAAAAGAGGTTCGCTCGCGCCTCGGCATCACTAAGCTGGACCATCTGTTCGTGAATGCTAAGCAGCTCAGTGCGGGCCGTCCCGGCTTCCTGGCGCAAGCGCTGGGAGTGCGCGCTGTGTTCCTGATGCTCCGTGCGCATGAGCGTTTCAAACATGCGCAACCGCGAGAGCAAAGCGTCTGCAAAGTCGGCTCCGGCGGCAACACCGTCAGCGCGGAGGTGCGCGTCGATGGCTTCATCAATACCGGCGAGAATTCCACTCTCGTCATTCTGGCCGTCCAGTTTCGTGCGGGCTCTGCGTTCCATTCGCCCGCGCAAATCCGACCCGCGCCGTAACCAGAAAGCGTCCAGGCGAGACCATAGGTCATTGGCAAGCGTAGCGTGATTGGGGCGATCCAGGATGTAACTCGCGGACACCTGCTCGTGGCTGATCTCGCTGCTGGTGACCAGAGTGTTTACCAGGTCGTCCGTTTGCGATTCCTCAATGCGGTGTCGGCTGACAAACTCTGACGCCTTATCTTCCAGCACGGCGGTCGTGAGCGCCCGGCCCACGAGTTTGTCGTGAATGGTTACGTAAGCTGACTTCACGCTGGCGATGTCAACGACCTTCTCGCGGCTAAGTGAGATCGTGTGGTTGCCAAAGCCGCTGTAGCGCCGTCCTGTGTGAAATACGTGGTCCAATTCCAGGCCCGCTACGCTCGTTAGGTTAATGCGAACACTGTCGCTGCGCGCGCCGAACGGTGTGCCGATCTCCAGAAACAGTTGCGTAGCGATCTGGTCGTAGACTTCTTCCGGCCGGTTAAGGGCTCCGCGTTGATGACGATTGTCCACCAGATAACAGACATCGAAGAGCGGCTGTGATGGGGTAATGGTGTGGTGGTCGAGGGGAGCTGGAAAGCGAAACCGCATTTTCGATTTGTCGCTGCTGTGCATCAGATAGTCCACTTCCTTTAGCGCAGCGTGCGTGTTAGCGCACACTTTGGACCAGTTTTCGCGCGGGATTTGCTCGGCATAAACCGAGGGCAAAGTCAGAATGCCGACGAGGTTCAGACGCGGGAAGCGGCTTTTGGCCAACGCACGAATGGCGACGGCGGAGTCAATGAAAGACCCAGCCCCCTGCCCGCCGCAAACGGAAGAGACCAGGTACACGACCGGATCTGTTTCAACGTCAAAGTCGTATTGCTGATTTGCCGCGAGCAGCGTCTGAATCTGTTGGCAACGCGTGAAGAAGAATTCCAGCCGCCTGGCGAAGAAGTCGAACGACTTGTAGAAACCGACCCGGCCAAGCATCCTGACCTGGCCGGCGCCTTGTTGGTGGTCCAACAGGCCGACATCCAGCGACGCGGGCAGCCAATCGTGAATCTCCGGGTAAGCGCCCGGATTATCGCGCAGGTCCATGAAGGGCACTTGCGAATCGTATAACGAAAGCCTTTCGTTATCAGCGAGCCCAGGCAAAGGCGCCCAATTCTGATCGTTAAAGGTGGACTCGTCTGTGTCGATGACGAGAAAACTTAACAGGGACGGGGTCGCCCCGTATTGCTCCTGGACAAACTGCTTCAGCCGGCGAACCACCTGATTACCAGTGCCGCCTGGACCGATGATGATCGCCGGTCTAAGCATTGGCTTGCCATTGGACCTTGCATGATTGTTTTGATTGTTAGACATAGAATTCATCTCCTTGCGCTGTTTCGACCTCGGCGCGGGTGCGCAGTTTGTGGTTGACGTAACGAATTCGCCACCGGTCATCAATTTCCAGCACGTCGTTATCGCAAAGTGTGAGGTCATTAGCCTCGCGCCAGTCCCCGCCGGCTTCGTACTGCAACCTTTGGGCATCGGCCGCCTTGAGGACGAAATCCACGTGGCCCGATTCACCATCGCTGGGTGAGGCGCCGATTAGCTCTGCTGACAGTTGGGCAAGGATTGGATCGTTTGATCGATCGGCTGGTGACGATAAATCGAGAACATTGTCTTCGGTTGCCGTGATTTGCAGTTCTGGTGCGGCGAAATTGTCTAATTCTACTCCTTCGCCTTCGGGTTCGTCTTCGTTGGCCTTCCATGTTTTCAGCTTCCCGGAGAGTCGGCGCCGGTCTGCTTGTCGTTGCCCTATCTGCGCTAGGTGGTCTTTAAAGTGCTTTCGCACTCGTACCCCGATTGCGGCGCAGCCGACTCCAATTGATCCAAGCAGCAGAACCGTCCAATACGAAATGCCGTAGGCGATTCGTAGATCAACATTCAACACCGGAGTGGTCGGACTGGTGGGAGTTACGTCAAATAGTCCCAGGTCAACCAGAGCTGCCTCGTCCTTGAAGTGAACAACTGGAGTGAATTCAAAACTCGCCGGGTACGCCTCTTGCGCCTTTCCCAGATGCCAGCTGGGCGGGACTGCGTAGAGGGTGCCGGCGGCCACTCCGCGCCATTCTTTTCCGGGCGCGAGCGAGAGATTTGCAGGGAGATTCTCAACCTCGCAAGATATTTCCGTGCTGGACGAGGCATAGCGTTTTACTCTGATCTGATCGACGATGACCGGCAGATGCCGATACGTGCTGCGGATCGTGAGCGGAATACGGAACGCAGCGACATCGCCGCTTACCGCCGACTGGTCCAACCGGGCTTCCACTTTTCCTTCGTTCAGCTCTTGCTCTATCGCCTGGCGAAGCTGCGTCCGGCTAAGTCGCTCGCGCACCTGGCCCAGCGCATACGCCACATGCGTCGCGCCGCCAACAATGCCCTCGACGTTTTGCGCCGGGAATACTTTCTGCAGGACCGAGATATCGGTTTGCTGGCCCAGACCGAAGCCGTAAACGAAAACCTTGTGTCGCGCACAGAGCGCCTGCGCTCTTAACTGCAATGCATGCCAGCTCGGGTCGTTGAAGTCACGAGAGTACGGACTGCCACTAGGAGGCTCGTGCAGTCCGTCGGTAACTACAAACAGCGCCTGCACGGCACTCGCACCATCGCGCTCGAGGAATTCGATGGCCTTCAAGATCGCCAGGCCAAGATCGGTGTGGCCAAAGAAGGGTTCCGCCGGTAAGTAACCGGCGACGCTCGGTGCGACCGCCGAGCCTTTGCCTTCCAACGGGCTGCTGACCGAATCGCCGAAAACGCGCAATTGTAGTGTTTCTTTGTCAGTGAGTGTCTGCGCGAAATCAACCAGCGCCTGCCGCACGTCGCCGTATTGATACTCCTTCATGCTGCGCGATGCATCGAGCAGGATCGCAACATCCGCCGCAGGGAGATCAACTTGAAAGAGCTGGTAAAGATCTTCGGTTTGTTCCGTAGCGAAAGAGGGGCGGGAGCCAGGCGCCAGGAGCAAAATCAGTCCGAGCAATACGCCAATTGAAGCCGCTCGCCGCTTGATTTGTTTCGTCGCCGTCTTCGTCATTACTTATGCTCGCCTACGCGCATGAGTAAACGACAGAAACGCTCGCTTTGTAGCATCAGCAAGCTTGCCGGCAAGCTTCCTCGGTCTTCGGGCAAGCGATTCTGTTGGCGCTGAAGCGGAGCTCGAGCCCATGAGGTTGATAGGGCACAGTTCCTCGATCGCGTGGATATAGGCGCATCAAGTTGAGGCTCTAGCTGGGGAGCTAGGAAAGAAACACCTTAATGGTTGGAATCTATGCACCTGAGTGCCAGGCGAACCTTACAGGGCATATGAGTGAAGGCTGTCGATTCAGTCCGCGTCGGTCTGCCCAGTAATGATTTTCGTGCGAATTGCCGGCCAACTCAAAATGATCTCCACCGGATCGAGTGGTCTAACCGCATCCAGACGCTTGTCGTATTCCGCAGGCACATACTGGATTGAACGCTTATCGTTCAAGCAGGCTAACACCGCACCGACAGAGGCTGGCGTAGTCATTCCAGTAAAATCAAGAATCACTTCAGTCTCTGTTAGACCACTGGGCAACACGTCGTAGATACCTTCAACAATCTCCTTCACTTCGACCGGGTCGAAAGCATCCTCAACTATTCTCTTCTCGGCATGCACCCCATCGTCTTCCAGGCCGCCTTTCAGCTTTTCCGCGACCGGTTCCGTTTGTGCGGAACAGATCAACCAGCACCATTCGAGCCTGCGTTCATGCCACTTGATGGCGGTTTGGCAGGTGTCCTCTCGGCTCACCAGTAGAATCAATCCCCTCCGCTCGACCGGTCGCGATCGGTTTGCCAGGGGACTGGTCGGCCTGCCGAAACTGATGATCCGCTCTACACGCCAGGCAGCCCACAACAGAATCAGAATCGCGACGGTGAAGATCGCCCCAGCCGCCCGTTTGTTTGTGCCGGCAATGTTAGTAAGGAACTGATAGGCAGCGTTTCCAGAGACAGAAACAGCAATAGTGCCAGCCAGGAAATAAAGCAGGGCTTGCCCGGAAAGCACTCTTTGCAAACCTCGGGAAAGATTTCTCGCCAAAGTTGCCCCTCCATCAGGCTGTTCTTGACAATATTCCGAAGTCGTAGCCCAACACCTCGATCTCATCGCGATTAAGAATGCATCCCTCGGGTACTCGACCGCGTAGTTTGAAGATCAGCACCAGATCTTCGACGGCCTGCTCATAGTCCGTGCGATTGAACAGCACCGGAAAGTTCAACAACGACGTCAGGAAATCCGCCGTCTCCAGGTGCGAAACAAAGGATTCAATCGGACGGTCATTCAGTTGAAACTCGGCGATCAGCGCCATTGCGTCATCCAGCGTAATTGGCTTGAATTCAAAGGTGCCGTAAGTCGTGATCACGCTCGTATTGAGCAATACCAATCGCTGTGCCGTTTTCTCGTGACTCATGCCTGGAGAATAAAATGCAGTTCAACTTGAGCGTCTTCTGGCAAGCTTGCCCACAGAGTGATATAGGCGGCGAACGTTCTTCAAACCCCCAACGATGACTATTCATATTTAGAAACAGAATTCAGCCTTGCGTCATCCGGTTTCATCAATCTGACTCAACCATGGTATCTCAACGTACCCGTGAAAAGGAGAGTTCCAAGCCGCTTTCATCGCGGTGGTCCGGAAGGTTCTACTTCATGGCGAGGATCGCGATGATTATTTAGAAGCAAAATTCAGCTTAGTCTCAATTCGCTTTGATGAAATCTTGCGCGCAGTCATAACAAGGCGTCGGTCGCGGAGGCTGTGTTTCAAATCCGCTCTGTTGCACGAAGCAACAATGTTCGTTAGGGAACGCGGCAGAAAAGGTTTCAATCCGCTTTCATCGCGCTATGTCAATCGGCCTACGAAAGAATCACGTACCGCCCGAGGCCAAAAGCGGTACCGCTGCCGACATGTAGAAACTCTCCCGCAACAACCAGGGGCAGCAGTTCAGCAATCGCGGCTCCGACAAAAGAAGCATCACCAGTAAAACCGTCGATCTCCAATTTCGTTCTTTGTCGATTGGACCTGCGTTCTAGCGCCAGCAGCCGCAAGTTGGAATCGCGGGTAACGACGTCACGAGCCCGCGCCAGCATCGTGCGATAGTCGTAGTTGAGCGGACCGGAGCCATGAGTCTGAGCGATCATGGAAAGGCGAAGTGAGAGCACGCCAATGAGTTGAGAAAATGTCGGGTGCTCGACTAACCGTCTTTTGATGCGCAGACGCGTCGGTGTCAGGAATCGCAGTTTGAGTTCATCGCCCAAGGGTTCGGACTCAAAGCTATTTCTAGAATCGGACATTGTAAGGCCAACACGCGGATTGGCTGCGGTGATGACCGATTCGCCTAGCTGAGCCGAGACTGATGCTGACACTCCCTGTGTCGCGACAGCGAATTCACCTTGGGCCGCAGTCGCAAGGGCCGTCCCTCGTAGTTCCGCAAGTCTGGCGCGTACCAACGAACCCAATGTCTCGCGCTGGCCGTGTGGTTGAACGAAAGTCTGGTCAGGCGTGTAAACTACTTCCCGGTTGCCGTTCACATCAAGCATCGCTACCGCTTCCAGAACAAAACGCCCCCGCTCGGCGCCGAAGCCGGTTTGCGACATTGAGCTAACCGCATGGATCATGTAGGGAAGGTCATCGACTGCGGCGCCGATGAGCGACAGGCCAAACCCTATCGACTGATCGCGCTCCACGCGAACGCGAAAGCGCAGCAGATCATCTCTGGCCGGCAGGAAACCAGCATCGGCGACCGCAAGCGGTGGGACAAAGATGAAGGGTCGCGGGGCGTCCTTGCTTTGGGACAATAGGCCGGTGCTTTGACCTGCGGTGGTTTCGAAGATCCTGGGATAAATACAACGCTCAACCAGTAAGCACCGCTGGCAATCACCGTGCGGCATCGAACAGGAGATCGACTTCAGCGCGTTACCGAACGCCCCGCGGAGCGTCGTTCCTAGAAATGGAGGCAGGACCGTGGCTTCTCGCGCACGAATCTGAAATTCATAACGTGCGAATCGTAGCGCGTCCAGATCATGTGGCTGTACGATCAACTTACGGACCTCGTGCGGCAACCAGTGGCTATCTACGGCCGGCCAAGACTCAGGTCTCACGAATCGCAGACATTCGTGATATAGCGAGCATACTTCTGAAGCGAATCCAGGAAATCATCCAGCTTGCGCTTGCCTTCACTCGAGACAACTGCCGGCGAGCGCAAAAGGTCGTCTGGCCCAGGAATCGCCGGCTTATCTCGTATCTCAATGTTAAGACGATCCCTATAACTCTGTACCTTCTCCTGGTACTTGGGACCAGCATGACCATCGCTATGAATTAATCGATGGCGAATCTCAAACAACAACGAAACATCTTGCCTAGCTGCTGTCCAATCCTCTTGGCCAAGAGCCTCTTGTTCCTCATACAGCTGAGGGGTTTTTCCCGTTATCTTCTGATACTCAGCTTTTACGTTGTTATTGAACCCATGAAAGGCTCCTTTGAATTGTCCAGCAACGTAATCCATGGTCAAGGGATCTGCTGAAGTTGCCCAAGGTTTGTCTTTTGCGTACTCGCTTAACTTCGCTGGTTCGAGGAGAAGTTGCTCCGCCAAAAAATTGCAGTGAAAATTCTCAAAGGCGATGCAGAGGTTAATAGCCGTAAAACGACCTACTTCCCGCCTCCATACTTCTGGCTTGTCGTGAACCCGATCATAATGATTCAGAGCGATGTCGACATCTATTTGTAATTCTGCCAGTGACTTGGGAGGCGAGCCATCTGGTAGTTCCAGTTCATATTCACCATCATTCGGACTGCCTCGTGCAGCCAGCTCTTTTGCCAAGTTCAATTCATAGTCAGCATCATTCAGACTCTGCTGCGCGGCCAACGCCTCATCATCCAGCTCTGCACTGACTGTCCTTGCACGTTGTTCAAAGAAATATATGTCCTTGAGCTTTTTACCGAATCGCTCAAGGGCTGCCCCTCTTATCTTGTCTTCTGTCGCGGCGGTCATTTCCTTCGGCGTCAGGACGCCTCCACTTCACGGCCTCTAGTTCACCTCGTCTCCGTCTCGCGTTATCAATGGCAGGCCCTGATCTTTTTCAGGACGCAGTAAGGCATAGGTTGCGGATCGATTGTTTCCCATGAACCATTCAAAGTTCTTTCCGGCGGGATCGGCATCACGGGCGGTGCGTGGATAATGTACCGGCAAATTCTTTACAGGATCGCCGAGCAGGATGCGCAAGTCCTGGATGTTCTCCAGACCTTTGAAATCCCCGTCGCCGTAATGCTCGGCTAGCGCTCGCTTGAACTGATCGATGCACGTCGACCGGTCGGCGACTGGCTTCCACCCATCATCGATAAGTGAGTTGTAGCGGGCTCTTGCATCCAGCACTTTCACGTCACTGATCTCGATCTGAACACTGCCGAAGCCCAGTGGCTTGGCGTAGCCGAGCCTGTGACAACCCTGTCCATCCATCTCCAAAGACCATAGCAGCGCCCCTAATTCGAATGGCGCAAGGCTCTCGAAAGTTACTGTGAACTCGAAGCGCGCACCGGGCGCGAGCGCATCTTTAACCGTGCGATTCTGGTCGTCGCATTTGTCGCTCACCCGGCGATAGTCTTGCTCTCGCGCTACACCATGATGGCGATAAAATTTCCGACCGCGCAGCTCATTGTTCAGATCATCGTAGCCGTCTTCAGCGCTGTGGCCGGTCCACTTCCCCCCCGGCAAGCCTCCATGCGGCTCCAAATAAAACCTGGTCGTTGTCGGCTTGGGTGACGAGAGAATCGCCAGGGGCGTGACGGGCAACACTCCGGCATTTTGCACGAGCGCGCCGTGTGAAAAGCGAACCCGGCTTGCGACATTTTGGATAGTCTTATCCGGACTTTGATGCACCCACCCGAAGACACGGCAAGCCGGACATAGCAATGTCCGCTCTTCACAGCCTTTCAGATGTGGTGCTGTCTCTTCCAATACCTTGGCGATGCTCCGTTCATAACTGACTCGAGGGACGGAAACCGGAACGATGAACTTCACTCTGGGATGATCGTCTGGACCTTCAAGGTACGCATAAACCAGGGCACCATCATGTAACTTAGCGTCCCGTTCAAGAATGAACCGACTGTACCCGGCTTCCTTCTTGTCTCTGGTGATGTGAGGTTGCGCCGGATCAAGGTCAAGTTCTCTGCGCTTTTTCACTGCGTCGCGGTGTCGCTGTTGGTAATCTGAGATGAGGTCTTCGTAGTCTTTAACAACCGTGTCTTCATCATTGCTATCCGGAATCGCTATGGCCGGAACCTTGCCGGACGAAAAGAATAGCCGCTCATCATGCTTATTCTCGATGTTATGGTTAGTAATGCAAAGCCACCCCTGGACAATCATCTCGTTGGTTCCAGGCGCTGGCAGACTCGCTCGCGATTCAGCGTCAACAACCTGCTTTACGTTCCAGAAATCAAAACCTCTGATTACTTTTCCCTGCCGATTCGCTCGGTCTGGACGTTTCATCTCTTCGAGCAAGGCCCAGCACTCATCTGTGTGCCTAAGTTCTTTGGGGATAGTGATCGGAGTGCGAGTGCTATACGGTTTATCTTTGTTTGGTCCATAATTTACGGTCGGGCTCGACTGGAGGACGCCATAGCGATAGCTCATCAACCAAGCCGCGGGCAGCAAATCTCCTGGTGCCGGGCCATTGATTGAAAAAGCCGAGATTCCATCCATCACGTGCAGGAACCATTTGCCATCAACGAGCTTCACCCGCGCAGGCCAGAGCCTTCTTGAGTCAACGGCGGCCAGGTGTTTGCTTAACCGCTGCCCGGTGAGATGGACCACACACGAATTGGTTGCCGCCTCGAAGACACTTCGCACCATGCCGCGCAAGCTTGCTGCTGGCAGGGCGGGGTGGCCGCCCAGTTTGTAGAACTGATAGCTCTTATGCGCACCGTGGATCTCATGATCTGAATCGGAAACAAAGAGAGGTGTAACCGCTTTCAGAGTGCAGTAGATACGCCCAGTAACGCCAACATACCGATCATGGGGCGGCGGTGCGCAACGCGTAACCAAAGTCCCTTTGGCCATTGCCTCGCTTGCCGACTCAGCCCGTTTTCCCAAAGCTTCGCCAAGCATCGCTCCGAACCCGCTAATGGGCTTTTGCCGCTTCTCATGTTCCGCTGGCAAAAAGCGAACGAAATTATATGGGTTCAGGAAGCGATAGTTAGCTACTGGGCGGGAAGGAGATCGCGTCTCGGAGGGCGCAGCCAGAGCCCGGACAAGCTTTGCCTGAAACCCACCTTGTCGGCCAGGTTCAGTTTCGTACTCTACTTGCAGGCCAACGTCGAGTGCTGTAAAAGGGACGTCGCCCGTCACCCTTGTCGCGTGAAACCAAACGTCATCGCCGCGCTCATCAGGTTGAATGAAACCGTAGCCTCTATCCGCGAACACACGCCTGATCGTTCCCTTAGCCATGTTGGTTTAACTCCTTCCACCAGACGAAAGCCGTTTGTCCGTTTTCTGTAAACACCGTGAAGTCGATTTGCACGCGCTTCTTGCTGTACTTCAAGCCGTCGCCGACCGGATAGTCCAGATTTGCCCAGCCGACTCGGTCAT
>Ga0179594_10000250_pt1 | contig 14787 bp, 13 predicted proteins | sample CZOMad1_1_08_16f_FD_148625 | JGI IMG/M metagenome (GOLD analysis project Ga0179594, IMG submission 148625) | Vadose zone soil fungal communities from Angelo Coast Range Reserve, California, USA - CZOMad1_1_08_16fungal (Illumina Assembly) | ecosystem: Environmental > Terrestrial > Soil > Vadose...
ATGATCAAAGCAACAACTGATTCCAACTCTAATCCCGGTTACAGGCAAGTGGCAGGAGTTGCGGGTGCAAAGACTTCCGACAATCCCACTGGCCAGGACATTCGAGTTACCATTAGATCCGATAGGTTTGGACCCGGACTAGATCAAATTGTCGGCCATGAAGGATCTCATGTTGCCGATGGTTCAGAATGGGTCGCAAGTGGATTTGCTAAAAGCAAGGCCCCAACCCTTTACCAAACCGAGTCTGACGCCTATACAGTTCAGTCCCTCATGATACAAGCAGACTTTGATAACAAAGGTACAGCAGCGCAGCGGCTCGGTGAATACTATAAAGAGCCTGGCAAGAATCCGTGGCTTCCGCTGACAATGACTTGGTGGGACTCAGGTTGGAAGGAAGCTGATCGGGCCACAATACGAGCTAACAATATTAACAAGTTCCTGGAACGACCGAATGGAGCTGGCGGCTATGGTGTGACACCCGCAAATCAAGGCGAGTCGCCATTCAAGAAAGGATCGAGATTCTAAGGAAGCGGAGTTTAAGAATATGAAAGCGATCGTTGTGATGTTCACCTTTTGCCTTGTGTGTGAATCCGTCCTTGCCGGGTATCAAAATGCTAAGATTCCGTCCGGGGTGCGGGTTCAAAAGAACAAACCAACCGTATACATCGAATTCGAGCGCTTCGGCGATCGTAAACCACTTTATGAACGCCAAAGCAACAAAGGAATCTGGCTGCGACTACACAACAACACTAAGTGGCCCCTTGTGTTGAACATGCGAGGCGTGCCGTCTGATTACTATGGGGACGCTGCTTTAATCTACGATGTGCTCTTTGAGCGTCAGGTAATAATTCCAGACTCCTGCCATGTCTGTTCTTTTAACTCGCTGGAAAGTGGACACTCGTTGTTGTTCAGTCTGCCTGCGGAATACCTCTCGACGGGGCGTGCCCTTCGTATTAGGTTTAGCTACGGCTGGGAAGAGCAGAATGGCGGGGTCACTGGTCAAGAACCCGAGCACTATGTTTACTTTTACTCATCAAAGCTTCCGCAAATTATTCGTTGAAGTGACGCGGAGGACGATGATCGGTCACCGATGAGGAATCGAGAGCTCTATTCACAGTGCCGTTTTCAACGTGGAAATAAATCCGCATCTGGTTTGGCGTTGATATCGATGTAAACATCGAGGACGGTTTGGTTCAGGCGAACAAAAGGTCCTTCGCTGAATATCGATAACTCACTCGATAACCTAAGAGATGGAAGGTGAATTGAGGTCTAATATATTGATGACTATCATTCGAGCCATTGGATTCCTTCTTTTGTTTTCATACGCGGTTTGTCCACAACAACGTGGAGAATCGACTCAGACCGATCGGGCAAAGAACTTAACCAGAGCCCAGGTTGTTATCAGCAATGACAAGTCGAGTGTTTATCTTTGCTTCGATGAGGGGTTAAGGAAGGGTAGCCGCGATGCCGATGTTCGGTGGCTTCGGATTTTTAATAATACCATTTGGACAGTAAGATTTAAGGCCGCAAACGTGGGGACTGAGCTAAAGGCAGTTAGATTGGCGAACGGAGCGGCCGTCACAGGGCTAACCGACAAATCGATTATCGTCCCACAATATGAAGTTGAGGACCGGGATGGACGTCACCCGGAAAACCCGAATTGGGGAGATGTCTGGGTAGCTAATTTTCTACCTTCCAATACTTCAGCGTTGTTTTCAGTTCCGGCTGGGTATTTGAAGAATCGGGCACTATTCGTGGAGTACAGATATGAATGGGAATTCATCGGATCGATAGCTCAGGAATCAGACGCTCCAGTTCACAGGGTCTATTTGAGGGTAACTGATCTCTCGGATCTGTCCGGCCATTTATGCCGTTAATTGCGCTTTCGCGTTCGTACTCACAGGCTATAACAACCTGATTGTCACTTCGCAAGAACGGGACATTCTATCTTCAGCAAGGTCCTCATCCGGACAGGACTCCCGTCATTCGCATAATACCTCCTTGCCTGCGGTAAACCGTTGCCATCGCGCTTAACTACTTACGTCTGGCGCTACTTTCGCACACCAGTGTCGAGGTTGTTACTGAAGTAAAGATCAACTCGCTAGGATCGGTTGATCTCGGCCGATGGAATTTCCAGTGATCCGATTTTGATGGGTGGTAGCAGAGAGGTCGCACGTCAGTGGAAGTTTTGCTGGATAGTTTCGCACTGTACCACCAATGTACCACCAGAGAAAGCAAAGCGGGCAATAAGTGCAACGTCTGCAAGAACAGCAAAGGCAGTTTTGCTGAGTACTTCTGTAAGTTGTTGAAACTACAGGGTGCAAGTGGAAGCTTTCCAAGTTGGAGGTTGTGGGTTCGAGTCCCATCGCCCGCTCCAATTCCTCAGTAATTCTTAGATTCAATTTTCAAAAGCTATTGATCTGCTGCGCAAATTCTCACTACGTAACTTGCGGCCCTCCTGGGATGACACTCGCCACGGATCTTAAGTCTGTTTCGCGGGTACTCATATTATTCCAGTCGCGCTACCAAGACTTATCGACCAACGTTTCAGCCGTCAAAGCAAGCTAACGTCTCGCTTGGTAACGGCACGTAACCTCATCTTGAAAATCAATATGCGCAAAGCCAGGGACTGAATTTCCCCCTAGTCGGTTGCTGCCGGTGTGCTTTGGAATTTGAATCGAGATGGGAATCTAGCTGTGTCGCCGCCGTGAACGAGAAGCGATTAATTCTTTTGGAACTCCGCGGCATGGCTAGCGCCTTACAGGACCCTACGGACTCAGGGGAACGCCGGCTTACCGATACCGATCGGTAGACCACTCCGGCTAGGCTTTTTATCTGAGATAGGAACTCATTGGACCACGGCGTATTTTGCCTCGACGCCGTATTCGCGATCCAGACCGACTCGTCTTAGAAGGTTTGCGAATCTAAGATCGGTGCGGACGCTATCGAAGGCAGGATCCACTTTAAGCCAAGCCAACATTTCACATCGATCTTCGAGGGCCTTTTCCAAACACGGGAAGGCTCGATTCTTGTCGCCAAGAGCGAGATAGATGGTCGCGTTATTGTACTCAGAGACGTACCGATACTTTGATTGCTCCTGCAAGCTGTCGAGCACCTTTCGAGCTTCTCGGTGTTTACCCGCCAGTGCGTAGGCCGTCCGAGTGCCGCCAGGAACATCGGCGCATCGTTCAACGCTAGAACCTTCTTGAATTCTGCGATCGCCTTCGCGAGTTGACCGTTTTGTTCATAGATTCGGCCTAGAAGATACAGTGCTGGATGGTAGTTGCCGTCCATTTCGATAGGTTTTTGAATTTCGTCGATCGCATGCTGATACTCGCGGGCCAGGAAGAAAGCTAAAGCGAGACTCTGAGAGATTTGAAGACACAGCGGGTCGATCTCTAGCGCTATTTTCAATTCGTGGATAGCTTCATCAGCACGCCCCAGGAGATCAAAATACAAACCAAATCGTTGATGAGCTAATGCATTGTTAGGATTGATTTCGATTGCTCGCGCGAACTCCTCCTTCGCACCCAACCAGTCCCATTCATAAAACATTTTGACTAATCCAAGCGAGGCATGTGCTTCTGACAAAGTCTCGTCGATGTCTAACGCTTTCATTGCCGCGGCTCTTGCCTTTGGCATGGCTTCTCTTGTTGGAGCATACACATTTGATAATCGGTAATAGGTATCAGCAAGACCGGCATAGGCAAGAGCGTACGTGGGATCGATCTCGATTGCTTGCTGAAAATAGTCTATCGCCTTTTTAAGTCCGGCCTGAGCATATTTGTTCCAGTGATAGCGGCCTTTCAAATAAAGTCGATAGGCTTCAGTGTTTTCTGTGTAGCGCTTACCCAATCGCTCCTTCTCTTTGCGAGTCAAGCGCGCACATAGTCTCGCGCATATCGCCTCCGAAATCTCCCGCTGCACGGCGAGCACGTCCGAGAGCTTCCGATGATACTGCTCACCCCAGATCTGGTATCCGTTGGTCACATCGACCAACTCCGCCCTGATGATTAATCTGTCGTCCAGATGCAGAATCCTTCCAGTGAGAACCGCGTACACTCCGAGTTCGCGCCCAATCGCCTGTGCGTCCATTTCGCCCCTGGCTTTGTAACGGAAGGCGGTGTCGCGGGCTACGACTCGCAGCTTCTGAAGATGTGAAAAACGATTAATGATGCTTTCCGTGAGACCGTCGGAAAGATACTCCGCATTGGGATCGGTCGTTCCGTTAACAAATGGCAGGACGGCAAGGGTCTTTAACTCGTCATCAGCTCCGCTAGCAAGTGGTTTGGAACTCCGGGCGAGGTTCCTGGCAATTTCCGAGCCGGCAGAGTTGGCCTCCAACTCACTGACGCGTACTGCAAAGCGATACCCGCGTTTGGACGCCGTCTCAATGAAGGCTACGTTTGGTTCGTACTGAGCCAGGATCTTTCTCAAGACAAAGATGTTCTGAGTCAGATTTGCCGGTTCCACAAAGGCCTCAACCCAGACCTTACCCATCAATTCATCTCTTCTCACTAAACGGCCCGCGTTCTGAACCAGGACCAGCAGGGTAGCAAACTCCTTTTGAGTAAGGGGCACAGGCTTGTCTTTGTGAAGGAGGACACCATCGCCAACATCCAGCCTGAAAGCACCAAATTCATAAACGCCTGATGATCGTTCGTTCATTAACTGAACCTGTCATTATTTGATAATAATTTGAGAGCCAACTGAGGACTTTAGTTGTAGATTCAGCTATCGTCTTGTGCGAGCCAAACAGATGAGTCGGATGGTAATTCCGTCCCGCAAATTGTACTTCTATTCGGAACACAAACAACGACAAATCTGCGGTACTTCGCCGGCGCAAAGTCCAAGGATTCCCAGATAGACACCGTTCCCAAGAGGAGCCCAGCTGATGGCAAGAAGACAATCAATTCAGCAGGTCTTAGTACTCATTCTGGTCTATGGACTGACTTTTCTGCCGATAACGGCGTATTCCTCGAGTCCAGCGTTATCGCGAGCAAGACACCCAACTAAAACAGACGCGCCAGAAACCAAAGTCGCAGAGCCCCCGGAAGCTAAACTTGCGCCGCCGCTTGGCGCGCCCAGTCCGGAGGAGTCTGGCCAGGCGCGCGTCCGCGAGGCTTATGGAAGTATTCCGATCAGCTTCGTCGCTAACCAGGGTCAAACAGATTCTCAAGTCAGGTTCATGACGAGTGGCGGTTCCTACAGTTTGTTTCTGACCGGGACTGAAGCTGTCATGGTACTAAGCAAGCGCAAAGCAAATCGGGCAAGCTTGCAAAACGATCGAAATGATTCTTCGGATGAACTGCCGATGAAGAATGTGATCCGGATGAAGCTCGCGGGCGCGAATTCCAGTCCTGAGTTAGTTGCTCTAAACGAAATGCCGTGGAAGACGAACTATTTCATCGGCAACGATCCTGAGAAATGGCAAGTCGGAGTTTCCAGCTATGGCAAGATCAAATATCAGGATGTCTATCAGGGCGTAGACATGGTTTATCACGGCAAAGGGCGTCAACTTGAGTATGACTTTGTGGTTGCGCCGCATGTCGACCCGAGCGTGATCAGAATAAACTTCGATGGCGCAGAGACCTTGCGCATCAACAACGATGGCGACCTACTCCTAAATTTAAAAAATGGCGGCGAACTGCGCCAGCGCGCGCCGGTTATTTATCAGGAAGGAGATAACGGGCAGGAAAGGATCAATGGCAGATTCATAATCATTAATAAGAGAGACGTGGGATTCGACGTTGGCGAGTACGATCATGGAAAGCCTTTGGTAATTGATCCGGTTCTCAACTATTCGACCTATCTTGGTGGCGGCAACGATGATCAAGGCAACAGCATTGCCGTCGACACGTCAGGAAACGCCTACGTGACGGGTCAAACTTCGTCGGTGAATTTCCCCGTCGCCAACGCTCTTCAATCCACCTACGGCGGTGGCGCAAGCAATGTTTTTGTTACCAAACTGAACGCTGCGGGAACGGCAATTCTTTACTCGACCTATCTGGGCGGCACAGTGGTTCAAGGCCAGGGCGGTGACGACCGAGGTTACGGCATCGCAGTGGATGCGTCGGGTAATGCATACATTACGGGCAGCACAACGTCTTCGAACTTTCCGCTGGCAAATCCGATCCAGTCAAATCTCAATGGAAACAACGATGCGTTCATATCCAAACTTAATGCGAGCGGTTCGGCACTCGTCTATTCCACGTACCTCGGCGGCGGCGCGGGTAGCTATTACAATCAAGACGAAGGCCGGGCCATCGCCATCGACGTCAACGGTAACGCCTATGTAGCCGGTTCGACCAAGTCAAATGACTTCCCAATAATTAATCCAGTTCAGGCGACCAACCAGGGCGGCAATTACAACGAGGATGCGTTCGTGGCCAAGCTCAATTCCGCGGGGACGGCGCTGATCTATTCGACGTATCTTGGCGGGAGCGGCGACGAACATGCTAATGCCATTGCGGTGGATGCGTCGGGTTATGCGTACGTAACCGGTTCGACGGTGTCCACAAATTTTCCGACCGCAAACGGGCCGCAACTAAATTTCGGCGGAGGCAGCGACGCGTTCGTCACCAAACTCAGCATCACCGGTACCGCGTTGGTTTATTCAACGTACCTGGGTGGCACTGGTTACTACGAAAGCGGAAATGGCATTGCCGCTGACCACGTCGGGTAACGCGTACGTAACCGGGGTCGCAGCCTCGGGCTTTCCGACGACGGCCGGCAGTTATAAGACCACTTTCTCCGGCGGTTCTCTTAATCCTTTTGTCACAAAGGTAAACACGATTTTCGTAAGGGAGTTAACGTGTTGGTTTGAAATGTTCTTATACCTGAAGGCGAAGCGCTCAACCAACTGAACAATTTGAGCGAATTTCTTGTGATCAAGTTTGCATGCAGCCGCCAGAAGGAGAGGCATGCATAGCTCATGCTCCAATGCGTTTATCAAAAGATTCAATCTGTCACGGTCCCACTGCTTGATAGGATTTGCCTGAGGATATGGCCATTCTCCATCACGTAACTTCTTACAGACGATAACCTCTGCCTGCATTTGCTGGACCGTCGCGACGATTTTCTTTACTTCCACTTTTGAAAGCTTTGGCTTCTGATGCTGAGGAAAGAGACCTTCCAAAAAATTATCAAATAACGACGTCTTAACGGGACGCTCGCCCTTTACAGAGGCATAAAACCACATTAGGAACTTATTGGTGAACTCCGGCGGATCCATGAGGATTTGATCCCATCCGAATTCAATTGTCTTCTGTTCTTCTGCGAACTCGGGCTCGCCAAGCATTTCAAGAGTACGAGCGCGAAGAAGGTCTCCCTCGGTAAGACTGATTCCGCGGTCGTTCAGAACCTGAAAGAGCCGATAGGCCTCGTCACGAGAATCGGTGACTATGTGAATAACGGTGCAGTCCTCATCCAATACCAGCTCAAATCGTCGCAGCGCATCAAGTTTGTCTGCAATTGTTCTCTGTTTCGCAATCAGCGAGCTTAGTCGATCGCCAATTTGACGAAACGCTTCCCTCAGCCTTAGATGAGAATCTCTGGCCGGGCTAGGTGATGATCCCGACACTAAGTTTTTGAAGAAGTGTTGATCGCGGCTTGAAAATTCAAAGCGATCGACCGTTACCGGTTGTCGATTAACCTCGTGTTCATATTCAAGGTATTTGTCTTTCAACCAGCCCGGCGCGCGACTCCGCCAGCGTTTTGTTGGCACTCTTTGCGGACAATGGCGGTGTAGTTGCGATTGTTTCGTAGGCGGCAACGAGTCGGTTAACGAAAATTACGAAAGTAGCAAGACGTTGCTGACCGTCGATCAACTCACACAATCTCCGAGCAGATCCTGGAGATGGACCTTCTGCGCTTACGACTCCGCCGAACAGATGGTGACGTTGACTGTGAGCTAGGCGAGCGGCGTAGCACTTCCACAAGTCATTCAAGAAGTCTTCAACTTCAGTGTCCCCCATGCATAACCCCTTTGGTACTTGGGAACACTAAAGATGAAGTTAGATTGAAAGAGTCGACCAACGGATAGGTATTCCGGTGAGATTTTCGGTCCACTCATTGCAGAACCCCTGCGGTGGGCTGGATCTTAGAGCTTCAGAACTCGTTGGAGCGAGAAAGCGAACAAGGTAGCAACAACCGAAGTTTCTCAGCTGTTAACTCGCAACTCGCGAACCCTGCCCGCCAAAGCCTTAAACCATGGGACAGAGTATCACGATTCGTCTCTTTCATTTGTCTTTCGCGGACACTACTCGATTTTTGATCTTATCACCGTACGGCGTTGTGAAATACTACTTTGACGTATTTCACAACAGGTCGCCTTCCTTTGACATTCATTGCGGTTCCTTCCCTTGGCTAGCTGTGGTCGACGCATCCCAAGAGAATAAACCCTTTAATGATGCTCCTCAATCTCTACTCCGCATTCTGAGAAAGGGCTAGCGTGGCACGCGGGTTGAGTAGTACGTAGTTAGCAAAAATCGGCTTCCCCTCCTAATTCCCACTACCACGAGCAGGTCAAAGCTATGAGTACAACTATATCTGCGGCTTCGTCAGAGAGCGGGCCTCAGCTCCTAAAGGTTCCCGAGATCGCCGCGCTACTCAAGGTCAAGCCGCGTACGATCTATGAGATGGTAGCGCAGGGTCGTATCCCTTATCGCAAGCCGCCCGGTTCAAACATTCTGCGTTTTGACCTTGATGAGATTCTCGTTTGGACAAAGACGGGACGTTCCAGGAAACACCGGAAATAACAAATGACTTTCTTCGGGCGGTGCTGCTACCATGAGCGCGTTCTCTTTGGTGGCTGCAACGTCGAGGAGAACAAAATGTCAGTTTACAAACGAGAGTCGCATTGGCATTACCGCTTCCGGGTGCGACGGGTTCGTTACAGGGGAGCACTTCCCGAAGCGAACACCAAATGGGAAGCAGAACAAGCGGAGTCAAAGATCAAGCAGGAGATATTTGAAGGACGCTTTGGTCAGGTGGATTTAGGCAGCGACAAGCTGGCTGACTTTATCAAAGACGATTTTCTACCCTGGTCTAAGGCAAACAAACGCTCGTGGAGACATGACGAATTCCGAACTCGTACCATCTGCGAGTTTTTTGGAGGCAAAACCTTTCGCGAGATTTCGCCTCTTCTGGTTGAAAGATTCAAACGTGAGCGACGCGAATCGATCACGGTAAGAGGATCACTGCGTAGCCCTGCATCAGTCAATCATGAGCTTGAATTACTAAGCAAGATTTTCAATCTCGCGATCGATTACGGAGTGACGGATACGAATCCATGCAGGAAGGTCAAGAAATTCGCTCTAGACAACAAACGCTATCGGTACTTATTGCCGGAGGAAGAGCCGGCGTTAATGGCCGTTCTCAGCGGGCCACGCGCTCATCTGAAGGCCATCGTAATGGTAGCACTCGGAACCGCAATGAAACTGGCGGGTATTTCAGGACTTGTTTGGCATGACTTGCGGGCCACATTCGGTACGCGGCTAGGCGAGGCGGGCTTTGACGCCTTCACCATCGCGGCACTGATGGGCCACTCCCAGATTCAAACCACCGCCCGCTATGTCCGAGCCACCGAGAGAAACAAACGAGCCGCCGTTGAGTCGGTAATGCTTGATTCTCAAATTAGTGGACACAAATTGGACACAGACGACAAACGGTCAGTCTCGCTGGCCGTCGTAAGTCGTTGATTTTATTGGTAGCGGGGGGGAGACTTGAACTCCCGACCTTGGGGTTATGAATCCCACGCTCTAACCACCTGAGCTACCCCGCCACGCGTTAAGGCTCAACACTTTACCACAAGCGCTAAAGTGCCGGCACCCTCGCTTGTGACGGTATTGTGACGGCGCTGATTTTTTAGCATCACCGCCTCACCAGCGCCTACCGGCAGATTGCGAACATAGCGCTGGCTGGTTGTGATGCTGGCATGGCCCATGAGCTTGGCGATGTCATAGGCGTTGAATCCTGCCTCACCAAGTCTAGTGCCGAAAGTCGCCCGCAGATCGTGCCAGACTAGGCCGTCGATCTTTGCATCGGCGCAAGCACTCGGAAAAGCATGCTTGATGTCCGTGTATGGGCCGCCCGTTGCCGGGTTGATCCACACGTAGTCATCAGGCCGCTTGCCCCTGCAAAGCTCCAGAAGTATCTGCCTCATCTCTGAGTTGATTTCAACCATCCGGGATCTTCCGCTTTTGGTCTTGTCAAAAAACGATCAGGTTGCGGAAAAAATCAACCTGTCGAACCTTCAGGTTTAGCTGCTCGCTCTTGTGGGCGCCGGTACCAATCGCAAACGGGATCATCGTCGCCAGATGCTTTCGGTTTCCGGTGCAGTGAGCGAGCAAGAGCGGTTCCTCATCTGGCAGCAGATACCGATGCCGCTGATTCTGCAGCTTGAACTTGCTGACTCTGCTGCACGGGTTGGATTCTGCCAGACCCAGACGAATGGCCAGGGTGAAGATGCGCGACAGCAACTGTAATTCAAGGTTAACGGACGCCGGGCTGCGCTGTGTTTTCCGTTTCGTCAAAGAGTGCTGCCTGCGGTTCTTAAAGCTTTCAATTGCCAGGGGTGAGACTTCGCCCAAAGTCCTGCCCCTGAACGCCTCTAGCAAAGGCCGCGCTCTAAAGCGATCGTGTTTCCACGAGCGCTTGTTGTGCTTGGCCCACTCCAAGTATGTGCCTTCGCCAAACTGGTCGTCTTTGGCGTCGGGATCGCCGACGAAATCGGCAAACAGCATCGTTCCGAACTGTCGGCCGTACTTGCCTTCAAACACGTCGCGCTTGAGCTTAATTTCAGCTTGCTCCGCTTCGTGTTTGGTACGCGCTTCGGGGATCGGTCCCCGATATTTGTGATTTCCAAAGTCGTACCACCAGACTTTGCCTCTCTTCCTAACTGTCAAAGGACATCACCTCCGTTTCTGGCGGTTGCAGCCACAGCAGAGGTTTCATTTGCATGGTAGCGCAGGAGTAGAGTTCTCACAATCACCTGTCCTTCGGCTTGGTCCACTCAACGATTTCGTCGTAGTCAAACCTCAATAAATGGCCAACCTTGCGGTAGGGAATACGGTCCTGCGACTTCATCACGTATAACGTGTTGACTTCGATCTGGAGGAAGGCGGCGTACTGTTCCGGCGTCATCAATTGACTTGCCCGAACCGGCCGCGCCTTTTCCTCTGACTCCCTTTCAACTGCCGAACTCATGACCGTCTCGCTCATTTCGCTTTCACTGACCCGCGTTTTCAGCGCGATTGCGCTGGAAACGCGATTGATACCTACCTAGATACTAGGTATCTACAACTAACAGGGCCGAAAGGCCCATTTTTACTAGCTCCCTGCTGCCTGCTTACCGCAGGCTACCCTGCTTCCGCCGTCCGATACTCACCCGTATCGGCGGCTCCGCTCAACGACCCTTACCGGGTTCGTTGCCGCAGTGGTTCGTCTTACCGTCTCACCACTGCGGACGCTTCGGGCCTTTGCTGCTGACCGCACCTCCGACCCCGGAAGCAGGGTAGCCTGCGCTGTCGCTACGGCAGCGAGGAGGAAACCTAACAAGGAGAACTAAAACACCTCACGGTTTTTGCCAATCCACATTCTTGTGACCCGTTGATGAGGTTGAAAACAAGTTTCAAAAAGTGCGCGCGCAGCGCTTGACGGACCCATTGGCCGCAGCGAGGAAGGCAGTCAAGGGCGATAGTTCATCGAAGCTTCGCGCAGACCCTTAATGCAGCCAGGTTTTGTCAAAAAGAAAGCGCCAGGCACTTAGGCAAGGCGCTTCGGAAAGAGGAACGATTTTTGTCGTTCTCTAGTTTTGATCGAGGTCAGCAATCGAGGCGTCGATGAACCTTTGTATTTCCGCGAACTCGGAAACAGGGTGCTCAGCCCGCCTCGCTGATCTGAGATCAGCTACCTCGTCTTCGAGTCTGTGAATCTCGAGAATCATTCGCTTGAAATCGCGAGAATAGCACTTGATCAGGGATAGCATATTCGCTGCAACGGACTGCTCGGGATCGTGACGCCAAGACCGAAGTGTCAGAGAACAATCGAACGGAGATTGATTGATCGGCATGGAAGCCTCCTTTTTGTTCTGGATTCCATGCCCTTCTTAGGAGGCCACAACTGGGATGTATAACCCTAGCAGAATCAGGTAGTTATGTCAAGAAATGTGCTGCGAGCTAACAACAGTTCTCGTTCAGAAGAGGCGAGGATGACTGCCGAGGTAGAACCGCGGTTTGACTCTGATGAGGCGGCCTGGGAAGCGGAATTGAAAGAGCTGCTGGCTGCCAATCAAGACGGGAGAGTGGAACCGGGCGCGGAATGCTTGGCCGACGCATTGGATGATGATGACTGGGAAGCGGAATTGGCCCGTGAGATACAAAAGATGCAAGATGCGCGAGGCTGGGCCAAAGAAAGGCTTACTTATGAGTCGGTAGAAGACAAGAGTATAGGGCTGCACTTGGATACCGAGGAAATCCGTGATGTGCCGGAGGATCAGAAGCAGCGAATTCTTTCAGAATTGAGAGATGCAATTGAGACTATCGGCAAGAACCGGTTCGCTGGTCTGTGGATTCGACCACGAACGCATATTCTTGAGAAACCGCACGTGGTAATGGCAAATACTATCGAGTACGACGCGATGCCAGGCTCGCGGGTACTCGCTCAATTGCAGCGGGCTTTGGCCGCCCGGGTGCAGGCAGAGGATCGGGCGTCTCGAGAGACATCGGAGAAGGTTCTTGTACCCAAAAGCACCGAGACGAAAGAAAGCATGTGTGTGCCGGCAGGCAAGCTTCGCAAACGGTTTCATCTGTCAGCGGCAAGTGCCCTCCTGTCGGGTGGTGTCTTGTACTTCGCCGGCGGTTGGCTCGGGAACAGATTAAGTGCATTAGTCTATCTATTTGCGCTCGCGAGTCTGGGCGCGGGGTCTAGTTATGCTTGGAGGGTCATTCGGTATGGCGATGATGAAGCGATAAACCAGAGCGATCCTAAAGAATCTAGGCGGCGTGATGTGTTTAGTATCGCCATGATGATCGGATGGGTGGGGTTGGCGATGAATGTATTTTGCTTTGTCGACGATACTCTTGAATTGGTCCTGCCAAACTTAATACTTTGCTGCGTCGGTTTTGGAGTTGCCGCAGCAGCGCTGTCCAAGCGCGATGAACACGAAATCAGAAAGTGGGTCTGCTTTTGGATGTTCATAGTGGTCAGCACCCCAATTGCCTTTTTAGGGTTCTACGCAGAGACGCTTGCGGGAGTGGTGTTGGCAGCGGCGGTGAGTTGCGCTGTGGTTTGTCTGTCCACAGCAATTATTTCTGGCCACTTCAAAGGCAAAAAGCCTGCAAGGTCTACAGTATACGGAAGGAGAGAAAGCATGCCTAAGACGTCAAGCCCGCCCGTTACCGGGTCGCACTTCAAGAGGGAAGTGCCGCCCCTTTCGGTAACGAGGGAGCGCGCGAGGCTTGACGCAGATAAGGAACAGTATTTGACACGCAAGGCCCAAGCAATCCAGTGAGGAGTAGGTTGGGCGAAGTTACAACCAATGAGCCAAAGATAAATGAAGATGACGTCAAAATGAAAACTGCCGAGGAGTGTGTCCGACGCGATATAGCTTTTGATGTGCGTATGAAGGCCGGAAAAACACTAGTGACTCTACGGGAGTTGCAGAAGTGGTTCAACGACGAGCGCGACACGATTTTCAATGACCACTCCCTAAGCGCAGACGAACAGCACGAGCAGTACGTGGAGCTTCGAGATTCATTCAACCAAGAGAAAAGACGCAGCACCTCAATCAACTCAAAGAAAAAGATCCCGAGGTGTATTACTCGACCCTAGCCAATGCCCGCATCAAGACGGTTTTCGGCGGTCTGATTGATGAAGACCTCGAAGTCATGGCCCGGGAGTTCTACGTGGGCGAGCTTGACCCGGAAAGCATTAAGAGCGAAGTTTGGCAGACCAAGTTCCGGCCCGTAGAAAGCACGCGCACGATCGTTAGTGATTCCTCAAGTGAGGCCAGCGGCACATCCTACGGCGAGTCATCCGGCTACGGCGAGATCTCGCACTCATCGCTTGTCAGGAGTGACAACTACATTCCGGGCAGCAGCCTTTGGACCAGCCCCAATACCTGGGGCCGCCAGCCCGATAGCACTACGATCGGACGCACAAGTGGATCGAGCCGGAGTTCGCGTTGGGGCAGTAGCAGCAGCTCGCAAAATTCAAGCAGCCAGGGCAGGACGGTCGGTGAAGTGCCGTGGTACGAGTACCACGAATTCAAGGAGTTGTCGTCGCGCGAGTTCCGCTCGCTTGAGGAACAGCTCTATATCAAGAAGGCGCAGATGAAGCGCCAGCCTAACCAGCACGCAGCCGTTCTCATTCCTGAGCAAAGGGTTCAGTTGATCAAAGCTTCGACCATCAAGGAGCGCCGGATTGGTGATCGGGCCAAAGAGGAATTCAAGGATGTTTGCTTTGAATTGGCGGGGTGCTTTAAGACGGCATATGAAGCAGACCATGAACTGGGCGCCCTCGAGGATAAATTATTGACGGATGCCAAACCCGTCATTGAGATCAACTCCGAGCCTCCACGGAAACCAAAACCGAAGCGCCGCGCAGCCCGCGAATCACTTTATGCTAAAATAAAAGAGCCTACCTAACGATTTATCCAACCTCGTCTTATATGCAGAACCGGCTCAGAAAATATAGCCGTGATCATAATACGCTCGCTGCCGTTGCCTCCAGGCAAATAACGGAAACAAGCCTCGCAATTATCGCGACCATTCACGACTATAGAAT
>Ga0179594_10000253_pt1 | contig 14600 bp, 9 predicted proteins | sample CZOMad1_1_08_16f_FD_148625 | JGI IMG/M metagenome (GOLD analysis project Ga0179594, IMG submission 148625) | Vadose zone soil fungal communities from Angelo Coast Range Reserve, California, USA - CZOMad1_1_08_16fungal (Illumina Assembly) | ecosystem: Environmental > Terrestrial > Soil > Vadose...
CGATCAGCAGCGGCAACCTCGAACGGCATTGTTTTTCCGGCCATGTCGCATTATACAATTGCGATTGGATCATGTATATAAATATTATCCGCACAGGACACTAGCAGGCTGCTGAAAAGCATGGTGTATAGATCAAAGAATGCATACGATCCACCAAGTCACACGAACGAACAGGTCAGTACCACCTGCGGTAGCGGGTGGGTCGCACCATATCGAATACCTGCCCGCTACCGCAGGCGGTACTGACCTGCTGCTTCGTGTAATTTCGTGGAACGTAAATCACTTTTTCAGCAACGTGTGAGGCAATCCACACGCCTGTCGCAAGACCGCTGCTGCATCGTCGCGATCGATCACCGCAAGCCGCGGCAACACCTCTCGAATCGCTTGCTGGCTGATACTCAAATAGTCATCTTCAGGCCGCCGTCGTTGTTGCTGAGCTGCATGACAGACGCTCATGCAGAGCCGCATACAAACAAGGTCGAAGAGGGCTTTCAACTCTGCGTCGTTGAGTGGGAGTTCCGCATGGTAGGCGGCCGCAACCTCAGCCGCCGCGGCCAGTGGATCAGGTTTGTCGAGGATCGCGTAAGCAATCGCGACCGCGAGATCGCCGACCGTGTAGCTATGGACCATGTCACCAAAGTCGATCAGGCCAACCACTCTCAGACTGGAATCGTCACTGCCTTCGACCAGAACGTTATGGTCGTTTGCGTCGTTGTGGATCGGGCTCCGTCTGAGGGTCGGCAGGATGGGAACCAGTTCCCGCTCGAACTCGCCGGCATAGTTGTCGACTAACGCCTTCAGCTCACGATCATCAATCAGTGGTCCATAGGCGCCAATCACGCGCAGGCCGTTGGCCAGATCCCAATGAAAATCGCGATGAATCGCCGGGTGATCAAAAGTCGCGAGGGCTTCGTCTAATTGCCCGAGGCCGCGGCCAAGGTCTTTGAGGATTTGGCCTGAATGAGTTTCGATCTTCGCCAGCGGCATCCCCGGCAGGTAAGTAACCAGGCGAACCAGGTTACGAGTTCCGGATGGCGCGATAGTCTGCGTGATCTCATCGCCTGCGCTGGTCGGAATGACGCGGGGGCAGAATGAAAACCTGCGCCCGATGTGGACCAGCGCCGCATTTTGCGCTTCGAGCAAGGATCTCTCTTCCAGGGCATTGGCAATCTTCAGCACAAATCTTTCGTGGGCTTCGGTTTCCAGGAGGAAATTCTGATCACGCTCGCTCGGCAAAGACTGTGCTGTGGCCTTCAGACCGTAGAGCTTGTTGGCTAAGGCTGTGGCGTCTTCGAGCAGGAAGTGTGGTGTGTACTCGAGTAGTAGCATGGTCGTCTGACCTGCAACCAAGCTGCGCCAGAGCCGCCTGAGCGCCGTTTCAGTGAGTCAATTCGATGGTTGATAGTCCCAGTTGACGGAGCAATGTGTTCAAGGCCTCCACTTCCTTACTCTTGACAGCATTCCAGCGAGCGATTTGTTTGGCCGCCAGTCCCTGATAAGTCTCAAATGCCTCGAGCGCCTGTTTCGTCGGCGCCACATCCGCACTGTCGACGTTGACTATCAACGAGCTGAGCGCCCCATTCAATGAAGCCAAAGTAGGCTCCGTTGGTGGCGGCCACTGCGGCTGCCCGCTGCCGCCTATCGCCAGTAGCTGCGCATCCAACGTTCTCGCAGCGCCGGCTGCGTCGCTGTACTTTGGATCCCGTTCAAGCTTTTCCTTCAAGTTGTTCAGTTGCCGTCGCACGTCGCTAGTCTGTCGAAACGCTTCGGCACTATTCTGGAGCGAGCCGGCGATCTTCATCTCCAAATCGATTTGATTTGCCAGCGCGCTGGCCGGCACGCTTACACGCGGATCCATCCTCACTTCGAGCGGGGCGGTGTAACTGCGGCCACCGACGGTGAGTTTCACTTGATAGGCGCCGGGCAGGACCATCGGTCCTTCGGGGAGCTGTGACGCATCGCCCGGGACGGCGTTGATTCCGTAACCATAGTGCAGCGCTCGCGGTCTTTCGTAGCGCAGGTCCCAAACAAAAGAATTCATCCCCACCATTGCCGGCAGGATATTGGGTTTGGGAAGCCAGTAAGTGGGAAACGCCTGCGTGTTGTCGATCGGTTCCTGCTTTTCATCGCTCGAATACTTTCGAATCACAGCTCCCGCGCGGTCGAGGATTTCCAGGGTGATCGCACTCGCCGGCTGTGTCTTCAAGGTGTAGTAAATGATCGCGCCCGCGGGCGGGTTCTGACCTGCTGGTGTCTCGCGCGCCAGCGGTGTATCGCGACCTTCGTTCTTTCGCAAACGAATCGCGGTCGCCGGTTTGAATAGATGCACACCTTCGCCGGCGATACCGAGAGTCATCTCGCGCAGAGGCGAAACATCGTCGAGGATCCAGAAGCTGCGCCCGTGTGTGGCCACTACCAGGTCGTTATCCTTGATCACCAAATCGCGAATCGGAGTGACGGGAAGATTTAGTTGCAAAGGCTGCCAATGGTCGCCGTCATCGAAAGAAACATAGACACCAGTTTCGGTCCCGGCATACAGCAGCCCACGCCGCTTTGGGTCTTCGCGCACGGCGTGGACGTACGCATTGCCGTCAATGCCTGAGGTTATTTTTGTCCACGTCTTGCCATAGTCGTGAGTTCGAAAGATGTAAGGCGTTAGGTCGTCCATCTGGTGACGATCGATTGCGGCGTAAGCAGTCGCTGCGTCGAACGGCGAGGCGTCAATGATGCTCATCATGCTCCAGGGCGGCAGACTTTTTGGGGAGACGTCGCGCCAGGTCTTGCCGTCGTCCTCGGTGATCTGAATCAGGCCATTGTCTGTGCCAATCCAGAGCAGTCCCGCTTTCACTGCCGACGGAGCGATCGCGTAGATCACGCCCTTAGCCTCCTCCTCCTTTTCGCCGGGGCGCAGAGTCAGATCCGGACTGATGATGGCCCAACTGTTACCGGCGTCCGTGCTGCGGAAGAGAAATTGCGAAGCTTGCAACAGCGCGTGTGTTCGCGGGACAAAAGCGATGGGTGTGGTCCACTGATACCGGTGCGGCACATTTACGCCGACAGCCGTCACGGTTGGCGTAATGTCCTGCACTTGACCTGTCTTGCTGTTGAAGCGATACAACTCGCCGCCCGTGCTGCCGCCAAAGACGATGTCGGGATTGTCGGGGTCGGGCAGGATGCTGCCGCTTTCGCCCGCGCCGATTGGATGCCAATCGCGAAAAGTAATCTGGCCATAGTCGCTGCGACTGACAACGGCTGCCGTTCCACTGTCCTGTTGCGCGCCGTAGACCCAGTAGGGAAACTGGTTGTCGACCGCGACGTGATAGAACTGCGCCGTCGGCTGGTTGTACCAACTGGTCCATGATTCCCCGCCATCGATGCTGATGATCACGCCCTGATCGACGCCGCTGATCATGCGCCGCGGGTTGTCCGGATCAATCCACAAGGAGTGATAGTCGTCACCGCCCGGCGCGCCTTTGATCGCCGTGAAGGTCTGGCCGCCATCGGTCGAGCGATAGAGCGAAACATTGGAAACGTAAAGCAGATCAGGATTGCGTGGGTCGATTCGCACTTCGCTGAAGTACCACGCGCGACCGGTAATCCGCGAATCAGTGCACACCAGTTTCCAGTTCTCGCCGCCGTCATCTGATCGATAAAGACCAGAGTTTTTTTCCGTATCAACCAGTGCGTAGACACGCTGGCCTTTTTGACCCGCAGCCACGTCGATACCAATGCGGCCCAACTTTCCCGAAGGCAAGCCGTGCCCACTAATTTCCGCCCAGGTAATGCCGCCGTCGTTCGATCTGTACAAGCCGCCTCCCGGCCCGGTGATGGGCGCATAGACACTCCACGCCGGCCGCCGGGTGTTCCAAAGTGCAGCATAAACGGTGCGAGGATTGTCCGGATCAGCAGCTAGTTCGATCGCGCCCACGTCTTCGTTTTTGTAGAGTGTTTTGCTCCACTTCTTGCCGCCATCAGTCGAGCGAAAGACTCCGCGTTCCTCGTTTGGTCCAAAGCCATGACCGAGTGCCGCAACCAGCACGATATCGGCGTCTTTCGGATCTACCAGGATGCGCCCGATTTGGCGCGTGTCGCGCAAACCGAGATGCGTCCAGGTCTTACCCGCGTCAGTGGATTTATACATCCCATCGCCAAACGAAATATCCGAACGCATGTCGGCTTCGCCTGAGCCGACATAAATGATGTCAGGGTTTGAGGGTGCAACCGCGAGTGCGCCGATTGAAGAGATTGGCTGATCGTCAAAGATCGGCTGCCAGACTTCGCCTCCATTTGTAGTCTTCCAGACTCCGCCACCGACTGCACCGAAATAAAATGTTTCGGGCCGTCCGCGCACTCCTGAGACTGCCAGAGCGCGACCGCCTCGATGCGGACCGATGCAGCGCCAGCGCAGCGCCTGATAGGAACTTGCCGGAACCTTCTCAGCGGTTGCAGGCTCCTGAGCCAGGGCTCCGGCATTCGCCGCCACGAGTAGCAGCGCACATGCGGCAAGCCGCACTCTAAGGAGCGCTAGTAAAGACTTCCGGTGTTGTGTTCGTGGTGTTAGCATGCGTCTTCCCTTAGTTCTTTCGAACAGCTCCGAGGCCCGATGTCCGACAGCCTATCCGATGTCCGACAAACTTTAGTTTGTCGGACAGGCGCCGCTGAAACCTATCACTTTGCAAACCGTAGTATGTTGTCCTGCTGCCATTTTTCAGAACGTCCAAACTAAAGGAGTCCACCCGAATGTTCAAGAGCTTTCGTGCGCTGCGTCTGAGGTCGCTCGTCTTTGCGGTCCTGACTGTTGGCCTGGCCGCCAGCATCATTACCGCCCAACGCCGCCAATCGGCGGGCGCCGTGGAAGCTCCAACGACCGACTCGAATCCGCTCAAGGTCTTGCAGTGGCGCTCGATTGGTCCCTTTCGTGGCGGACGGGTGACTGCGGTCGCCGGGGTTGCGTCCCAGCCGATGGTTTTTTATTTCGGAGGCACAGGCGGCGGTGTTTGGAAGGCCAGTGACGGCGGCATCAACTGGGAACCGATCTCGGATGCTTCGGTTTTTGGGACTGGCTCTGTCGGTGCGATTGGCTTATCGGATTCCGATCCAAACACGATCTATGTGGGCATGGGCGAGTCGCCAATTCGCGGAAATTTCTCGCATGGAGACGGCGTTTACAAATCGACTGATGCAGGCAAGACCTGGAAGCGCATCGGACTCGAAGACACTCGGCAGATCTCGCGCATCAGGGTGCATCCCAAAAATCCGGACCTCGTGTATGTAGCGGCGCAGGGGCATGCCTGGGCGCCGAATGAACAGCGAGGCGTTTTCCGATCGAAGGATGGCGGTAAGACCTGGGAGAAGATCCTTTATCGCGGCGACAAGGCCGGCGCCTGCGATCTGATCATCGACCCAACCAATGCGAACAATCTCTACGCCGGTTTTTGGGAGGTGTACCGCAAGCCCTGGACACTCGAAAGCGGCGGTCCGGGGAGCGGCATTTTCAAGTCAACTGACGGCGGTGAAACCTGGACTGAGCTGACTCGCAACCCCGGCTTGCCGAAAGGAATGATCGGCATTGTCGGGATCGCAGTTTCCCCGGCGAACCCCGATCGCCTTTGGGCGATTGTCGAAGCCGAAGACGGCGGCGTGTTTCGTTCTGACAACGCCGGCAAGAACTGGACAAAGGTCAACGAAGAACGCCGTCTCAGGCAACGTGCGTGGTACTACACGCGCATCTATGCCGATCCGAAAAATGCCGAAACAGTTTACGTATTGAACACGGGCTTTTACCGATCGAATGACGGTGGCCGCACCTTTAGCGGCATCTCTGTTCCTCACGGCGACAACCACGATCTGTGGATCGCGCCTGACGATCCGCAACGAATGATCAATAGCAACGACGGGGGCGCCAACGTCTCTTTCAACGGGGGCCGCAGTTGGACCGAGCAGGACCAGCCGACTGCACAGTTTTATCGCGTCGCCGTGGATAACGATTTTCCCTATCACATCTACGGCGCGCAGCAGGACAACTCGACGGTGCGCATCTTGAGTCGCACCACTGACTTTGGCATCACGACCAGCGATTGGTTTGACGTGGGCGGCGGTGAGTCCGGTTGGATCGCTCCTTCGCCAAAGGATTCAGAGATCGTGTTTGCGGGTTCATACGGCGGCCTGATCACACGTTATGATCATCACACCGGGCAACTGCGCGACATCAATCCTTATCCTGATAATCCGATGGGTTGGGGTGCGGATGCGTTGAAGTACCGTTTCCAATGGAATTTCCCACTGGTCTTCTCGCCTCATGATCAAAACACGCTCTACACCGCGGCGAACGTGCTCTTTAAGTCGACTAACGAAGGTCAAAGTTGGGAAGTGATTAGTCCGGACCTGACCCGCAACGACAAATCAAAGCAGGGACCCTCTGGTGGCCCAATCACGAAGGACAACACGAGCATTGAATACTATTGCACGATCTTCACCGTGATCGAGTCGCCCGTGCAGGCCGGAACGATCTGGGTTGGTTCAGACGACGGTCTGGTGCATGTGACGCGCGATAGCGGAAAGAACTGGTCCAATGTCACGCCGCCAAAAGAGATCATGCCGGAATGGATTCAAATCAATTCGATTGAGGCTTCTCCTTTCGATCCCGGCACGGCCTATGTAGCCGCGACGATGTACAAGTTTGACGATTACAAACCCTATCTTTACGAGACACACGATTATGGTAAGAGCTGGAAGAAAATAACGAACGGCATTCCTGCGACTGCCTTTACGCGGGTGGTTCGTGAGGACCCGAACAAGCGTGGCTTGCTTTACGCGGGAACGGAAACCGGCATCTATCTTTCGTTTGACGAGGGCGCGAACTGGCAAACGCTGCAGTTGAATCTTCCTGTAACGCCGATCACTGATCTTGCTATCCACAAACGGGAAAAGGAATTGGTGGCGGCTACTCAGGGACGCAGTTTCTGGATCTTTGACGACTTGCCGTTGTTGCACCAGGTAATGGACGCCGGCGGATTCAAAGCCGCAGAGGAGACGCACCTTTTCAAACCAAAGGAAGCTTATCGAATGCCGGGCGGCGGCGGTTTCAATTTGCCGCCGACAGCGACCGTGGGAAAGAACCCGGCCGGTGGCGTGGTGATTTATTACTCGTTGAAAGCGAAGCCAACGAGCGACGTGGTGCTCGAACTCTTCGATGCCAACGGGAAGTCGATTCGCAAGTTCACCGCCCGAGCGCCGCGACCACAGACCGGTGCGACAACCGGCGCCGGCGCAAGCGAAGCGCCGTCAGGTCCTCCGGGTGAAGAAGCTGACTCCTTTGGTGGTGGACCACCCGCGCGACTGACAACCGACATTGGGTTGAACCGCTTTGTCTGGGACATGCGTTACCCCGACTCGGTCCGTTTCCCGGGAATGATTCTTTGGGCGGGCGAGACCCGCGGACCACACATCGTGCCTGGTACTTATGAGGTGAAGCTGACGGTTGACGGCAAGACGCTGCAGGACAGTTTCGAGGTAAAGTCCGATCCGCGTTTGCAAACGACTCCTGCCGAGTACGCGAAACAACTCGATCTCGCGCTGAAGATTCGCGACAAGCTGAGCGAGACGCATAACGCGATAATCCAAATCCGCGATGTGCGCAAGCAGATAGACGATCTGCTCAAGCGAATTAAGGAGCAACCGAACTTCAAGACGATCAATGATACGGGCGCCACTTTGAACAAGAACCTGACAAATATTGAGGAAGCGCTCTATCAGACAAAGAATCAGAGCAGTCAGGATCCTTTGAATTTTCCGGTGCGTTTGAATAATAAGCTGGCTGCCTTGGGAGGCGTCGTGGCTCGCTCAGAAACGCCGCCGACGGATCAGTCGTATGCCGTCTATGCTGCGCTCGTGGCCCGGATCGACGCGGAGTTGCAGAAGCTGGCGCAGATTATGAAGAGCGATGTGCCGGCGTTCAATCAACTGGTCCGCGATCAGAATATTCCGGCAGTGGTGGTAAAGCCGCAGCCGTAATGTCCGACAAACTTCAGTTTGTCGAAGTGAGTAGCATAGACTTCACTCTGTGACCACTTGGCAGAGAATCCGCTCACCTTGAATTGCATGCAACATCAACGACAAACTGAAGTTTGTCAGACACTGGGACACCATGCTCATTGACCTTAGCCATACAATCGAACACGGGATGATCACCTACAAGGGTTTACCGGCTCCGGTAATCTCAGCGCACCTGACCCGCAAAGATTCGCGCCGGCATTACGAGCGCGGCACTGAATTTCATATTGCCAGGATCGAAATGGTGGCAAACACTGGCACCTATCTCGACAGTCCCTTTCATCGCTATGAAGACGGCAAGGATCTGGCGCAACTTGATCTAGGATCACTCGCAGACCTTGAGGGAGTGTTGGTGCGCACCGATCATTCGGGCGAAAGAGCGATCACTGCAAAGACTCTGGAACAACTCGAAGTGAAGGGGCGGGCTGTGCTCTTTCAAACGGGCTGGGACGTACATTGGCGGACGGAAAAATACGCTGACGGCACGCATCCGTTCCTGACAGGTGACGCCGCCGAGTATCTGGCCGGCGCCGGCGCGGTGCTCGTTGGCATCGATTCATACAACATCGATGACACGGTTGATGGTCGTCGACCGGTACACTCCATCCTGCTCGCCCACGGCGTCCCGATCGTCGAACATATGTGCAACCTGAACCAGCTTCCCGACTCCGGGTTTCGCTTCTTCGCCGTGCCGGTAAAAGTAAAGGACTTCGGCACCTTTCCGGTGCGGACCTTTGCGATTGTGGCGGGTGATTGAACTGTAACGCAAACTGTTAGTTTGCGCTGATTGAATGGCATTCAACAGGCGCGCAAGCTAACAGCCTGCGTTACGATTTTCTCGTTTAGCTCGCGCTCAAAACTTGCTCGACTAAGGCACGACGACTGTTGTCTGAGATCGAGGCGCCGTACGATCCGTCCAGGTTTGCGTGAGCGAGACAATCCGGCCGTCTTTGTAACCGGGTACGATAGTTCGCGAGGCTGAATCTCTCAGGCGACTAATCAAGCCTTCGGAGGTGTAGTCTATCAAAAGGTAATTTCCCGATTGCGTATGGATCGAAGCGCAGTGCCGCTCGCCTCGCCCTACCTCAGCAAAAAGATATCGAGTCCCATCAAGTGCGGTAACTGCCGTTAGCGGGCCGAAGTCCTCGAGCTCAACGTACGGTCCGTTTTGCGAGCGATAGAAGCCTGCAGGCGTGCGCCAAAGCTGCAACACTCTCAAGCTCCTGCTCTCCCCTGCCACTACTGTCAGCGAGTAACAATCGCATTCGGTGTTGTAGGCGAGAGGCTGAACCAACGGATAGGAGAACTCCGTGGTTGGATAGGCAAGTAGTTCATTAATCTCGCCATGAAGTACGTCCGGCAGACTCAAGAGGGGAAGATTTCGGTTGGTGATGTTCCAGGAAAGGGAAGTCAAACGCGACGTCGTGCGGTCACGCCCATCGGCGACAGCAATCAACGCCGCGAACAACAAGACCAGGTTGAGTACCAAACGACATTTAGAAAACATGATGCGGTTTCCGAAGGGTGTTAGCAGGAGCAGTTGCGCACCGACCAAAGCTATTGCGGAGTGTCCTCGGCGCGGAGATTCTTCTCACCGGGACGAAAAACACGGGTGGAGCCGTCGGGGAATTTGACTATCTGGGTGCCATCACGAGCGCGCAGAATCTGCGGTTCGCGTACTTCTGGGGCCGCCGCCGAGCGAACGGGTTCGGCTGGGGAACCATAGCTGGCGCGCGGTTCAACCACCGCTGAGCTCGGGGGAGCGATAGCCGCGAAATCGCGTTGCTGATCAGCCATCGGAAAACGAATGTTGGGGGCTTTCAGCGCTCGGAACGCTTCAACACTTCTGATTGGTGATGGTTTTGGTTGTTGCGCGTTCCGCGTCGACGGTGAGCGAGTCAGGTCGGCGTGACTGTCTTCACTCAGATTGCTCTTGCCGCTCAGTTGAGATTGAGGCGTCGCCCGCATCTTTGACACGTCGACCGGCGCTGCGCCTTCAGTGGCAGGTATTCGATTGCTCGAGCCGGCCTCGGGCTTTTGAGAGTGCTTGTTTGCGCGCATCGCAGCACTGGAAAGCTGAGTTGAATCAGGATTCACATGGGCCGAGTCTGCAGGTGTTTCGGCAACACCTGAGTTGGAAGCGATAAGGAGAGCGGCGATTGCGGCAAAGAGCAGGAATACTGCCGCCGCGACCGTGTGCACCAGGTAGCTCTTTTTCGGTGACGCGAAAAGCTCAGGAGCATTTGCCGCCGCATCCGCCCGGGGCTGTGTGGAATGCTCATCTTCAGGCTGTTTATCCGTCGCCCTCGTCACCTGGCTAATAGTAACTGGAACGGCAGCAACTGGAACGGCGATCCGCGTGCGTCCGACGCAGCGCAAGGCATTGCGAAATTCGCTGGCGCTGGCGTAACGATCGTCTGCGTTCTGGGCCATGGCGCGGTCCAGGATCGCAGCGATTTCGGAGCCAATCGCCCAATGCACTTCGTTTGCGGGACGCAAGGGATCAGGTCGAGATTGGACCAGGGCCGCGGCGCGGGTCAGGGCATCCGGGGGCTTGACGCCGGTGAGCAAGTGATAAAGCGTGGCCCCCAGCGCATAGATGTCGCTTCGTGGGCCAGTTGCCAGATCCTGAATTTGTTCGAGCGGAGCGTACTGCTTTGTGTATCCGTGGATCGCCGCCGAGGAAGTTACGCCGCCGTCTTTTCGCTGTTGCGCTTTGGCCAGCCCAAAATCCAGCAGGGCAATTTGCCCTTGAGGCGTTAGTTTTAGATTGTGTGGCTTGATGTCGCGATGAATGACCTGGCGGTCGCGCGAGTGCAAATAGACAAGCGCATCGAGCAGTTGATCCGCCCAAGCGACTACGCTTTCCAGCGGAAATGGACCAGGTTGTTGCGCGATGATTCTGGCGAGGTCAACTCCGTCGATAAACTGCATCACCAGAAATGTCCGATCGCCTTCGGTAAAGTAATCGCTGACTCGAGGGAGTGAGGGATGATGCAAGTTTGCCAACATCCGAGCCTCGCGCTCGAACTGCTTACGCAAATGGTCATCGCTGGAGAACGTCTCTTTGATTGCAACAGTAACGTCGAGGCGCCCATCGAGAGCTTCATACACCGCTCCCATGCCGCCCTTGCCAAGCGGGCGAACAACGCAGTAGCGATTTTGCAGGATGGCGCCGGCAGCTAATTGGCTGCCGGGCGTTTCAGCGTTTGAGGAGGACATCGATTTTCTCGTGGACGGTTTATTCGCGGGCAAGGCAGTGTCCGGCGATTCTCTAACTGCAAGAAAAGGGCCACAAAACTCATTTTGCTTGACTCTGTGAATCCGAAAAAAGCGACAGCAATAATTCGGCTGGTCACGCACGCTTTTGTTGTTGAAAGGCGAGGTTTACGGGGCAAACTGGGAGGAACTTCACTGAGGTCTGATGACCCAATCGCATTATAACACGCCCTAAACCCGGGAGGGAGAAGAAGTTTGCGGCTTGCAAACGAGCGAATTGACGATGGCGCTTTGTCGGGACTGTGGCAAACAGCCTTGGTGTTACGCCCGAGGCATGATCGGCTGAGAATGAGCGAGTTGGGATCGGTCCCGAGCGGGGACCGGGCAAAGAAAAAGGCGGGAGCTGATTTCGCTCCCGCCGTTTGGTAGCCAATCTTTAGTAGCCGTCGAATCCGGCTCTATAACCGTTCTCGTAAGCCTCTCGGTAGTACCGGCGATATAGTTCGCGATCGCCGTCGCGCGAATTGTAGTCTTTGGTGGCGTTACGAAAGGCGCCCTGTCTTTGGAAATCATAGCGGCGATGGTGTCTCAAATCATCGCGGCCTTGCTTGATGCCTTCATTGTAGCCGGCATTCAAAGCTGTCTGACGAAGCTGAAATGATCCGCCCCAGTTAGGGTATTGATCCCAACTACGGCCTCGACCCCGATCACCCCGCCCGCGGCGGTCACGATCCTGATTGCGGTTTTGATCGCGGCGATAGCGATCGTCTTGTTGATCTCGACGATAGCGATCGTCCTGATTCTGCGCCTGAGCGGTGCTGACCGCGGTCATCCCGATGCCTAGAAGCAAAGTAATTCCCAAGGTAGCTGATCCAAGCGCTTTGATAATGTTCGATTTCATGTTTAGCCCTCCGCTGGACCAGTTTGGCAATGGTTGTGCCATAGCCGCCTCTCAGCGCCAAATCAACTATTAATGAGGCTTTCGCAGAAAACTGTGTGATGGTCCATGCGAAATCGTGTCGGTTTAGCCGACATGGGTTACGGTCCAGTGCGTTGATCCGATGCAGCGGACTGTGATTGCCGGCGTTTCGCTCGCCTTTCGCTCGCCTTTCGCTTGATCTCGTGGTCGAGCTCAGGCTTGGAAAAATAACGGCCGGCCGGGTTAAGGCAGAGCAGCAATTGATCAGTGGAAAACGCTTGGTTTCTAAAGGTTTTTGATGACTGGTGTTAAGCGGCATGATACTATTGCACCCGTTATGCATGGTGATCTGATTGTCATCCGGCTTGTCTTTGCGGCAATTTTAGTGGCCGCTGGTTTTGTCCTGCACCCCTTTTTCGCTGCTAGTCGCTGGAATAGCTGGCTCTCAGCCGGCGTCGGGGCGCTGGTCGCATGTTGCATCATGTTGTGCGAGCTGCGGATTCGCCGCGCGACTCTGAAGACGCTAATCGGGGCGGCGGTAGGATCGACGCTCGGAATCGTTGGCGCCTTCCTGATTGGGTTGCTGATCATGAGGCAGGAATCACAGCCCCACGAGGTCCGCACTTTTTTCACGCTCGCCCTCGTCTTTTTCATGGGCTACGTCGGGTTGATGGTTGGCGGCGCCAAAGGCGATCACATCGAGCTTTCGGCTCTGGGCGGAATTTTTTCCGACAAAGCGGCAAAGCGTGATCTGAAAGTACTCGATACCTCGGTAATTATTGACGGGCGAATCGCAGATGTAGCCGAGACTGGTTTTCTCACCGGCACTCTGATCATTCCACAGTTTATCCTGCGCGAGTTGCAGCAGGTCGCCGATTCGCCAGACTCCTCGAAACGGCAACGCGGCCGGCGTGGCCTGGATATGCTCAATCGTCTTCAGAACAACAGCTCGCTCGACATCCAGATTGTTGAGACAGACTTTCCTTCGGTACGAGAAGTCGATCTGAAACTGATTGAGTTGGGGAAACAACTCGATGCCGTGATCGTCACCAACGATTTCAATCTCAACAAGGTTTCGCAACTGCGCGGCGTGAATGTGCTGAACATCAATGAACTGGCCAACGCTTTGAAACCGGTCGTGTTACCCGGCGAAGCGATGCGCGTTTTCATTTTGAAAGAAGGCAAAGAACACAATCAGGGTGTCGCTTATCTTGATGACGGAACGATGGTCGTCGTCGATAATGCGCGCCGGTTGATTGGCCGAAACGCCGACGTTGCCGTGACCAGTGTGCTGCAAACTACCGCCGGAAAGATGATCTTCGGACGTCTTTGGGAGGAGGCTGATAACGGCGCTTCCAGCGAACACCGAATCAATGGGGCTCGTCGTTATCAGCGAGACGTACGAAATTCCGCAACGCCCCTGAGAATAACGGACCAAGGCGAAGCGGTGACGGAATAGAGTCGCATCGCAAGATAGATTCCCACCGTAGTCACCCGTGACCGCTCCTCGCTCTTATGAACGTCGCAATCATAGCCGCCGCAGGACAAGGCAGGCGGTTGGGAGGCGACCGCGCCAAGCAGTTTCTGGAACTTGCGGGCACTCCTATCATCATTCACACAGTCCGGGCTTTTGAACAGTGTGACCTCATCAAGGAAATCGTCGTAGTCTTACCAGCGGAGGATGCCCCCGACTTTATGGCACTTGCCGGCTCATACCGTCTGCAAAAAGTTACTCAAGTTGTGTCGGGTGGAGCAACCAGAGCCGAGTCCGTCTGGTTTGGCTTTCGAGCGATCACCCCATCGACCGCTGAGATTGTCGCTGTGCACGACGGCGTTCGTCCGTTGGTGACCACTGATGAGATTTCGCGCACCGTGGCAGCAGCACTGGAGCACGGTGCGGCGATTCTGGTGGCGCCGGCAACCGATACGATTAAAGAAGTCGAAAACGGAAAGGTCAGGCGCACTTTGGCCCGGAGCCAACTGCGCCGCGCGTTGACACCGCAATGCTTTCGCTATTCCCTGTTGCAACGCGCCTATGAACAGGTTGATTTGCTGGATCCTGATTTGACGGACGAAAGCATATTTATCGAGCGAATGGGATTAACAGTTGCCACGGTCGATGGCAGTCCCCGGAACATTAAGATCACACAACCGGAGGATCTCGCGGTCGCGGAGATGTTATTGAGGAATAGAGTTTAGAGCTTGGTGCTTTGAGCTTTGTTCTTTGGCTTTCGTAAACCGCGCAATATCCAGGTGGCCGGAAAAGATCCAAGTACAAAGATCGAAGTACAAAGTATTGCTTCTGCAAGTATGTTTCGCATCGGCATTGGACATGATACTCATCGCCTGGTCGAGGGTCGGCCGCTGGTTCTCGGGGGCGTACACATTCCCGCGGAACGAGGTGGAGAGG
>Ga0179594_10000254_pt1 | contig 14582 bp, 26 predicted proteins | sample CZOMad1_1_08_16f_FD_148625 | JGI IMG/M metagenome (GOLD analysis project Ga0179594, IMG submission 148625) | Vadose zone soil fungal communities from Angelo Coast Range Reserve, California, USA - CZOMad1_1_08_16fungal (Illumina Assembly) | ecosystem: Environmental > Terrestrial > Soil > Vadose...
CTGGTCGCGGGCTCTCGGCTCGCCGGCTTCTCGTAGACCAAGATTATTCGCTAGCCCGGCTAGAGACCGAAAAGCGCGCTTCGGTCGGAGGACGCGAACTCACGCCGGAAGAAACCGCCGAGGTGGGCGAACGGCAAAAGAAGCTCGTTGAAACGCAGAAGGAAATCCAGGAGCACGAGGAAGCGAAGGGCAGTGCCCGGGGTGACAAGGCGGCTGACGAAGCCGTGGGCGAACTTAAAAAGACGGCCGCGAAAGAAGGCCCCCAGGAGGGCTTTGACCTCGCGAAAGAGAAGGCCGATACGATCGCTAAATTAAAGACGGCGGCGGCCGACGACCCTCCGCTCGCGGATCTTCGCGGGCTTATTCAAAAGCTGGCCCTCCAGTTTGTGCGTGAAGGGGTCAAGGAGCGCGGCGCCCTCGTCGACGCCGTTCATAATGTGGTGAAGGGTATCGTTCCTAATATTGAGCACAGTGAAACCCGCGATCTCATTTCTGGATACGGGGATTTCAAGCCTCTCGATCCTGACGCAGCCAAGGCCACCTTGCGCGACCTTAAGGGGCAACTCCAGCAAATCGCCAAACTGGAGGCCATGCAGAAAGGAAAGGCCCCCGAGAAATCGGGCGTGGAGCGCCGCACCCCAAGCGACGTAGAGCGCGGACTGATTAAGAACGTGAACGAGATGAAGCGCAAGGGCGGGTTCACGGTCACCGATCCGGCTAAACAGTTAAAGAGTGCGCTCGATGGGATCAAAACGCGCCTCACCAATCAACTTAAGGACCTGCAACAGCAAATCGACACGAAGACCCGTATCGTTAAAACCAATACGAAGGTAGTTCCGGACGCCGAGGTTATCGAGCTCACGAAACAACGCGACGCCTTAAAAGAGCAGTTCGACCGGATTTTCCAAAAGCCGGAGCTCACTGATGCGGAGCGGGTCGCCCTCGCCGAAAAGGCGGCGGACCGCCAAATCACCGAACTCGAACGGCAGAATCGAATGCAGGAAGTTTTCCGCAAGGGAGCAAAGCCCTCAGTAACCAGTGAAGCCCTTGACGCAAAGCGCGCCCGGATCGAAGCCCTCAAAGAAGAGCGGGAATATATTCGAGACCTTTTGCAGCCGAATCGACAGACCGACACGCGACTCCAGGCCCTTAAAACCAGCCTCAAGAATCGCACGGCTGACCTCATGGAGCGCAATGCCAATAAGGACTATAGTAAGAAGCCGCCAACGCCAAAGGTTGAATACGACGCTGAGGCCGAAAAGCTTCAGGCCGCCCACGATAAAGAGCGGCTGGAATGGCAGCGCGGGCTCCTCAAAGACCAACTGGAAAACCGCACGCCGCTAGAGAAGATGAAAGATAATTTCGTGAAATTCCGGCGCGGGTTTATTTTCTCTTCGCCTGGGATTATCGCCAAACTCACGGCGGCGGCGTTTACGAGGATGACCCTCACTCCCGTCCGTGAAGGGGTTGTTACGGGACTATCAAAGGTGTTCCCGAAGCTCGCGGAGCGAACCCGTCGTGAGCGCGGCTTTTACGCACAAGCCGAATCCAAGGCCATCACAGAGTCGGTCACGAAGGGCATGAAAGATGCCTGGCAAACCCTCTTAACGGGGAAGAGCGACCTCGACCTTGCCTATGGAAAAGCGGCTGACGGCCGGGCCCGGATTCAGGACGTCATGCCACAAAGTTGGATCGACTTCTTTGGCAATCTCCACGGGGCGCTGAAGGCCCCGGTGAAGCGGGCCGAGTTTGCACGCTCCTTTGAGCAAATCGCCCGGCGCGAAATTGAGGCCGGAAACGACATGAGTGAACCCGCTATGCAAATGCGCGTTTCTATAGAGGCGTATAAAGAAGCCGAGGCCGCGATTTTCCAACAGGACAACAAGGTGGCGTCGGCTTACAGTGCGGCGATTGCTCGCCTCCAAACGCCCGATGCTGAGGGCAACGTTCATCCGGGTGGCACGATCCTCGCCGGCACGATGCAGGTTCTTAACCCGGTAACGAAGGTCCCCACCAACGTCATTGGCGAGGCCCTTCAGGGCATTTACGGCAGCGTGACCGGCTCCTTTAAATTGGCGAGCGCTTACCGCGCCGGCATCGAGAGCCTTCCGCCGAAACAGGCGGATTTAATTATGCGCCAAATTTCCAACGGCCTCATCGGCAACTCGCTTCTCCTGCTCGGGTTTTTTGCCTACAAGAGCGTCGGCGGGTTTTATGATGGCAAACGCAAACGCGACGATTTAAAGCCGGGCGAAGCCGATGTCTTTGGGGTGCGCGTGCCCCGGCTGCTTCTTCACAGCCCTGCCGCCGAAATTCTGAACGTCGGGGCCACCGTGGCGCGGGTGGCCGAACAGAAGATCCACGGGCAGGAAAAGGGCTTGGACGAGGGTGCGCTCGCGGCCGCCTTAGGCTTAATTGAAGAAGTTCCATTCCTACAAACCGATATCCAGGTCGCGAAGATCCTCGATTCACGCGATCGACCCGCTGCCCTTTCCAATCTCGCCAAAAGTGTCGTGGTCCCTGGGCTTGTCTCCACGGTGGCCGAGCAGACCGACCGAGACGCGAAAGGCATTATTCCTCGCAAGACGACGGGTGCTATCCAAGGCATCGAGAGCGGCCTTCCCGGTCTGCGCGAGAATCTCCCCGTCGACACCCGCAAAGCCAACCGCCGTTAAACTTATTTTCCCTATGAGCTCAAACCAACCTGCAAAGTTATATACGGGTAAGGGCAAAAAGCCCGCCGCCCTCGTTCGCAGCACCGCAAAATCCAAGGCGCTCCGGGCGAAAAACACCGATCCGATGTGTCTTATTAAGTGCAAACAGAAATAACATGAAAACCCTCCAAGCGGTCTCCTTCTGTATTATCTTCGGGCTATTTTGCGCCGCGTGCGCGAATGGCCCCCAGCTTAAAATTACCCCGGAGACGGGGGCCGTCTTGGTTCGGATTTCAGTCATGGCCGGGGTCGCCCCCATGTTAAATAATAACCCGAAGTATATTCCGGCGGCCGAGGCCCTGGCGCTGGGCATCGGGGCGGCGCTAAAGGAGAACATGACGATCACCCCGGAACTAATCTCCCAGTACGTCACCCGCGTTTGCCGAGAAAAGAGCGTATCCGAAAATGACATACCGCTCTTCGTCACCCTCGCCGAAACGATTTACGATACTTACGTCGCGACCTACAAGCCGACGGTCATCAATAGCACGGACCCCAACGCCCTCCTTTATATTAACGCTTTCCGTGATGGTCTGCTGTCCGCAGCAACCATTGCCAGCACTCGCAAATGACCCTCGCCGACGTCATCACCCCAAATACGAATGTGAACCTGACGGTCTCCGCCTTCATCGGCATGGCGGTGACTGTGGCCCTGGGCGTTTGGCGGATCTCCGCCTTACTCCATCAGTTGGAGCAACGCTTCGATCGACTCGAACGCCGGCAAACCGAGACGTGGAGCCTTTCCGACATGCGGGCCTGGGCGCGGCTAATCGACAAGGCCAATAAAGACCTCCAGGTTCCCGACCCGGACCTTGTCATCCGAGATTCCGATTATCGCAAAGAGGGCACGCGCCCTCCGCACGAATGAGCATTACACGTGAGCGACTCGCCGAAATCCTCTCTCAGTCTGGATATGCCCTTGAAGCTGACGGTGTCGCTCTACGGGCACGGCAACATCCGATCATTCAAGAACACAAAGCAGATAGTTCCAGCGCGAAACGGAAGGCCGCCGTTCCTAGTAACCCAGCCCGAAATAAAAAAGCAGATGGAGGGGATCATCCTCGATTTGCTCTCACAGTTCATTTCCGCATCTCAGACCAACGCGGACGGGACCTCGACGGGATGCTCTCGACGGTCCTTGATTGCCTCATATCTGCCCGGAGACGATTCGCGGCAATGGATTCCCCGCCAACTCGTGGAGTGCACTGAGGTAGCCCCCGGCCTAGAGGGCGTCGATATTACGATCGAGCGGCTCTAAAAGAGAATCGAGAAATGGGCGTCGTCGAAAAGTCGCCGAGCGAAGGCGTCGCCCATCTTATCCGACCACCATTTACGGTCTTTATTGGTCGTCGTGATGCAGGGCTTTTTTGTTCGATAGATCCAATCATAGAACGAGAAGAGCGTCACGGCCTGGCCTTCCCACTGCCAGTTGATCTTATCGACGTCGTCCACGAAGAGGACATTGAAAAAGTCGTAGTGGCGAAAAAACTCGTCGGCTAAATTCTTGGCTTCGTATTGCTCGAACTCGCTGACGAGCCGCTTGACCGGAAACCAGGCGAAGGTGTGGTTACCCCGAACGAAAAGTTCGTAGAGGAGTTTCCACGCCGCCCGGGTTTTCGCCGTATCCGTTTTTCCATACAGGCAAGGCCCGGGAAATGAGCCGCCCCACTTCACGACCCGATCGAAGGCGCTCACGTTCGACAGCCGGGCCCGTTGGATCGCGGGGCGGAATTCCTCCGGACAGATCCTCATGAAGCGCTCGGCGCGCTGGCCCTCGGGCGTGAGTTCAAAGGGTATGGTGACTGTTTCCGGGAGCGTGTCGCACGCCGCCAGGAAGATTGCGCGCCAATCGGGTTCTTTCATGCGAAACTCGCTTTCCGGCCACCGGCCGCTGAATTCTTGGGCGGGAATAGGCCCTGGTAGTTTTGGCGGATACTGTCGTTAATCGCGCGGATGGCTTCGTCGTGGCCCCACTCGGAAAGTTCCGCTAGCTGCTTATCAGCCGACTGGGGTTTATAGGTGGCCAGTTTGCGCGCGCGGCGGTAGTTAAGCCAGTCGCCCCAGGTTTGCATAAATTCGTCGGTTTTGAGGTTCTCTGGGATCTCGGGCTCGTAGCTTGAAGCTATGCTTGAAGGAGTCCTTGGTATGCTTGAAGGAGTCCTTGAGTTATTCACACGAGCCAACCCTCCTAGCCTTCCTCCAGTCCGCTTAGCCTTAATCACGTCCTCCTGTTCGCGTGGGTAGCCCCAGACGTACACGTCCGTTGTGGTGAAAAGCAAAAGACTGGAGGCATAGCGGAGGTTCTCCTTTACCACGCCGAGCATTCCCCATGCTTCATCGGACCATGAGGCGGCGCCGGAGATCACTCCTGAATTCTCCTGCTCCGCGCACCACAGGAGGAGATTAATCCACACTCCGCGCCCGATGGAGTTGCATGAGACGTATTGCGGCGCGCCCGTTAGTTTCGGGTCCAAGGTGATTTTCATGATGCCCTTCGGGTTTTCCACTCCGGCAAAGAAACCGGTGTGCCGCTCTCGCTCGACCCGGGCCAGTTGTTCGTGTCGTAGCATTCCTTCAGCAGTTTGAGGTCGCGAAGGACCTCGGTTGCGCCGATGTCCAGCGATTCCAAATCCGGGTCGCGGCGCGCGCACAAGTAGGGTGGCTTGGTTTCCACCACGGCAAAAGCAAACTGGATAAAGGCGGCCGGGATACCGAGGACCTTGCTCACAACCAAGCGATAAAAGGCCGCCTGGCGGTAGTAATTATATTTCTCGTATTGATAATCGAAAGCCTCCAGGGACTCGATCGTCTTCACGTCGACGATGAGGGGCGCGGCCTGCTCCGTACCGTCAAACCAATCGACTCGCGACTGAATCCCGTAGCTCGCCATTTTATGGCGAAACGTGACCTCGGGATTTCCGGCTTTGAAGAGCGCCGCCACGACGGGCTTTGCGCGGACCGACTCAACCATTTTCGTGGCTTGGTCCCATTCGTTCTCGTCAATCTGTTCGCGACCGGCGGCGGCGAAGTCGAAATCAGCCCACCACTTCATTTGCGCTTTGGACTTGGTAGAAGGGTTCTCCGCTTCGACCTGGCGACTACTCGGGCGGGCGGGTGCGTAATTTGGGATCTTCACATAGCGCTGTCCCACGACGGTCTCGCCTTCAAGCGAGTAAGTGTGGAAGAACCGCCCGAAGCGGAACGCGGGGGTGTCGGCCCGCTCCGGGAGCTCCTTCGTTACATACCGCAGCTTATAGCGAATCGGAAAAGGCGTGAGGTCCTCCAGGCGATGCGAGCCGACACAATCCGTTGCTCGATACTCGCCGAAGGGCTCATTGAGGATCTTGCCGTAATTCATCGTGAGGTGCGTCGATGTCGTCGAGGGATTGTGTCACGTTGCGTTCAGGCGGCCGCTCGCGGGCCTCTTCGGTGGTTACCAGGCCACGCATCGTCTCCGGCACCGCGTCACGGAAGCCAAAGGTGCGAGCCCGCGCCAGGAGCATGCGGTCGGGATGGGTAATCCAGGGAGTCGGCTGCCCCTCCTTTCCGCGCTTCTGCCAAAGGCCGGCCTTCTTGGCGTCGGCCACGGTGAAAGTGCGGACAATCGGTTTCGCGCGGTCCTTGCGCTTAATTGTCACTCGATAACCCCATGCATCCGTTCCCTCAACTCCCACGGTTTCGTCGGAGTAATCCTCGATCAAGCCGCTCGCATTCGCAATACCGCCTACGGCGTCACCCCAAACGGTAGGGCGGCCCTGAATAACACAGATATTTTGCAAGGCGGCCATGGGCGGCAGGCCTAACTCAGCGCCGTATTGAATCGCCACCAAGACCGCCTGCTTCGTTTTGAAAGCGGCTGGGGCGAGCCCGGAGTCGAGGACAGCCCCGGCAAAAATAAACATTTCCTCCAGGGAGTTGAAGGTGATTCCCCGGTTACCCACCTTCATTAAACTGGATTTACTGGGCGCCCCGGCAATCGGGGAAGTCGGCGGCGGGGTCGCCTGGACGTCTATTGCGTGCTCGCTCATGCGTGGGTCCTTTCTTTGGCGCCAACCAGGCGTTTGCGGGTGACGGGCTTAACGGGCTCCTTTTTGACCGGAACCTCGCCCATGAAGTCAAAATACTCGGCCGGCTCGGGCTCGCCCTTGTCCAGGGGTAGAAACGGGAAGTGCGGCGGGACCTCGTAATCAATCCAGGCGGGTTGCATTTCGACTGTCCCCTGGCCGGTTTGGGCGAAATGGACCTCCTTGTACCCGGAATAGCACTCCCGGATCGTGGCCCCGGGATAGCGTTCGAGGGCCTTTTGCATGGCGTCGGCGGCGTCGAAGCCCTTGACCTCAACGCGCTCTTTAGACGAAAGGAGAATTCTATAGGTCAACATAACGCCTCCCGTGGTTAATAATCGCAGGGAGGGCCTCAGAACAGCCAGCGGCACGCCGTGCCACTCGTTCGTCGATCTCTTGGGCACAGGCGCGGCACAACGGGGCGCCGCGCGTGGTGTGGGTCATTTCGCTAAGGTCCGGGATGGGTTGATCGCAGACCCAACAGGTAGGGGCTTCCTGGCCGGCCAAAAAGGCAGCCTGTTCCCCCGGGCAAATGGGTTTTCTCATGACGTGTATTTGGTGAGTTGGTCGCGGGAAATACGGCGGCCAATTTTCTGAATCTTTCCTTCGGCGATCATCCGACTAACCGTCCGCTTAGACTTCCCGGAAAGGGCAGCGAATTCGTCGATTCGCAGGTTGGGTTTCTTCACCTCCATTTGAAGGCGAAGGAGGGTATCTATCTTAGCCTCCAGAGAGGCCAATCGGGCGAGGGCTTCATCGCTCATATTGGCTATCCCCTTAGGAGGGGCTTGTAGTGTTTAATGATGATGCGCCTCATGATGTGGGCAGGCGTACTACTTTCGGCAGCCGCCTCGGCCGTCATCATATCGATCACGTTTTGCGTAAGTGACGTGGATATCGTGTGTAGCACGTCTTGCCGGGGGATCGTGACGCGGGTTCTTTTTTTACGAGCCCGGGCGGCGGAAGCAGGTGCTTCGGGGGCATCAAGCATTGGTTTCATTTAAAACTCCCTTCGCTTTAATTAAGACCTTTAAAAAAGGTACGTAATAGTTTCTAGGGCAATAATGTCCCCAAGAAAACGAATGGCGTCAAAATGATATTTATTGCATAGATTCTATAGGAATAATATGCCTGTGAACAACCCCCTATCACCTTGGGGTTCAATATGACGATTTCAGCCGTTTGTTTTAACCCGCGCCCAAAAAAACTTACAAAAGTGTCTTTTGTGCCACATTCGCCCGCGCCTGTCCGTGCCGTGCCGCCAATCCCGGCACCAACCCGGCACAAGCGCCCCGCTCTCCTAGTATGGACGGACCCCAGTAGGGTCTACGAAAATACCTCTTTCAGAGGTAAACACGAGGGCGAACAAAAGCCAATGTGTGCCAAAAAAGGCCAAAAAACCACATGAAAACGGCACAAGATTTCGAGGACTCCCGGCACACGCCCGAGTCCGAATCACCCGAGGTCCACAACCGGCACAACCGGCACACCGAGCTAGCTGAGCTGAAAGCTACCGTTAGGCTCCGCAAGCTCCTTCCGCGGGGCATCCGCATTGGCACGTGGAGCGATCTACGCGGGAAACCTTATTTTGTGCGCTATGGCAGCCAGCGCAGCGTCGAGTCATTCGAGGTCGAAACGACCCGTAACGAGCGCGCTGAGGAACTCATGAAGCAACAGTCCAAGCTCGGCTCCGCTTCCCTCGCGTTCAACGGCCAGGAATACACGGAGTGGATGCTTTTTAAAAAGGAGACCGGCGCGACCATGGCGCAGGTTTGGACGGCCTGGAAATCTTTCGGAGCGCCCAGGAGGGCCACCGCGCTTACCGTGGAGGAGGCCGTCAATAGTTACCTGGCTCTTCGCCTGTCGGGCGGAATGGACGCCAAGTCGACGACCTACCGGCAAATGAAGCTCCATTTGCTCGATTATCTCGCGCGCCACTACGGCGATCGTAAGTTATTGGACGTGACCTCAGCGGACCTCGTGTCGCTCCTTGCGCTGGTTAAGGACCGGCATGGGAAAAAGGATGCAGCCGCCATCACCAAAAAGGGCTACCTGAAGGATTGGAACACGTTTTTTAACCGGGCTTGTGCCAAAAAATGGATCGACGAAAACCCTTGTGCCGGGGTGGAAGAGATCGAGGTCGAGGAAAGGGAGAAGACCTTACTCGCCATCGCAGACGCATTTCGCTTCCTTCAAGTCAATCTGACGGAACCGGTTATGCCGCGGGTTGCGCTGGAGATGTGGGGCTTTATCCGCGCTTCCACGGCCGCCCGGGTAGAGAAATCTCATTTCCTTCTTGAGGATAAGGCCTTCCGCATTCCCGGGCCAATCATGAAATCCGGAAAGACCTTCGCCCGCAGTAAGCACCCGGCGGTGCTGTGGGATTGGCTTGCGTTAGCGACCGACGAAACATGGGCCATGACTGAGAAGCAGTACGCCGTTTATAAATCCCAGGCGTTCGTCAGGGCTGGGCTCGCCATCAAAAACCGCGCCCTTCACAACGTGCTCCGGCATTCGTGCATCAGCTATTTTGTGGCGGCAACAAACGATTTCTCCGGGGCTAGTTTTCTCGCGGATCACTCCAGCCTAGGCATCACTGAAAACTATCGGAATACGGCGGCAGAGAGAGACGGCGCCCTCTGGCTTAAACTCACCCCAAAGGCCGTGGCCGGCACGTTTGAGCAGTTTCTTGCTTCCCCATGAACGCCACAACCTACGAACCCACCCTCGAACAAGTCCGCCGAGAAATCGCCGAACTTGAAGCCCGCATAAACCGACTCAGGAGGATCGAAAAAGCTCTCCGGGGAGTCAGAAAGACCCCGGAACCCACCCGCTTAATCCTGCCCCCGGATTTCGTGGTGCCCTTAAAAAAGGCCCCGAAATACTTCATGGAGGATACCCTCCTAAAGCAGATATTTGCCGCCAGGGGATGGCTCTCGAATGCCGACGTCCGCAGCGCCCTTCGCAAGTTGGATTATCCCTTCACGATCGATAATCATCAAGTGCGTAAGACGCTCGCCCGCCTGGTTTCGACCGGGCAACTGTTCTCCAAGCACGAGCGAGGGTTTGTCTTTTTTTCGCAATTCCCGCCCGCGTCCAAGAAAAAGGGTTGACCAACCGCAACGGCATACCCTTGTCTCGGCTTGCTTCCCGTGGCTAGACGTGCAAGCTGAGGAACACTTTCGAGGGGTCGGCCTCTCAATTTGAAACCCGGTTTCCCTGCTAGCCCAGGGGGCCGGGTTTTTTCGCGTCCGCGTTCAAGCGAAAACGTACGCCCACAGCGTTAGGCGTGAATCTCGTCAGAGGCTAGGCAGAGCAAAAAATTCCTCCGCGAAGCTGTTGGGACTGAATAACGGGGGTATGCTGAAAATGCGAAACGAAGGGAAAGGCAACGGCTCTGTTGAACGTGGCCCGTGAAACGGCTCGCCGAAGGGACAGTAAAATCCTGGTCGCCTCGCCGCCCACCATGCAGTCCCTTGCTCACTCGGGAAGGCAACACAACTTTATGAATACCCTAAAACCAGGCCTTCCGCCCATGCCCGCCAGAATCGCCGCTCTACCGATGAGCGAGCGCGGCTACCCGGTCCCGTTCTTCGTTAAATGGCTGGGTGGCGTGCCGGAGTTTCGCGTCGCTGATGGCGAAAAGAAAGTTCGCTGCATCAAAGAAAACCTCTGTTGGGTCTGCGGACAGCGCACCGGTAAATTCAAGTGCTTCCCGATTGGCCCCATGTGTGTGGTGAACCGCAACACGGCCGAGCCGCCCTGCCATCTCGACTGCGCAGAGTGGAGCGTCCAGGCCTGCCCCTTCATGCTCAATCCGAACATGGTGAGGCGGGACAATAATCTCCCCGAGGGCGTCACGGACCCCGCTGGAATTGCGATCAAGCGAAACCCCGGCGTCATGGCCCTTTATATTTGCAGCGACTACACGCTCACTCGCGACGGTGCGGATGGCATCCTCTTTTCACTCGGCGAACCCATCGGCGTCTCGTGGTGGAAGGAGGGCCGAACCGCCACGCGTCAAGAGGTGTGCGAATCCGTGGCCAGCGGCCTCCCGCTTCTCGCGGAGCATTGCTATACGGAAGACGATCGCAACGCGCTCGCGGAGTACGTGACTAGGGCTCAATGGTGGTTTCCCAAGTCATGAAAGCCGATTGGTGGAAAGCCTATCTGCGCAAGGTTGAAAAGTGGGAATTCGATGACCGCGCACTCGGCGCGGACCGGCGACGTTACCGCGAAAAATTCGGGATCGACCTCCGGACTTTCGCGAAGGCCATCGGCTTCTCCGCACCTTACGTTTCGGACCTCGAACTAGGGCGCCGCCGCTGGTCGGAGCAGCTGATTTATCGTTTCGAGGCGGCGTTGGAAAAGTGCATTAAAGCGAAATAATCCAGGCGAAATCTTTATGAGAACCATCCTTAAATTTGGCCTCAGGCATTCGCCTCACTATCGGCGCGTTGAAGTGAAGGCCATCCCACGCACTTTCGAGGCTGTGAAAATACTCATTGATCGCCTGGACTTGCCAGGACAAGCCCCCTATCCACAGGAGGAGAAGGATGGGACTTACTCAATCGTGTGCGGGAGTTTCGTGTGCGGCCTGATTTGGTGGGAGGAGTAGAATCCCAGGCCCCGGGAGGTTTCTACCAACATGCGAGACCGCTTCCCCAGGGCGTGGAACCCGTATTCGAAGTGTGGGCACACTTAGTGTAATTTCTACACTGTCAAGAGCACTCTCGCGAGCATGGCCTCATGCATGGCTTCGGCTTGCTCAATTCCGCCCGCGCAACGGTCTTGCTTGCGGTCTAATGGTCCGCCGAAAACCATCGTCTCCCAGAGGATCGGAGGGCCTTCGCCCCATTGGTGGTTAATGCCTAGAAAGACCGTCGAAACTCTACCCCATGCGAACATATCCAGTTTAACCTGACGCAGGTCACCTGAGGTCTCTAGCCACGCAGACCACTCAAAGAGGTTCGGGCACGGAATAATGTTCCGGTTTTCGCCGAGGATATAGAGGTCTACGGCCATTTGAGCCCCTGGAGTCGTTTGATCGCGGTGCCCTCGTCTTCCGGGTCGACTTCATAACCGCGTTTTTTAATGAGGTGAACTTTGAGCAGCGGGTTCCAGATCGCCGTGACCAGGAGGTGGCAACCGAAAAGGACCGCCACGTCCTCAAAATTACTCATCGCTCTCGCAAAGTCTCCGTTGCCCGGCTGCGCGTTGGCGATGGCGATTATGGTCAAGTAGCTCTCTGGAGAAAAACAGAGCAGGCCGTGAACCGCGCCAAACTCGTAGCGCAAAAGTTCCGGGTCTTCAGGTTCAATCTTTGGCGTCTCGACAAACGCGGCTTTCCAGGGGCTGAGCTGAAAACCGGATTGCATGAGGAGAACCCGCAGGTCGATGGGAAACCTGATCATCGGTCCGGGATGGGGTGGGTTTTCTGAACTTCCTTTATGGCGCGGCGAATCCGGATGACTTGCAGCCAAGAAGCCGAGGCCTTCAACTCAAGAAGTTCCCGGGCGGAGGGCGTCTTGATGCGCAGGTCTTTGTCGAATAAATAAAGTTCTCCGCACTTCATACAAAGGGTGGCGTCGCCAAGCCGCGGCACCGCCGAGTCGTCGGTCAGGAGGGACGCGTGGTCCATAATGTATCCACATTTTAAGCACTTAGTTGTTGGAATTGGCGCACTCATTCGTCCTTCTCCCAGTGGGTCAGTTCTCTGAGGTGGGGCGCCAAGGTGCGCATGAGTGCGCCCATTTGCTCTTGCTGCCTTTCGGCCTGGTTGGCGAAGGCGAGGAACATCCCGGCCGTTAGGCTGAGCACCTTGGTTTGAACGGCTTTGCTCGGATAATCTTTAAGTTTGGATCTTACGCGAATCGCCAGCCCTCCATCGGGCATCCGCTGGAACGACGCACAGGACCAACTGGGCGAAATTTCGTAAAGGAATTCGATATTATTCTCGGAGGCTAGCGTGACCATGGCCCCGCAATCGTGCTTTTTGAGCACGGCCTTTATTTCCTCCATGGCGGCCTTGAGGCTTGGGTCAGGCATATTAGGTTTTCTCCTGTTCGGCCGTCTCGTGGATCTTTTTAAGAATCGTGGCGCAGGCCTCATGGAGCCCGACTAGTTCGCGCAAGGTGAGCTCGTAGGAGTGGCTTTGTAGGGTGAAAAGGTGAATGTTTAATTTGATGACGGGGTCGGTAAAATCGACTTTGCCGTCTTCGCCTTTGGCGTAGAGGACTCCGATCGCGAAAGCCGCGAGTTCGTCGCCGGGGATTTCGAGCGGGCCTTCGGGTTTGTCCCTGGTTTCGTCTCTCATTGATTGGCCTTCATTTTGACCGTCTTCGTGTGGGCCCATGCCGGCGGGTTATTAAAAAACCTGTCTTCGAACGCCTTCCAGTCGCCTTCGATTTTAATCGTGTCGTGAATCAGCACTTTGCCACCGAGGATTTCAGTAGTGAGCCGCGTGATCTCGTCGGCGGCTTCGCGCAACCGGTGGAGGTCTCCCCGGTATTCGGAAAACGCCTTCTGGTCTCCGCCGGTAAAAGGGTCGCTATCTGGGCCTGAGTAGCGGCGCGTGCGAAAGGACAAAATCCAATCGTCGGTCCCCTCTCGCCGCCAAATCAGCGCGTTTGTGTCGCCACCATAAGGAGGCATGGCGCGCTTGTCGACCGCGGTGAAGACTATGCGGTCAAAATATTTCCCGGGGCAGATATCGAAGCCGCCACCGTTAGTTTCGTGCTCGTTTGTTTTCATGGTTTCGGGGCGTTGTAGCCGATAATAATTTTCTCCATGCGCTTCGCGTTAGACTCCGCTTGCTCGATCATATCTCGGCAGAGTTGGGCGGCCTCGGGGTGCTTGTCGACTATCGTGAAAACCATCTCGGAGATTTTATAGACGCCCGCACTCTGCTTCATGTCGTCGCGCCACTTCATGAGCATCTCTAGGGTTTTCTCGTGCAATTCGGAATGGCGGGTTTCGTTTTCATTCATGGTATCGTGAAATTGGTTACAGGCTCCGCAAAAGCGGTGCTCCTCGTCTTGAGGGTGATAGCTGACCCGCCCGCACTGGGGACACTTAATCACGCGTGCTCCATTTCTCGGCGTTTGGCTATGAGCTCCTCGCACTGACAGAGGAATTCGTAGGCCTCCTCGACAAAATGGGCCGGTTGACGGTTCTCCGAGAAGCTATTCTTCGTTGCGCGCCACCGCGCTTCGAGAGCTAGGGCGAGTTGCGCGAGCTCGTAAGGGGTGCAAAGTGGTTTCGGTTTTTTCATAGGTGGGTGATGCCTTCAGGAGTGATAACGCTGAGGGTTTCCATCGTGGAGAAACGCCGTACCTCGATCCTCATGCCGCTCTCTTTCGAGATGCCCTCAGCAATCGGGAAATAGTCTTTGAGGCGCTTCACGTCGGCCGCGACCATCGGCCAAAAGGTTCCACTCGCGGCACGAAAGCCGCAAACGCCCTCCGTGCCGTCTTTGTCTTGCGAGACGAAAGCCCACAGCTCGGTGATTTTAAAGGGTTCGTTCATTTGGAAGTGCTGCAATACGCCTTTCGAGGTCGTCTATCACGAAGTCGGCGCCGCAAGCGTAGCCCGCGAGGAGGAAGGTCCACGCCAATAAGTCCTCGTGGGAGAGCGAATGGAAGTAATCCGAGATTTCGATTTTCGTACACAAGATCATCGGGAGCGAAACCTTTTGTTCATTCCGAGTGACGGTAATAGTGAGTGGCTGGCGTTTCATTTGGTGGGAATTTTTGTTGCCGGTTCTTCCTCGTAAACGGTCCATTGTTCCCCGGTAAAAACATCC
>Ga0179594_10000255_pt1 | contig 14559 bp, 32 predicted proteins | sample CZOMad1_1_08_16f_FD_148625 | JGI IMG/M metagenome (GOLD analysis project Ga0179594, IMG submission 148625) | Vadose zone soil fungal communities from Angelo Coast Range Reserve, California, USA - CZOMad1_1_08_16fungal (Illumina Assembly) | ecosystem: Environmental > Terrestrial > Soil > Vadose...
GCTCGAAGGGGCGGCGGTGACATCGAGCAAAACTCTTGACCAGGCACGTGCCGAACTGGACAAGATCTCCAAACACATTGACACAATTCACACCTGTTCGCTTCCCACCTGCACCGCCGGGTATCCGATAGAAACCTTGCGGGTACTCATCGATCTCATCGGGCAGGTAGACCATCGCAGCCCCGTCAGATACCAGTTCACCCAAGCCATCCTGTCCGGACTGGACATCAACCCTGCCGGTGCGGGACCCACACCCCCTGGTGTGGTGTTGGAAGAACTCATGAAGGCCAGGCCGATCACGATCAAAGCGTTGGCTGGGTTGACTGGACTGTCCACGAAGACCATCAATGACTTGCGGAAGAACAATGTTCTTCCCACCGCTTCGACGGCCTTGCGTTTGGAAGTGGCCGGCATCGGTACCGCGGCCCAATGGAATCGGATGACGTCCGAATACAAGGACTGGATGCTGCGACAGAAAGGAAACACGTGAACATTAGGAGACTGGACTGGTTCCGTTTCTGGTACTGGCCCGTGTCACTCGCCATAGCCGTAACCTGCAACATTATCATCCACGTTCTAGACCCCGCCTGGTTCTGGTATGTCCCGCTGATCTGTGCACCCGCCACGCCTGCGGTGGTGTATCTGTTCCTTGGCCGGCGAACCTGGAAGGGGGCTGCGTCGCGGCCCGTGTTCGCGGTACTCACACGGCCCGTGACCGGGAAGGAGAAGGCCGCGCTCGGACGGCGGGGCTACAACGTGGACAACATGTATGTGCACGGCACGCGCATGGCGCGGAGTCCGAGTGATGCGGTCACGATCCTTGAGCAGGACCTGATGGACTGCATGTCGAGCCCGTTCGAGGTGGAGGAGATGGCGACCAGCAGTCCGGGTACCGCACGGCGGGTGGTCACGTTGGCCGGCAAGGCTGATGACGTGCTGGACGAGCTGCTCGGCATGATGCACGAAGGCCATGGTGATAGACCGTGAGCCCTGATGACGTGGTCTATTACATGCTGCTGACCGTGGGCCTGGTGGCCGCCGGGTTCTGGGTCCTGTACGGGATGCGGGTGTACCTCAGGTGGCGGCGCCGCCGTTGGCGGATATGAGAAAGGCCCGGGTGACCGGGCCAATCTCACTTCACGTCATCAAGGAACTTCGCCCAGGACACAGGCGAGACAGCCAAGTTCCCACACCGGGGGGCCTTGCTGTCACGTACCAAGACATCGTCGGCACTCAACGCCACCTCAACACAGTTGCTTCCGTTGGCGGTGTAGCTGGACGTGCGCCACTTCAGCTCATCGTGGCTCGACATGGTGTTCAACTCCTGTGCTCACTGGCCTTCTGCTTCAAGATCGACACCGACCGATGGAAGTCTAGGGCGTTCGCCGTCAACTGGGTCCACGCGCTCCGATACGCGTCGATGTCTATCTGGTCCTCAAGGTAGAGCCCGCCTGTCAGCGTGTCGAGGAACGCAAAAGTTGCGCCATCTCGGAGGGCGAACAGCGTGAACGGAACCCCCATCGAGGCGTGACCTGGCAGCGCGAGCGGCAACACCTGAACTGTAGCAAGTCGATCTTCCACCAAGGACACGATGTGCTCAAGCTGAGCCGCCATGACCCTGCCGCCACCAACAGGATGCGTGAGAGCGGCCTCACCAATCACCGCCCACACGCGGGTACCGCTCTCCCGTACCCGCGTCTGCCGCTCCATCCGAAGGTCCACACGCTCACGGAGTTGATCAGGGTCCATAGCCGGATCGGCCAACCGCATGTACGCCTCGGCATACTCACGCGTCTGGAGCAGGCCCGTGACCAGGTCGATTGTGAACACCGAGACATTCAATGAGTCCGTCTCCAGCTCAAGGAGATCGGCGAGAACGGGACTGATGTCGGCTGAGTAGTCGTGCCACCAACCCCGGCGGCGGCTCTGCCTGGCCAGCTCGGCTAGCGCGTTCGACACGTCCTTGTCCACGCCGTACACACCACACAAGGTGAGGACAACATCACCGGTGATGCCCATCTCCGCACGCTCGGTGCGGGAGATCTTGGCCTTGTCGAGCCCGCTCTCTTCTGCGGCCCTCTCCATCGTGTACTTGGCCTGCGCCCGTAGGCGGCGCAAAGCTTCGCCGACACGTCGACGCCTCAGCGGCGGAACGTTAGCCACGTGGACTACTCCGATCGGGTGATGTACATCTGTTGTGGATTCGCATTTGTTGCGAATCCTCATCAATGTCGTCAGTCTAGACCTACGTCACGAAGCGTGAGGGGTCGGACCGGAGGTCATGGTGATCATGAGATGAGAGCGCAAGCGGCAGTGGAACAGATGACTGCAAACGGCTGGTTCTGGCTAGGCGTCGTCGCCCTGGCGCTTGCCGGCCTGGTCTGGTTCGCCGCCTGGCACAAGCCGAGCATCCACACGTTGGCGCAGCGTGCGCGCAAAGACCCCACGACCGGTGTCTGTCCCCCCCTCGCGGACACCGGTCGTGGTTCCAAGAAGGACGCAGCGTGAACAACGGCATGAACAACATCAACGGATTCATGGATGTGGTGCGGCGACTGGCTGCAAGTCAACCGCGCACAGAGGTGACCGCTCCGACCGCTGACCAGGTGGCGATTGCGGCGGGAATTCTGCGCCTGGCGACGTTGGCGGAGACAGCAGCGGTCAAGATCTCTAACCGTCAGATGTCGCGTGACGAGTGGAACAACATGTCTGACGCGTACAGGGCTATTGGCGAGTTGGCTGCGGTACAGGGGCTAGAAGCCCCTGTGGTGGATGCGTCGACGGTGCCCGAGATCGAAGGAACGACGGATGCCGGTCCCGAGTGATCTCAACGATGCCGAAAAGGTAGTCGTCAACGAGTTGGCCCGGGTGCGGGAGTTGAGGGAAGCAGCCAACAAGGCGGTGAAGATCACCGAAATGCAGTCCGTAGCCCTCCTCTACGGGCGAACCGACAGCGACGTTTCGCGAATCGTTGCTGTGGTTGGTGTTGGTCGAGACACGGTCTATGAACTGGTTGACGAGTCGAACACTCCACGTCGTCAGAGTCGGCACCGTTCCCGCCGGGCCGACAACAATAGTGGTGCACAGGGGGAGCCTGGTGTGCCGCTCGGGTAGGTGATGGCCTTGCAGGGGGTCCTCACCTACCCGCATTAACTTCCGTGCGGATTAGCCCCCCGACCACGGAAGAAAGAGACCCCCCCGGGTCGCGTGCCGGGGGGGTCTCGTATGTTCACTTCCTATCGGCCGACAATGGACGCTGAGAACGTCACAGACGTAGGCGCGCCAGTGGTCGACCAACCGAACCGGGCCGAGGCGGTGAGCCCGGCAGTGACGCCCTGAGCCACGTTTGCGCCTGCCGCCACAGTGGGCACGGCAGCGCCGATCGTGACATCCACCTTCGCGGCAGCGTTCTGCGATGCCGACTGCCAGACCCGGTACCACACACCATCCGTGCCCTGCCGTTCAACGAAGAACGTGATGGTGGGGGTGGTGCCGCCCGTGAAGGCGGTGATGTTGATGTCCACCATCAGGGCGTCGAACCCGGTAGTGCTGAAGGCGGTGCCCGTGTTGGTCACTGCCTGCGCGGCGGACGCCAAGGTATAGGTGCTGGTGCCTGCACCACCCGAGACGATGTTGCCCTCGCCATCGGAGATGGCCACGACAAGAGCCGGTGGTTGTGTTGGGTCTGTGGGCACGGTGACCGATGCCTGCTCGGTGCGTGCGTGCTTGACGGTAGCCACTGTTCTACTCCTTCACCGCAGCCAGGCGGACGAAACAATCCTTGGCTTCCAACAGTTTCCGCAGGCCAGCTGTCAGCTCGGGGTCGTCCGGCAATACGCCTAGCATCTCGTCGCACAAGTCGTGACATGCTTTCGAGATGCCTTGCAGCCGCAACGGAAGGTGGTCGTACGCATAGAACCGAGCGACGGCCACAGTGGACGGATGACGGCCTGCCAGGTTCACGCTGCCACCTCGGGGTCAACGTTCACCACGGGCAGAGTCAGCGGACGGATTTCCAGCTTCACATACGGAGCCGCGAACGCGCCATTGTGACCGTTGGCTTCGACGAATACACCATACGTGTAGTCCCCGAAATCCTGTGTCGATGTCGCAGCGAGCTGCTTCTGAATGAACGCCTTCACCGCGGAGAATTGTTCGTCGGCCGGATCGTACGCCTTCGCGGCCTCTATCTGTGCCCGTGCCTGTTTGACAGTGCCCGCAGCCATGATACTGAAAGTCATTCCATTATTCCCTTACGATGAGTATGATTTGCCATTCACAATGAACCGGCCACCCACTACCTGTATCAGTTCGGGTGTCACGTGCTTTCCGTCCACCCACAACACACCGAATGCCTGTTGCCAATTGGGTGTACCAGACTTGATGTAGGTGGCTGCACTGGTGAGCATTCCGTTGCCGACTTCGAATCCGGTAATGGTTCGGTGTCGACCTTGAAAGCCCACAGTGTCGGATACAATGCCTGCTCGGTGGGTGTGACCGCACACCACAGAACGATCCCACCGTCGAGCCAATCCGAGGGCAGTTCTGCCACCGATTGATGAATAAGATCCTTCATCTCCATGCGCAGCAATCCACCCGGGGGCGACCACGAAGGGTTTCCGTTGGAAACGTATCTTACGTTCCTGAAGGCCGAAGAGTTCTTCGCACCGTAGGGCGTCAAGAGATCGTAGAGCCGGTGCGTATTTAGATACGTAGTCCTCGACTCGTCGGTCATGGTTGCCCGTCTTGATCCAGTCAAACTTGAACACATCGAGTATGCGTTTCGTGTCCTCGATATGTTTCTGCAACACCGGCTCGTACTCTCGGGCCGTGCCCTTACTCCACCTTGACGGGGTGGGTAGGTCGATCAGGTCCCCGATCTGCCCCACCTCGTCCGGCCTCACCGCGTCAATGTAATTGCGGACAGCGGACACATACCGCGGATCGTGATATGGGACTTGCAAGTCAGCGACGATGACGATTTGTTTCATTCACCGTGACCTGCTTTCCGTCGGACAAGGGTACGAGTGGGATGTTTGTGGGTGCTGCGCAAACCTTCACTGCGTAGGTGCACATAGCAGGGGTTGAGTTTGAATCGGCGTGGTCCGTTGACTGGTTGCATCATTCACCACCGGACATGATGAGTATGGCCGCCCAGTCCTCACCCGAATACCACACCATGATTCCTTCGCCGGATTCGCCGACGCGTTCCCTGCGGGTGATGTACTTACCCAATGCGTGCAACAGTGTAGGTAGGGAATCCCTGCGCATGTGATACAGGCGTGCGTTGAGGTCGTATTGGATGCTCACCAGTCCGGCCACCCCTGCGACTCCAGCCAGTCACCGAGCCAATTGTAAAGAGATTCAGCGTCGATCTCGCCCAGCTCAGACCAGCCGGCATAGTCACCCTGCGCTGCCTCAACCAACACCACATTCTTGTAGGCGCGGGCGGTCAGGCATGCGTCCTCAATTTCTAGATCAGGGAACTCTGCCACCTCATGCGACACCTGCTTTCTCACGCAACACGCCAGGACCGTAAGCCTGCAAGAACGAGTTCACATCGAACCCTTCACCCATGCTCACTTGCCTTGAATTATAGAGCGTGTTGCACAAATGATCCGCAAACTTTTTACCAGCACTGTCCCCATCCCTCAGGACAACGACCTCTTGATACCCTTCGAACACGTATTGCCAATGCCGGCGCCACTTCGTGGCACCCGAGATACCCACTGCTGGTAGACCAGCGATACCGGCGGCACACAACGCATCCAGTTCACCCTCACACACACAGATATAGGGTGAGTCGGTTTGGAGCGAGAGGACTCCGAACAGCCGGGCTTGACTCCCGGCTTCACTCATGTACTTCGGATGCCCCTCACACGAGACGCATTGGATGCATCGGAACTTGAGATCGACGGTGCCCGCCAACGTGAGGTAGGGGATGGCTAGCCGGCCCTTCATGTCCTCATGACCAGGCAACGGGTCCAACACGAACCCGAGTTTCCACTCTTTGGCTACATCATCCGGTATTCCACGCTGTGTCAAATAGGGTAGAGCGAGGTCGAGGCAATCGCTGTATTCCGTCGTCGCCCGTTCCAGCAATGCGCGCCGCTTCTTTCCTGGCAGCGCGAAAGTCGACGCCGTCGACATGCTGTATCAACCCCACCGTATCTTCACACCGATCCGTGCAACCAGCGTGACACTGGAAACGGTTGAGCGAATAGTTGACCGTGGCGCTGGCATTACGGTCATCGTGGAAGGGGCACTTGATGGCCTGCCATCCGCCCCGCTGATAGTGGGTGTCCGCCCCGTAGTGTTCGAGGATGGGGGCGATGGGGATGTTAAGAGGTGCGAACTTCATTGCCATCAGTAGCCACGCCTTTACGAAGTTCAGCCGCTCGCCGACGCAGTAGCCAGGCGTCACTGTTCCGGGCGCAGTACTGCTCCCGGTTGATGTACTCGGGCTCGAAGTCGTCCAACTCGAAGTCGAAATACTCGGCATCGTCCTCCGTTGGGGTAATGTTTCCACGGTCGATGTCGGCCCAACGCGAAATCTTGCTGGCCATTCGGTCGAGTTCGGCAGCCAGTATGCGGTTAAACACTATGTCAACTCCAGGAAATCACCGAGCTTCAACGTCACCCACTGGTCACGCCAATCGCCCTTACCCCTACGCTTATGTACCACCACACCAATAGGTTTGCCGGCGTTAGCCGCTTCGACCTCGGCCTCACCCATCCACCCACCCAGGTTGATGGACTTCTCCCGCTTGCACTCCACCACATACGGTGCGTCCGGTAGCCAAATGTCGCCCTTATCCAACCGGCCCTGTTTCCCGAGTCTCACGGCTTGGGGGAACCGAGTAAGAAACCCCTGCAACACCAGGGTTTCGAACTCGGTGCCCACCCGCTGATTCCTATTTGCCATTCTTGATCAACGTGATCAGCTCGTCCAACTTCTTCACGATGTCGAAACTGCGCTGGTCGACATACGACAAGCGGTCCTGCGCCCAGGCGCCAGGGGCGCCCGCGTTCCTGTCAACGACATTCGTCGTCTGGTATTTCCACACGGCTTCTGCAACTTCTGCTGGTGTCATGTCGATGTCATCATCCAAAGGTAGATACGGTGTGAGGGTCCAAGCCCGCGTGTCATCGGCGGACGCGTTGTCCATGACCGACAGATGCAGGTGCTCGGCGTGCGGGCTGATGCCCGTGTACGGCATCCACGTCCACGGATGCTGCCCGGCCCGGCTGTCAATGATGTGCCGATCCCAGATCACATACTTGATGCGGCTGTCCCTGCCTGAGGCCAGGGTTTCAGCCAACCAGTGACAGTCCAAACCGTTCGCCGGGTCATGGGTGAAGTCCCTGGCGGTGACGAGATGCTGACCGCCCAGCACGAACCACGGGTTGTGGTCGCTGTCCCTCGTGGCATGGGCGGCATCACCAATCGCACCGTCCGACACCTTGCTTCGGAAAGGTGCCAGCCCATTCAGCTGGGCCAAGAGTTTGTCGAGCGAGTAGGCCACCCGCCAAGCAACCATCAGGCATCATCCTCAATCGGTGTGAGCCGCCAGCGGTATTCGATCGGTTTGCCGGCTCCACCGGTCTTTCCATCGGCCGGGAAGAAGCACGCCGTCAGCGTTTCACCGTCCCTGACGTCGAACCCGAACCAGCCGTCAAGACCATCGTGGTAATCGGAGCTGTCCTCACAGACATGGGACAGCATCTCGGCCCGATCCATTAGGCCCCATCCCCGATGGGCACCAGCCGCCACTGACGCAGAACCGGGATCGTCTCATCAGGCTTACCGTCATAGTGACGGACGGTGAGAATGTCTCCCTCGATGTCCCACTGCCAACTGAACTTCTTGCCCAACTCGTGGGGGCCGGACACGGACTTCAGTAGCTCGATCAATACGGAACGGTCAATCATTCGTCTTCTCCATATTCCAGGTCGCCGAGCGCGATGATTCGCGCTGCGATACGGCGACACCTCGACTCAGGGAAATCAGTTACCTCGTGCACGAGTTCAGCCATGCCCAATAGGGCGGCATCCTCCACGTGCTCCTCAGTCATGTTCATGTGTCGAATACCTTCATGTGTTCGTAGTCCGCGGTGAGCGGTGTACGCACCCGCATACCGGACGGGTCGGCTGGGCCGAAACGGTTCTTCACCACACTCACCCACAGTTGACGCTCAACGGCACCGTGGTTCAGGGTCGTGATCATCGCCGGCTTCTTACCCACCTTGTACCTGAGACCCGATTGCGGAATGGTGGACTGCCCGTCCTCATACTCACCCGTCACGTGATGCAACACCTTGACAGCCGCACCGGTAGCGCGAGCCAGCTTCGCCATGTCATCCATGACAGAGTTCAAGCCACGCCCCTCGTCATCGTCGAAAGCAACATCCATCAAGTTGTCGATGACGATGAATTCAGGCCAGATACCTTCGATCTCTGCGTAGGCCCATACCCGCTCAGCGAGTTCAGTAGTGTCCGGTGCAGAGGGGAAGTCGAACCTGATCCAGTCCACGGCCGAGAGTGCTTGTTGTGCCAGGATACCGTTTCCCTTTACCTCACGCTCCGCAGTCTCACTGTCCACCAATGCGGCAGCTTGAACAACACGCACACACGTTGTGTGAGCATCCGTGTCCAGTGAGAAATAGAGGGTGGGTACCCGCATGAGGAGTGCCTCGTTGAGGGTCAATACGGATTTGCCGACACCGGGCGCTGCTGCCGTCAAGTACAAATGGCCTCGTCGCATCTGTATCTTGTTGTCCCCAAATGACTCGAAGACGGTGGGCAGCAGCTTCCCGGCATCACCCCTCAACCTGGAGGCTTGTCTCAAATTGAGGGGCACAAGTCATCCCCACACGGGGGGACACTGATCCGGTGAACCCTTCGGCGTGGGGCAGAAGTGGCCACCCCACGCTTTGTTGCCCTTGGTGCCGGACCGGTACACCATCGGCCCGTGAGAGCAATACACCTCTGGGTCTGGTGCACGCTGCGTGGCCTTAGGCTGCCATGTTGGCGCACTGGTCTGCCGGTCCAAGCCCGGATTCACGCCAACCACGCCAGCGGCCTGGAGATTCCCCACTGCTTGGCCGATGACATCGACGCCACCAACGGCTTTGATGAAGGATGAAATGAGGAAGTCGAGGGCGTCTTGGCCGTACGCCTGAATGTAGTTGGCGCAGAAGTCGGACCACGAGTCTCCACCGATGACGAGGATGCCGTCACCGATCTTCATCGAGTGCTGAACCGTGTTGCTCATGCCGCCACCCGGTAAGGCTTGAACCAGTCCGCAGGCGGGGCCGTGGTCACAGTGTTGGCGGCCTCAGATTTCGACAAGTGATCGTTCTCCAGTAGCACCTTGAACACCTGGTTCGAATCCTCGTGGAAGACACACACGCCTTCAGGCTTGGTGTAACCAGGCGAAGCCTGAGAACCGTGGCACTCCAGCATGGACAACGATTCGTTCACCGCCCAATCCCCGAACGCGCCCCGGTACAGGACAGGGACAGTGCGAAGCTGGTCGTTCTCAAAGGTGGTGTCGCCCCACTTGCGGAGATTGAACAGCGAGAAGACACGCTTCGACATGGCGTAGCCGCGCTGGATACCGACACCCCACCACTCGCCGTAATGATGCCCCTCCTCCAGCGTCCGGGCAAGGTACTCGGCGTTTTCCCACACCCACGACGCGAACCCGTGATTGTCGTTCCCCGGGGTGACGATCCGTCGACGGGACTGGGCGGACACGAGGTACTCGACTGCGGGTAGCCCCTCGTTGTCCATCTTGCCGGGGCCGAACACCAGCACAGCATTGGCCGGCGGCTCGTCCAGGTGCGTACCGAACGGGAACTCTTTCACGATCACTGCGGCGTTCGTGCCGTCGATCTTCTCCGTGATCGTCACACTACGATACAGTCTCGGCGTTTTCGGCCACGGTTTAAACTCGATAACCGTCACTCAACGGCTCACTCACTCTCTCCTAGTCAGAGTTTGAAATCACAATGGTCACGCACGGAACACCACGAACAATCCTCGGAAGGACTCGGGAGGTAAAAGCCCTGTGCGCGCATGGCCTCTGCCTGCTCGTACAGATATGACAGACGGTTCTCATTCCACGCTGTGAAGAACCGCGGCTTCTCGTGCTCACCCTTACGGGCATAGTAGAGAGATCCCCACGTGGCAGGGACACCAACCTTTTGCAACCCGAGGATATAGGTGGGGAGTTGGGCCGTGCGCTGTTTCCGTGCGCCGGTCTTGATGTCTACGGTTCCGATATTACCATCGGCGTCCTGCATGATCCTATCAATATAGGACAACACTTCGACCGACCCGATACGATACGACACTTGGTATTCGATACCTCGTGTGCGGCCGTTGGCGTCCTGCGGAAGATCGGACGCAATGGACATGCCATTGGTGTAGGTCCAGTGCTCGTACTTCTCCATCATCGACGGACCAAGAACAGTCTGCCAATACTCCAGGTCTTCCTTGTTCGGCGTGATGGAAGTCTTACGTCCACTGATCCGCCACTTAGACAGAGGAACCCTGGATTCGAATTCCTCCACCTCCACTGCGTTTACGAGGAGTTCGCCCCAGTCGGGCCATTCGCCTGCGAGGTCGAAGTACTCGGTAGCTTCGTGGAACGCTTTGCCGGCCACCGCGCCTAGGTTGATCTCTTGCCCAACATTTTTCACCCGGCGGAGGTAGTACTTGTGGGCACAGGTGGTGTAGTCCTGGAGTGCGGAGAACGACCAGCGTTTAGCGGTCACTCACAATCAATCGATTCCAACCGGTTGTAGAACTCGGCCATGATCAGGTCCGCGGCCTGTTTCGTACCTTCGTACACGAACACGAAGTCGCCATCTTCGTACTGCATCCGGAGTACACGGACGTGTTCCTCGATGATGTTCCTGATCTGATCCCGCATCCCGTCACCCATCACTCAACAGTCCCTTGATGCCCTCGATAGCCACAGTCAGTTTCCCGGCCAGTTCGGTGTCCGCCATGTCCAGGGCGGGCGGTAACTGCATAGCCCAATCATCGCCACCGATCACCACGTGGATAGTGGCCACACCAACCAGTGTCATGCTGACGCCTTGTTTTCCATCTGGTAGACCCGGCCGCCCCACACGCCCCACAGGTCGTGTCCGATGGTGTCAGCCCTAACCGCCTCGGCTTTAGCCGCGCATTCGATACGGCACTTGCATTGATTCCGGCACAGTGCGGCGAGTTTCTGGGCAGTGCGCTTGTTGGACACCGAATAATATTCGGGGTTGCCTGCGCACGGCGGGGTGTAGTCCTCCGGGGGAGGGAGGAAGAGTTTGATCGCCATTGAACCCCCTTCATGTGGTACTGAACACATGATGATCATGCACCCGGCGGGGGGTGGACGCAAAGAACTTCGCCGTCGAGATCGAACGGTAACCAAATGTGCTACCACTGGCCCAACTTCTTTGCCTTCGCCCCTGGTGGGAACTACCCTCGGGGAGGGGGGAAGGGGGTGGGGTTGGGTAGTTAATACACCTTGTAGTTCTCTATGAACTAGTTCTACTAGTAACAACTAGTAGTGATATATAACCCTATCCTACCAGTAAGAACTACTAATAGTTACTAGTAATACTACAAAGGGTATACACTTCACTAAGAAGAAAAACTACCCATAGAGAGAACCCTGAACTTCTTTGCCCGCAGGCAAAACCAGCGATAACTTCAACACATGATCCAATTTCCCGAAGACATCTCGATGACTGAATGTGTCGATTTGGAAAAACACCTGTTCCCCGAACAGGAGTTGATCCCGCCGGACGATGACGACGACCCACCCGCCGGAGTCCCCGCCCTCGTAGGCAGCGACCGATGAGGCAAGGACAATTCGTTGTCGACCCCATCAACTATCTCATGCTCAAATCCCGTGGACTCACCGACCACGAAATAGCCAACCAACTGTCCGTCCATCACGCCACTGTCCGCAACCGGTTGACAAAACTCTATGCCGACCTCGGTGCACACAACGGCTACCACGCCGTAGCCCTCGGAATATCCGATGGACTCATTCCCAAAGTCACCTATCGGGTCATCGAGGATGGTTCCGGGAACACGTGGGAACGATGCGGCCCGACCTGTAAACTGGAAATCGTGCGACCGGGGAAAGTCCAATGCGAATGCGACGCTGCATAACCCTCACACCCACCAGGGTCACCGTCCTCCGCGCCATCGCCCAAGGCGTCGAACCGGAGATACCCGGGCACGCGGCCCGGAAAGCCCGTCAAGAGCTTCTCGAAGCAGGGTTGGTGTCATCACCCACCGACACCAGTTCTCACCGTTCCTGGGCCACCTGGGGCCTCACACTGGACGGGCGGATCATCGTCTCTCAACTCACCACGGAGATAGCAGCATGACCACCGATCCAGGGTGCTACTTCCACGGCGAGGAACCCATCCCCGAAGGGGCGTACCGGGTCTGCGGTGAATGTTGGCACTGCTACCCCACAGAGAAAGATCTCCTCGACACCTACAACACCGAGCTTGCCAGGGTGAACCAAGAGCCAGACAGCCCCGTCACCAACCCAGATGACATCTACTTCTGTCCACTATGTACGCACGACTGGTAGCACGAAGCCCCCGCCAAGGCGGGGGCTTCCCCATGTCTCAACCCAAAATCGGCTGACCGTTCGCATCAAACCGGCGAAGCACGAAGATCGACGTGTCGGACGGGCGACGAGCCGACAACCACCACCCGGTCTTCGGGTGATACGTGATCACCGTACCCAGCTGCGCCATCTGCCGGAACACACCCCGAGCCAACTCTTCGTCCTCATCGGACAGTGGCACACCGCGCTCCATGTCCCGCGCCGCAAGGAACTCCTTATACCGCTGGTCCCCATGATGCAGAGGGTTCATCTTCCACGGCCAATTCGACTTGTGCCCCGTCTCACCCTCCGGGCGGCCAAGCTTCGCAATCGACAGAGTCACCGCCTGCCGAGTGATCCCCCGACCCGTCACCTTGTAGAACAAGGCCGCGATCTCGTGATGCGTCTTCCCCTCGTCTTCCCAGTACTTCGCCCACTCCGGGTTCATCCCCACCCGCCGACCACGAGTCACCAACACATCCGGTGCGTCATCCACAGTGATCACGGGTCGCCTCCCAGCCGATTGCTTCGCGTGCCCAGGGTTGCACATACTTGCCGCACGTGGCAAGCTTGCGGCCATGAGGCCGCCCGGCCCCCGCAAAGCAAGGCAACCGACCCCACTGTTTCCCCAGGTCACAGGCGGGTATTGCTTCCGGTTCGAAGCAGTAGGCAAGTCAGTCGGTTTCTTTGCTTGCGGCAACTTTGGCTGCGAGTGTGATCACCATGGACCGCAAGGCAACCCTCCAGGAGTACGCAGAGGAGCACATCCAGCGACGACGCATGGTCGCCCGCAACCCTGCCAGCGTCACCTTCGACCAAGAGGCCACCAGCCTGAAGCGGCTGTGGACGTGGTGGGACGCCAAGCGCATGGCTCCCGAAGCCTTGACACCTGAACTGTTCGACGACTTCCTTCGTGGACCTGACGGTCTCCGCAAGAGGATTCGAGTCCGCAAGAACGCGGGTCCGCTCGTGGAGGCGACGTCCTACAACAAGATGACCGGCCACATCACGCCGTTCATCGAATGGCTCATCAGGCTCAAGGTCGTCGATGCCGAACTCCTATTTCTCCTCAACGGTGCACGCGTCAAGGGCGCCAAGTCACGCACGGACCAGTTCGTTCGCCTGAACATCGATCAGCTTACCAACATGATCAACACCGCAGGCGACGAATTCGAGAGATTCGTGCTGAGTCTGGCCGCGTACAGCGGTGGCCGCGAGTCGGAGCTTCTCAACCGTCAACTCGGTCATGTCGGTGCTGACGGCCGGATTGCGTGGTTCCGGCAAAAGACCCAACAGGGCGACCGTATCCCCGTGATGCCGGAACTAAACGACGCCCTTGGCCGGTGGCTGGAGTTCTACCGGTCTCACTGCCGCGATGAGTACCCGGACCTGCCTGAGGGTGAATGGTGGCTTGTGCCCAGGCGCGGTGTGACTACGTCCAAACAGGACGGAATGACCTGGTGGTACAACCCGCAGTTTGCGTGCGGGCCGCAGACAGTTGCCCGCATCGTCAAGAAGCACGTGGCGCGCATCCTTGACGTTGACCCCGATGGGGAACTGATGGGGCAAGCGAGCCACATCATGCGGCGGTCAGCCGCGTACTGCCTCTACTTGAGCCTTCTTGAAGCTGGCATCCCTGACCCGATGCGGGTCGTGATGGCCCTACTTGGGCACAAGAAGACCGAGACCACCGCGAACTACATCGGTGTCAACCTGGACCGTCAGCGCCGTGACGAGGTGCTGATGGACGGGACCAGGTGGATGACCCCGGAGGAAGAGAAGCCGGCGAAGCCTGAGGGCGGTATCGTGATCCCGTTCCGTTCCCGCCGAGTGGAGTCCGCAAGTGGCTGAGACGTCGCAGAGACAGTGTGACCGCTGCCCGCGGCCGATCCTGCCTCACCCTGAATTGGGTGACAAAC
>Ga0179594_10000259_pt1 | contig 14479 bp, 12 predicted proteins | sample CZOMad1_1_08_16f_FD_148625 | JGI IMG/M metagenome (GOLD analysis project Ga0179594, IMG submission 148625) | Vadose zone soil fungal communities from Angelo Coast Range Reserve, California, USA - CZOMad1_1_08_16fungal (Illumina Assembly) | ecosystem: Environmental > Terrestrial > Soil > Vadose...
CAGCGCGGCAGTGGTTCAACCGGGGCAGGCTTATACGGGTTCGGCCGCTGGCGGTACGTTCGGCCTGATTCGACAGACAGTGGTTCGCGATGTCGGGCTTGGCACCAGTCGCCAAATTCAGTTTGCCTTGCGACTAAATTTCTAGCTTTGCGTTCCAACTTCAGTTGCGTCCGACGAACTTCGGTTTGTCGAAGTGAGGAGCATAGACTTCAGTCTGTGACCGCCGGGCAGACAATCACAGACAGAAGTCTATGCTCCGACTGAAGTCTATGCTACGGAGATCGACGACAAACTGAAGTTTGTCGGGCTACTTTTGTCGGATTACTTACCGGGTGAACGATATGTCGTTAACAGAGACAACACTTGCTGAGCGTCAAATGGAGAGTCGACCCGACGATGACGTCTATGACGACGGATATTTGCGGGTCGAGCACAAGAGTTACTACGTGGCTTGCGGCGGACAATCGATCAAATTACCGCGCACCGAGTTCTTGATCTTCTCGCGACTGGCTCGTACGCCTGAGCGGATCGTTACGTCAGAAGAGCTTTGGGACTACGCCTGGGGTCGCGAAAAACCGCTCAACCCGGAAAGCCTGCACGTCTTTATGTATCGATTGCGTGGGAAGCTGGCGCCCTATGCGCTTCAGATTGAGACGATGATCAATGTGGGGTACCGTCTGATTCTTTCTCAGGAACGTGAGCACGCTTAGCAGGCTGCTGAACAGCAACGTTCAGAGATCAAAGAATCCATCCACGAACTCACCCGAACGAACACAAAATAACACCAGGAAAATCGCACCCTCTTTCGCGTGAGTTCGTGCTGCTCCGTGTAATTTTCGTGGATCGTAATGACTGCTTCAGCAGCCTGCCAGAAACACGTTTGCTGGAACCACTCCTCAGCCCTCTACGCCGGTGGCTTCCTGCTCTTCAGCGATCAGTTCCGGCGCAACAACAGGCGCGGGCCTGGCATATTTATCCAGACCGAATCCGAGCGAAAGCGTTGCCAGGAGAAACGCTGAAGAAAAGAAGTACGGCGCCGACACTCCGATTCTGTCAAACGCCCAACCGAAAAAGAGCGGCGCGATAATGCGTGAAACACCGCCATAAGTCTGCTGCATTCCCATGTAAAGGCCGCGCTCCCTTGGTTCAATAACCCGCGACAGCAGGGCTGTGACGCAGGGAAACGTAAAGGCCGTACCCAGAGGGATCAGCGCCACGGCGACCGCCAGCATCCACAGGTTCCGCGACAATGGCATCCCCAGAACTCCGGCGGCCAGCAGCACGATGCCCACACGAGAGAGGTTTGCCTCGCCCAACCAGTCGACAGCGCGACCCAGCAGCAGCACTCTGGTGAAAACGGAAATGGCGCCCACATAAGTGAAGAAATAGCCGATGGTTTGTTCCGTGACTTGAAAGCGCGCGTTGAGGAAAAGAGCGAGCACCGAATAGATTCCCCCAAAGGCGCCCATGGCGATCGCATAAATCCAGATCAGACGCGACGAAGGCTCACTCGAGTGCGAGATGACCCGCCAGATCGCTTGCGCTGAAGTTCGACGTATCTCTCCTGCCTGTGCCTGCTCACTGAAATCGCGAGACTCCTTCAAATAAAGCGCTACGAAAATCATGTTCAGTACGCACAGCGCTGCCGCCATAATTCCCGGCGCTGCGTATCCCATCTGCAATGTTCCGGATCCCGGCATCAGGTCGCGCTCGCCCAATTTGATCGCGAAGGAACCGAGTACGGGACCCAACGCCACGCCAAGATTCGTTGTCGCCGAAAGCCACCCAAGCGCTCGCGCGCGATCCTTCGGATCAGTCGAGTCGGCAACGTAAGCTTGAATCACTCCCACTGTGCCACCGCCGGCCCCTTGCACGAGCCGCGAAAGGAACAAGACGAGCAGGGAATGGGCGAAGCCGAAAATGAGATACGCGACTGCTGCTGCTCCGAGCGCAATCAATAAAGTAGGTCGCCGCCCGACTCGATCCGAAAACCGGCCCCACATCGGCGCGCTCAGCAACTGGGCAAAGGTGAACGCAGCGACGATGAACCCGGAGATGAAGCCGACGCCAAAATGGATTCCCAACACATCGATACCGGACCCGCCCAGCGTCTTCACGTAAAACGGCAGCAGAGGAATGATCATCAGCAGGCCCAGCATGTCGACGAAGGCTGTGGCCATCAGGGTAAAAAGTTTGGCGGGGATCTTCCGTACCTCTCGCCAAAGAACATAGAGCAGGCCCAGTGCGATGACGCCGACGAGTACGATCACGATTGGAGATTGGAAGGATTGGGCGATGTTCGGCTGGATCATCATTTCAACGCACCATCTGTTTTGCTTGTTTACTCTACACGAGGAATTTCTTCATCGGCTCCCAGTAGTTTGCTTTCCACCCGACCGCCAGGTGTTGCGCCGCGCCTGATGGGAAGCCTGTGTGGTCGAGTACGAGTTTGGTGGCGGGGCCTTGCTCAGTGAGGTCGAACTTAACAATCGAGTAGACACCTGGAGGCCAGCTAATCTCACGCCACGCCTGGACCAGGCGCTGATTCGGTATCATCTCGATATGTTTGCCGACGATGTAGCCGCCGAACAGTGAGAAGGCGCCGCCGACTTCAGAACTGATTTCAGTGGGTTTGCTGCCAAGTGATTGGGCGGCCTCACTGAGCTGCACAACTTTATCGAATTGTTTTGTCTGAGTGAGTGTCTCATAGACGCGTTTCCCGCTCGCGTTGAAAACGACTTCCTGATGAATCGCTTCGGCGGAATGGGAAATATCGTCACTGACGACAAACCTACCCGGCCCGCGTCCGCTGCCGTTTGCGAGCGCCACACCCGCGGCGCCAAACACTGATATGAACGAGGTCAGGCACAGGGAAAAGTCTCTGCGCGTTAACAGTTTGGTTTCCATGGAATGATCCTCATGTCTCATTTCGCTAACGCTGCAATGAAAGTGTGAGGATAGCCCGCCCGCCGTCATTGTTCAATTCCGCTTAGCTTGCAGTACACACCTGTGGTAAATAATTCCAGTATGAAGATTCGATTCAACTGGTCGCTGTGGCTGGGACTGTTGCTTAGTGTGTTTGCGCTAATCAGCTACCCCTTTGTGTTTGTGCGTTGGCCCGTCACGCGAGATTTTCCGTGGGCGAATTTACTGATATTCGGCCTGGCCGCGATTCTAATGTTCATTGGTGTTCGCCAGGCCTTTGGCGCTGGTCGCCGGCGGGGTGCCCGGATTCTCAGTTCATTCGTGGCGGCGGTCAGTCTGCTTATCCTCGGGCTTTTCATCTTTTCCTTCTTTATCGCATCGCGATGGCTGCCTGCTGCTCATGGGGCCCCACAAATCGGACAGAAGGCGCCAACCTTCAGTCTGGTTGATACAACCGGCAAGACTGTTTCGCTCTCGCAACTACTCGCCGAGCCCATCAACGGCAAAGCTCCCAGAGGAGTGCTGCTGATCTTTTATCGCGGTTATTGGTGACCGTCTTGCAACTCCGAGTTGCGGAGCATTGAGCAGAGTCGGGATCAATTTCAACAGCTTGGGATTCGTCCGGTTGCGATTAGCGTAGATTCGCCGGAAACTTCGCGAGACCTTTGTCAGCAGGCGGGATACACCTTTACTTTTCTTTCCGATCCCAAAGCGGATGCGATTCGCCGATTTGATTTGGTTCACGCCGGTGCGGGAATCAATGGCCAGGACATCGCCCGGCCGGGAGAGTTCCTGTTGGATTCCTCTGGCACGGTGCGCTGGATAAACCTCACGGAAAATCTGTGGGTCCGCGCGCGGCCGCAACAGATACTCAGCGCGGCTAAGACGCTTCCCTAATGCGTTTGCTGTAAAAAAACTGGAGCATCAATACAACGAGCGATGAAGCGAGGTAGTCAATGATTTGAAAAATTCGGTAGTGACCTAATTTTCGTTTAGCAAGCTGCTGAAAGAGTGATTACGATCCACGAAATTACACGAAGCAGCACGAAGTCACACGAAAACTGTGCGGTTTTCTTAATGTTATTTCGCGTTCGTTCGTGTGACTTCGTGGATCGTATCGTGGACGCGAAGGTCGGAGAGATTGCGCAGAGAAAACTAGAATCAGGGTAGTTATTTAGTTGACTGACCACGAGCGTGACTGGGCACGAGGTTTTTGTCAGTAGCGCCTGCGGTAGGGCGCGCCTGCTATGTTTGGACGAGGTGGCATTACTACATATCCTCCAGACCCAGAGTTCACGCCATCCAGCAAGAGTTGCCCGCGTCGCCGGAGCACATCCTCAAATGCGAAGAGACCCACCCGCTACCGCAGGCGGTACTGACAAATCGCTTCCGTGCTTGGTCACGCTCGTGGCCATGCCAAGTATGTAATTGCTGAAATCAGGGCGACCTCACTCACTTGTTAACAAAAAATTCAGGCTGCTGCCAGCCGGATGTAACAGCGCACAACTACATTGAGCCGTATTCCAGACGACTCAGTTTGTGGGCGCTTGTCGCGCCGGGGTCTGAGTAATTTCTTGCTGGCTCTTTCAGTATTGGAATCGGTGCGAGGAGCTTGACTGAATATCAGTCTGAGATCGTCTGCGTGAGCTTTGTTAACAGAAAATTAAGATGACTGTAATGTCACGTTAATCCCAAGCTGTCACATTCCTGTCCTGCATCAATTTTAGGCGAAACGCTTCGCTGGTCTGTCTGTGGCAGCGGAATACTTCTGGAAAAGGAGCTGGGATTAACTCATGTGGCCTTCAAAGCTGTTCTCCGCGCGGGTCGTGGTGTTCTTTATCGCGATAAGCGCCACTTCGCTAATGACTAGTGTCTCAATCACGGCGCAAACAAATAGCCTGTCGGACTCTCGTCCGCCTCAACCCCTTGGGGCGAATGCACTGAAGAAAGCGGAGGCTGTGCCTGCAAGCAGCAATGCGACTGAGATCACTGACCGCATCAACTCCCTGGAAGAGTCGCTGCGTTTGCAGAACGCCAAACTCGAGTCCATGCAGAAGATCATCGCGGAGCAGCAACGGATGATTGAAGCGCTCTCCGGCAAAGCAAACATCCCCACCGCTAACGCCGCCACTCTCCCGACCGAAAACGCTGAAATTGCCGCCCAGACGCCGGTGATCGAAGATCGTCTGAAGAAGGTCGAGAGTCAGATTGCAAAGGTTGGTCCGTTCAGGCTCTCCGGTGACTTTCGTTTGCGTTTTGATTCGATTCTGCGCAAGGCCGATAACAATCCGCCGGTTGGTTTTGCGCCGCTTACGCATCAGCAAAACGTTCGCGTTCGCTATCGCTTTCGCCTGAACCTGGACACTGATGTTAACGACAAGTTGAGCTTCCATGGGCAACTGGCCACGGGACCGGCGAACAACCCGCTGACCAACGATCAGGAGTTTGGCGGAACCACAACGCGCCATCCCTTTTTCATCAATGAAGCGTGGATTGATTACCACCCGAACAAGACGGTTACTCTGCAGGGCGGTCGTGTTCAGGAGGCGTTCGCTGACAATTCTCGCTTCCTCTTTGACGACGACGTACGATTCAACGGCTTCAATGAGAAGTACATCGTCACGTTGAAGAACCATGCTCTGAAGTTAGCCAACGTCGAGTTGCGCGCTGGTCAATACATTTTCAGTAATCCGAACGTGGCTATCGTGACTGCCGGATCTCCGCTGGCAGTTGCCGGAGCGGTGGTCGGCACTACCGGCCGCAGTTCGACAATGTTCCATCAGGGAATCCTGCTGAACCAAAAACTCAGTGAGCAGTGGACCAGTCAGATTGCCGCAGACGTTCAGTTTTATCGCAATCCGAACCAGATTCAATTGGCCAGCACCGCAGTAGGGTTGCCGTTGATTGTCCAGAACGGTTTGGGGATCGTTCTGTCGGGACCGATCACCGGCGGCGGCAACGCGACGACTACGGCGGGAGGAGCAATCTACTCGGCTCGGAACTTTCAAATCGCGCGCCTTTCGTACCGGCTGAACTGGACTGGATTCAAGTCAGGAGATCACGTGTATCCGGTGACCTTCAACGTTCAGGGGGCCAGGAATGTGGGCATCGGCGACAGGGAGCGCGATGCGTTCCTTGCGGCGGTTCAGGTGGGCCGGGTGACGAAGCGTGGAGACATGGCTTTCCTCTATATCTATTCGCAAAAGGGTGCGAACGCTCTGATCTCGCAGTTGACCGATGATGATCTGGGAACAAATAGCGGTGTCAATATTCGCACTAATCACTTTCGCTTTGACTATGGTCTGGCCAAAAAGGTTACGTTGCAGAGCTTGCTGTTCGTGCAGCGCGAGTTGCGCAACAGCGGAGACTTTCCGAGTTTCTTTGTGCCGTTGAATGCGTTTACGCCGCGGCAATATCGCTTCCAGGAGCAGATCGCTTTCAGTTTCTGAAGCGGCTTAAAGGGATGTTTTCGTAGCGGTCTCTCGTCCGAGGCCGCCACACGTCCAATTGAATTCCGTCAGGAGAACCCTATGCACCGAATAAAAACTATTGACGCTGCGCTTTGCCTTGTCTGCCTGTCTCTCGCAATGGTCTTGGGTTCCTGTAGCCCGAAGGGTTCTGGTGGGGGCGGCTCCGGAGGTTTAGTTAGTCTAAATGGCGCCGGCGCCACATTTCCTAATCCACTGTATCAGAAGTGGATGAGTGAGTACGGCAAGCTGAATCCCAACACTAAGATTGACTATCAGTCGATTGGCTCGGGCGGGGGAATCAAGCAGATTCAGGCGCAAACTGTCGACTTCGGCGCATCCGACGCGCCGATGACGGATGATGAACTTAAGAGTTCGCCGGCCCAATTGGTCCATGTGCCGACCGTCCTGGGAGCTGTGGTGCTCACTTACAATCTGCAGGGAATCTCAAAGCCTTTACGTTTTTCACCGGACGTTATTGCCGACATCTTTCTGGGCAAGATTACGAAGTGGAACGACCCGCGCATCAAGGCGGACAATGCCGACGCAAATCTACCGGCGGCCAACATCACTGTGGTCCATCGCGCGGAGAGCAGTGGCACTAGCTTTGTTTTCACGGACTACCTGACCAAAGTCAGTCCCGAGTGGAAACTGAAAGTTGGCGCTAATAAAGCGCCGCAGTGGCCAGTGGGCCAGGGTGGTAAAGGCAACGAAGGTGTGACGGGTCAAATCAAGCAACAGCCGGACACGATCGGCTACGTCGAGCTGGCCTACGCTGCGCCGAACAAACTACCGGTCGCACTGGTTAAGAACTCGAGCGGCAATTTTGTTGAGCCGTCGATCAGCGCAGTAACCGCAGCCGCTGCCGGGACTGCTGCCGTTACGCCCGACGATCTGCGTGTTTCGATCACCAATGCTTCAGGCGCCGATGCTTACCCGATTTCCAGCTACACCTACCTGCTCGCCTACAAGGATCAGAAGGATGCCGCGAAAGGAAAGGCGCTGGTTGATTTCATGTGGTGGGGGATCCACGACGGCGAACAATTCGCGAAGGACTTACAGTACGCGCCGCTGCCGGCAGAGATCGTGAAGCGAGCGGAAGCGAAGATCAACTCAATCAGCGCGGCTGGTAAGTCGCTGAGATGAGTCGAATGTCCGACAGACTTCAGTTTGTCGCTGTCCTGGGCAACCGAATCACCGATGGAAAACTCGGCCAATATGGGTAGGCACGACAAACTCAAGTTTGTCGGATGGTGGTGGCATACGCTATCGCCGACCGGTAATGCTGGCGACGCTATTTTTCGCGGGCTGATGTCCTGTGCGGCCTTCCTGGTTTTGTTGATCGTCGGCGGGATGATTGTCGCTCTCGGCGTGAAATCGCTGCCGGCGATTCAGCAATTTGGGTTCAACTTCCTGATCTCGCGAGAGTGGAACCCAGTCAAGACCCAGTTTGGCGCGCTCCCGTTTGTTTACGGCACGGTAGTTTCATCCGCGATCGCTCTGCTGATCGCTGTACCGCTCTCGCTTGGAATAGCCGTGTTTCTGGTGGAGCAGGCGCCGCGCTTTCTGGCTCGGCCCATCACTTTTCTGGTCGAACTGCTGGCGGCGATTCCATCTGTGGTTTACGGGCTCTGGGGCATTTTTGTGCTGGCGCCTTTCTTGCGGGTACACGTAGAACCGCCGCTCGGCCGCTGGTTCGGCTGGCTGCCATTGTTTCAAGGCTCGATTACCGGCATTGGGTTGTTTACCGGTGGGATCATTATGGCCATCATGGTGACGCCGATCATCACAGCAGTAGTGCGCGATGTGCTGGCTGCAGTGCCAAATTCGCAGCGCGAAGCGGCGCTGGCGCTGGGCGCCACGAGGTGGGAAACGACGCGAGTCGTGCTGGTTAACGGCGTCCCGGGAATCGCGGGCGCGGTGATGCTGGGCTTGGGCCGGGCGCTGGGCGAGACTATGGCCGTGACGATGGTAATCGGTAATCGCCCGCAAATCAGCGCCTCACTTTTCGAGCCTTCTTACACAATCGCCTCGGTCATCGCCAACGAGTTCACCGAGGCGACCCAGGACATTTACTTGAGCGCATTAGTTGAACTGGGACTGATCCTGTTCCTGGTGACTTTTGTGGTCAACGGCTTTGCTCGTTTGCTTGTTTGGAACGTAACGCGGAGAAGTGGGACCAGCTCATAACTCGCAGCGAATTGACTACAGCGAAGATTCGGAAACAATGACTCTCTCAGCGGTAGATCGAAAACGGAGACTGACGAGCGCGTTGATGACCACGTTCACCGGCGCCTGCACGGCGCTGGCAATCTCGCTGCTCTTGATCATTCTGCTTTACATTGCCTGGCAGGGAATTGGGTCCCTCAACCTGCATTTCTTATTGGAAAGTCCTCGCCCCGTTGGCGAAGGTGGGGGCATCGGTAACGCCATCGTCGGATCGCTCGTGCTGCTGATGCTCTCATCCGCCTTTGGCATGCCCATTGGCATCGCTGTCGGCATCTATCTTTCCGAGTTTGGCAAGGGCCGACTTGCCAGTTTGGTACGCTTTGTCGTGGATACGCTGACCGGGATTCCTTCAATCGTTACGGGTGTTTTTGTTTACGCGATCATCGTGGTCCCGTTCAAACACTTCTCGGCGCTGGCGGGCGGCATTGCGCTGGCAATGATTATGATTCCGATTGTGGCGCGCACGACGGAAGAGATGATCAAGTTGGTGCCGCAGAATCTGCGCGAAGGCGCCCTGGCATTGGGAGCGCCACAATGGCGTGTGACGCTCGGCATCGTACTGCCCGCAGCGGCTTCTGGAATCGCGACGGGAGTAATGCTGGCTGTGGCACGCGTTTCAGGTGAGACGGCGCCGCTCTTGTTTACGGCTTTCGGCAGCCGGTTTTTCAATTACTATCTGGATCAGCCGATCGCCTCTCTCACCGTCGAGATCTATAACTACGCCATTTCTCCATACGACGAATGGCACGCGCAAGCCTGGGCCGCGACGCTCGTCTTAATGAGCTTGATTCTGGCAATCAACATAGTCGTCCGGTTCTTTACGCGCCGAAAGTTTTAAGTAGATGTCGATGACCACGCCAACAATCGCAGCGAAGTTTGCCGTGCCGGCCCAACGAGGGGCGCCTCCGGCGGCCAAAGAAATAACGACGAAAATTACCGTGCGTGACCTGGATTTCTATTACGGGCGAGCACAGGCTCTGCAGAAGATTTCGCTGCAGGTTCCCGAGCGCATTGTCATGGCTTTCATCGGCCCGTCAGGTTGCGGCAAGTCCACTTTTCTGCGCACGCTCAACCGGATGAATGACGTGATTCCCGGAACCAGAGTGGACGGCGAAGTAAAGATCGATGGCCGAGACATCTACGCACCGGGCACCGATGTCGTAGACCTGCGCCGGCGCGTTGGGATGGTCTTTCAAAAGTCCAATCCATTTCCCAAATCAATATTTGAAAATGTGGCCTACGGCCTGCGCATTAACAGAATCACCGCAAACAGGCAGGAGTTGGAAGGAAGGGTGCAGCAGGCTTTGGAGGGTGCTGCGCTGTGGGCCGAAGTTAAGGATCGACTGAAGCTGTCGGCGTTTAGTCTGTCCGGCGGACAGCAACAGCGGCTCTGTATTGCGCGAGCCCTGGCCATTCGCCCCGAAGTAATCTTGATGGACGAGCCCGCGTCGGCGCTCGATCCCATCGCCACGTCGAAAATCGAAGAGCTGATAGTCGACTTGAAAAAGCAGTACACTATCGTCATCGTTACGCATAACATGCAACAGGCCGCGCGCGTTTCGGATACGACCGCCTTTTTCCTGCTCGGAAAACTGATCGAAGTAAATCCGACGGAGAAGATGTTTACGGCACCCGACGAAAAGACGACTGAGGATTACATTACCGGGCGGTTTGGATAAGAGGCAAAGAGCCAGGGGGTATCGTGTAACGCAAGCTGTTAGCTTGCGATATCGCAAACCCGGGCACTCCGACGCGGCCGCCGCGCTGGGGTTGGCCCTACAGTTTGCGTTACTGGGATCGGCAATTGGAAACGAGCTAATGAACTTTCACCGGCATCTTGACGACGAACTGAATGAACTCCGTGATCGGGTACTGCTGCTTGGCGGCGAAGCGGAACGGGCCCTCGAGCGAGCGATGTACGCGCTAATGGAGCGTGACAACGCGGTCGCGCGCGAGGTGCTCGCTCATGATGACGCCATCGATCAACTGGAAGTGGAAGTCGACCGCCAGTGTATTGATATCATTGCCTTGCGTCAGCCGGCGGCGCGCGATCTGCGATTCGTTATTTCGGTAACCAAAATGGCTCCGCTGCTGGAAAGGATCGCCGACCACGCCTGTAACATTGCCCGGGCGGTGATTGATCTGAACCTTGAACCGGAGTTCAAACGAAACATTGATCTGCAACGCATGGCCGATCACGCGATCGGTATGTTGCGCGCAGCCCTGGATGCCTTTACTTCAAGTGACGCCACTGCCGCGCGAGAGATCATCGAGCGCGATACCGAGATCAATGGTCTGTACAATCAGCTCTTTCGGCATCTGATCGAGTTGATGGTTTCAGAGCCCGCGACCGCCACTCGTGACGCTCGGCTGCTTTTTGTCGCCAAACATATCGAGCGCATTGGCGATTACGCCACCGACATCTGCGAGCTGACCGTGTACATGGCGGAAGCGGCGATCATCAAGCACATTCATTGACACTATGGCCAGACCCGTACTGATTATCGAGGACGATCCGGATATCGCTGAGAGTCTGAAATTTAACCTCGAGCGCGAAGGGCTCAACACCGTCACGGCCCTCACCGGCGAACAGGGATTGAGTGAAGCCCTCAACCAGAGTAATCCTCCGGTGCTGATTCTGCTGGACCTGATGTTGCCGGGGATGAATGGCATCGAGCTTTGCCGGCGGCTCAGAAGAGAGCCGCAAACCAGACGCACACCGATCATTATCCTGACGGCGAAATCATCCGAATCGGATCGCGTGTCCGGCCTCGATATCGGCGCCGATGACTACATAACCAAGCCGTTTTCTGTGCGCGAATTGCTTGCCCGGGTTCGCGCCGTGTTGCGTCGCGTCGATGAAAACGCCAACAAGATTTACGAAGACGATATGTTGCTGGTGGATTTTGCGGACATTCGCGTGGTCTGTAACGGCAGCAAGGTTAAGCTGACTCACAAGGAGTTCACGCTGCTGTCGGTGCTGGCAAAAAGTGCCGACCGTGTGCAAAGCCGGCAACAGTTGCTCGATAGCGTTTGGGGCCACCGCTATTATGGCGACGCCCGGACGCTGGATGTGCATATCAGGCGTCTGCGGCAAAAACTCGGTGACTGTGGCAACTGTATCGAGACCGTGGTGGGAGTCGGGTATCGCTTCACCGGCTGCCCCAAGTCAGTTTCCACCGAAGGGGTGTGAGACCCAAGTTGGTGTACTTGCGATGAGTAAGGTTGAGTCCCTGTGAAACTTGCGAGCGTCTGCATTGCCCTTCGCAAACTCGTTCATAAGTCTAATCTTTCTAGCAGGGCGGCTGAAGAAGTGATCACGATCCACGAAATTATACGAAGCAGCACGAAGTCATACGAAAACGGTGCGGTTTTCTTAGTGTTATTTCGTGGTTGTTCGTGTGACTTCGTGGATCGTATGGATTCTTTATCTGGACCTTAGGCTTTGGAATCTTTGGAATTGTTTCGTTTAGATAGGGCACTTGTGCCCTCGCTCGGGAGGGCGGACAAGTCCGCTATCTAAACAGGGACAGGGAATGAATCGTCTTAGTAAGACACTATTAATTCTGACCTCAGTCTACATCCGCGCCGGCACGGCGATTCCCAACGTTGCCAGCGCTGCGGTCAACTGACGTCGCGTAACGTCAGCCACCGCCACCAGGACGGCTCGTTTTGTATCATCTTCTTCAGCAATGATCCGGTGCCGGTGGTAGAAGAGATTGAAAGCGCGAGCGAGATTGAAGGTGTATTTCGCAAGATTCGCGGGCTCAGCAGCCGCAGCGCATTGAGCGATCACTTCATCAAGTCGCTGTGCCAGCATCTCCAGCGCCCAGATCTCGGTCCCTGCTTCGCCCTCAAGTGTCGCCGCCAGCTTCGCCTTTGTTTCGCTGTCGTTGATTCGGGCGATTAGTTCCTGAGCTGCCTGGCGCGTTCCGTCATCGAGCTTGCGGAAAATCGAGTTGGCTCGGACGGCCGCATACTGGCAATAGGGTCCAGTTTCTCCCTCGAACGAAAGAGCCTCTTTGAAATCGAAAACAATCACCGACGTCCGTGTAAACTTGAGCAGAAAGTAACGCAACGCACCGACCGCTATCTGGTGTGCCGTCTCGCGCCGTTCGTCGTCCGATAGTTCCGGATGCCGTGACTCGACCTCACGCAGCGCATCACTCTCCAGCCGATCGATCAGATCATCGGCTTTCACTCCGAGACCTTTTCTACCGCTCATCTCGATAAAGGGCCGTGCCCGATCTTCGTTACTCAACTCGATACCCAATTCATCACAAGCAGCCACAGAGAGTGCGACCATTTCATAACCAAAGTGCACGCTGGCTTCTCGGCCGACTTCCGGCGCCAGGGCCGCCACGCCATGAGCGACAATCTCCTGCGGATAAGACTGGCGCGAGTCGATCACGTTATAGACGGTCACGCCGCCGCCAAAATTCGGACGCGGCACTTCGCTGAGCGTTTCGGAATTCGGCTCTGCAGTCGTTACCCAGGCGATGTGTTCAGCGCCGTATTTGCGAAACGGTTTGTAGTTAAAATCGAGGCCGAGCTTGCCGAGTTTCCAAAGTTGATAGGCAATGTCCTTGCCGGTGTAGGTAACGGTGCCGTTTGAGCGCACGATGATTTTGTCGGCTTCGTGCTCGTCTGTGCCCGTGTGCGACTCGAACGGCATCACCCAGCAGCCGCGGTTGCGTCCTTCGGTTGCCAGGCGAATCACGCCGGCCTGCTTCATCAACTCGAAAGCTCGATCCCAAAAATGCAGATGCAGGATGTCCGACTCACGCGCCAACAGATCGTAACGAATCTCCAACCGTTCCATCGTGTCGAGAATGCACTCAACGTTGCGCGTCGCTACATAGTCGGCCAACTCTGCAATCGAATTGGTTCCTTCTTCGAGCGCGTGCAGGACTTCGCTACGCAACTTTAACTTCTCGGGATTTGAATCGCCGCCTGGATCCCCGTTGCGATAGAAGAGTCCGACCTCTGTGTACAGGTCCCAGCAGTAGTAATCGAATGAGCGGTCGGCGGGCAGGGAAGCGTCGAGCGTCTTGATCTCGGGTAATGACAACTGCTTGATGTGCATGAAGCCAACGACGACGTCAGCAACTTGCACACCGGTGTTGTCGATATAATTTTGTACCTCGACACGCTCGCCTGCAGCCTGGAGGATCCGCACGAATGTGTCGCCCAGCACTGCGTTACGAACGTGTCCGATGTGCGCCGCCTTGTTCGGGTTGATGCTGGTGTGCTCGACCATCTTCTTGGGCCGCTGATCTGTGAGAGCAGTTGCTGTCGAGTTCCCTGAGGCTGCGGCAAACCCGGCCAGCAGGCTGGCGCGATCGAGAAAGACGTTGATGTATCCGGGGCCGGCAACTTCGATCTTTGAGACCCAGTCTGCGCCCTCGAGGGCGCGGCGTAACTCTTCGGCAATCGCCCGGGGCGCGAGCTTTACTCCGGTGCCCGCCTTGATCAGCTTTGCCAGCTCAAACGCTACGGGAAAAGCAATGTCGCCCAGTTCCGTCTGTTTTGGTGTTTCGGCGATCACGTCGGCCAGTTCGACGCCCCAACGCTGCAACGCCGCTGCTCGTACCAGGGTCTTCAGTCTCTTTTGCAGTTCGATGAGAGTCACTCTTGATGCCTGCCTTGCTTGCTATACAGTTTGCCGTCTCGGAAAAACGCAAAGTATAGCCTGTAGACTCGGGTTATCGTTAGTGGTGGGTATCGCCGATAGTGATGTTATGAAGCAAGCGCCTCCCCACCTTGAGTAGTAAACTCAAGGTGCTCTTTGACGGAGACTGAAAGGAGGCGCTATGGACCCAATATATATCGGCGTTGACTTTCATGCACGACAACAG
>Ga0179594_10000260_pt1 | contig 14436 bp, 14 predicted proteins | sample CZOMad1_1_08_16f_FD_148625 | JGI IMG/M metagenome (GOLD analysis project Ga0179594, IMG submission 148625) | Vadose zone soil fungal communities from Angelo Coast Range Reserve, California, USA - CZOMad1_1_08_16fungal (Illumina Assembly) | ecosystem: Environmental > Terrestrial > Soil > Vadose...
CTTGCTTACGGTGACAGTTCTTTTTGCCGGTTGTGCGACGGCTGACAATTCAAATACCGCCGGCAACGCGAATGTGGCTGCGACTCCGGCTAACGCCAACAGCAGCACACCGAATACGAACAACGCGAACGCCAACATGAACGGAAATGCGAACATGGGGAACATGAACATGAGTAACAAGAACATGGGGAACATGAACATGGGCAAGCCCAATAAGAAAGCGAACGCGAATAAGACTCCGTAGGTCTCCTACGTTGCAGGATCGCTAAGTCCACCGCTTCTTGATTTTGCCAAGGCGACGTGACAAACGCTCATGTCGCCTTCCTTACGAGGGTGGGAGAGTCAGCGCGCGACCAATACCACGCCGACTCTCTCCACATTCCGCTGCCGACTGCTAAAGGGTCGCCCGGTTGGTGTTCCTTAATCTGGAGGATGAGAAGGTTTTCTTTACCGCAAATTGTTCTTGACACTGATCCTGATTGAAATATAGATTGCGCCCACTTCACGATACGCCTAAGCCCAAGCCGAGCGCTTGAGCCGCTCCCAAGCCCAGAACTTGAGAGAGATAAGCTTCTAGCTTACCGAACTCTCTTGTCCTTTTACCTGGCCGTCAATGCGGGATTAGAGACTCCGTATTCAACCAGAGGACAAGCAGTCAGATTACCAGCGCTTTACCTGGGGTCGCAGCGTTACAGCAAGACGTTAAGTAACTTCAGTTACGCACGGGATTTAGCCCAGATCAACATCAAGTCTTGGATGAAAGCTTTCGCCAAGCTTTCTCAAAGGAGGAGCCACATGGCGCATTTTTCAAAAAGAAACAGAAGAAAAGAAAGAGAGGTTCAACAAGCCCTCAACAACAGGCTCGAACTGGTTAAGGAGGGGTTCACCCGACGTGATCTGATCAAGATGGGGCTTATGACGGGCGCTGGCGTTCTGATTCCCCAGGGGGGGTTGACCCACGCCTATGGACAGGACCCATTGGCGCCGTTGTCGTCGTCGTCGTTCTATCACGGGTCAAGTTGTGACGTCGGCAACAGCCCACTGCCGGCTCAAGTTTTTGTGGATCCCATGCCCATTCCGCCCGAGTTGCCGACGCGTCCGTTGACCGATCCTGGGTTACAGTTCGGCGCGCCTCCACAGCTATTCCCCTTCAACACGATTAATCCGGCCACGGGTCTGCCGTTTGAAGGCCGGGGACAATTCAATGGAGTGTTGCGGCCGGGATCGGATTTCTTTCAGTTCTTTAATCAGTATCCGACGCAGCAGTATTTCGTGCAGCGCATCAGAGCCAATCCGAACTTCAGGATCACCTCGGACACGAACATCCCGGCCCAGACGATCTGGGGATTCAACCTGGGCGGATCGGCCGCCAGCGACGTGGGGACTTTTCCCGCACCCACCATCGTTACCCACTATCAGCAACCGTGGGTGGTTCGCCGGTTCAATGAATTGCCGCCACAGAGCCAGAATGGTGGTTTCGGGGTCCCGGAGATGTCCACGCACTTGCACAATTTCCACTCGGCTCCGGAAAGCGACGGCGGCCCCTGCCGCTGGTTCTTCCGTGGGCAGTACTTCGATCACTACCACACCGCGCAGCAGGCCGGATTTAGTTTCGACTTTCCGCCGAACGGTGACATCAGAGAGTCCTTGAGCACTTTGTGGTATCACGATCACCGCATCGACCACACCGCCGAGAACACTTACAAGGGCCTGGAAGGGTTCCAGCTCATGTTCAATCAGTTCGACACGGGAAATGAAACGACAGGCTTCCGCCTGCCCAGCTACCCGCAGTTCGATATCCCGATCATCCTGACTGACAAGTTGCTGGATCCGAGCACCGGCTTGATCTGCTTTGACACGTTCAATTTTAAGGGATTACTCGGCGACGTCCAGTTGGCTAATGGAATAGTCCAGCCGTTCTTCAACGTCAACAAGCGGCGCTATCGTTTCCGCGTACTGAACGGCGGACCGTCGCGCTTCTACGAATTGTTCCTTACCGACCCGCTCAGTCAGAGCAATCACATTCCGTTCTGGGTGATCGCGGATGACGGCAACCTTCTGCCGACGCCGATTCAAGTGACGAGCTTCCGACTTGGGGTCGCCGAACGCTATGACATCATCATCGACTTCAACCAGGTGAAGAGTCTGATCGGCAGCCACACCAAAGTGCGTCTGGAAAATCGTTTGGAGCAGGACGATGGTCAGGGACCAACCTGCAACATTTTTGCGGGAGGAGACTCCAAGGCTACCTATTGCGTGGAGTTCCGGATCGGCAGCGCAGTCACCGACAATAGTGTTGACCCGGCGACACATCCGGTGTTCTATCAATTGCCCAGCATCATCACGCCAAGGATCACGCGGACCTTCGTCTTTGACCGCGACAATGGCCAATGGGTCATCAACAACAAGTTCGCGGACTGCAACGAACTCCGCTTCACCGTGAAGCTGAACAGCCCGGAGAACTGGGTCATTAGCAATCCCCGAAACGATTGGCAGCACCCCATCCACATCCATGATGAAGAGCACCGGATCTTGAGCCGCGTCAACAACGGCGGCCATCACAGTAGTCGCAGCGGTACCAGCTACGACTCCTCTCGAGGCGACTGCCCCTTTGGCGGAGGCGGAGGCGGCATCAGTACACAGTTCCCGAATGTGCCGAACGTGGAGGTGTCGCGGAAAGATGTGACCCGGCTTCAGTTCGATGAGGATGATACCCTCTTCTTCCGCTTCCGCGACTTCGTGGGAGACTATCCCATGCACTGCCACAACACGGTTCATGAAGATCATGCCATGATGCTGCTCTTCCAGGTGCAGCCCAACGTGATCGACAACAACCAGAATCCTTAAACCAGCCGCCATTCCAATAGGCGTAGCACCAAGAGAGAGGAGCAAAGACGATGAAAAGAATGACTAGGAGAAAATGGTTGGTGGCTGCTGGGGCAACGACTGCTGCTGTTGGAGCAGCCACTCTGGCGGGAACCGACAGCCTGTTCGCACAGGAAGCAACGCCGGCGAGTAAACATAACTACAACTTCAAGAACATCTCGCCGCGCGACCTCATCCAGCAGCGCCACCTGCCGAACGTCGAATTGATCACTCAGGATAACCAGAAGGTTCACTTCTACAACGATCTGGTCAAGGACAAGCGGGTGGTGATCCAATTCATGTTCGCGCGCTGCAAAGACATCTGCCCGATAATTACCCACCACCTGGCTGAAGTGCAGAGAATGTTAAATGGTCGCGTCGGTCGTGACATTTTCTTCTACTCCATCACCTTGAGTCCTGAGGAAGATACTCCTCGGGATCTCAAGGCGTTTGCAAAGGCGCATGAAATAGGACCAGGCTGGACGTTTCTAACCGGCAAGCCGGACGATATCCTGCTCCTGCGCAAGTCGCTCGGCTTTTTCTACAACGATCCCAAAGAGGATGCTGACAGGAACAACCATTCCGGTATGGTCGTGGTTGGTACCGAACCTCTCATGCGCTGGACCATGTGCCAAGGAGGAGCCAAGCCTGATTGGATCGCCACCGTCATCCGCACGGAGATGGATGCCCCCTTCCAGGGATCAGTGAATGGCATAAGGCAGGCCGATCCCGCCGTGCATTTGAAAGCTGCACCGCAAACACCAGGTGGCCAAACGCCAGGTGCAATGCACCGACATGGTTCGATGCCAGAATGAACCAACTTCCAACCGCGGCCGCTCGCCAAGGACGGTTGGGCCGCACGAGAATCGCCAAGCACAAGCTGGAATGGCGCACATTCGCCTAAAGGGGAGTTCTTTCAGAACTCCCCCCTTTTCTGATCCATAGAGTCGGCAGCTTCATTTCAATCAAGCAGTTTTTCGTCCCCGACTCTGCGAGTGTGAGAGTTCTTCATAGACTATCGAACGGAAGTAAGAGTGGCCACCTACTTAGTCATCGTCACAGCAAGTCTCACCTCGGAGCCCCTCTAACCCCTCTTTCACAATAATCGGCACCATGATAAGAGCGGCGACAGGGTCGGCCCACCACCAGCCGACTAACGCATTCAATAAAAGACCGGCAAGCAGGATGGCCGAAAGATAGGTACAAAGCTCTGTCTGTTTTGAGTCAGCCATCAGGGCGCCGCTCTTTAAGCCCCGGGCTACCTTTCTCTTGGAGCGAACGAGTAACGGCATGACGATTAGAGACGCGCCGGCCAGGATGATCCCGGGAATGCTCTCGTGCGGCTGTTCGCGCCAGATCAGCGATTTGATTGAGTCGTAGCTGACATAGGCAGCCAGCAGAAGGAACAAGACACCAATAATGCGGAGCGTAATGGCCTCCATCCGTTCCCGCCCTGACTCGTCTGCGTCAGAATGGAGCCGCCAAAGAAGAGTTGCACCGGACGTAACTTCAATCAGGCTGTCAAACCCGAAACCGACGAGCGCAATGCTACCGGCCATTAGGCCAGCGACGACTGCTATGAGTCCTTCGAGGCTGTTATAAGCAATAGTAAAGTATTCGAGCCGACGCCCTTTTCTTACCAACTTCGAACGTTCAATTACCTGCTCACTCATAAGACTCCCCCTCACGTTGGCAGAGAAGTAAGACAACCGCCATTGTGGCCGCATCCGAGCCTCTTGTAGCTGGTGCGGCGGCGCTTCACTCAAAATCCGGCTGGCCTTTAACGCCGGATTTCCGCCTGCGACGCTGCGACAAAGGCTCGGGCGGCCGGGCTAAGATGTTTGTCTTTTCGATAGACGATCTTTAGCTCACGACGGATTTGAAGGTCTTGTACTTTGACAGCAAGCAGAGTTTTCGCTTGCAACTCAGTCTCTACCGCGAACGCGGAAATAAAAGCAAGGCCGAGTCCATTCTGAACCGCCTTCTTAACGGACTCGGGATTGGCCATCTCCATGACGGCCTCTAACTCGATGCGGCATTTTCGCAGATGGCTGGCAACCACGGCCCGAGACGCTGAGCCTTGCTCCCGAAGGACGAATTTTTCGCTGGAAAGATCCTGCGGCTTGACGACTCTCTTGCCGGCAAGACGGTGATTGACCGGCACAATCAGGACTAACTCGTCGGTCATCCACGGCACTACGTCTACCTCGTCTCCCGTCAGGTGTCCGCCCACAAAGCCGAAATCAAATTCGTTCCTGATCACACCCTCTTCGATTTGCCGGGTGTCCTTGACGGCGAGGTGAATTTCGATTTTCGGATAGCGCTTTTTGAAATGAGCGATAGTGCGCGGAATGAGGTACATGCCCGGCGTCGTGCTGGCCCCAATCCGTAACGACCCGCGCTCCAGACCCTGCAGTTCACCTATCACATTGCGGGCATCGTCCATTGCCGTGATGACCCTGCCGGCATAAGGCACGAGCAACTGGCCAGCCTCGGTAAGAGCAATCTTCTTTCCCAATTGTTCGAAGAGCTTCGTGCCCAGGTCACCTTCCAGTTGCCGCATTCGGACGGAGACGCTCGGCTGGCTCAGATTAACTTCCTCCGCGGCGCGGGTGTAGTTCAAATGCTTAGCGACGCTCAAAAAGACTTGTAAGTCACGAACATCCATAGAGTCATTGTGGTTAACTATCGTAATCATTGGAACAATTCATTTCACCAATGATGAGAAGAATACTAACATGCACCTACTGAAGGGACGGTACAATCTCTATGCGAATAAAGCTGATCGTAACAACGCTGCTATTGCTCGCGTCTGTCGGACTGGCCCAAAAACCGGTTCCTGCGGACACCTGGGAACCCTTGAGATCTTTGGTCGGCACCTGGGAAGGGGCAGGAAACGGCCAACCGGGAGTATCAAAGGTTCAACGTGAGTACCGACTCATGCTCAATGATAAGTACATCCACGTGGAAAACAAGAGCACGTATGCCCCTCAGCCAAAGAATCCAAAAGGGGAAGTTCATCAGGACTGGGGCATGATGAGCTTCGATAAAGGAAGAAAAACATTTGTCCTCAAGCAATTCCACGGCGAAGGTTTTGTGAATCAGTATGTGATGACCAGTTCAAGCACCGACGGCAAGACGATTGTCTTCACATCAGAGAGCATCGAGAACATTCCGGCGGGATATAGAGCCCGTGAAACCTACAAGATACTTGGTCCCGACGAGTTCGCAGAGGTCTTTGAGATTGCGGTGCCTGGAAAGGAGTTTGAGCTTTACAGTGAAGGCCATTTCAAACGCAAAAAGTGACTCGGACGTAGAGTCGAGCGACAGTCAGACAGACGAGGTCTTGCGCGAGTGGCGCGAGTCGGCCCGTTACTGGCAAAAACACGCCGATACCATTCGCACGATGTTTGGTCCCATCACGCAGGCGATCATCGAGGCAGCCGAAATCATTGAAGGTGATGCAGTGCTTGATGTCGCGGGTGGCGCGGGCGAGCCTTCGTTAACTATTGCGGAAACTGTTGGAACGACTGGTTCGGTTACATGTACAGATGCCGCGCCGGAAATGGTCGCCGCCTGCACAAGTGAAGCGCAACGACGGGGAGTGAGAAACGTTGCGTTTAAGCAGTGCGCTGCTGACTCTCTGCCATTTGAGAACAATTCGTTTGACACGGTGGTTTGTCGACTGGGAGCGATGTTCTTCCCCGATCCTGAAGTGGCTCTGCGCGAGATGTTGCGGGTAACAAAGCGTGGTGGCGTTATAGCGCTTGCCGTGTGGGACAAAAGCGAACTCAATCCATTTTCTTACCTGATTACGAACGTCGTTGCCCGCCACTTTGAAGCTGCTACCCCTGCCGACCCGAATGCGCCAGGCGCTTTCCGATTCGCCGAGCCCGGCAGTCTGGCCGGGATTCTTAAAGATGCCGGCGCTATAAACGTTAAGGAGCGCGTGCTCAAGTTTAATATTGCCGCGCCAATCTCGACCGAGCAGTTTTGGGAACTGCGCGCGGAGACTTCTGGCACCCTCCGAGAGAAATTAGCCACGCTGTCTCCCTCTCAAGCAGAGCTGCTTTCAAAAGAGACGCAGGAAGTATGTCGAGAGTTCTTTCCGAACAACCAGATGAACATCCCAGCGCAAATGATCATCGTGACGGGGCAGAAACCCTAATGGCCCTGACCAGCATCGCGAGCGACGAATCGAGAATTACAACCGCTCAATTGGTTGACGCGCTGACGGAGACTCGCGCCCACACGTTGGCGCTTGTCGACGACCTTAACGATGAGCAGTTGATTGGTCCTCGGTTGCAGATCGTCAATCCACTCTGCTGGGAGATTGCGCATTTGGCATGGTTTCAGGAGTTCTGGGTCTTACGGCACCTCAGTGGTGAGCCGCCGCTTCTCAAACAAGGAGACGAGCTTTACGACTCCGCGCGCGTGGCCCATGACACGCGTTGGGACTTGCCATTACCCGAGAGAGACAAAACCCTAGATTACATGGCGCGAGTTCTTGATCGGGTGATCGAGCAGGCCAGTTACGAGAGCCGCAGCCTGAAGGATGCCGAATGCTACGATCAAGAGTACTTCCTGAATCTCGTGCTGCTGCACGAGCAGATGCACGATGAAGCGATCACTTATACACGTCAGACTCTGGGCTATCCACCGCCAGTTATTCATGTAGCTAACAAGGTGCGGGTTGTGCCACAAGACCAGCCTCTTACTCAAACCAACAACGAGGTGACAGGTGATGCGGAAATTTCCGGCGGCAAATTCACTCTAGGAAGCGCTCCCGAATCGGGCTTTGCCTTCGATAACGAAGAAGTGGCACACGAGATTGAGCTTGCTCAATTTTCGATCTCTAAGACTGCCGTGACCAATGGCGAATTCAAAAATTTCGTTGAAGATAACGGCTACAAAAGAAGCGAGGTCTGGAGCGCAGAAGGTTGGAATTGGCGAACCACTGTCAGTGCAGAACATCCGGTCTACTGGCGCAGAGATAGAAAAGATCGTTGGTTGCGACGGAGCTTCGATGAATGGATTACGTTGGATGCGCGGCTGCCCGTCATCCATGTCAACTGGCATGAGGCCAATGCTTATTGTCATTGGGCGGCTCGGCGTCTGCCAACAGAAGGAGAGTGGGAAATGGCGGCGAGCGCGGAGCCATCGGCGAATGGCCAAGACCTCACAGAGCACAAACGCAGATATCCCTGGGGAGACGACTCCTCGATGGTAGAACGAGCAAATCTTGATTGGCGCGTGATGGGATGCGTCCCGGTTGACGCCCTGCCCGCCGGTGACAGCGTATTCGGATGCCGGCAAATGATCGGCAACGTATGGGAATGGACGGCGAGCGACTTCAAACCGTATCCCGGCTTCATCGCTGGTCCTTATAAAGATTATTCCGCGCCCTGGTTTGGGGATCATAAGGTACTTCGCGGTGGTTGTTGGGTGACTCGTTCGCGGTTGATTCATAACAGCTATCGAAATTTCTACCCGCCTGACCGTCGCGACGTATGGGCAGGCTTCCGCACTTGTGCGCTGCAGACATAGGAACAATGAGGATTGCCATTGTCACCCCGGCTCCGCCGGACTCACGTCACGGAAACCGAATCACTGCGCTCCGCTGGGCGAGGATTTTCAGACGACTTGGCAATACCGTCTCGCTTCTACGGGCGTATGACGGTGAGCCCTATGATTTGTTAGTAGCTTTGCACGCTCGGAAGAGCTATCCGTCAGTCATAAACTTTCGGCTCCTGAACCCCGCAGCCCCAGTGGTCGTCGCTCTTACCGGAACAGATCTTTATCGCGATCTTGCGACCAATCATCGGGCGCAAGAGTCGCTTAATATGGCGACCAGAATTGTGGTGCTACAACCGAAAGCAGTCGAGGAGCTGCGGCCAAGCTGGCGAAAGAAGACACGGATAATCTATCAGTCAGTTGAAGACAAGGAGGCACTGACAGTCGCGCGCGGCAGTTCAGCGAAAACAAGGGCAACCAAGGTTGAAGCTCGAACCAATGGCAACTTTGATGTATGTGTGATTGGCCATCTGCGTGCTGTGAAGGATCCGTTTCGCACCGCAATGGCGGCACGATCACTTCCTGATTCATCGACGATCAGAGTCTTACAAGTCGGCGGCGCGATGACTGCAGCGATGGCTAATAAGGCGCGCAAGGAAATGACTGCTAACCAACGCTACCGATGGCTCGGAGAGCAGCCGCGGTCACGCGCACTACGCATCCTCAAGAGAAGTTCTCTGTGTGTGCTTTCGTCTCGCATGGAAGGAGGAGCCAACGTGCTGTCAGAAGCTATGGCAGCTTCCGTTCCGATCCTGGCTTCGCGCATTAATGGCAATGTCGGCATTCTGGGCTCAAATTATCCAGGCTATTTTGACGTCGGCGATACCACACAGCTTGCCCGACTGCTGACTCGCGCGGAGACTTCTCCGGGATATCTCACAAAATTGAAGGAATGGAGCAAGGGTTTGGCTGGCCTGGCTGATCCCGCGCGAGAGGAGCAAGCCTGGTCAGGTTTGATCAATGAATTATTTGCCTAAGGAGGTCTCGTCATGGGTAGAACACTTGCTTTTGTCTATGGACTCGTAAGCTATTTGGTATTCTTTATCGCCTTCCTGTATGCGATTGGCTTCGCCGGAAACATTGTCGTCCCAAAATCAATTGATTCCGGTACGGCTGGACCTTTTGTGCCGTCCTTGATAATTGATGCGGTCTTGCTGGGCTTATTCGCTATTCAGCATAGCGTGATGGCTCGTCCGGGTTTCAAGAGATGGTGGACGGGATTCATTCCTAAACCTATTGAGCGGAGCACCTACGTTCTCCTTTCCAGCCTGCTGTTAATTCTGCTTTTCTGGCAGTGGAGTCCAATCCTGAGCGTGGTATGGAGCGTAGCGAACCCAGCCGGCAGTTTCGTGCTCACCGCTCTCTTTTGGGCCGGATGGTTGCTTGTGCTGCTGAGCACGTTCGTGATCAATCATTTCGATCTGTTCGGACTCAGGCAGGTCTATCTATTTCAAAAGGGCAAGGAATATACGGATCTGGTTTTCAAGAAACGCTTTTTCTACAAGTTCGTGCGCCATCCTCTCTTGCTCGGATTCATCATTGCTTTTTGGGCAACGCCGAAAATGACTCTTGGTCATTTGGTCTTTGCCCTTGCGACTACGGCTTACATGCTAATCGCGATTCAACTCGAAGAACGTGATTTGACCAGCATTCACGGTGATTCGTACCGGCAATACCAGCGCGAGGTATCGATGCTGATCCCGCTGCCGAAGAGCAAACAAGGCTGAACTCATTGAGCTAAAGTCACGGGAGAACTGGAAATATTATGAGTCAAACGGTCAAAGTCCTGCTCGTTCTAAACCTGTTGGTCCTCTCGGCAGTTCTCGCGAGGCCTTTCGTTTTGGAGCGTTTCGCGAATGCGCAGTCGTCTGCCAAAGTTCAAGATAAAGACAATCAGGAATTGACCCGCTTGATGGATGAAGATCAGGCCGATCGGATGCCGCCAGCTGGCAAATCCATTGACTGGAAGACTGTCGCCGCGCGCGACGAGTCTCGACTAAAGCGTGCGAAGGAGATTTATTCACAGAACCAACTTCGAACGGGGAACGACTACTTTAATGCTGCCTTGGTGCTGCAACATAGCAACACGCCGGAAGATTATCTTCTGGCACATGAGCTGTGTGTAGTGGCAATCAGCAAGAGACGCGGAATCGAATCGCTGGCAGCGGCCAGTGAAGATCGCTTCTTAATGAGTATCGGTCGGCCACAGCGATTCGGCACGCAATACAAGTCCGAGGGACCTAACCAACCCTATCGACTTTACAAGATCGAGTCCGGCGTCACTGATGAATTGCGCCGAATAATGATGGTGCCTTCTCTCGCGGAAGCCAAAGCACGCGAACCAGAGATGAACAAAGAGCGGTGAACTCAGCACCGATCATCTCCTCACGTTCCCAACACCTTCCAGAATTTGGATGGGCAAATGGAACATTTCAGATTGCCTGGATCAATGGCAAATCAGGCGTCTGGCAATTGTATTCAAGCGTCATTCGCGTAGAGGGGTCACGGCAGTGAGAAAATAGGGTGTCGGTCTATCGTGCAGCGCAGGTATTGAGGAAACCCGACTGAGTCACGGTCCTTTCAGTTCACTCATCAACGAATCCAACTGGCCGTTTAGTTCGTTGAGCTTTGCCTGGGAGGCTTGCAACTCCATATCGAGAGCGGTTTCGCGGTTGCTCAAGCGCTCGACCTCTCGAGTGAGTCTCGCCAAGTTAGCTTTGCTGCCCTTAATTCGCGACTCTAAGTCTGCGTGTGCGCTCAGATCAGTCGTGCGATCCAACAGGTCCTCGGCGTCCTTGATCTGTTGCTCCATCTGAGGTTTCGCGGCTTTCATCTCCGCGACCTGTGAATGGAGGTTCTCTAACTGGCGACTAAGCGCATCAACGTGAGCTTGTTGGACTCTCACTCGCTCAATCAGCATCTGAAATCGGCTGTTGCTAACGGTCGCCCTTTGGACAGCAAGGCGCAACTCGCGAACTTCTGTGAGCAGTTGCTTAAGGGTTTGATCGCCATCTCCCTTCGCTGATTCGGCAGGCCTGTTGGTTTGCGCTAGCGTTCTAGCGGGCGCAACGAAACACATGGTCATAAAGCCGACGACGCATGCCAATGTTAGGCGTTTAATGAAAGACATGATCTTCTCCTCTCGAAATTCTTTCAAAGGTAGGCTGGGTATGATATCGCAGTTGGACCAAGTGATGATCATGAATTGAACAAAGAATTCAGCGATCGCCAAAAGACTCGCTAACAACCTCTCCCCGAGCGTATATAATGCGAGTATTCGACGAAGAGGCCATGAAGTGGCAAAGGGAATCAGCAAGTCCTTTCCGCGATGTGAGGGGGAAATGATATGAGGCTCGTCTCGCTGATAGCCGGTCTGGTATTACTCATGAATCTGGTCGCGGTGCAACAGTCACCGAAAACAAGTTCGTTGGACGAGCTACAGTTTTTGATTGGTGAATGGGAAGGCGTCGGAGGAGGGGGGCCGGGAGCAGGAAAGGGTGTATTCAGTTTCGCATTTGATCTGCAAAAGAAGGCGATCGTGCGAAAGAATTACGCCGAGTATCCGCCGACTACTAGCCGGCCGGCAGTCAAGCACGACGATCTGATTGTCATTTATCTCGACCGCGCCTCAAATCAGATCCTTGCGAATTATTTCGACAGTGAGGGGCAGCAGATTAACTACAAGGTGACGCCCGCTTCAGACCACGAAACGGTCACGTTTTTGAGCGAGTCGTCCGCGTCTCAGCCTCGCTATCGACTTTCTTACAGGAGACTTCAAGATGGAACTCTGAGCGGAAATTTCGAGATCCCTCCTCCCGGCCAATCAGAAGCATTTAAGACGTACCTTGAATGGATTGCGGGCAAGAAATGAGAAACGAGGGAACCAATGCCAAAACGATCTCAAGAGATGAATTGAAGCAGAAGATCGATCGAAAGCCCTGACAGACTTACTGGCTTGATATTTCATAGCCAATGTTATCGAACGCGCCATTCTGTTACGCTTCGGGAAATGTAGGTGCTCCTTGATTATTCGAGTAAGAACACGAAAAGAAAGAGTCGGAGTAGGAATGACTATTACTAATCACCCCCTCCACGGATCCGGACGAGCGCTGCTAACGCATCCGGCTCTTGCCTTAGGTGATGACGCCGAGTCGTCGCAAAGGATAAGGGTGATGAATAGTCGACGGTGGCAGCCAACAGTCAATCAGACGGCGCATTCGTTCCCACTTAAGACGCGTCTTCTGGCTGCGACGCCGGAGCGAGCGATACCAGTAACGAGCCACGTGAAAGCGAAACGAGTGCAACGATTGCTCGTTCGAAGGAACCCCGTAATAGCGGTTGTGCCCTTCGACCACCGACCGCAGCCATTTGCCGACTTCGGTCACTCGTTGGTGCATTCGTTTGCGCAGTTCCGTTTTGATTTCCTTCAGCTTAGCGCGTTTCCTCTTACTCATGGTGCGCCGATAGACCGTGAACATCCCGTTGCTTCGCTTCTTGCCACAGATGTGGGTGAAGCCAAGAAAGTTGAATGTCTCGGGCTTCCCTGCTCCTCGCCGCTTTCGATTATTGGCTGCCCAATAACCAAACTCGATGAGGCGCGTCTTCTCAGGATGCAGTTTCAGTTTGAACTTGGCGAAACGCTCCGCCAGCTCTTGGTGAAACTGCTCGGCCTCCCAGCGGTGCTCAAAGCCCACCACGAAGTCATCAGCCCAACGGACGACAATCACGTCGCCGCTGGCTTTTGTCCTCCGCCAGTGCTGCACCCAGAGGTCGAACACATAGTGCAGATAGATGTTGGCCAGCAAAGGCGAGGCACTGCCGCCTTGTGGTGTTCCCTCTTCACTGCACGACCACTGTCCTTGTTCCAGCACGCCCGCGTTCAGCCATTTACGGATGAGCCGCACCACGCGCTGGTCTGCTATCCGATGCTCGACGAACTTAATCAGCCATTCATGGTCCAAACCATCGAAGAACGAACTGAGGTCGCCATCCAGCACCCAGTTCACCTTCGTCGTCAGCAAACCGCAGTACAAAGCATCCAGCGCATTGTGCTGGCCTTTGCCGGGCCGGTAGCCATACGAGAAGCCGAGAAAGTCAGTCTCGTAAATGCCATTCAGCACCGTGACCGTCGCCCGTTGGGCAAGCTTATCCTCCAACGCAGGGACCCCGAGTGGCCTTTGCCGCCCGTCGTCTTTGGTGATGAATACTCTACGCACCGGCTTTGCTCGATAAGCCGCACGCCGCAGCCGCAAAGAGAGGTCTGCGAGATTGCTCTCCAGGTTCTCTCCGTACTGGCGCCACGTTTCCCCATCCACTCCCGGAGCAGCGTCGCGCTTCAACCCGTAATAGGCTTCGCGCAAAGTGCTCAAGTTGTAGATGTGGTGCATGAGGCTGGTGAACTTTGCTTGCTTATCTTTCACGGCTGCTTGCCGTATCCGCCCCAGCGCGCTTTGCACGAAGTCCCGGTCCTGTGCCCGGTTCGTGTTTTGCCGTGGCGGCTTCCCTTTGGCCAGACCCCTTCGCTCCACCTGCTCCGCCACTGGCAGGTTGGCAGCTGTCACCAACTCGCCAGCTTTGTTCGCGGGCTTCGTCGCTACTACGGGTCTGTCCGACTTCCTGCTTCCGTTCTTCATCGTCGTACGTCCTTAGACTTCTCGATGCGACCCAAGCGTGCCGGCTTGGGTGGTCGCAGGATCTCCCGGTTCTCGCGCGGGTTGCTTCCGTACATGCCTGGGGTCTCTGACCTCGCGGGATACCAACGCGTCTTGCCAAAGCGGAACCTTGATTGTGGCCTTCCCCTTCTCCTGACAGGGTCAGCATCCCATTCTGATTCATTTTCGCGGCTCAATACCCAGCCTGCACTTTCCCCTGTCAACGCTTCGCTAACGCTCTTACGAGCGCCACCGCACGACTCGGGGTCGCTATGGTTGGCTAGACCTTTAACGTTTGAAACTTCCATTCAATACAACCCGCCGGTTTATCCCGGCGCACCGGAGA
>Ga0179594_10000261_pt1 | contig 14385 bp, 18 predicted proteins | sample CZOMad1_1_08_16f_FD_148625 | JGI IMG/M metagenome (GOLD analysis project Ga0179594, IMG submission 148625) | Vadose zone soil fungal communities from Angelo Coast Range Reserve, California, USA - CZOMad1_1_08_16fungal (Illumina Assembly) | ecosystem: Environmental > Terrestrial > Soil > Vadose...
GCGATTGTCCAGTTCTTGGATACTGGACACTTTGCGCTCGAAACCCACGTCGAGGAAATCGCCATTGCGATGCGCGATTTCTTGCAAAAACTGCCGGACAACACCACTTAACGATGAGAACCGACATTGTTCCAGGGACCAACTTCCCAGACTACGAACTTACTGATCATACTGGGAAACGCCGGAAGCTCTCGGAGTTACAAGGACAAGATCCCATGGTTCTTGTTCTGGGCCGCGGAGGTTTCTGTCCGAAGGACCGCCGGCAGGCTGAAGGGCTAGTTCAACTCCATCGTGAGATCGAGGTAGGGTATTGCCAGCTAGTCACGATTACCACCGACAACATTACTGATACGAATGAGTATCGTACCGGAGTAGGCGCCCACTGGCCTTTTCTCTCGGATGCGCGGCGTGTTGTGCAAAAGGATCTCGACATCGCCGAGTACACTGATCCCGGCCACAATCCGATGATTCCCCATGTGCTTGTGCTCGAGCCGGGGCTAGTCATCTACAAGATCTATATGGGCTATTGGTTCTTCGGTCGGCCAACGGTAGAAGAATTACGGCAGGATCTGCGTGCCGTTCTCAAGAAATGCCGGCCAGACTGGGACATCACAACGCCGGAACTCAAAGCGGCGTGGCAGGAAGGTAGGAAAGAACTCTTCTATCCTTACGGAAAGAGCTACGCGCAAACCATCAGCGAACAGGATTAGAAGCTGAACGAAACTAGCAAGAAGGCAGAAGCTGAAATCCATTCCCTGTTCTCGACGCCGGAGACTGCCGCAGTATGCTCCGCAGTATGAAAGCGTTTTATATTCTATCTTTTCTCTGTGGCGCCGCCGTAATATTCAGCTTCAACATGCTCAGCGCATCGAACTCGCCGCACCACGTTTACGAGCTGCGCCTGTATCACGTTAACGAGGGCAAAATGGATGCTCTCAAAGCGCGCTTTGGTGATCACACCGACTCGATATTCAAGCGGCACAACATGAAGAGTATCGGTTATTGGTCACCTGAAGACGCGCCGGCTTCTCAAAATCTTTTTATCTACATTCTGGAGCATCCCAGTCGTCAGGAGGCGGAGAAGAATTGGGCCGCTTTCCAAGCCGATCCGGAATGGCAGAAGGTGAAGGCCGAATCGGAGGCGCACGGGCCACTGGTGGATCATATCGACCGGTATTTCATGGACCCGACCAGCTTTTCAGCTCTCAACTAATCGCCTCTAGGAGCTACCGAGCGTGGGCAACGAGTGAGTTTCGATTAAGAAGAGGTCAGAGATCAAATCTGCAAGGTCGACAATCAATCCCCGGTGTTCAGAGTAAAGACTGATGTTCGTCGGGCATTACGGCGTCGCGTTCGCGGTCAAAACGGAGCGAAACAAAATTCCGCTCTGGGTTTTGTTCGTAGCCGTGCAGTTGCTGGATTTTTTGTGGGCGCCATTTGTTCTGCTTGGGATCGAGAAGGTGCGTTTCGTTCCCGGAATCACCGCAACTAATGCTCTCGATCTTTATTACATGCCTTACACGCACAGCCTCCTCGGCGCGCTCTTCTGGTCGGCGGTGTCGTTTGGAATTTACAAAATCGGCTGGCGCAGCATAGCGTCGAACAGCGCGGCGTTGCTTGTGGGTTTCGCCGTTTTTTCGCATTGGCTTCTCGATCTGATTGTTCATCGTCCCGATCTCCCCATCTATGACGACACGCTGAAAGTCGGGTTCGGTCTTTGGAATCATAGAGGTATCGAATTTGTGTTGGAGATCGGAATTCTTGTTTTCGGTGCGGTGCTCTACTTGAAACGCAACGGCGCGATCGCGCGGAAAATCGGAATCATCATTTTCATTGCGGCGCTGGTCTTAATTCAAACAAGCAACACCTTTGTGCGCCGGCCGCCGACTTCGGATCGCGCCTTCGCGATCACGGCGCTCGTTTTCTATACGGTTTTTGCGGTCATCGCCTTCCTTCTCGAGAAGCGACGCTAAACCCTTCGTGAATTTCCATCGCGCTAATGTCGGAGCGCATCGAAACTTGAGTTATGGCTAGGCAAAACACGATTGTAGAAGGGGAACCAGATCCTTCGTCGCCGATTAGGATTGTCGAGGCAGATTTGAATTTCCCTGCACACCAGGAGGCAGTCCTGGCAATGGTTGATGCCTATTCAAGAGACGCCATGGGCGATGGCAAACCGCTGGATCAGGATGTTCGGACGCGACTTATACCCGGACTAATGAGACATCCGACGACGCTGATCTTTCTGGCATTTGATGGTGATCAGCTGGTCGGAGCGGCGGTCTGTTTCATCGGTTTCTCGACCTTCGCTGGCAAACCGCTCATCAATATCCACGACTTCGTGGTTCTACCGACGTCTCGCGGCAAAGGCATTGGTCGACGGTTGCTGGAGGCGGTTGAAACGAAGGCAAGGGAACTTGGTTGTTGTAAGTTGACGCTGGAGGTGATGGACAAAAATCTTCAGGCGGTTCGCATGTATCAGGCGGCCGGCTTTGAGCGCTACGCTCTGCAAGAAGAAGCAGGTGCGGCAATTTTCATGTCCAAGCCGCTGCAGTAACTCAGCTAACTGTGCGCACCAGCATCCACGAAGCATTCTGGCTGGCATCAACCAAGGTGCTGCAATTGCTCGTCCCGATCCTATGTTGCGCGGTGCCGGCGTCGGGTGCGCCGGTGGAAGGTTCTCTGCCAGTCCAATGGAATGTTGGCGCCGAGGATTGCAAGGCGTCTCCGCAACCGCCGTTGCAGGTCCATGCTTACGAACCGCAAACTTTCATCCTGCGTCAGAGTCCTTGCGCAAGCTTCGAAGCAAATTTTCTCTATCTTCTCATCGGATCCCAAAAGGCTCTGCTGATAGATACCGGTGCGGTGGCGGATCCAAGCAAGATGCCGCTGGCAAAAACTGTCCTTTCGCTCTTGCCAACAAAAGATGGCATGCGCCTGCCCCTCCTGATTGTCCACACGCACCGACACCGCGATCATTACGCGGGTGATGTGCAATTGGCTTCCACCGCGGATGTTCAGGTTATTGCTCCGGACCTGAATGCGGTGCGCGCCTTCTTTCATTTCGATCATTGGCCTGAAGGCGCGTCGCGTTTGGACCTTGGCGAGCGCATCGTCGATGTCATCCCAACGCCCGGGCACGAAACTGCGCACGTCGTTCTTTACGATGAAAGAACAGCGCTCCTTTTTTCCGGCGACTTGCTCATGCCCGGCCGCCTTACTCTTGAAGACATCGGCGCTGATAAGAAAAGCGCCGCTCGTGTAATTAGCTTTCTGGGGACACGCCCGCTCGCACACATCCTCGGCGGTCACATCGAACGGGACATCACCGGCCACACGTACGCGGAGGGTTCGACTTATCATCCGAGTGAGCGTCCGCTGGAATTGTCGCGTGAGGACTTGATGAAATTGCCTTCAGCGCTCGCGAGCTTCAATGGGTTCTACGCATCGCATGAGAACTACTCCATCACGCATCCGATGCACAATCTCCTGGCGCTTCTAGTCGCCGCACTTGCGCTCATGTTCGTAGTTACTCTGATTGTATACCGAATGCTGCGGCGCCGACGCGGCTGATACGCCGCCGATAAACTAAGCGCGTCGATAGATTACGTTGCGATCCGCAATAAAGGGGACAATCGTCAATCATGCATCCATCTACGTACAAAGCGAAAGCCTACTCCGCTGCCAGTGCGACATCGCCGCTGGCCTCTACCACCATTCCGCGACGCGAGCCGACGGAGCGCGACGTGCAGATCGAGATTCTATTCTGCGGCATCTGCCATTCCGATCTTCATTCCGTGCGCAACGAGTGGAGCGAGTTCATGGCCACGAACTACCCGATTGTCCCGGGCCACGAGATCATCGGTCGCGTCACGAAGGTTGGCTCGGCAGTGACCAAGTACAAACCGGGCGATCTTGTCGCGGTCGGCTGCATGGTCGATTCGGACCGCACGTGCGCGAACTGCAAAGCTGGCCTTGAGCAGTTCTGCCCGAACATGATCCTCACCTTCAACTCCCCGGACAAGCACCTCGGAGGTGTCACGTACGGTGGCTACTCTGCCAGCATCGTCGTCGATGAACACTTCGTTCTCCGCGTCCCTTCCAAGCTCAATCCTGCCGCAACCGCGCCGCTGCTCTGCGCCGGCATCACTACGTACTCTCCCATGCATCACTGGGGTGTGGGCAAGGGCAAAAAGGTTGGCGTCGTTGGTCTCGGTGGGCTCGGCCACATGGGAGTAAAGTTTGCTCATGCGCTCGGAGCGCACGTCGTCGTCTTCACTACCTCACCTAATAAGAGGGAGGACGCGGTCCGCCTTGGCGCCGACGACGTTGTCGTCTCCCGCAATGCCAACGAGATGAAAAAGCATGCGGGCAGCTTCGATTTCATCCTCGACTGTGTCTCCGCCGATCACGACATCAACGCCTATATCAATTTACTTGGCGTCGACGGCAATCTTACGTTGGTTGGCGCTCCCGCAGAACCTCTCGCAGTCCCGGCGTTCAGCCTGATCGTCCGGCGTCGCAGTTTCTCCGGCTCTAGCATCGGCGGCATCGCCGAAACCCAGGAGATGCTCGACTTTTGCGGCGAAAACAACATCACCGCCGATGTCGAAGTCATCCCGATCCAAAAAGTCAACGAAGCCTACGAAAGATTGCTCAAGTCGGATGTGAAGTACCGGTTTTCCATCGACATGGCTTCTCTTAAATCGGCGTGACGAACGCGATACGTTCGGAACACATCTCGTAAATTGTCTGTCATGTTGGGCGAAGCGAAACATCTCTGTCTTTGCTGCCGGAAACCCGATGCAGAAATGATCCGAGATTCTTCGCTTCGCTCAGAATGACATTCGTGGAACGGTTGAAAGGAGAAACGATGCAGAAGCGCAAACTTGGAGAGAGCAACCTGGAAGTTTCAGCGATCGGCCTCGGCTGTATGGGAATGAGCTTTGGTTACGGTCCGCCGGCAGACAAGCAGGAGATGATCGCGCTGCTTCGCAAGGCGGTTGAACTTGGCGTCACGTTCTTCGATACCGCTGAAGTTTATGGACCGTTCACGAACGAAGAACTTGTGGGCGAAGCGCTCGCTCCGATGCGTGAGCAAGTGGTGATCGCTACGAAGTTTGGATTCAAACCTGCGTCCACCGGCGATTCGAGGTGGAGTGAGTTGGATAGTCGGCCGGAACACATCAAAAAAGTTGCTGAAGCCTCGCTTAAGCGACTCAGGAGCGATGTGATCGATCTGTTCTATCAACACCGTGTCGATCCCGCCGTGCCAATCGAAGACGTGGCGGGAGCGGTGAAGGAATTGATTCGCGAAGGCAAGGTGAAGTACTTCGGCCTTTCCGAAGCAGGAGCGCAAACGATCCGTCGCGCACACGCAGTCCAGCCGGTGACGGCAGTGCAAAGCGAATACTCGCTGTGGTGGAGAGGGCCCGAAGAGGACGTGCTGCCCGCCCTCGAGGAACTCGGAATCGGCTTCGTTCCATTCAGCCCGCTAGGCAGAGGTTTTCTCACGGGAAAGATGAACGAAAACACGACGTTTGAGAGTTCCGACCTTCGCAACACGCTCCCGCGCTTTACGCCGGAGGCTCGAAAAGCGAACAAGGCGTTGGTTCATCTCCTCGGCGAGATCGCGAAACGAAAAAAGGCGACGCCTGCTCAGATCGCGCTTGCATGGTTGCTTGCGCAGAAACCGTGGATCGTTCCAATTCCCGGCACCACGAAATTGCATCGCTTGGAGGAGAACATCGGAGCAGCTGCGATCGAACTTACGTCTGACGATCTTCGTGAAATCGAAACTGCCGCATCACAGATCAAGGTGGAAGGCGCTCGATATCCCGAAAAGCTGGAGCAACTGACCGGGCGCTAAGTCCGAGCCGGACTGGCATCAGTGACAAGTGAGCTATATCTCGGGAAAGCATGAATGGAGCGAATGGGTGAGCGACATAGAAGGCAAAGCGACGAGGGAAGGAGCGAGTGAGCGCGGGCAGCGAACGAGTTTCAAAGCAGGAATGCAATTCAATCATTTCCTGAATTCCTGATTTCCTTAGAGATGTCTGCGGTCAATCTTCAGAAAGAATTTTGACCACTTTTTCGATCGTGTTCCAATTGCGCGTGGTGACCGGCACACCCAGGAGCTTCTCGAACTTGCCGAGGTAGCTGATCGCCTTCATCTGCCGACGATACAAGCCCAGGACGAATCTGCCTTGGATTGCGATGATCTTAAGTAGCGATTCGTGGTCCGACGGCATACTGAGTGGAAGAGACGGCAGGGCGTCGGGTCGTTTGTGTAACACGCTTACGAACCGCGTTATGTCCGGGCCCGAGGGTTGTCGTGAGAATGGATCCTTTAATGCAAGTTTGATGACGTCGCGCGAGGGACAAATCATGATCTCGCATTTGAAAGGCAACTTCCCAGCGATCGCTGCGCGCAGAACCGATTCGCTTACATCTTCCCGCACAACAAAGGTGCCAACCGCGCCGATATTCACTACACCGAACCTGGACAACTGCTTGGCGATCAGGGCGGGCTGACATCGATTCGTTCCACCAACGTTCACTGCACGAAGAAAAACGACCCAGCGCATAAAGAAAGTAAGAAGGAAGAATTAGGAATTAGAAAAGCGAAAATCTGCAGCGTCTAAGCTGGACGGACACTAGTGACCAGCTAGCTACTGACCGCTCGCATTCACGGGTGCGGACATACCACCAAGAATGTGCCACGTGCCGTGAGTGCGTACCCAAGTGTGCGTGATCCGAAATGCGTCCGTTCTCGCTTCGGCTCCTTCACCGGTGGCCCAGTTCGTTTTGATTCGATAATGGTTGATCGCGATGTCGCCGGTTACGCGAATCGCCAATTGCTCGATTGAGTAAGACTTCAACTTTACGCCCTTTGACGTGTTGTTGGTGATCCAGTCGGTGATGTGATCTTTCTGCACCGGCGCTGAACTGACCAATGGCCAACCAACGAAATTCTCGTGCCATAGCGCGCGATACTTCTCCAGATCGTTGGCTTTCACGTATTCCCAGTATGCTTTCTCCAGCTTCCAGATTTCCGTTTCGTCATTGGGTGAATCTTGCGCAAACGCAGCTGCGGCAACGATGAGAAGAAATGGGACGAGCTTTAACATCCTTCGATTCTATTTATCCTCAACGACAACAGCAATAGCTGGGTGAACAAACAAAAATTTCTACCTCGTATTCGCTAATGCTGCTGCGTGGCACGGCAGAGAGCCAGAGAAAGCCATTCTTATTCTCCGCGGGTCTCGGGCGAATCGATGTGAGCGCAATTTTGAGTCGTCTAATTCTGGCTGGCGCATAGAGTGATCGGGATGAGAATGCTAATCGCCGGCGGCGCGCTGTTGCTCCTATTTTATCCGATTGTTCGTGCGCAGGAAGAATCGGCCTCACCAGCGGCTGAAGAGAAATCGTATCCTGAAGTTCCGAAGGAATACGAAGTCGGTGAGGACACGATTTCGCCCGATGGAAGGTTTGCGATCCTTTATCCAGTCCGCAATGAAGAATCTGGAGACCGGCCTTCCAACCTTCTTGTTCGGCTCAAGCCGTACGCAATTCTAGAAGAACTCGAAGACGAACAGGGCGGGTATTGGAAAGGAATGCGTGGCGAGCCGCGGGCGATGTGGAATGGCAATTCGATGGTGGCGATCTGGCACGCTCACAAGTGGGGCAATGAGGATCTTGCCGTTTACGAAATTGAGAACGACAAAGTCAAACGCGTGCAAAAGATTTGGCCCCAAGTTGTGAAATATTTCGACCGCGATTTCCATGCGCGATTCTTGACGAAGTATCCGAAGGAGTCCGATAGCTACACGTTTGTGGCGAATGACTCGAGCGTGCAGGAGATCGAATTCAAGGATCACAAGTTGTTGCTCAACATTTTTGCCGATAACAAACCGAACCTGGCGGGTGGTCCACACTGGACGGCCGAACTGCACGCGGTCTGGAATGTGGACACGGGAAAATTCGACAAAGTCGATTTTCGACCGGGTAAAATCACGACGCGCCAGTGGCAATGAAGAAGCCCGGAGAGAAAAAATCACATTACCCGTAGGATCACGATGAAGAAGAAAGCCATAACGAAACAGTTGCTCGCAATCGCCATGATTTTCCTCTTCGCGAGCCCTCTCGCTGAAAGCGCTGAGATTAGACAGGAGGCGCGGTCTTTTGCGCCGTTCTGGGCGCAATTTAAGGCAGCGGTCGCGAATAACAATAAGGAAGCGATCGCCGCGATGACGAAGTTCCCGTTCGATTACTACGGAAAACAGCTAACGAAAGCGGATTTTATCAAGCAATATGATGCGATTTTCAGCGACAAAGTGCAGAGATGTTTTCGGAATGCGAAGCCGGTCAAAGATGCAGATCGGGAGAGCTACAGCGTATTTTGCGGGGCAACCATTTTCGGGTTCGAGAAGGGGAACGTCGGGTATCAGTTCACAGACATGGGAGAGAACGACTGAGAGGAAAACAAATGTGTGTGAGATGAACGCAGCTACGGGGGCGTCTCCATTCGAATTCTGAATCGTGATTATGCAATCACCAATCGCGCTTAACAGCGCTGGCGGCTGCGGGCAGTGCTCGCCGCGGCGGGAGCGAACAGCAGGAAAGTAAAGGACGCCACGTTACCGGACAAGAAAGTCACGGTCTTGGCGGTGAACTCTTGAGTTAGAAATCGATTGTTAGCGACGCGACTTTATCGTCCGCGATCGCGAAATGGTAATCGGACATCGTCAGTTAAGCCCCTGGTGCAGATAAAATCTTCTTCTCTTAGAGCGCAGTCATGAAGGACAATCACGACTTCACATTGAACGCCGACAACTTAACTAATCGCCTCATTGGTTCGCGCTGGATTTCATTGCTCGTGGTCGCGCTCTTCTTTTTGAGCGGACGATTGGCAAACGCCGATCCGGTAGGAGATTTTTTCAAAAAAGTTGGCCAGTCAATTTCGAAGGCTTTTCAACCTCAGCCGACGCAGGCACAACCGAAGAAGACGCGGAACCCGCGGCGACCTGCTTCCCGAGAATCAAATATCCCGGAGGCGAGTCCGACTCCATCTGGAAAGCCATCGAAACCTCTTAAAGAAGAGAAGCTTGCTCCCACCGTGCTGCCGGCTTCAGCCGCGCCCGCGGCAAAAGCAAGAGACGATATGCCGTACGGAATTCCCGTCCCAAGTCAAAAAGGCGTGGTAATGAGTCCTTATTTACCGGAGGGAAATTACATCGATGTCAGCGCTTTTGCTCCCGGCTCGGCTGTGAAAGATCCGTACACGGGAAAGATTTTCCGGGTACCGTAAATTTATTTGGTCGCTGCGGCTAATCAGAACGCGCCGCGTCTTGTCCGCAGTTTGGGTTAACGCGATCTGAAGTGACAAGTGATGAGTGGTAGGAAATCACTCAACACCGTTCATCCAAGATTTGTCTGAATGAATCTCGGACTCCCGTGAATGTCGACCTGATGCAGGACCGTATCGCCGGAGTTAACGAATCGGTGCGGTGTGTTCGGCGGAATGACGACGATACTGCCTCCTTCTACCTCGCGCGTTTCATCTCCGACTGTGATCGTGGCGCGACCCTCAATCGTGAACGCGACCTCGACGTACGGATGCGTGTGTAACGGCGGGCCTTGTCCGGGGTTGGCGGTGACGATGTAGGCTGAGAATGGCGCGCCTTGAGTCTCGCCGATAAACTCATGCGACATTCCGACAAACGGCAACTGCTCGATATTGAGAAAGGACATAACGAAACTGATGTGTGACCCACTGACGAGTGACAAGAACGAAATCGCGAGAACAGAGCCGCGGGTTCAGATCCAGCCATTTATCAGTTGGAACTGGGGCGGGACGGGAGCGCTGTTGTGTTTTTTAACTTCGTTAGGCGTTCAGGTTGACGAGGTCAACCTGATTTGGATACCGGCGACAGCCATCCCGCCTTCGCCAACTGCAGCGGCACAACGTTTCACCGACCCGGAGCGCACGTCGCCTGCTGCAAAAATTCCCGGCAGACTCGTCTCGAGTGGACCGGGTTGATGCTTGCTCGCCTGCCACGCTGGCGCCCCGGCGACGCTCGTCCCAGTTTTGATGAATCCTTTGTCGTCGCGCTCGATTTCCGGCGGCAACCAGTCCGTGCACGGTTTCGCGCCGATCATGGAAAAAACAGCCGGCGTCCGAACCGTTCGGCGTTCGCCGGTTTTCGTATTTTCCACCTCGATTTGTTCGAGCTTTTTCCCACCAAACATTTTGCGGATCTCTGTCTGGTAAAGGATCTCGATGTTCTCGCGCGCTTGCACCCGACGCGAAAGATAGTCCGACATTTTTTTGGAAATATCGTTGCCGCGAACGACGAGGAGTACCTTGGCCGCGCCGTCCGAAAGAAACATCGCGGCCTGCCCTGCAGAGTTGCCGCTCCCGGCGACAATCACCGTTTCGTTGCGACAAATCTGACCCTCCAAGGCGGTGGCAGCATAGTAAACGCCTACGCCCTCGAATTGCTCGCGCCCCTCGGCTTCGAGCCGCCGATAGTCCGCCCCAGTAGCAATCAGGACAGTTCTTGCTCGAAGAATGGCCGAGCAACCCTCCGTCTCGAGACAGGCGCGGTATTCGCCGTCGGTATTGTAGTTAAACGAAAGAGCCTGGGACGGTGTGGAAAATTTCGCGCCGAATCGGTAAGCCTGGAGCTGAGCGAGCCAGGTCAATTCGCCGCCACCAACGCCGGTTGGAAATCCGAAGAAGTTCTCAATCAGCGAGGAGGAACCAGCTTGTCCGCCCGGCGCATAACCTTCCAAAACAACTGTGTTCAAGCCTTCCGACGCGGCGTACACCGCGGCCGCCAGGCCAGCCGGTCCGGCTCCGACGATTGTCAGGTCGGAGAAAATCTCGCTCTCGTTTCCTTGCGCGAGCGACCGCAGCAAACCGGCTTCCGTCGCCACTTCGCGCAGCGAAGGCCGGCGCAGCCGACGACCGCCCGGGGTGATAAGCACGGGCAAATCGCGACTCGTTAGGTGAAAACGGTTGGTCAGCGCCTGCCCTTGTTCGCTTTCAAATTCGACCAGACGATGCGGAATTCGGTTTTTGTCGAGAAAATCATCGAGCTGATGTCCATCGCGTGCGTCGCGGCTAGCCAGAACTCGCATTCCGGCAAATTCCCGATCCCGTCTTATTCGCCGCCGTCGCATGATTAGCGCATCGACGATTGTCTTGCTGACTCCGGGGATCTCGGCCAGCGCTCGGCGCATTTCCACCGCGGGAATATAAAGTATTTCGGCATCTGGTGATGTTACCCTTGCCGACGCCAGGGCCGACGTGCCCTGCAGCATCGCCACGTCGCCGATGAAATCGCGCTCGTGCGCCGTCGCGAGAATCTGTTCGGTATCGTCGCGTTGCTCGAAGGCTTCGATTTCGCCGCGCAAGAGAATGGTCAATCCGAGATCGCGCTGTCCAGCCTTATAAACCAGATCACCGCGCTTCACGAGGCGTCGTTCGCCCAATGGCTCAAGTAGCGAAAGCTGGTGATCGTTCAGTTTCGGAAACGCGATACTTTCCGTATCGCGATAGAACTGTTCGTCCTGTTGTTCGTCAGTCATCACTTGGGCACTTTACGTGCGTTGGAATGCTCGATCAATCGCCTCCTAAAAGAACCCGTGGCAGCCCAAGGCAAGAGTCACATTGGCTTTGTTGGAACTTCGCCGCTTGACATGCAACCATTTGGTTGCATAATCTCGACTTGATGGATGCAGTGTTTAAAGCCCTCGCGGATTCTAGCCGCAGAAAATTGCTCGATGAGTTGCGCAAACAGAATGGGCAAACGCTGAGCGAGCTATGCGAGCACCTGGACATGACGCGGCAGGCGGTGACCAAGCATTTGGTGTTGCTGGAAAAAGCAAACCTGATCGCTGTCGTGTGGCGGGGGCGCGAGAAACTGCATTATCTCAATCCGATGCCGTTACGCGAGATCTGCGAACGTTGGATTGGCAAATACGAGCGCCATCGCCTTCAGGCGTTAAGCGATCTGAAAAAAGGTCTCGAGCAAACCAAAACCAAGAAAACCAAAACAAAGTAATCCTATGAAGAAAGACCAATTCGTTTACGTGACCTACATTCGCACCACACCGGAGAAATTGTGGAAGGCGCTCACGCAGCCGGAGTTCACGCGCCAATTCTGGTGCAACACCACGCAGCAATCTGAATGGAAACCAGGCGCGCCGTGGCGCATCAAAGCACCCGGCGACTTGATTACCGACAGCGGCGAAGTCGTCGAAATCGATCCGCCTCGCCGGCTCGTGCTGAAGTGGCGCAATGAATTCAGGCCTGAATTAAAAGCCGAAGGCTATTCGCGTTTGACTTACCAACTGGAGAAGGAGGGAAAATCGGTCAAGCTCACCGCTATCCACGAGATGGAGAAAGAAGGTTCAAAATTCATCGAAGCCGTGTCGAGCGGATGGCCGCACATTCTGGCCAGTCTCAAGAGCCTTTTGGAAACGGGCGAATCTCTGGAAGAAACACGCGAATGGCCGCGCGAGGCGTGTGAGTGATAGCGCAGAACTTCACGCGAATTGCCAGGGCTCAGCAAACCTTCCATGCCGAAACAGGCGTGCCCCAAGATCTCAACGACCAGGGCTATTTCTTACTACTTTCCACGCGCGCGCGCGTGAGATTGGGTGGAAATTGCTGCTTATGCTATAGGACTTAAGTCCAACAAACAAAAGCTCGACCGAGTTCGCTAGCTATTGCAAAGATTAAGCTTTCTCTTGCTAGCACTTTGAACCTGAGCTTCCAAAAGCACAATGCGTCTGGTGAAAACCAAAAACCGAGGGACCAACTATGAGTCTAGATACAACTATTCGTGCAGTGCAGAAGAAACTCGGCGTCCCCGTTGATGGCCAACCTGGCCCTGAGACTTGGGGTGCCATTCACATGACCGTCATTGGGAAGAAACCGGCGGCAGATGCAGGATTGGATACGATCATCCGGGCTGTGCAGAAGAAACTCGACATTTTCGTGGACGGCAGTCCTGGACCGGAGACGTGGGGCGCCATTCACCTCGCCGTCATCGGAAAAAAAGCCCCCGATGTGATCAAGAATGCCGAGACCCCGACGCTCGCAGGAGAAGGGAAGAAGGCAGACTCTCGCAGCGAAGGAAATATTGTGACGTTGCTTCCACGGGTGCGACCTTTTGCGCGCGCGCTGATCGAGAAGGCTGCCAATCAAGGGATCATCATAAAAGTCACCAGCGGCACGCGCAGCTTCGCCGAACAGGACGAACTTTTCGCGCAGGGACGCACCAAGCCCGGCAAGATCGTAACCAAAGCTCGCGGCGGTTTCTCCAATCACAACTTCGGTATCGCTTTCGATGTGACGATTTTCACAGGAAGCACCGACCCGGAAAAGGCGAAGACTCCTGTTTTCGAATCTCCCGTTTACAAAGCCATCGGCGCGCTCGGCACCGAGCTAGGCCTGGAGTGGGGCGGCAACTGGAAAACGATCGTGGACGAGCCGCACTTTCAACTTCGCCCTGCCTGGGCTGCGGACTTGATCGAGAAGGAGATGCTCGCTGAGCTCCGCGAACGGAAGGACTCGGGTAAGGATTTCTTCGCGTGAAACCACACCTTAACCGTCAAACTGCAGACCACACTTAGGAATTAAAAGACGTATGGCACAATCAACCGTTAAAGAAATCCAAGGCATTCTCGAAGTGAAAACTGATGGCGTTTGGGGGCCGAAGTCGCAGAAAGCGCTCAACGATCAGATCGGCAAGACCGGTGCGACGGGGAATCCGACGCTGGCGAAAATTCAGAAGCTGCTCGGGGTGAAAGACGACGGCTTCTGGGGGCCGAAGTCGCAGCAGGCTCTCAACGACGAACTCAAGGGAGCAGGTGGCGGCGGTGGCGGGAACGGGCCCTTTGAAGCCGAGGCATCCAGCTTCGCGGACCCCAAGGACGTGGAGGATTTCAAAAAGTGCAAAGCGCAAGGCAAGACCGACAAGCAGTGCTTCGCGGTGGGTGACAACGGAATCGGGAAGTTTGGCAAACTAACTGCGCAAACCACGACACCCATGGTCGCTATCCATCCGAGCGATGCGAAGAAAAGGTGGGGAAGCATGGATGCTGCGGCGCACCGTCTGGTGCGGGTGACCGTCGGCAACAAGAGCGTCGTGGCTTCGGTCGAAGATCAGCTTGGCGTCGCCGGGCGGATCGATCTGAACCCCGCGGCCGCGAAGGAGCTCGGGCTGAACCCTCCCTTTCTCAAGGCTTGCGTGTGGGAGTGGGTATGACCGCCGAATCGCGAGCGGTTACGGCACTCGCCATTCTCGTCTGACAATGACCTTGATTTTCTAACCCATGCGTATCGCCACTTAGAACGTCGAACGCTGTTCC
>Ga0179594_10000264_pt1 | contig 14273 bp, 15 predicted proteins | sample CZOMad1_1_08_16f_FD_148625 | JGI IMG/M metagenome (GOLD analysis project Ga0179594, IMG submission 148625) | Vadose zone soil fungal communities from Angelo Coast Range Reserve, California, USA - CZOMad1_1_08_16fungal (Illumina Assembly) | ecosystem: Environmental > Terrestrial > Soil > Vadose...
AGAACTGAATATCGAGTTAGCCGGCGAATTTGTCGTGATGGCGGCAAACCTGATTTACCTGAAAAGCCGCAGCCTATTACCTATCGACCAGCAGCCACCCGAAGAAGATGCCGCGGAAGATGATCCCCGCTGGGAGTTAATCCGGCAGCTGATCGAGTACAAGAAGTTCAAGGAAGCGGCAGCCGAATTGCATCTGCGCGAGTTGGAACAGGAGAGGATTTTCGCGCGAGAAGGCGCATCAGCCTTAGCCGACCGGGAACCGTTGCGCTTGGGCGACGTTGGGATTTTTCAACTAATCAACGCCTTCCAAACTGTGCTCAAGAGGATCGAAGCCCGACAGGACGTACAGGAAATTTTTGGCGAGCGTTTTAGTGTTTCGGAGAAGATCGATGCGATTTTGCAGCGCGTTGCGACTGGCGCTCCGCTTCGGTTTTCTGAATTGTTTGGAGCTGTCGTGTCGCGCCTCGAAGTAGTGGTAACTTTTCTCGCGCTTCTGGAGCTTATTCGTCTCAAACAGGTCCGCGCCGTCCAGAAAAACGTCTTCGAAGAAATTGAAATCGCCGCCGCGAAAACGTGAGCCATGCCGCGAATTTTGATCGCCGGCTGTGGCTATGTCGGGCAAGCCGCGGCCGACTTGTTCTATGCTAGGGGCTGGGCGGTGCAAGGCTGGACCCGTTCTGCGGAATCCGCGGCGAGCCTGTCAGGGAAGCCGTATGCAGTCCGCAATGTGGATGTCTCACGCCGCGCTGAGGTCGCTCAATGTGCTCCCGCAGCCGCGGGATTCGATGCAGTGATCCACTGCGCCAGTTCGAGCGGCGGCGATGCCGATATGTATCGCCAACTTTACCTCGATGGCGGGCGCAATCTCCTCGAAATATTTCCGAGATCAAAACTGCTCTTTACGAGTAGCACCAGCGTTTACGCGCAACGGGATGGTTCGTGGGTCACCGAAGAGAGCGAGACAAAACCAATGCGTGAAACGAGCCGCATACTTCTTAAAGCGGAAAGGTTGGTGCTCGACCACGGCGGCATTGTTGCGCGGCTCGCTGGAATCTATGGACCGGGACGGTCTGCCATGTTGAATAGATTCATGGCGGGCGCGGCGATTATCGATCCGGAAAACGATCGCTTCGTTAATCAAGTGCATCGGGACGACATCGCCGCCGCACTCTTCTTCTTACTAAATCGGGAAGCGGAGGGCGCTCAGATTTACCACGTGGTTGACGATCAGCCGATTCTCCAAAGCGAATGCTACCGCTGGCTGGCGCAGAGGCTGAATCGTCCGCTGCCGCAGTTCGGGAGATCAACGCAACAACGTAAACGCGGCGACAGCAACAAACGTGTAAGCAATACGAAGCTGCGTCGCTTGGGCTGGACACCGAAATATCCAACATTTGCCGAGGCGATGGAGAAAAGTATTTTGCCGAGTTTTCTGTAGGGGAAGCTGACAGTTTCCCCTACAGGATGGTCTAGCTGGCTGCCGCAGTTTCGGCTGTGGCGAGATTGGCGGCCCGATAATCTTCGCGTCGCTCGCCAAAAAGCTGGCGGATCACCTCTTCCACAGGCACTTCTTGCACGTTGATGTCGCTAACGTCGCAGGCTTCGAGCAGTTGACGGCAGGTTTCCGTGACCTTCGCGCGTGGAACCTTGAGCTGCACCGAAACCAGCGTTTGTTCGGTCACTTCACCGAAGCGAGAAAGATGGCGCTTCGCTTCCTTCTCAAAGGTTAAGCTTAGGATTTTGTATCCTGAAAAGCGATCGACGATCTCTGCCAGCGGTCCATCGAAAAAGATTTTGCCGTGATCGATCACCAGAACCCGATGACACAGCTCCTCGATATCCTGCATGTAGTGGCTGGTTAGTAATGTGACGATGTGATGTTCTTCATTGTAGATACGCAGAAACTCGCGCACGCGTTTTTGACTCACCACGTCCAGTCCGATTGTCGGTTCGTCGAGGAAAAGCACGCGCGGTTCATGAATAAGCGCAGCGATCAATTCCATTTTCATTCGCTCGCCCAAAGAGAGTTCGCGCACCATCACGTTCATCTTGTCTCGCACTTCTAAAAGTTCCGATAATCCATCCACGACCTTTTCGAACCGATCGCGGTCGATCCCGTAGATCGCGCGATTGAGTTCAAGCGATTCCTGTGCGGGGAGGTCCCACCAGAGCGCATTCTTTTGTCCCATGAGCAAGCTGAACTGGCGCTTCATCTCGTTGCGCCTTTCCCAAGGAACAAAGCCGAGCACGCGTGCGGCACCGGAGGTTGGGTTCAGCAACCCGGAAAGCATTTTGAGCACAGTGGTTTTCCCGGCGCCATTGGGGCCGAGAAACCCCACAAACTCGCCTTCCTCGATTTGAAACGAGACCTGGTCTGCTGCTCGCGTCTCATCGTACCGCCGCTTGAACAGTCCTTTGATCGAACCCCCGAGGCCGCGCTCTTTGCGGTACGTGCGATAGACCTTGGTTAAGTTGGAAGCTTCAATTGCTGGCATAAAACCTCAATCAAGCTACGCGGTGACACTGCGTGAGCAAAATGACCGGCTCTCGCACGCTGTCGCCACTCAAGAGCGCCGCTACAGAACATCATCCAGACAAGCCAGCAAATGTGAGACAGTCTCCTCCGTTTCATCTCCCATGTTTGAGAGGCGAAAAGTTTGACCTCGAATCTTCCCGTAACCTGGATCAATCACCAAATGATGTTTCTCCCGGAGTTTTCTCGCGAACTCCAGTACGTCGATACCCTTGTTATTCTTCACGCACGTTAGCGTTTTCGAGCGAAATCCTTCCTCGGCGAAGAAATCGAACCCGGTGCGACGGACCCAATCGTGCACCAGCGCGTTCGTGCGCGCGTGTCGAGCAAAGCGCGTCTCCAGGTCTTCTTCAAAAATTTCGTCAAGCTTGAATTGCAGCGCGTGGATATGCGCGATGCTGGGCGTGCTCGGCGTCATCCATTGCGCCTGCTGTTTTTTGAACTCCAGGAAATCGAAATAAAATCCGCGACTCGGAATCTTTTCAGCGCGTGCGAATGCCTTTTCCGAAACGGAGAACAACGAAAACCCCGGCGGCAACGCCAGCGCTTTTTGGGCGCCGGTGAGCATCACGTCGATGCCAAGCGCGTCCATTTCGATCTTCACAGCGGAGAAAGACGAGACCGTATCGACGATGAGCGCAACGTCAGGGTACTTGGCTAGAACGAAGCAGATTTCCTCGAGCGGATTCATCACGCCGGTCGACGTTTCGTTGTGGATTAGCGTGACCGTATCGAATTTTCCCGTTTCCAACGCTCGGTCGACAGCGCCAGGATCGATATGTTTACCCCAATCGACCTGGAGCGGTTCGGCCTCTTTTCCGCAGCGCTTTGCAACATCGAGCCATTTATCCGAGAACGCGCCGCACATGCAGCAAAGCACGCCCCGGTTAGCCAGGTTCCGAATTGAAGCCTCCATCACGCCCCAAGCCGAGGAAGTGGAAAGAAACACCAGCTGTTTTGTTCCGAACAATGTCTGGAGCCCCGGATGAATCGCGCGGTAAAGATTTTTGAAATCTTCACCACGATGCCCGATCATTGGACGCGAAAACGCCGCCCATGTTTTTTCCGATACTTCAACGGGACCCGGAATGAAAAGTTTGTCGTGCAGAGTCACGGCAAACGGTCAACAGTGATCGCTCAATATTCAACACTCAAAAATCGCCGGCAAATCTTTATCGGTGTGAGGAAGTAATTCTCGAGCGTACTGACTCACCTTGGGAACCGAACCGCGGCGCGTTTGAGCCGTTCTCGACGCAAGCCTTTGTCCGCAGCGCGGCCCGCTGGACGCTAGCCTCAGCGCGCTGAGCAGATGCGGCGAATAATTGGTCCGCTGGACGAGTTACAGCGTGCCGTGGCGAACTTTTGCGTCGATCGCCAGATAATCGTTCCGCGGTGGGCTAAAGGTATCGAGCACACGTGTCGGTAAGATCACTTCGACACCGTGCGGAATATTGCTCGCGAGGTAGAAGGAATCGCCCGTTGAAAGCTCGTGCCGCACGCCATCAACGATGAGTTGCATTTTGCCTTCGAGAATGTGAACGATCTGCTCCTGCGAGTGCGAATGCGCTGGCATGCGACTCCCGGCCTCCAGCGTGGCCATCATCTGATACATCGTCTTGCCGTTTGCGACCGTCCGGCGTGTGATCCCGGGACAAATTTCAATTGTCGGACTTTCTCGTTTCATTTCAGAACGTTACCCGGGGACAAAATCGATGGAAAACACAATGTTGATTCCACACTGAAGCGCAGCTTGCTGTGAGCGGCGTTGTCCCACAAAAAATATAGAGACCGCGCGCCGCGACTGCGCGCGCTATAATGCGACGTCACCCAAAGAAGGATGCAATGAACAATAGTAGGCATGTCCTCTTCCTCGTATCGCTGCTCACGGTTTGGGCTGGCCTGGCGATGAATGGTTGTTCTAAAACCGCTGACAATCAGCGCAGCGACAGAGAGATTCGACCGCGAGATTACTTGACGCCTACATTGATGGTTACAAGACGGGCGATTGGAGGAATGTTCGTTTCGCAGCGGACGTTACACTTGAAGGTCCTCTGAAAGGACCAATCAGCGGCGAGACCGGGGTGCGGACGTTTCTTTTGACCGTCCGCGCAAAAGACGTGCGGGTGAAGCGACAGGTAATCGATGGTCAATTCGCCTGCGTTCTAGCCGATTTCGAAACTCGAGACGGAATAGTCGCTCCATTTTGTGAGTTCTTTCGCATTGTCGACGGCAAAATAGCTGGGATTCGGCCCTACTTTGATCCTCGTCCCTTGATCCGATGACTCGTTGAACGTCGCGCTCAAAAAATCTCGCGGCATCCGAATTCTGTCGTCGCGTCAGGTTCTCGAACTTCTCGACCGGCGGTAATCGGCAAGCCATCACGGATTTCAAGTGGGCTAATTTGGCTCCGGGCTTCGGAGCTTGACCTTCGAGAACGCGCCACCAGAATGGACGCTATGAAAACATTTATGTCATTGACCACAATTCTGTTCGCGACACTGATCGCGCTTCCCTCATTTGCGCAAAGCCCCGCCGCATCACCGGCTGTAGCCACTTCGCCGGCCGCCGCTGCCGTGAGTGCTGCAACCGGCCAGCCGAACCCGCAGGAGATGATGAAGCAGATGATGGAACTGTCGAAGCTGAACGAAAACCACAAGCTGCTCGCCAGCATGGATGGCAATTGGAATTACACCATCAAGTTCTGGATGAATCCTGATCCGAATGCCAAGCCGCAGGAATCCAAAGGCACCGCGACCCGCAAGAGCATCATGGGCGGCCGCTACTTTGTCATGGATGTGAGCGGCAAAATGCAGATGCCGGGTGAAGGCGGCAAAATGAAAGATATGCAATTCAAAGGCATGGCCGTCGAAGGCTATGACAACATAAAGAAAAAATTCATTGGCTCATGGATCGACAACATGGGCACCGGTATCCAGTTCTCGGAAGGAACCTACGATCCCGCGACCAAGACATTCACTTACACCAGCGAAATGGAGCCCGTGCCCGGAATGAAATCGCAAGTGCGCGAAGTGCTGAAGGCCACCGACGACAACCATATGACTTTGGAATGGTACGAAAATCAGGGCGGCGGGGAAAAGAAGACCATGGAGATCAATTACACCCGTGCTGGCAAAAAGTGACGGGTACAATTGCGGATCGCGGATATCGGATTGCGGAAAGCTGTAGTGGTAGCCGCGTCTGCCGCAAACAGAGCGACGCGAGGTTCGCACTTCTTACTTCTTCCTCCCCGTCGCTACTCTATAAACTCCGCGAGTGACCGATATTTGTCGCTGAGCTCTCGGATGCGGTGCTCAAAGTGGCGAATACGGCGGATCGACCGGAATACCAGCCAGGTGCCGAGAACGACCAGGCCAAGGTTCAGCAGCAGCAGCGGCGCCAACAGAGGCATCACCTTCTCCATGCTGTAATAGCGCGACGTTGCGATGAGCGCGCTCAGCACCGATAGAGGCAATGCGAAGACGGCGATACCGGTGCGCAGGCCAGCCAGGGAAGTTCGTTTCTCAGCGAGGAGCACTTGGATTTCGCCAAAGATGACATTGTCCAGCTTGGGTAGCTCGTTCGTTTCCATACCTATTCGATTTTCAATCTAATCGATTCAGCACAAAACTCTGTGGAAAATCGTTTCTGAAGGACACTGGCCGACTCCCGGGCGATGATCCGTGCATGGATCTCCAACTGAAAGATAAACTCGCGCTGGTCTCCGGCTCGACTGCCGGCATCGGTTTCGCGATCGCAAACGGACTCGCGCATGAAGGCGCCCGCGTCATCGTAAACGGTCGCACGGACGGCCGGGTCAACACTGCGATCGAGCGGATCAGGGCCGGAAATCCAGATCACGGATTGCGGAATGCGGAATTGAAGCTCGAAGGCTTACCTGTTGATCTCAGCACCGCCGCGGGAGTGGAGGAAACGGTCCGGCGTTTCCCAGACGTTGAAGTGCTGGTGAACAATCTCGGAATTTTCGAACCAAAGCTGTTCGAGCAAATCTCCGATGCAGACTGGTTCCGGTTCTTCGAGGTCAACGTGATGAGCGGCGTGCGGCTGAGTCGGGCCTATCTCCCGTCGATGAGGAAACGGAACTGGGGTCGAATCATTTTCATCTCGAGCGAGTCCGGCATACAGATCCCGGCCGAGATGATTCACTACGGCGTGACGAAAACTGCGCAGATCGCCGTCGCCCGCGGCATCGCCGAAACCTGCGCCGGCACCGGCGTGACGTGCAATGCGGTATTACCCGGACCGACCGCCTCCGAAGGGGTGAACGACTTTGTCGGCTCGCTCGCCTCGCAAGGCGGTCAAACTCGCCAGCAGGTGGAAAAAGAATTCTTCGAAAAAGCGCGCCCAACTTCACTGCTGAAGCGCTTCGCTACGCCCGATGAAGTCGCCGCCATGGTAACATTTGTCTGTAGCCCACTGAGCGCCGCCACCAACGGCGCCGCTCTACGCGTTGACGGCGGCGTCGTCCGCTCACCGTTTTAGAAATCTCTGCTGTAGCGTCCGCTGTCCTCCAGCGGAAATCAGAATTGTAGAGCAAGCGCCTCGCTTGCCGGGTGCTGATATCAATTAAGAACCGCGCGGCAACGGTCCGAAGCCTCCCGAACGGTTCGTGCTACCATCAGGCTGTGCCGATCATCCTTTTTGCACTGCTGTTTTTTGTTCTCCTCGCCGTGAGCGGCGTTGTTTTGCTTTCCCTTGCTTTGCGCTATCGCGCCGGCACCGCTCGACGGCAAGGCCGACGATGGGTTGCCAGCCTAAATGTATGGATGACCAGTCTCTCGGCCGTTTTCTTTCTCTCCTTCAGTTTCCTAATATCCTTCTGGCTCGGGACAGCTTTTCGATTTGCTCTAATTGGTATGTGTTTTGGAGCCATTCTTGGCTTGCTCGGTTTGGCGCTGACCCGTTGGGAAAGCCAACGGGAAGGACTTTTCTACACTCCGAGCCGCTGGCTCGCGCTTCTCGTCACGGTCGCAATCGCAGCACGTTTTGTCTACGGCTGGTGGCACGCCGCGCACTCCGGCAGTAGCGCCCCCGGCGACAAACATTGGCTGATGACCGCCTCCGGAACGGAGCTCTCGCTGGCGGTTGCTGCCGGGCTAATAGCCTACTACCTCGTCTACTCCATTGGAGTGCGCCTGCAGATCGCGCGTCAAGAGCAACGGCGCGCCAATTAAAGCGAATCACTGATCTTGCGCTGGTTGCTTCGATTTCGTCGCGGCTCTCTTTCGTTTGCGTGGCCGTTTCCGGGACTTTGCAGCAGCTCCGTTACGAACAGCACGGACTTTCTGTTCCTGTTCGGAAACGGACGCATCGCGTTGGCGCCGCTCTTTGCGTTGCTTACGCAGCTGCTTCTCGTGCAAATAGGTCTTGTATTTTTTATAGGCAAGACCACCGCCAAGACCAGCGGCGGCAACGGCCAGGGCTGCTGCAATTTTTACTGGCCCGCGACCAGGTACCATATGCCATGGGCATTTAGGCAGCGGATAGCTATCCGGAAGAGAAAACTCACAACCACGCGAAGTACACTTATGCGCCATAGCTTGTCGTACCGCGGCCGGCTAGAATCGTCAAATGCGGAGGTTGCAACGCGTGCGACTTCACTTTTAACCGTTCGCTTGTCATTGTTGCGTGCCAAGTAGCAGTCGACACCGAAGTGGGTGAGGGTGAGTAATGACAAAAGAGCAACGCATCGCGCTCGTCACCGGCGCGAACAAAGGGATCGGGTTTGAAGTTGTGCGGCAACTGGCGCGCAAAGGTTTTCATGTTTTCCTCGGCGCGCGGGATGAAAAGGCCGGCAAGGCCGCGGTCGAAAAGCTTCATGGCGAAAATACCGCCCGCAGTGGCATCACTGCCACGTTTTTGAAGATCGACGTCTCCAACTCGGACAGCATTCGGCGCGCGGCGGAAGAATTTTCGAAAAAAAGCGATCGTCTGGATACGCTGGTGAACAACGCCGGTATTCTGCTCGACGACGATAAGGACGTGCTGACGATCACGCCGGAGATGTTCGAAACCACGTTGCGCACGAACACGCTCGGCGCACTGTTGGTGTCGCAGGCGTTCGTCCCATTCCTGAAAAAGAGCGATGCGTCGCGCATCGTGAATGTCTCCAGCGGTGGCGGCCAATTGGCCGATGGCGCCGATGGCTGGGCGCCCGCGTATTGCATTTCGAAGACAGCGCTCAACGGCGTCACCGTACAGCTCGCCGCCGCGCTACCGAAGTTCGCAATCAATTCTGTGTGCCCTGGTTGGGTGCGGACTGATATGGGTGGTTCGAACGCGACTCGCTCAATCGCCGAAGGCGCCTCTGGAGTGGTGTGGCTAGCTGCCGATGCGCCTCAGAAGGAGACCAGCAAATTCTGGCGCGATCGAAAAGTAATCCCCTGGTGAACTGCGTTGCCCGCGGATGTGACCCGCTCCGTCGTTAAATGGAGCGACTGGGTAAGCGACATGGCCGGTAAAGCCGCGAGGTAGCGGTCGAGCGATGCGGGAGCAACCGAGATACAACGAGCAGCAGGCATTGTCTGGCTCGCCGCTGACGCGCCTCAAGATCAGACCAGCAAATTTTTTAGAGACCGCAAAGTAATCCCCTGGGTGATTTTGCTTGGCTTGATACGCGGAAAGTTTCCTGCCACGTCCGTAGCCTAAGCGAAGGCGGGTGGCGCGATCGCAAAGTCATTCCATGGTGAACGCGATAGTTGCCCAAAGCACCGGCGAGCCGCACTCGTCGCTTGTGACAGGTGGCTTCGGCTGATCCCTGCCTTCGTCGCTATTTCCCGGATCGGTGCGATACTCTTAGATGTCTAAACGATCTGCTATCTCTTTCACACGTCGCGCGCCTGACAACATTACCGAAGAGCTGGTCGCTGTGCTTTCGTCGAAGGCCTCTTTCGAATTCAAGCCGTTATTCGAAATTATCTTGCTCAATCTGCGGGAGCGAAACGCAGCCAATGGCGGCGAAGAGCTTCTGCGCTTGCGTGCTTATGAAAAGCTTCAGGGCCTTGTCCACCAGGGCGCGGTCAAACGAACGGTCATAGGAATCACGAAGAAATACAAAGGCGTCGCTACGCGAATGGTCGTGCTCGACGCTGAGATGAAAGCTTTGCGCGCCGCCTGCAACGAGCGCGCTCTTGCCAAGGCTGCCGCGGCTAACTGATCGCTCACTTCTCATCGGATTCCGGGGACGTAATGCCCGTCCAGCTCGGACTTTGATGTCCCTGCAGCTCCGGGCTCTACTGCGCCGAAACGACAAACCGGTTGCCCTCGCTGTCTTTGAACATTGCGTAGGTCCCCCACGGTTGTTTCTGTGGCGGACCTTCGAATTCCACGCCGCGCTTCTTCAGCTCCGCATATGTCTTGTCGATGTCGTCGCACGCATACGACATGTTCATAAACGATCCGATCCGTTTTTCGTCCCCTTCCGGCGTGAACAACACCACTCGCGTCTCCGCTTTCGGCACGCGCAGTTCGATCCAGCGTTGTTTCCCGTCGAACGGTTGATCGGTAATGATCGTGAACCCGAGTTTGTCCGTGTAAAAATCCAGGGCCCGGTTCTGATCGGCCACGGGGATACTGACGAATTTGATTTGCTTAATCATGATGAGCGGAACGTAAATCAGCGTCCGCGTTTGCGTCCAGAAGCGACGTATATCTGTTGAGAGAAAGTGCTGTCCATTTATCGGTATAGCTGATTAACAGATCTGCGACTCTCAACTCTCAGCAAAATGCCTCGCTTTCGGAAAGAAATCCCCATCGACGATTACGTCATCGACGTTCTTATGCGCGACCTCGCTGGTCACGATCGACAACCTGCCGCTTATCTGGTTTATCTTTGTCTTTACGCGCAGGCTGCACGGAACAAATGGAAACCTGTTCCGGCGAGTCTGCGCACGCTCGCCGAAATGACCGGTCTCTCGAAGAGCGCTGTCCAGACTGCGCTGGAGAGATTGCGCCGTCGCGAGCTGATTGTATCCGTCAGCGAACACGCCACCGCGCTTCCGCGTCATCGCGTTCTCCGCCACTGGCGCAGGTGAATCGGACCCGCCATGCGGAATCCGTCTGTCACCGGCTCGCGATATTGCCAGCTTGACGTCCGCGCTTTTGAATCCGGCGGGTAATCACAAAATGCGCAAGAAATCCGAGCGGGAATGCGATCAGTGCCGCCAGTGGCCGCAGCGTCATCGCGACTAGCAATTCGGCCAGCCCAAACACCCAGACAAAACTTTCACCTCCCAATGCCTGGCCCCATTGCGGTCGACGATTTCCAGGCGGAACCCGCGGCCTGAGTGACGGCCAGAACCGCGGCACCGTTTCGCAATAGGCACGGTACGATTGGCCCTGGCTGTGCCGCAGGGCTTCTTCTTCACGAAGAATTAGGCGGTAAACGAAAATCCAATTTGCGAGAACCAGAAAAACGAATCCCGACAGGCTCGCGAGAACACCGATTCCCGCAGCCATCGGCAGGGTCGCGAGATAAAGCGGATTTCGCGTGTAACGAAACGGCCCGTCCGCCACGAGCGCGTCGGAATGTTGAGCGGTGTCGTGCACAATTTCGGTCCGCAAATAAGCCGCGCCCCATGTCCGCAACGCGGCACTCAGAAACACGAGTAACGCGCCAATCGCAATCACGACCCGCGCGAATGTGTCAGTATCCACGCTGTCGCGCGTTATCGACGGCGCGATCAAATGTCGAAGCGCGACGATGAACGGGGTGTGATCAAACACGGACAGGAAAAATCCTACAAAGTAAATCGCGCAAATGATCCAGAACCGTTTTTCAAATTCAAACTTCGTCGCGCGCACGGAAAGCAGTGTAGTGGCGGCCGTGTCGGTCACAAAATTGATTGAAAGATTTCAGCCCAATCGCCGAAGTATGATTGATGAGCGTTCGGTTGATTCAAACGAGCGAAACCGAAGTGCCACTCCGGCTCGGAGTCGATCCGCGCTTTCGAAATCGCGAACGCCAGCCCGGCCTCGATCTTCTCCGTGCGCTCGCGATCATCGTAGTCGTCATTTACCACGCCGCGCTTTTCGGATTCAAATTGCCAGGCCGAGTGGACCGCTTCGGCTGGATCGGTGTCGATCTCTTCTTTGTCCTTAGTGGTTATCTGATCGGCGGCCAATTGCTCGCCCCGCTTGCGCGCGATCGGCGCATCAATCTCGGCCGGTTCTTCGCCCGCCGCGCGTTGCGAATCATGCCGGCCTACTTCGCCGTGCTCGCGATTTATTTTTTGTTGCCGCCGTGGCGCGAATATTCCGAAATGTCACAGCCGCTCTGGAAATTTCTGTTGTCGGTGCAAAACATCGCGCTCCACGGCGGAACTGCTTTCTCACATGCCTGGTCGCTCGCGGTCGAGGATCAATTCTATCTCGCGCTTCCTTTTCTTTTGCTCTTTCTCTATCGCCGTCCGCGCCCGGCCATCATCATTCCATGCCTAATCGTTATTGGCGGCATCGGCTTACGCGGTTTTCTGGCTGCACAGAATCCATCAGTTGATGGCGGCAGCGTGTCGTTCAGCGGCTTTCAAGCATGGATCTATTATCCAACCTGGACCCGGCTCGATCCGCTTCTGTTCGGAGTTGTTCTGGGTGCGATCGAACAATTTCGACCTCGATGGTGGCAACGCCTCGTCAACTGGGCACCCTGGCTTTGGCTGCCCGGGCTCGGGCTAATCGCTTACGCGTTGTATCTCGGCGAAACGAAAAACCTCACCCTCGTTGCCTGCGTCTGGCAATTCCCACTCATCGCCATCGGCATGGCCACTCTTCTCGTTTGCGCGGTGAGTCCGCGGCTACCGCTCTGTCGCGTTGCAATTCCCGGAGCCGCCTTCATCGCCAGCATCGCCTACAGCGCCTACCTGATTCAGAAACTCGTCATTCACGCGGTTGAACAATTCTGCACAAATCACAATATCGATCTCACCTCCGCGCCCACGCTTGTCGGCGTCGAACTCTGTGTTTACGCGACCGCTACTCTCCTTTTTTTGTTGGTCGAGCGACCTTTCTTACAACTTCGCAAACGTCTGGCGCCACGAAAGTAGGCCTCTTCTTCCTTCTGCCTTCCCCCTGCCGCTACGCCACCGAATTGCGCGACGGGAACTTGCTGCAGCACGCAAGGGCCCTAGCTAACCCTGACCTTAATTCTGCTCATCTCGTGATTGTCAATCTTGTCATCGATTTTGACTACATCATAAGCTGCTTATGATGTATGTTTGATTGCGCAAATGACTGACGCCCAAAAGAAAGTTCGAGAATATCTCGCCGAGATCGGGAAGCGCGGCGGCCTCGCCGGCCGTCGCGAATTATCGCGTTCGCACGCAAAGCAGATGGTCGCGATCCGCGAAGCCAAACGCGCGGCGTTAAAGGCGGGAAAGCCCTGGCCTCCTCGCAACAGCAAACTGTTAAAGCTCGATTGATAGAATTGATCTATCGTAAGCCGCTTATGATACATGAGGTTCACAGCGGCCTTTTTTTTGGATCGTGTCAACCGTGCATCATAAGCCGCTTACGATGCATCTGTTCTCAGAGCAGATTTTCAGCGTCGCGTGATTGCGCGACGGCCGGCGGAGAAGAATGGAGCTGATGGGATCAGCGACATAGAAGGTAAAGCCGCGAGGATAGCGGCGAGCGAATGGAGCCGCGGGGCCGCGAGCGACATAGATGGGCAAACCGAGAGGTCGAAATGGGCGGGAGCACATGGGTCAATTGGGAAACGAGCGAGTTTCAAAGTCATTGGGCCGCGCTTCTTGTTTGCGCGGTCAGTCCGCGACTCCCGCTCTGTCGAGTTGCAATACCCGGCGCCGCCGGGGATTCCCGCCTAGGAGACTATTGAAATACTGGAGTGGGCCGCGTTGCTGTTCGCTTTTGGCGCTGGCCAAGGCGCTCGCTCGTTACAGCCCGCTACAGGGGATGCGCGCCTCACTTGCTCCTTGCCAGTCGCCTCTTCTGCCTCTACGCGCGACCTACTTCAGTATTTCAACAGTCTCCTAGGGCCGCAAATGCTGCGTGAACCACTCGGTGGCGGCCTTCGCGGCGCGGTCGAACTGGTCGTTGTAAGCCGAGAAGTGACCGCCGGGGTAGAGCTCCAGCCGCTTAGGCTCGCCGGCGCGGTTGAACGCCGCCAGGGCGAGGTCGGTGGGGCAGACGACGTCGGCGTCGCCGAGCACCATGAGCAGCGGGGTCGGCGCGATGCGCTCGATGAATACGCCGGGCTCGTACTCCGAGTACATCTCGAGCGACCGCAGCGTGATCTCGTTGCGCCACGTCTTAAACCGCCACTTGTCCTCCTCCGGCGCGTTCTTGCCGGTGAAGAAGTCCCACGCGTCCGCACTCGCGTGTGAGGCCGCGCCGCCCGCGGCGGGGTCGACCACCATTGGGACCATTTTCGGCGGGTTGCCCTTGTAGCGCTCGAGGCGATCGGCATCCCAAGCGTCGCGCTGGCCAAGGAGCGCCTGCGGCGCGATCCGCCGCAGCGTCGACTGCCAGCCGCTGATCGTGGGCACCTGCGCGACCACGCAGCGCACGCGGCGGTCGACCGCGGCGACGACGAGGACGTGGCCGCCCGCGTAGCTCGTGCCCCAGATGCCGATCCGCTCAGGGTCGACGCCGTCCAGCGTCTGCACGAACGTGATCGCGTTGCGGTAGTCGCGGACCTGCATCCACGGGTCCAACTCCTGCCGCGGCTGCCCGTCGCTGTCCCCGAAATTGCGGTGGTCGTAGGCGA
>Ga0179594_10000265_pt1 | contig 14261 bp, 10 predicted proteins | sample CZOMad1_1_08_16f_FD_148625 | JGI IMG/M metagenome (GOLD analysis project Ga0179594, IMG submission 148625) | Vadose zone soil fungal communities from Angelo Coast Range Reserve, California, USA - CZOMad1_1_08_16fungal (Illumina Assembly) | ecosystem: Environmental > Terrestrial > Soil > Vadose...
ACACTAGTGTAGTGTCTCTAAAGTTCGCGTAACAAAGGTTGTTCGGTTTTCAGTCCCAGAGGGACGAAATATTTATAGAGCCGAGTTCAAGAAGAACGCTGAAGCTCCGGAGGAGCGAGATAAATTGTTCCGAGCGAGGCATATTTCGCTCCTCCGGAGCTGAGATGGTTCGGTTCGAATGCTGGTTCTATAAATATTTCGTCCCTCTGGGACTGAAAGCAGGCGCCCAGATTGACGGATTCATTTTTAAGCGAACTTTAGAAACACCACACTAGCAACACCGCAATGCTTGTAGTAATTTCAAGTGTGCCTTTGAGTGTTGGTCGTTCCATTAGTCACCTCGTCGGCAAAGGCCTATTCTTTTCTGAGACTCGGGCGAGCTCGCTCATAGTGTTGGAGGAGAAACGGAACGACTCGTTCTTTTCCGTAGGCGTAGTGCTGGGCGGTTATTTCAGTAGCGTAGATTTTTCTAAAGAAACGGTAGTATTCGTCGGCTACAAATCTCTCAGAGAATACAACCTGCGGCTCACGACTTGTTGCAGTGATTGAGTCAAGTACTTCATCGAGATTCCCTTTTTTGCTCGCAACGGCAATCTCACGAAGTAAATCAACTCTTGCATTAAGCATCGCCTGAATCTGCTCAAAGTAACCTGTGGTGTTTGGCCCAACGAAGGTACCATCCTCAAAGAAAACGCCGTCGACCGAAACAGAAACGTTCGTGGCTTGTGATAATTTTGAGGCGAGGATCGAAGAACCGCCCTCGACGGTCGGTAGAGGCCGGGAGGACATACCGGTCGCGCCCACCGCTTCGACCGCATCTTGTTCAATTTGTGAGTCCCAGGAAAAACACCTCATCGCGCCCGGCTCGATTGTATTTGTGTGCTTCACATCTTTTGGTATTTCGTCGCCCATGAGAAGGCCTAGCTCTGAATAACCAATTGTATTCGAGGTAATAAGCCTGCCGTCCTGGTCGCGGAGTTCCCATTTCAAAGCGTAAGCCAACACTGGCTTATGCCCTGAGTTCTTGATGAATACGGCAAAGGGTTTGAGGCTTTCAGGAGACCTGTTCTTGAAATGGATCGCCGCCAAGTCATCGAAGGATTTATCTACTGGGGTAACGATATGAATCCCATGCTCGGGAAGGTCTCGAGTATTGAATTGAACCTGCATTCCATCTTTCCTTTGGATACTTGCAAACACCGCAGTGACCATGCCTACCGCTGCCACAAGTGTAATCGCAACGACTGCATACCTCTTCATGTCAGTCTCCTTGACGTGGAGTTGGATCTCCAGTCTGAGTAAGTTCGTAGATCCTGCCCAGTAAAAATAGGTTCCTAAACTCTTTCAGGAAACAGGCGTGGCAGCGATTGAATTCTGTGCTGACGATAGAGTGAAGTCGTTCACCGAGGACGGACGAAACTGAGAAATCGCTGCTAAGAGTGAGGAACGAATTCACGCGGACTCTACGCTTGTTGGTCATCTTATGTCAATGCCGTCTTTGCCATGAGTAGGTAGTTCTTCATGAACGGACATATTTCTTGCTGAAGAATTTGCTACTCACATTGTGTTGCTCGTTTACATGCGCAATAGATGAGCCACGAGAGTTCCTTTGGGCTCTAACCCTTCCTCAGAATTGGGCGAGCGCGGTGATAGGATTGAACAAGATTTGGGACCACTCTATCTTTTCCGTAAACGCGACTCGTACTTGTTATCTCGGTAGCGTAAAGCTTTCTGAAGTATCGGTAGTATTCGTCAGCGGAAAACTTAGGACCGAAGGCTACATCCGGCTCCAGGCTATACGCCGCAATTGAGTCAAGCACCTGATCCAGCCGGCCCTGCTCCTTTGCCAGGGCGACCTGTCGCAATAAATCAATCTTGGCATTCACTGAAGCTTGAAGCTGCTGAAAGAAAACCGCATTGGACCCAATGAAGGTGCCGTCATCAAAGACCACTCCATCTATCGATACGGTTATATCGGTGGACTCGGCTAATTGACCCTCCAACTTAGCCATAGCTTGAAGCGCTCTCGGGGCAAGATTTTGTACTTGCTCCGAGCGGTTCTCACCGGAGAAGGATGATGTCGTTGAATCATCTTGCTGTATTTGTGAATCCCAAGAGAAGCATTTCACAGTGTTTGGCTCAATCGCGGTTGTGTGCTTAAAGGTGGGATCCTTCGGTGTTTCAATCCCCATTAATACGCCTGGCTCTGAGTAGCCGGCTGAATTTGAGATCACCTTTCCATCTTTTCTCACAACTTCCCACGTCAATGAGTACGCTAGAACGGTTCTGGCCGCTTCGTTTTGGATAAACACTGCAAACGGTTTCAGCGTGGAAGGAACTTTCTTTTGAAAGTGCTTCGACACCATGGCGTCGAAACGCTGATCCGTAGGAGCAATGATGCGAACCCTATGCTCCGGAAAGTCTCGTTTGTTGAATCGCACTTGCCACCTGCCTTTGTTCTTCTAATGCCAGCAAACACAGCCGATACCATACATATTAAGGCAAGAAGACCAAGTGCGGTCACCACATACCTCTTCATGAGGCGTCTCCTTTGTAAAACTGAAGCCGCTATGGGTAGCATCAAGGGATGCTAAGTTGAGGAACTTTTTAACGAGTCAACGAGTCAACCTATACGCCTCGCGCTCCGCCGAGTCAATGAAAATTGGGAGACTAATTCGCGACGGGCGGCAGAGCCGCAGATCCGGAACCGGGAGCGGACCGCGGTCCCCAAGCGGACAGCCCGCTTGGGGTGGTGGATGCGACCCGATGCTTAACTCAACCAGCAGTTCATTGGCTTATGCTTTCATAAAATTTCTGAGCACGCTTGAGTGAAGAATCCGGTCGCTACCGCTCCCGGTTCTGTAATGTCGTCACGAAAGCCACTCAAGATCATAACCTCAGTAAGATTTGTTTTTTTCCAGACTGTTGGGTTAGTTTCACTTGCGGAGGAATCAACTGCATGGCCCTCGTTGGCGCTAACGAACTAAAACGCAAACTGCTGATTGCTGTCGACGGACAACCCTACCTGGTCCTGGACGTCTTCTTTGCTTCACCTACGGCCCGGGGCGGAGCGACCATGGTGCGCACCCGGTTACGCCACATCCTGACCGGCGCAGTGATGGAAAAGAACTTTCGCTCCAGCGAAAAGTTTGAGGAACCCGATGTCGAGTTCACGCCGGCGTCTTTTCTCTACAGCGATGCCGAAGGCTGTCACTTCATGGACGAGAAAACTTACGAGCAGTTCGTTTTTGCCGTTGAAGAAGTCGGCGCCGATCGCGGGTATCTCAAAGAGGGTGTTTCGCTGCAGGTTTTGAAATACAATGGCGCCCCTGTTTCCCTGCAACTGCCGCAGTATGTTGAACTCGCCGTGGTCTCTACTGAGTTGGGTATGCGTGGCGACACCGCCGCCGGCGGAGCAACGAAACAGGCCACATTAGAAACCGGCATCGTCGTACGCGTTCCGCTCTTTATCAAAGAGGGCGAAGTCGTGCGCGTAAGCACACAAACCGGAGACGTCGCCGGGCGAGCTTAGCGGAACTAATCTTCAATGCACGGCGGCTCAGCCGCTCTCTAGCCCGAATTATTCATGAACGAAAACTTCTGTTGTGGACGAGATTGTCGCAGAGGGTCGAAACACACCGTTACAGAACCGGGAGCGGTAGCGACCGGATGACGGCGTTCAGTCACACCTATCGTCACTCTGTTTTGCGAAACTAGCCAGTTGTGCGTAGGATCCGGTCGCTACCGCTCCCGGTTCCGTAACAAAATGTCAATATTTCAGTTGCCCGCGACCTCCAACCGCACACTTTGCGAATCGGGCGAGATGCTTCATGAATAATGCGGGCTAGTGCGGCTAAGGCTCTGCCTTACCGAAGACTTCGATATCTTGACTTGAGGCTGCGGCTCCATCGCGAAGTGCAGGCGTAGCCCCAAATCAAAACCTGATAGTTACGCTAAGGCAGAGCCTTACCGCACTGTGCGGCGGCTGAGCCGCAAGAGACCGGCTAGCATTGTCTGATCAAGCACGATCGCGTTCTTGCGACGAGGAAACAGGACTCATGAAGAAACCTAATTCACACTCCAGGCGCGAATTTATCAAACGCCTTTCCCTGTCTGCCGCTGGGATTGCCGCTGGGATACATTCTCGATCTTTAACAATTTGGGCCAAACCAGAGGGTCGTAAGCTCGGCGTGGCGCTGCTTGGCCTGGGCCGGTACTCCAGCGGTCAATTGGGGCCGGCGCTGCTCGAGACAAAGAAATGCTACCTGGCTGGCGTGGTCACCGGTCATCCGGAAAAGGCTGAGAAGTGGGCCGCGCAGTACAACCTGAAAAAAAGCAATCTGTACAACTACGAGAACATGGAGCGGATGGCCGACAATCCGGAGATCGACATCGTCTACGTAGTCACGCCGCCCGGGCTGCATCCGGAGTTCACCATTCGCGCCTCCAGGATCGGCAAGCATGTGATCTCGGAAAAACCGATGGCCACTTCGGTGGCCGACTGCGAGCGAATGATCGCTGCGTGCAAAACTGCAAAAGTAAAACTCGGCATTGGCTACCGCGTCCATTACGATCCGTATCACAAAGAAATGGTGCGCCTGTCCAGTGCGAACGAGCTTGGCCCTCTCACTAAGATGAGCGGGGAGTTTTCGTTTGTCATGGGCCAGCGCGAATTCCGCGTCGATAAGAAGCTCGGCGGCGGCGGGGCGATGATGGACTTAGGAATCTATATCATCCACGCAGCCTGTATGGCGACCGGCAACGTTCCCATCTCGGTAACTGCGCACGAAGAACCAAAGCTGCGCCCGGACTTTTTCAATGAGGTGGAAGAGACCATCAGTTGGACCATGGATTTTCCGAATGGGGCAAGTTGCGAGGCCAGAACCAGCTTTAACCGCAACGAACATCACTTTCGCATCGAAGGGAAGAAGGGTTGGGTTGATTTCAAGAAGCAGCCGTTCGGCTACCACGGTATCGTCTGCGAAAGCAGTCGCGGCCCCATGGACTTTGGATCGATCAACCAGCAAGCGGCGCAGATGGATGATTTTGCCGATTGCGTTCTCACCGGCCGCGACACCCCGGTGCCCGGCGAACTCGGCCGGCGTGACCTGCAGATCATCACCGCGATCTACGAATCAGCAAGCACGGGCAAGAAAGTGCCGGTGCGGATGGGGTGAATTGCGCGCCCGTGAAAAAGCCTTTGAAACATAGTCGCGTCTCGTTCACAACCAATAACATTAACGCAAAGGAGAACCGCAAAGGAACGCAGAGTACAACCCTTTGCGCTCTTTGCGAGAACCTTTGCGTCCTTTGCGTTTCAATTTCGTAGTCCTAATCACACTCAATTGACTCTTGACACTGCTACCTCAGGCAACAACGAATCGCTGGCCTCCTCTCGGCTACCTCGTATAGAATCCCTGCCGCATCTCAGATTTCAAATAGCGAATTCGACTTGGAATGATCTCCCGAAATAAGCGCGCCTTTCTGCGAACCCCGCTTACTAAACCGAGTGCCGCATCAGGCTTGCAACACGGCCGTTGCATATTTCGGGATTACAAATTCTGCCATAACACCTCTTTCATACGAACGGAGAAACCAGATGCTTAAACTCAGAATCGAACTGCAAAGCCGCTTCCTCTATCTTTTGCTAACTGCCGCGGTGTTGTTGAGCTTGCAACTCGTCGCAGCCGCACAGGGCGTGGACATCAACGACACTCGATTACTGGCCCAACCGGCAATCAGCAAGACTCACATTGCATTCATCTACGCCAGCGATCTGTGGGTAGCGGATCTCGATGGCGGGAACGTCCGCCGCTTGACCGCCGACGAAGGCGTGGAAGCCAATCCCGCCTTCTCACCTGACGGCTCGCTCATCGCTTTCACGGCACAGTACGATGGCAATTTTGACGTCTACACAGTGCCGGTTACCGGTGGCCTCCCGACCCGCTTGACGTGGCATCCCGGCGCGGACGTCGTTCAGGGATTTACACCCGACGGATCGGCGGTGATGTTCACCTCGGCGCGGGCTGTTTTCACGGGCCGCTATACGCAACTTTTCACCGTGCCCGTCAAAGGTGGCGTCGAAGAACCGCTCAAGCTGCCGAATGCCTACGAAGCCACTTACTCTCCCGACGGATCGAGACTGGCTTACAACCCCATCGCGCCCGCATTCAATCAGTGGAAGCATTATCGCGGCGGTCTGAATTCGACCATCTGGCTCTATAACTTCGGCGACAACGGCACAGAAAAGCTGCCTCAGCCTGTCAGCCGCGCCAACGACGTCGATCCGATGTGGATCGGCGAGACGATCTACTTCCGCTCTGATCGCAATGGCGAGTTCAATATCTTTTCCTACAATCTGAAATCAAAAGCCATCAAACAACTTACCGATCACAAAGACTTTCCCGTACTCTCGGCGTCTTCCGGCGACGGCAAGATCATTTACGAGCAGGCCGGGTATCTGCACACCCTGGATCCGAAGACAGGTCACACGACGAAACTGACCGTCGGTGTGTCGACTGATCTGGTCGAGACTCGGCCACGCTATGTGAAAGGACCACGCTACATTCGCAACGCTTCCCTTTCGCCCACAGCCGCACGCGCGGTTTTTGAGTTCCGAGGCGAGATCGTCACGGTTCCGGCCGAGAAAGGCGACACAAGAAATCTGACCAACACCGCCGGAGTGCACGAGCGCTCGCCTGCCTGGTCGCCCGACGGTAAATCCATCGCGTACTTTTCCGACGAATCGGGCGAGTACGAACTGCATATTCGCAGTCAGGACGGCAAGGGCGATGTGCGCAAGATCAAACTCTCGGGCGCGGGTTTTTATGCCGACCCGGTTTGGTCACCGGACAGTCAGAAGATTTCCTACACGGATAATTCGTGGACTCTCTACTGGCTCGATCTGAAATCCGGCGCTGCTAAAAAAATCGGCTCGGAATATCTTTATGGTCCATCGCGGGGGCGGACGATTTATCACGACTGGTCGCCGGACTCAAAGTGGCTCGCCTACACGCTCAGCACCAAAGCAAACATCCAGACCGTCTATGCCTATTCGACTGAGCAGGACAAATCATTCGCGATCACCGATGGCCTGAGCGAAGTTACTGAGCCCGTGTTTGACGAAAGCGGAAAGTATCTTTACTTCCTCGGCTCCACCAACGCCGGCCCCGTCAAGGAGTGGTTCGCACAGTCAAACAACGATATGCGGGCGACGAGCTCGCTTTATTTGGCCGTGCTGCGGACCAACCTGCCGAATCCATTGGCCAAGGAAAGCGACGAAGAAAAGGGAATACAAAAGGAGGAAAAACCTAAGGAACCTGCCAAGCCGCCGGCGCCGGAACCTTTCTCGATAGATCTTACCGGCATCAACAATCGCATTCTGTCGATTCCGCTGCCGGCGCGAAACTATAGCAACCTGCAGGCTGGCACGGCCGGCCAGTTCTATTACGTCGAATCGCCCGAGGACGATAATGCGGGACCCAACGCTCCAGAGCGATCCGTGCTGCACCAGTACGATCTGAACAAGCGCAAGGATGACGCTTTCATTCCCGGCGTGAGCGACTACATCGTCTCTGCTGATAAGAAAAAGATTTTCTATCGCAGCAACCTGGCGTGGTCCATTGTCGCAGTGACACCCAAACCGCAACCCGGCGCGGGCAAACTAAACGTAGACGATATCGAAGTGCGCATCGACCCCAGGGCGGAATGGACACAGATCTTCAACGAGGCCTGGCGCATTAATCGCGATTATTTCTACGCGCCGAACATGCACGGCGCTGATTGGAATGCCATGCGGCAAAAGTATGCGGCGTTCCTGCCCTACCTGACGACGCGTGGCGATCTGAACCGCGTGATCCAGTGGATGTGCAGTGAATTGTCGGTGGGCCATCACCGCGGCGGCGGCGGGGACACGCTCTATCAAGCAAAGACGGTTCCCGGCGGATTGCTGGGCGCTGATTACTCAGTCGAGAATGGCCGCTATCGTTTCAAGAAAGTTTACGGCGGCCTGAACTGGAATCCGGATCTGCGCTCGCCTTTGACGGAGCCGGGCGTGGACGTCAGAACCGGCGAGTACCTGATCGCTGTACGCGGCCGGGATCTGCGTCCGCCAACAAATATCTATAGCCTGTTTGAAAATACCGCCGGCAAGATCACCGAGATTACTGTTGGCCCAAACCCGGACGGCTCGGGCGCGCGCACCGTTTCGGTGGTGCCGGTAGCCAATGAAGGCGCGTTGCGCAATCGTGATTGGGTTGAAGGCAACCTGAAAAAAGTTGACGAAGCAACGGGCGGCCGAGTTGCTTACGTTTACGTTCCCAACACGGCGGGCGCCGGTCACGAGTATTTTAAGCGTTATTTTTTCCCGCAGTCGTACAAAGACGCGATCATCGTCGACGAGCGTTTCAATGGCGGCGGCGCCTACGCCGACTATTACATCGATCTCTTGCGCCGGCCGCTGGGTGCGTACTGGGCGATGCGCTACGGTGCTGACATGAAGACGCCGGCGGCTTCGATTCAGGGACCGAAAGTGATGATCACCGACGAGACGGCCGGATCGGGCGGAGATCTTTTGCCGTGGATGTTTCGTAAGTTCGGCCTCGGCAAACTGGTCGGCAAACGCACCTGGGGTGGGCTGGTGGGTATCCTCGGATTCCCGATTTTGATGGACGGCGGCGGCATCACGGCGCCCAACTTTGCCATCTGGACGCCCGATGGTGGTTGGGTGGTCGAGAACGAAGGCGTACCTCCGGACATCGAGGTCGAGCAAACGCCGGCGGATGTGATCAGCGGCCACGACCCGCAACTCGAAAAGGCGATTCAGGTGGTGATGGAAGAGTTGAAAAAGAATCCGCCGCAACAGCCAAGGCGTCCAGCGTATCCGGTGAAGTACGGTAAGCAGTAAGCAGTAAGCTGTAGGCTGTAGGCTGTAGGCAGTAGGCAGTAGGCAGTAGGCAGTGGGCAGCAAGCAGTGAGCAGTAAGCAATGGGCAGTGACCGCAAGCAAGTTTGCGGTGACCAGTCAGCGCAAGCAGTTTCAATGAGCGCGAGCGGCCAGCACTAAGAAGCGAGCACTAGGCGGAGTCGAGCACTTCGTTTCCAGCCGCGTTCACGCGGCTTTCCCGCAGGGTTATTAGCCCAGCCGTTTTACGGCTGGGTCGCCATGCGCGATGCACCGCTAGGCCGTTTCAACGGCCTTCTCGTTAGGCTCCAGCCATTGTGCCAAGCGCGTTGGAATGTAGTAATTGGTTTGCGGACGCTCTCTGGACTGTCCATGTTATAGTTTCGAGAGTTGAACCACATGGCGACACCCCAGAAGTCAATAACGCTACCATTTTTAGATCGTCCTGCGGAACGGCTTCGGCCGCCTCTAAAGTGGGCAGGCGGGAAGCGTTGGCAGGTGCCTCATATCGCACTGTACTGGGCGCCCAAGCGCTACCGAAGACTAGTAGAGCCTTTTTGCGGTGGCTTGGCGGTCGCCTTGGGATTAGTGCCTGAGCAATCTCTTTTGAATGACATCAATCCCCATCTCATTAACTTCTATCGGCAGTTGAAGAGTGGGTTTGTCTCAAACCTAAAGCCGAAGAATGACAAAGAGTACTTCTATGCCAAACGTCGCGAGTTCAACAGGTTACTGAGCGAGGGCAAAAGCCAAACGAAAGAGGCGGCAGCGCTCTTCTATTATCTCAATCGAACGGGCTTCAATGGGCTTTGTCGTTTTAATCAAAGCGGCGAGTTCAACGTCCCGTTTGGTCGCTACAAAAGGATCATCTATAAGGATGATTTCCTGGAATACGTTGATGTATTTGCAAAGTGGGAATTTACCAGTGTTCACTTCCAGCGACTCGAGTTACACGAATTTGATTTCGTCTATGCTGATCCTCCGTACGATGTCGACTTTCGGCAGTATTCACAAGGTGGATTTGGTTGGCATGAGCAGGAAGCAACCGCTCTGTGGCTAGCTACCCATCCAGGACCCGTAATCCTTGTAAATCAGGCCACGAAACGGATAATCGATCTGTACCGCGACCTCAACTACGACCTCAAGTTCTTGAAAGCTCCCCGGAGAATTAGCTGCAACGGCGATCGCACTCCGGCCGCAGAAGTCTTAGCAATTCGTAATCTCGCATAGTATACTTGGCCCACGATCCTTGCTGCTGCGTTGTTAGTTCTTTGGTCCATTGGCACTGAGAGCCTCGCGATCATCTCAAGAATTTTGGCACGCCTAAACCCCATGGAGGTTGAGATCTAGAATGGGTAAAACTGATGCACAGAGGGCGGCACACGCGTTTCTCCTTGAGCATTTAAAGTCGCAGGAGCCATTCACACTAGCGGACTTTATCGCAGCAACCGGCTGGGTAACACCAGGGACGTACCGGGCTCACCTCAGCAAACACTTTAAAGGTCTCATCGAGAATGTTGGTGGTGGTCGATTCGAAATATCGCACACCACTAGTTACAGAGTTACCGAAGCATTTCGAAGACTCGTATCCTGGCCCAAATTCAAGCAACATGTCACTCAAGTCCGGCGAAACGTTACGGATTACGCCCCCACAACTTCCGAGGTCCTAATATATGATTTCTTAATGCCCCTCACCAATGAGGGACCGCTCCGAATAACTCTTGACGCCTTGTTTTACAAAGACACGTTGGTGTCGAAACTGAAAACCATTCCGGATGCTGAACTATTGAGCGAGTTTCCCCGCACAGCAGGTCAATCTCATGACGAACATTTCCAACTAATATTGGGTTTCATTGAAAGTCATTTTGTTGGCTATTCAATCACTCATGTCGATGGCCGGTTCCGAGCTGGAAACGTGTTGACTCAAGATGAAGTAGCTAAGTTTCAGAGAGACGGGGAGCGATATCTGATCGACGAAACGACAGCGGTGGCTCGGTTCATTTTCCCCTATAGCAGCCCTGAAGAACTCAAACAAATCCGCTTTCTTTTTCGATCATTGTTCGTTAGGAGCATAATTCAGTTGATCAATGGTGAGGAGCAAATTTGGATGTTGGAGAATGGTCCCCAGCGCAGTGTGCACATATGGCGGCGGGCGGCGGACGATGACGATGATGGGGAAGAAGAAGACGCGTAATGACTTGCAGAGATTGGTTGCGCTCGAATGGTTATGAAGACATCGTCGATCTAATCGATCAGGCTATGGCGAAGATGGCCGCTCGGGGCAGCAAGCAGAGAAGGAACTGGTGGGAAACTCTTGCGGGAGGACCAAATGGCAGACCTCTTGTACGCGAGGGTGTCGAATTCCCGGTCCTCAGATCCGCGCAACTTCACCAAGGGCTGCCAATCACTCCGAATGCGATCTGCCGAAACCTCGACGAGGAACCGCCACCACCCCGCCTAACAGGCCGCTGGCCAAGTTGAGAGAAACCATATTTGAATCAACATCGTCAGTTGTCCCAAGAATCGCGCTCCGCGTTTAGGTAATCCTGAGCATCAACACTCTGCCAAAGGTCCTTTCCCAAGCCGCGCATCTCTGTGATGCGGTGTTGTGGAGGGGTGCTGGGGAGTGGCAGCAAGGCTTTCACTAATCGCTGTTGCTCTTCTGGCGTAAGGTGCCGGGCAGCTTCGATCAGGGCTTCTAAATTTGATTGCATCGACATGTTGAAATACTCCGAAGGCGAAGCTTAACACAAACACCTTCGCACGAGCGCAGCTTCCTACGTGGCGAACGGTTCTCGCGTTCAGTAAGTCAATACATTGGGCCCCTCAAAGCCCGCGGCACATTTCTGTTCCCCAAGGTGTGCCGACGGCGCGTCTGTAGCTCAACCGAATCTCGCCGAAGTTCCAATCCTTACGTTGCCAGATCGTCCCGTCGGTGTATTCCACGCGATTGATCACGACTTTCTCCTGCAGAGCGTTACCGGATTTATTGGCCAGGGCTTCGACACTGACGACATCGCTGGGGCCGGAAACACTGAAGGCCTGCAGTTCTTTGTCTTTCGCAGGCTTGATGTTGACGCCACAAAGAAACTGCCGGCGGGTCATGATCGACGGCTTTGCGGCGTCAGTGAATTGGTATTCCCAGAAAACGATTTCGATTATCCGGTTGCTCGCATTTTGAATTTTCGCGCGGTAGGCATAGCCGTCTACAGGCCTGGTGCTGGGTGAACGCGCCTCCTCATTGATCTTTTCCAGGGCCGCGTGGCGCCCGTCGATCGTCGCGTCATTTGGATCGAGCGCCCCGGTTGGATTATTTTGCCGCGCGTTCTTTGCGTAGTTCTTATTTTCCGGAATCATCGCCGGGGCCGTGGTTGAAGCGATCGGGTCGAGCTTCTCCAACACCTGGCGGCTCTTGTACCACTTGGATCCGAGCACTACTACCGAGGAGCCATCCTGCGGGGCGGGCGTATTCTGCGGTGGAGCAACGAACATTAAGAGCAGCGGCAACAGGATTAGATTTCTCATGGGTTGTCTCCGTTGGGCCAAGGTCCCACGCAGCAGGACCACGAAGCCCGGGTTTCGGATTCTGGGGAGATATTAGAAAACAGCGACTCTGATTCGGGAAGCGGAACCCTTACGTTGAGACTACCGCTGCACGGCGGAGATGGAGTTTAAGAGAACGGCTTCCGCCAACCTTGGAATTCATAAGATTAGCTATGGTCAACGGCAGTGTCAACGAAGTTGGGTACTGATGCTGGTTGAGAGCTGCTGTTGCTGTTACAGAACCGGGAGCGGTAACGACCGGATGCCAGGCTCAACGCACAAGGGTCGCGTGTAGGATCCGGTCGCTTCCGCTCCCGGTTCCGTAACGATGCACGCGCTTGCCTAGCCTCAGCTTTACCAACTCGGATAGAATCCCCGCGCCGGAAAATCGTAAACAGAACATCGCGGACTGCTAATCCCGCAATCGATTCGCCGTTTTCAGGTGCTTTCGAGAATTGCCGACAAACCATTATGTCCGACAAGCTGGAATGTCCGACAGACTTCAGTTTGTCGTAGCGCCGCCAAAGAAGTCTCTGGACCGAAATCAACGACAAACTGAAGTTTGTCGGACATTGGTACGAACGAGGCAGGATGATCACCTATGGCAAATGACGGAAACTCAGGACGCGCTGACGACGATCTTACTCCGGAAGCTGGAGCGGCGACCGACGTTGCACCACTGGGCCGGGGCGAACGCAAACCGCCGCATGAACTTACCGCCGCTGAAGACAGCGATCCGGTTGTGTGGAACCGCGTCACGCAACTGCCGGAATTTCGCGCGATGGTGCGCGCCAAGCTGCGCTTCATCATTCCTGCAGCGCTCTTTTTTATCACCTATTATTTTGCGCTTCCGGTGCTGGTTGGTTACGCACCGGGCCTGATGTCAAAGAAGATCCTTGGCGTAGTGAACGTCGCCTACCTCTTTGCGCTTTCGCAGTTCTTCATGGCCTGGATCATCGCGGCGCTTTACATACGCGCAGCGGCTAAGTTCGACAAGATGGAGCATCAAGTGATCGAACGAGCAAGTGAAGGTACTGCCCTGGAAACAGCGGGAGGGACCAGATAATGTCGATGCCGCTGTTAATGTTTTTGTTCTTTGTCAGCATCACGCTGGTGATTACATACTGGGCCGCGCGCCGGACGAGTGGCGCGAACGCATTCTTTGCCGCGAACCGGCAGATCAAGGGCTGGCAGAACGGCTTTGCCGTCGCCGGAGACTACATGAGCGCCGCGTCGTTCCTCGGTATTGCGGGCATCATCGCGTTTCAGGGTTACGACGGATTCATGTATTCGGTTGGCTGGCTGGTCGCATACTTGACGGTTTTGCTGATCGTCGCCGAACCGTTGCGTAACGCCGGGAAATATACGATGGCCGACGTGCTGGCTTATCGCCTCAGTCCAAGACCGGTGCGCGCGATGGCCGCACTGAGCACAATCACCGTGAGCGTCTTCTACATGATCGCGCAGATGGTCGGCGCGGGCGCCCTGGTCGCGCTGCTTTTGAAGAACTCTGGGATCAGTTATCACACGGCGGTCGTCGGCGTGGGCGTCCTGATGATCGTTTATGTGGTTTTTGGAGGGATGCTGGCCACCACCTGGGTGCAGATTATTAAGGCGATGCTGCTGATGGGCGGAACGATCCTGCTGAGCATCCTGGTGCTGGCCCACTTCGGTTTCAGTTTGGCGAATTTCTTCGAGGCGATTGGCCATGTGACTTATCACGACAAGGGCGCCGTGGTGGTCAAAGATTTTCTGCAACCAGGTCTGCGCTTCAAGCCACCCTACGGCGCTCTGGATCTGATTTCCCTGGGGATGGC
>Ga0179594_10000268_pt1 | contig 14195 bp, 12 predicted proteins | sample CZOMad1_1_08_16f_FD_148625 | JGI IMG/M metagenome (GOLD analysis project Ga0179594, IMG submission 148625) | Vadose zone soil fungal communities from Angelo Coast Range Reserve, California, USA - CZOMad1_1_08_16fungal (Illumina Assembly) | ecosystem: Environmental > Terrestrial > Soil > Vadose...
AGTCGCTCACCGAGATTCTGGATTTCGTTGATTACGTTCTGATAATGTCAGTGAATCCAGGTTTTGGCGGTCAAAAGTTCATTTCCACAGCCGTAGACAAGGTGGCCAGGCTGCGGCGATTGATCGATCAACGAGGGCTGCCCGTAAGGATCGAAATCGACGGCGGCATCGACCTGAACAACATCAGACGCGTGATTGACGCCGGAGCAGAGATTATTGTTTCGGGCTCCGCCATCTTCGGAACGAGTGACCCGGGCGCCGCCGTGCGAGAAATGCTCGAAGCCGGCGTGCAGTGGGTATAGATCACCGTCCGGTGTCACGCAGACTGTTAGTTTGATGTAACGCAAACTGTTAGTTTGCGAGGATTGAATGGCATTCAACCGGCGCGCAAGCTAACAGCTTGCGTTACGAATTGGATCCTTGCGTTACAGATTAGATCATTACCGGGATGGATTTGACATTCGAAACGAGAAGTTTGAGACTGAGTGTCTTGGACTCGGCACTTCTTAGTACCCAAACCGCGCGAGCGGCGCTCCCCAACAATCGCGTTTAAGCTTTTTGGAGGATTATTTATGCATTTGCGCTCCACAACCTCATCGGTTATGGCTGCCCTATTAGTGTTTGCGTGCGTTGCCGCCGCGCTGGCACAGGGAGGCGCCGCGAACAAGAGCGACCTTTCATCGTTGCAACGCCTGGACGTGATGCGCTCCAAGTTGGAGGCGTTGCGCCGATCGTTAAGCAGCGCGATTGGCGGCCTCCCCGATAGGCCCCCGGCAGACAAGAAGAAGCCTGTGGACCCCGACGACCCGCGCGTGCGCCTGCAGGGACTCGACAAAGAGGCCGGATCAATTCTGTCAGAAGTAAACGACCTCCACGGAAAACAGGATCGGTCTGAGCGCTACGACGTGACGAAACTCGATTCGCTGGAAACGGCCGTGGTTGATATCCAAACCCGTGCTGATGCGGCAATCCAAGCCACTGCCAGCGTCAGAACGGCTAATAACCCGGTCGCTTCAAGAGGGCCCTCCAAGAGCACCAAAAAGAAAGGAAAGCTGGGATTCCTTTGGCCGTTTCATGGCGGAGCGGAAGACGAGAAATTCAGACAACTAACTGAGACAACCGCTCCCGGACGTGATCGCGTGCTGTTTGAAGAAGCAGCCAAACAGGTGCGCAAAGGACAACACGAAACGGGTCGCCTGTTGTTTACCACGATCATCACGACTTATCCGGACTCGGTGTTTTTGCCGCTGGCGAAACTGGCCATCGCCGATTCGTTCTACCTTGAAGGAGGCACGAGCCAGTTGATCCAGGCAGCCTCCGGCTACCAGGACTGGCTGACATTCTTTCCCACCGATCCCCTCGCCGATGCCGCGATGCTGAAGGTCGCCGAAGCAGAGATGCGGCAGATGGGTTTGCCGGATCGCGAGAATCAGCATGCACGCAAAGCTGAGCAACGACTCAAGGCATTGCTGCAGACGTACCCGCAAACAAAGCTGCGGCCGGACGTCGAAGATCACCTCCGCGAAGTCCAGGAAAACCTGGCCATGCATGACTACATGATCGGCAAACTTTACGAGGAGAAATACAAAGGGCATAAGGGAGGACTCAAAGGAGCGCAGGGGCGCTATAAGGGAATCGTTGACAAATACCCCTGCTTCTCGTACATGGACGACACACTCTTCCACTTGGCCTGGACCTATCAGGTTGAAGAAGAACCCGACGAGGCGGCCAAGTACTACCAACAGATTCTGCAAAACTATCCGGACAGCAGCTATGCCGATAAGGCGCGCGAACAACTGAGTATTATCGGCGTGCCGCCGCCGGAAAAGGTTACCCCAAGTCCCTGCGCCAAGCGCGAGGAAAAGGGCTTCGTGGGGAACCTGATGCAACAAGTTGCCGGACGGGCGGACGTTACGGTTGGTAAGGACGGCATTCTGATTAGTCGCTCCAAGAAAGAGGGAGCTGAGGATTTGATCGATCTCGCTCTCAAGGGTAATGGGCAGTTGCCGTCTAACGTGACACCGAATCCGATTGTGCAAAAGAAAGCTCCGGCGCTAGTGCCACCAAAAGCAAATGATGATCAAGGAACCACGCCTGAGAAAAAGAAGCCGACTGTGAATATCCAGTCCACTCCGTCGGGCCCCGTACCCGATCGGATTAATCCTTCGTCGAGTCCGACGCCGATCAAGCCATAGACGTGGCAATCATTGCATGAAACATTCTGCGGCTCGCGGCCTTCGCGAGCCGCAGTTGCTTATGGGAATAGCGTGATTGAGTTACAGAACCCGGAGCGGTAGCGACGGGTGCTTGACTCAAGTTGAGTGGCAGCATCCCGTCGCTACCGCTCGGGGTTCTGTAACGGCTTTCTGGTGCGGCAAGAATTCAAAATGGCCCGCTGACCGATGCCGAAGTAGTGACGTAATTTGCGAGTCTTCTCTGCGTCTACCTCGGCGTTCTCTGCGTCTCCGCGGAGAATCTTGCCGCAAAAAACGCTCACCGCAGAGATGCCGAACGCGCTGAGTTAACGCAGAGAGTTGAAATTGGGCCACCTACCCGATGCTGATATCAACTCACACTTCGGCTTCAAACCCTGATATTGTTACCCGGAAAACCAGAGTTGAGATCATGCAACCAGCCGAACGGTTATCGAGTGACAGTGAACCTGAATTGAATCGCCGACACTGGGCGGCAGCGTTCACGGTACGTGCCTTGATCGCATTGACCCTGGTGCTTTCCGCTGTCGCCTTCCTCGGACGCAATCGTTTTCATCACGAGGACAATGACGTCCTCGATCGTGCTCTGCGTGTCACCATTCTGATCTTCGGCCTTGGGTCCGTCGTCCTGCGACGCACAAAGTTTTCCGCCACGCGTTTGCAGGACATTACGGCGTTAAGGGGTGCTTCGGGCCTCCTGGCGACTCTTGCCAGGACCACACTTCAAGTTGCCCTGCTTGGCGGCGCGATTTCGCTTTTCGGTTTCATCGCCACCGTGATGACCGGGAACGAATTCTATTCTTACGGGGCAGGCCTGGTTGGTTTCGTCGTACTGCTTTACTGTTACCCAACCCGCTACTCCTGGCAGCAAACCCTACAGAAATTCGCTCCCACCACAGGCGTTTCTGCGACCAAGTCGACTTCTCCAAACTACTGAATAACAGCGAGTTATCTTTGGTGTTGATCTTGGTTTGGCGTTCTGTTAGTCTGGCTTCGTACCTGACCTAGCCAGCCCCGGTTAGGTTTTCCATAAACAGCTACCTCATAGCCCTTCGGCTTGCCACTTCGGCAAAGCGGATACCCACTCATGTTCTCCAGGAAGCTTTCATCTCGCACACTTCTTTCTAATCTGGCATTTTCTCTCATGTTTGTGAGTTGTTTCGCGCTTGCTGGCCAAGCCTCAGCGCAGACTGCTACGGCCGTTCCGGTGGCGCGATTGCTGGGTCTCTCGAATAGCTCCTCAGCGAACTCCAGGCCCCGTAGAGTTTCCAATGAGAAAGCGGCTTCAGCCGGACCATCGCTCGGCGAGGCCACCGAGATTGAGAGGCGCGCTTTTGATATGACGAACACGGTGCGGCTGCAAAATAATCTCGCACCGCTGAGTTGGGATCCGGAGCTCTGCCGGATGGCGCGCATTCATTCCGAAAGTATGGTTCGTCGCGGCTTCTTCTCACATGAAACGCCGGAGGGCTTGCACCTCAAAGACCGCGCCCATCGTGTCGGGATCGCGCACTTTCAAGTTTTGGGCGAAAACATCGCGTATAATCAGGGCTTCGATGATCCTGGTGCATTTACGGTCGGAAGATGGATGTTGTCTCCGGGCCATCGAGCCAATATCCTGAACCCGGAATTCCGACAGTCAGCAATTGGAGTGTTCGTCGCGCCAGACGGCACGGTTTACCTGACGCAGGAATTCATCGCGCGCTAGCCGCCGCCAAAATTATGAAGTAAGAGCGAGAGCGGCTGGCGCTTTTGGCAAAGAGTCAGCCGCTCAAAAAGTGTCCACACTCTCTCTGATCGTGCCGTCGTTCGCCAAGATTAACTGGTCGCTGCGGATTTTGGGCCGCCGCCCAGACGGCTATCACGAGATTCGCACCGTCCTGCAAACGATATCGCTGCGCGACGAGTTGTCGTTTGCAGCGCGCAATGATGAGCGCCTCACACTTTCCTGCAACGACTCGCTGATACCTACTGACGAGAGCAACTTAATTGTCCGTGCCGCGCTCGCGCTTCGCCGGCATTTCAAGATCGACCGTGGCGCTGACATCCACCTCCAAAAGAGCATTCCCACGAAAGGGGGACTCGGAGGCGCCTCTTCGAATGGCGCCATAACGCTGCTGGCGCTGGCTCATCTTTGGAACCTCCGAATCGACCTGTCTGAGTTGCTTGAGGTGGCCGCGACGCTCGGCGCTGATGTTCCTTTTTTCTTAGCAGGCGGACGAACACTGGCGACCGGGACTGGCACTTTACTGGCGCCGATTCCCGATGATGAGCTACCGGTGAAGCACCTGTTAGTCGTCACGCCCAAGGCAACAGTATCCACGGTGAATGCTTATCAAGCGTTGCGGGCGCCTGCCTTGACAAGCACCTGTGCCGACTCTATTCTCTCTAGTTCCCGCGGGGACGAGATTTTTGAGTTTGCGGATCCGCCCTCGCTGCACAACGACTTTGAAGACGTGATTTTTCAGGCCGAACCCGAGATCGAGCGGGCTAAGCAGGCACTGAACGACGCCGGAGCCAGTGGTTCGTTGTTGGCGGGGAGTGGCTCCAGCGTTTTTGGAATCTTTGAAAACGAGTCTTCGCAAGTGCGTGCTGCGGAGGAGTTGCAAGTAGAGACCGGCTGGCGGGTCTTCCCAGTGGTAACGATCTCGCGCCGGGAGTATCTGCGAGCATTGGGCCCTTGCGGAGCTTCGCTGTCACAATACTGGGGCGTCGCCAAGTGGTAAGGCACCGGTCTTTGGATCCGGCATTCGTAGGTTCGAATCCTTCCGCCCCAGCCAGCTTTAAGTTTCGAGTTTCGCGTTCCGAGTTAAGTCAAAAGAACTTGCGGCTCGAAACCCGGAACTCGAAACCTGGAGATCGAAACTCCCGGAACTCCAAACTCGAAACTTTTATGGGCACAACCGGCGGGATCAAGATCTTTTCGGGCAACGCAAACCCGAAATTGGCGGAAGAAATTTGTCAGCAACTTGGCTGCGACATGGGTCGCGCATTCGCCGATCGCTTTTCGGACGGGGAATTTAATTTCCAGATCGACGAGAACGTGCGCGGCGGCGATGTGTTCATTGTTCAGCCAACCTGCCCGCCGACTGACGCTCATCTGATGGAGTTGCTGGTGATGCTGGATGCGTTTCGGCGATCGTCTGCTGAGCGCGTCACCGCGGTGATTCCCTACTATGGATACGCCCGGTCGGACAAGAAGGACAGGCCCCGGGTCCCGATCTCGGCAAAGCTGGTGGCGAACCTGATTAACACCGCCGGTGCGGATCGTTTGCTGACCATGGATCTCCATGCAGCGCAGATTCAGGGTTTTTTTGATATTCCGGTGGATCACTTGTATTCGGCTCCCGTGATGATTGGTTACTACCAGGAGAACACGATGCCGAATCTGACGGTGGTCGCGCCGGACACGGGCGGCGCCGAGCGCGCGCGGGCTTACGCAAAGCGCCTCGATGCCGAGTTGGCCCTTTGCGACAAACGCCGGGAAAAGGCGAATGTGGCCGAAGTGATGAATGTCGTCGGCGATGTTGAAGGTCGCAGTTGTTTGATTGTCGACGATATGTGCGACACAGGCGGCTCGTTGACCAAGGTGGCAAAAGCCCTCAAAGACGCGGGTGCCGAACGCATTCATGCCTGCTTTACTCACCCTGTTTTGTCGGGCGAGGCTGTTGAGAAGTTGGCAAATTCGGTGATTGAAGAGATAATCGTTACGAATACGATTCCGCTGCATGATCATGCATGCGAATTGGATAAGATAAAAGTACTTAGTATCGCGCCACTTCTGGCGAAAGCGATCAAGTCGATCCACGAGGAAACAAGCGTTTCTTCGCTCTTCGTATGAAGGGCAAACACTGATGGCTTAAGAGAAGACCATCAGCGATCAAGCAGGAATTTTTGATTTTCGATCTTTGATTTTCGATTTGGAATAGTGCTACCGAGAAGCAGGCTGAAGGAAATAGCTACTTCTGGTTAACTGCCAAATCAAAAATCAAAGATCGAAAATCAAAAATTCCTACTTGGTCGCTGATCGTTTGTAGAGGAGCAGTCATGGCAGACAAGAAAGAAATCACAGTTCGCGCCCAGCAGCGCGAAGGTCGCGGCAAGAACGATGCTCGGCGCGCACGCCGAGACGGTTTAGTCCCGGTCACGGTTTATGGCGGCGCCGGCGAAACAGTGGCCGCAGTTGCGCCGTTGCGCGAACTGGCCGCGATCCTGCGCTCGGACTCTGGCCGCAATACCATATTCACGTTGGACATCGAGGGTATCGGCCCCAGTGAAGTGATGTTCCATGAGCGCCAGATCGACCCGATTCGTGGTCGACTGATCCACGCCGATTTCCGGCGCCTGGTGGTCGGCGAGAAGATCGAAGTGACCGTGCCACTGCACCTTATCGGAGAACCGGTCGGCGTGCGCGAAAACCAGGGCTACCTCGAACAGGTGGTGCGCCAGATTGACGTGCGCTGCGATCCTCGCGACATCCCGGAATCGATCGATGTGGATGTTTCGAACCTCGACGTTCACGACTCGCTACATATTTCCGATCTTCCGGTCGACGAAAAAGTCGAAATCCTGGAAGCACCCGATATGGTGATTGCCACCGTCGGCATTGTGAAGGAAGAAGCCGCACCGGTCCCGGCTGAAGGCGAGCCCACAGCGGAGCCTGAGCTGATTGCCAAGGGTAAGAAGGACGAGGAAGCAGACGAAGGCAAGAAAGAATAAGCATTGCCGATCGCCCTGGCTCGTAACGCAAGCTGTTAGCTTGCGTCGTGGCAAACTAACAGTTTGCCTTACATGGGCCAATTGTGGCAGGGGGTTTCGGTACCCTGGGAAATCGGCAAGGAACAGGATGCCGTTAATCGGCAATTCGCATGTTTTTTATCGTGGGGCTCGGAAATCCGGGCGCGGAGTATGAATGGTCTCGGCATAACCTTGGCTTCATGCTCATTGACAAGTTGGCTCGCGAAGCAGGAGCTGAAGTACGCCGGCGTGACTGCAACGCTCTGGTTGGACGGGCAGTGGTTGCAGGTTCCGAAGTCCTGTTGGTCAAACCACAGACGTTCATGAACCTGAGCGGCGAGGCGGTCGCTTGTTTGTTTGCCAAAAACGAGCTGGCGCCATCGGCAAATAACCTGATTGTGATCAGCGATGATCTGGCCTTGCCGCTGGGCAGAATTCGCATTCGCGCGCGCGGTTCGGCCGGTGGACATAACGGCCTGAAGTCGATCATCTCGTCGCTTGGCACCGATGATTTCATTCGCCTGCGAATCGGGATTCAGCCGGAACACCCGGTGACAAATGCCAAACGGTTTGTGCTCGACCCTTTACCGAAGGCGGCGCGGGCTGAAGTTGAAAAGATTATTGAACGAGGCGTCGAGGCGTTGGGCGTTGTCATCAAAGACGGCGTCTTGAAAGCTATGTCGATTTACAACGGTGAGCCGGAGACCGCAAAGCAGCCGGGAACCCGCGAGTAACGGGCTAACAGTTCACCAGTAACCTTCTTGCTTCATCAATTCGATGAGGCTGGACATCCATAAGGAGGATGAACTTGGAAGCATTGAGACAATACGAAATTCTCTTCATCGTCGATCCGGACGCGGACGAAGATGAAGTAAACAAGATTACCGATAACTGCAAGCAAATCATCACCGATCAGGGCGGCTCGATCACCAAGGCCGAGACCCTCGGTCGCCGTCAACTGGCGTACGAGATCCTGCACAAAAGAGAAGGCACGTTCGTCGATCTGGAACTGGAAGGCTCCGGCAAAGAGATCGCCGAACTTGAGCGCCGTATGCGAGTCAACGATCGCATTCTCCGCTATCTGACGGTGCGCCTGGACGAGCAGCGGCGCCGCGCCGACAAGTTCAAAGATAAGCGGGCGCGCAAAGCGGCGAAGCGGCCTTTTGGCGGCGGACAATCGGCTCGACAGAAGTCGGCTGAGCTTTCCGGCGATGATAACGATGATGCGTAGTTTGGCTCGCCGGCAAGGCGCCAATTACCGCCCCTGATTTAAGAGGAAACCAGATGTCAGCAAATTACGAAGATCGCGACCGCGATCGCAACCGCAATTACGATGGCGATGATGATATGGGCCGGGGCAACGGCCAGGGCCGCGGTGGACGCCGCATGCACCGTCGCCGAATCTGTCGCTTCTGCATTGAGAAAGTCGACATCATTGACTTCAAAGATATGAGGCTGCTGCAGAATTATATTCCCGAACGGGGCAAGATTCTGCCGCGACGCATCTCCGGCAACTGCGCCATTCATCAGCGCATGCTGGCTGAGGCCATCAAGCGCGCCCGCAACATCGCGCTGCTGCCGTACTCAACGGATTAAGGAAGGACAGTTATGGCACACACAAAAATTCTTTTGCGCGAAGATATTGACGACTTGGGCGCGCGTGGCGAAATCGTTCGAGTGCGAGCCGGTTATGCTCGCAATTATCTGCTGCCGCGCAAATTGGCAGTCGAAGCGACCGCAAACAACGTCAAGCAAATCGAGCAGGAACGCGCCGCGTTAATGAAACGCGAAGCGACTGAACGAGCCTCGGCTGAATTGCAAGCCGGGCAACTGGGAACGATTGTCTTTGAGTTCAAACGAAAAGCTGGAGAACAGGGAGCGCTGTACGGCTCAGTTACTTCTATGGACCTGGCCGAGGCTTTACACGAGCGCGGCTATGAAATCGATCGTCATCGCATTCACTTGCGCGAACCGATTAAGCGGCTCGGCGACTTCCAGGTGCCGGTGCGTTTGCACCGCGAAGTGACTCTCGACTTGCAGGTGAAAGTGTCGCCCGAAGGCGAAGTGATCGTGGGGCATATGACGCCTGAAGAAGAGGCAGCCGCGACCACGGCTCCGGCAGCAACTGATGACGAGGCGTCTGAAACCGCTCAGTGAAGTCGTCGCGAATCGCAGAACTTTCATTCACACCGTGCTTCAGCGCGGTGAATCAAGTCTCAAGAATCCAGGAAACCGTTTAAACGGTTTCGTTATGTCTTATGCGAGTACCCCTGGCTGAAGCCAGGGGTAAATGAGACTCTTCGCTGGCTTTTCCGGAAGACCCTCAAAGATAAAACAGATGCAGCCCCGCGGATGGCCGTCTACTCCTTGACGCTTCGAACCGCATTCGTAAAATGCATCCGACGCGTCATTCTTTTCTTCTATCAGCATTAATCCTCGTACACGTATCCTATGGCTGCCCCTGATCCACTGCGCGAACAATCTTTCGAACGACCGCTGCCGAACAGCTCTGAAGCCGAGCGCGCCATCCTGGGTGCTGTGCTGCTCGATAACGCTCTGATCAGCCAGGCGATCGAGCTCTTGAAGCCGGAAGACTTCTATGTGCCGTCGCACCGGCGCATCTTCGTCGCGATGATTGCCCTGTTTGAGCGTGGCGCCGAAATCAATCCCATACTGATTGGCGAAGAGCTGAAAAAAGAGAGCTCGCTGGAAAGCGTCGGTGGGATTAGCTTCGTAACCAATCTCACTTACGGACTGCCGCATTCCACGAACATCGTCGACTATGCGAAGGTCGTGCGCGGCAAGTCGCTCTTGCGCCGCTTAATCAGAACCGCGAGCAAGATCACGAACGAGGCTTTGGAAGAAGAAGACGAGGCCTCGGTCATCCTCGATCACGCTGAGCACGCGATCTTTGAATTGGCTGATGAAAGGATTCGTCAGGGATTCACCCACGTCGAGCCAATTGCCGTGCAATTGCTCGACAAGATCCAGGAGATGGAAGGGCGCAAAGTTGTCCTGACAGGGCTAACGACCGGCTTTGCTGAGTTGGACGAAAAGACCTCCGGGTTACAAAAATCCGATCTGGTGATCCTCGCCGCCCGGCCCTCAATGGGAAAGACTGCGTTCGCGCTGATGCTGGCGCAAAACGCGGCCGTCGACACGGGCGCCGTGATCGGCATCTTCTCACTGGAAATGTCCAAGGAAGCGTTGGTCATGCGCATGCTCTGCTCGCAGGGAAACATCGACGCACAGCGCTTTCGCAACGGATTTCTCTCGCGCGCAGAGTGGGCGCAGATCGCCAAGTCGCTGGGCATTTTGGCCGGCACCAAGATCTTCCTCGACGACACACCGGGTATCTCGGTGCTGGAGATGCGGGCCAAAGCGCGGCGTCTTGCGGTGGAGCAAAAGCGGCTGGACTTGATCGTGGTCGACTATCTGCAGTTGATGTCGGGTTCTTCAAAACGCGTCGAATCCCGGCAACAGGAAGTGTCGCAGATCTCGCGTGAATTGAAGGGCCTCGCCAAAGAAATGAACGTGCCTGTGCTGGCGCTTTCGCAGCTTTCGCGCGCGCCTGAGTCGCGTTCTGATCACCGGCCGCAACTCGCAGACCTGCGCGAGTCCGGAGCGCTGGAGCAGGACGCCGATCTGGTCGCCTTTATTTATCGCGAAGAGCAGTACAAGACGCCGGAAGAAAAACAGGCAATGCCCGAAGATAAAAAGAACGTCGCTGAAATCATCCTCGCCAAACAGCGCAACGGCCCCACCGGCACCGTCGAACTGCGCTTCGTTCCCTCCAGCATGCGCTTCGATAATCTCTATCGCGAGTAAAGCGCCATCAAGCTGCACTCTCTTAAAACCAATCGGCCCAAAGCTGATCTCTTCTGATCCAATTCTTGAGTTCCTGCCCCAACTCGCAAAAGTTAGCACCAGATTGAGGGCTTACGGATCAAGTATATTGCCAACGTTGCGATTGACATGGTAGCGTTTGTTACCCGTTGCGTTGCGGTATGCTCAAAACTTCCTCTTGGCCGTCGCTTTAACTTGTACTCTTTTTCGAACTGCGTTTGCTAAGAGCGGCGATCTCCTGCGGCGTACAGGGTTAACAGTCAATGCTAATTACTCTCGCCTCGTGTTAAGGAGCAGCAATGTCCAAGACAGTTCAGGTCGATATCTTCACGGGTTCTGAAGTTCTGGAGAATTCACTCATCCCTGGTGACTACAAGATCCACGATGTCATCGAAGAGTTGGTTACCGAGTTAGAGTTACCTCGCTTTGGGCCAGACGGGGCGCCGATTGAATATCGACTGCACTCGGATAGAGCAGCGGCATACCTGGCTCCCACAGCAATCGTGGCCACTTCATTGCAAAATGGGGATTCGATTCGTTTGACGGCTGGCACCGATGCAGATTGGGAAGCAACTGTGAAGGTTCCAACCACACTCCCGCAAAGGCCCGTTCAACCTCAAATAGGTTTCCTCACTAAGCCGCCGGTCGTAGACGGTGAAACAATTCTACGGGAGCCAGAATCCCCGCGCGCCTTGATGGTGGACTGGGGTGACGTTCGCACCGACTTCGTATTCACCAATTCAATCGTCCGGCAAGCGCCGCCTCGTGTGCGGTCAATAGCAGAACCCGGTAAGACAGTGAGTTTTAATCCTCCAGGTTGGGTCGGCGTTACTGGCGCCGCTGAACCTGGAATCCGCGGCGTGCTTCCGGACGAATCACTTCTCTCTTCCAGGTATCGCGTCAAGCAGCACATAGATCAGGGCGGTTTCGGCAACATTTACCTCGCGGTCGATATCGAAGATTATTTTGCGGACGAGATAATCTTAAAAGTTCCGATCAAGAATGAGGATCCCGATCTGCTCGCGCGACGTTTGAAAAGTCAATACAAGGAATGGAAAGTTCTGTCTGAGAAGGAGCCCGACCAGGTGGTTAGGTTGCTGGGCGTCAAACGACTGACCATTAACGATCAGGTCGTCGTGGGAATATTGATGGAGTACATGGCGGGAGGAAATCTTCTCAACATGGTCAAGACGAAATGGGGAGGTCATACGCGAACCCGAGACCAGTTGACGTCCCTAATGAGATTGTTTTTGCAGGTATGTAGCGCCACTCGTCTGCTGCATTCCAACAACCTTCTGCACCGTGACATTAAGCCGGCTAACATGCTTCTCAATCTCACGCAGTCTAAGTGCAAGATTTCGGACTTCGAACTTATCACCCAGATCGACGCCCTTGACCAGGTCACGGACGTGATGGGAACTTTGCCTTACATGGCGCCTGAGTGTTTTGAAGGACGCTATTCGGTTGCGTCGGATATTTTTTCGCTGGGGGCCTCGCTCTATCATCTCCTATGTGGGAAATACCCTTTCGGTCCGGCTTCGTTGCGTGCGCTGCAGAGAACCGATATCTCGTTGCCGTTTAGCCCGGAAGACCAATCTCCAGCAGACTATTCCAGAGTCCGCGGCCGCGACAGACCCACAGACTTGACGGAGCTGAATCCGCTTGTATCCCCTGAACTTAACCAGGTGGTGATGCGGTGTATGGAGCCGGAACCTGACCGACGATCTCCAAGTGTTGACGACTTAATCGATGACTTAGGGCGCCTCGGCCTCACGAAGGAAGGCGGCAATACGGCTCCACTTAATTTCGCTCGCTTGCTGATTACTCATCTCGGCGAGGAGGACAAAGACTACCTGGTCAAGTCATTGGAGCGAGGTGGATTCCGCTCTGCCAGGGAGCTGAGAATTCATAAGCAGGAGGATCTAATTGAAGAGTACTGCTACATCGCTCCACCACACGAAGTGCTTGCGCATAACTGCACGACTCGTTCGCTTTCGATATTGGCTGAATCGGTAGGCATCGATCCTCGTACGTCCACGACGCGCGACGAACTCATTGACGAGATCCTGGCGGCGGTCGGTTTTCTGTCCGGTCCCCGGCAAGTTCCGGGAGTCGAAAAAACGCGTGCCTATATCGAAGACTTGCTCCTGAACATCGCTAACACAACGACCAGTGATGAGTGCATTGGCATGGCCCACTCTGGGATTTCCGCCGTCGAGCGTACGATTGATCTGTTGGTTAGTTTTTATGGGCAGCTCTTATACGGTTCAGGAGTCGACGCTGTCTTAAGTCGTCTGGCAAACGGCAAACCGGCGAACCTGTTGACTTTTGGTCAGAAGATTAGCGCGCTGAAAGAATTCTGCTGTAAGCCTCCCGCCGTTCCTTTGGCGGAACGTATTAAGCAAGTCCTGCAGTGGCCGATTATCGAACCGGAAGTCTTCGAGCGAACTCAAGAACTCTTGAAATATCGAAATCAGCTCGCTCATCAGATGGAATTCAATAGTTTCCAGGCAGCGCAGCGTTTCGGACGGCAGTCTTTGACTCTGGCGATTGACATCGTGAGCGCCCTTGCCGCGAACAGTTTTATTCCGCGAGTCGTTCAGATTACGTCCCGCCAGGACGACGTCTATGGCCGACACTTCTATTTTGGTCAAGACGGCCGTGGTCGCTCGGAGCGCATCTTTACACCACTGCCTTTGGAAGTCGGCGAACTGTATCTATTTTTCCCGCTTACAAACCCAGCCCGGATTAACCCGCTGATTTTTCCGTACAATAAGCTTAAGACTGAATCTCGAAAGCCCGCCGCCCGAATCGGCGAGTTGCCGCCATAGGCGCTGTCCCGCGAACGGACCCATCTCAGGATTGGTCGCGCGGGCAAGCCTCGCCGGTCCCCGATAAGCACTGGAACGAGGGAAGGGTGGTGTGGACCTAACCAGAAAATCTATTTACCGCAGTTCGAGATCCCCAGCCAGCCATCAGGTCCCAACCTACACCTGGCGCCTTTAGCCATGCGCCACTTCCTGACGTCGCGGTGCATAGTTGATCCGGCGCGTTTCGCGTATGCGCCCATCGTCTATTGCGCCTTCCACAATCTCGTATCCCAGCAGCGCAAAGACTCGCCCGCGCAGAAACAGCGGACGGCTGTTTCCGTACCAGTCGACACACGACGCGCGGCACTGATCATTCTCCACACGCTTCGGGCGCGAGGTCAGCGCGCCAATCTCCTCAAAGTGCAGTGCGGTGTTTCGCAGAAACAAAATCGACGCCGACTCTTCGATCAGATGCCGGTAGCCGGCGCGTCCCGGCTCGCTGATCGGCAGTCCCAACATTCCTGAATCCTCATCATCTGCCTTGTAGAAAAATCCATGACTGCGCAGCTCACCTTGCGAAGCATTCTTG
>Ga0179594_10000269_pt1 | contig 14138 bp, 14 predicted proteins | sample CZOMad1_1_08_16f_FD_148625 | JGI IMG/M metagenome (GOLD analysis project Ga0179594, IMG submission 148625) | Vadose zone soil fungal communities from Angelo Coast Range Reserve, California, USA - CZOMad1_1_08_16fungal (Illumina Assembly) | ecosystem: Environmental > Terrestrial > Soil > Vadose...
GCACTGACTTAACCATAGGAGAATGCATCTCGCGTTTGCCTTCCCAATGTGGCTTTTCCGGTTCGTGCGATTCAACTTTCGCCGCGCCGAACTTAAGGACGTTCAACTATGTTCGGCTGATCTCTGTTCTGGGTCCGGGAGCGTGGAGGGCTCGACTCAACATTGCGGTACACCTCACCCAGCGCCAGAGTGCACTCAATATTGGGCAAGGATATGCTGGCACTGGGGTCATTTACCTCCTCGTACTCCCATTTCTCGCCGGCTTGCCTGACATAGTGAGTGATGTGCGGTCTGTGTTGAGCGACAAGTAAATACTCTTGGAAACTGGGGATTGATTTGTAGTAAGTGAATTGGTCGCCGCGATCATAAGCCTCAGTGGAGGGCGATAAGATTTCGATGAGCACGGTTGGATTCGTCAATGCATCGACGCCGCCAATCTGCTCAAAAATTGGTTCATCGCACAACGCCGTCAGATCGGGATAACGATAGGGCGGCGCCACTGGGACTTTGACGCGAATATTTGCCGGATAGACTCGACCGCCGCGTTCGCGGAGCTTAGGGTCAAGCGTAGCGATCAGGTTGATCTCAATCTCTCCATGATTTCGACTAGCGCCGCTCATGCAGAATACTTCGCCGTTGAAGTATTCCCACCTTTCCTCAGATGTCCTTTCCAACTCGAAGTACTCTGCCAACGTATAGTTCTGCTTGACTTGCACTGACATATTGTCTTCCCTCCTATCGAGACTCGAATTGGCGGGTGACCCTGATGTTAACCCCTAACGCGGCCTTTGTCAGCAGACGTTCTGATTAGGTGGTGTCCTAAAGGACGCTACCTCTGAGATGCATAAACCGTGGCTCAACCATCCTGGCCCTCAGCCGTTCGGATGCTGATCACCACGGATTTCGAAGCCGGCGTATTGCTCTTCTCGGCGACGCTGCGTACGGGGACCAGCACGTTTGCCTCCGGGAAGTAAGTCGCCGCGCAATGGCGCGGAATGTCGTAGGGAACCACGATGAAATGGCGCGCCACTCGCTCTTCGCCTTCAAAGTGGCTGACGAGATCGACGGCCTGTCCCTCGTGCAAGCGGGCTGAGCTGATATCGTCGCGATTTAGCAGCACGACTCGCCGGCCGTTGTGAATCCCTCGGTAGCGATCGTCCAGTCCGTACACGGTCGTGTTGAATTGATCGTGGCTGCGAATGGTCATCATCAGAAGCTGGCCCGGTTGCAGATCGTGCACCGGCAAATCGTGAACAGTAAACGCCGCTCGGCCGGTCTCTGTTTTGAAGACCCGCTCGCGCACGGGACTGGGCAGGTAGAAACCGCCGGGCTGTCGCACTCGCTGGTTGTAGTCGTGAAATCCGGGAACGACGCGCTGGATGTGCTCGCGAATTCGATCATAGTTACCAACCAGCTCTTCCCAGGAAACAGTCGTCCGTTCTTGCAACGTTGCCCGCGCCAGTTGCGCAACGATGGCCGGTTCGCTTAAGAGCTGCGGCGACGCCGGCGCCAGGAAACCGCGCGACGCCTGCACGACAGCCATCGAGTTCTCGGTGGTAACAAACTGTGGGCCCGCTGCCTGCTCGTCGATTTCGGTGCGCCCCAGACAGGGCAGGATCAACGCCTGCTCACCGGTGATCAAATGGCCGCGATTGAGTTTGGTCGAGACCTGCACCGTCAGGCGACAGCGCCGCAGTGCTTCGGCCGTGTATTCCGTGTCCGGAGTCGCCGAAAGAAAATTCCCGCCCAGGGCAAAGAAGACCTTCGCCTGGCGATCGTGCATCGCCTGGATGGCGCGAACCGTATCGAGGCCATGCTCGCGCGGCGGCTGGAAATCAAATTCAGCGGCCAGGCCGTCGAGAAACGCCTCAGTGGGTCGTTCCCAAATTCCCATCGTGCGATCGCCCTGAACATTGCTGTGGCCGCGCACCGGGCACAGACCGGCGCCGGGCAGGCCAATCTGGCCACGCAACAACATCAGGTTGACGATCTCTTGAATGTTGCCGACTGCGTTTTTGTGTTGAGTCAGGCCCATTGCCCAACAAAAAATCGTCCTCTCAGAGCTGACAAAGATCTTCGCGGCAGCTTCGATCTTAGTCCTGGGGACGCCGCATTGTTCGAGCAGGTCGCCCCAGTGCGCACGGTCGAGCGCTGTCTTGAACTCTGCAAACCCGCTCGTGTGTTGGTGGATGAACTCATGGTCCAACACCTGGCCCGGACGCTTGTCTTCCTCGGCGAAGATGTCTTTCATCATGCCCTTCAAGAGCGCGACGTCGCCGTTAATACGGACTTGCAGGAACAGATCCGCCAGCGGTGTTCCCTTTCCCAACCAACCGCTTAGTTCTTGTGGATGTTTGAACCGCGTCATGCCGGCTTCGGGCAGCGGGTTGATATGGACGATGGCACAGCCGTTTCTCTTCGCCTTCTGCAGGGCCGTCAGCATTCGTGGGTGATTGGTGCCGGGATTCTGGCCGATCACAAAGATCGCCTGGGCCAGCTCAAAATCTTCGAGCGTCACTGTGCCTTTGCCCACCCCAATTGTCTCGTTGAGCGCCGTGCCGCTGGACTCGTGACACATGTTCGAGCAGTCCGGAAGATTGTTGGTGCCGAACTGCCGAACAAACAGTTGATAAAGAAAAGCCGCTTCGTTGCTGGCGCGACCAGAGGTGTAGAAGATCGCTTCGTTCGGATAGTTCAATGAATTCAACTCGCCCGCGATCAACTCGAAAGCATCGTCCCAATCAATCGGCTGGTAGTGAGTGTCGCCGTGTTGGAGAACCATCGGTTGCGTCAAACGTCCCTGCTGGCCAAGCCACTGGTCTGACTGGCGCGAGAGGTCGGCGACACTCCATTGCGCGAAAAACTCGGGCGTGATGCGTTTGCTGGTGGCTTCGTCGGCCACGTGCTTGGCGCCGTTCTCGCAAAACTCGGCATGCGCACGTTCCTCGTCAGGTTCGGGCCAAGCGCATCCGGGACAATCAAAACCACCAACCTGGTTGAGTTTCAAAAGCGTCCGCGTGCCGCGCAATGGGCCAATCGCGCCCCAGGCGCTTTTCATTGCCTGGACGACCGCGGGGATGCCGCCGGCCACTCTGCTGATTGGCTTGATCTGAATGGGCGCCGATTCTTCGGGAGGTTGCGCGCTTGGTTGTAGCGAGTGCTGGTCCTTGCTTTGCATCGTTTCTTTTCCAAACGTATCGAGCAGTTGCCAAGCGATTCTATTTCCTCGGGGAGATGCTTACAACTAATGAGAATCGTTTCTGAACGTGAGCGCGAGCATCCTGCCGGGAGCACGAGCATGCTTGCCGGGAGCACGAGCATGCTTGCCGGGAGCGCGGGCATCCTGCCCGCTGGCTTCTTCATAACAAATGCGGGCAGGATGCCCGCGCTCCCGGCGTCGTTCGGGTTGACTCCTCATCAACTTTGGCTTAATAGTTCCTCAATCTTCAAAAGCTTTTTGTTGCGGCTGCTTCGGTTCTTGAAAGCTGTTCAGAAATTATCTTTCAAACACGAGGATCACCACATGACCCGATCTCTACTTTTGCGCGCGACTCTGCTGTCAGCGCTGTTCCTGATCTCGACAGCGGTTGTGACCAACGGTCAGCTCAAACCCGGCCGCGATCCCAATCAGCCGATCGATGAGGAATACACCAGGAAGATTCACGAGTACACGACCCAGCCCTACTTCAATTCGCCGCTGACCGATTACTTACCGGCATCGCCCAATGTGCCTACACCCAAAGCCGTACTCGGCGATGTGGCCGGTGCGCCCGGCAAGCTGCCTTACGCGGAAGAGGTCTATCGCTACATGCGTATGCTCGAGAAAGCGAGCCCGCGCGTAAAGGTGTTTTCCATCGGCGCCACGGAAGAAGGCCGCGAGATGATCGCCGTCGCCGTGGCTTCAGAAAAGCTTTTAGCCCGGCTTGACGAGAACCGCGGGCGGCTGACAAAGCTGGCCGACCCGCGCACCATTAATCTCGACGATGCTGAGGCGGATAAGCTGGTGGCTGCTTCGTTTCCGATCTACTACATCACCGGCACGATTCACTCAGTCGAGACAGGCGCGCCGACAGCCTTGATGGAACTCGCTTACCGGCTCGCCGTCGACGACAGCGCTTACGTGAAAAACATTCGCGACAACGTGGTTACCCTGATCACTCCCGTGGTCGAAGTCGATGGCCGCAATCGCATGGTCGACGTTTACAACTGGCACCTGGCCCATCCGAAAGAAAACTGGCCGCCCCTGCTTTACTGGGGTCACTACGTGGCGCATGACAACAATCGTGACGCGATCGGCTTGTCGCTCAAACTGACGCGCAATGTGCTGAAGACTTATCTCACCTGGAAACCGCAGGTGCTTCACGATCTGCACGAATCGGTTCCTTACCTGTACGACAACACGATTGGCGATGGTCCATACAACGCCTGGGTCGATCCGATCCTGACTGACGAGTGGCAAATGATCGGTTGGAACAATGTTTCCGAGATGACGAAATTCGGCATGCCCGGCGTGTTTGCTCACGGAAACTTTGACACCTGGTCGCCCGGCTATCTAATGTTCATCGCCGCCACGCACAACGGCATCAGCCGGCTCTACGAAACGTTCGGCAACGCCGGCGCCGATACGGTCGAGCGCACCCTATCAGCGGACGAGTATTCGCGCACGTGGTACCGCCAGAATCCGCCCCTGCCCAAGACGCTCTGGTCACAGCGCAACAATAACAACTATGAGCAGACCGGGCTGCTAACCGCGCTTCAGTATTTCAGCAACAACTCGAAACTTCTGCTGAAGAACTTTTATCTGAAGAGCAAACGTTCGATCACGAAACCAAAGAACGAAGGACCCGCTGCCTACGTTTTGACCGCTGATGATCCGCGTCCAGGCAATCAGGCGGAACTGCTGCGCACGCTGCAGGCGCAGGGCGTGGAGATCAGTCGAGCCACGGCGCCGTTCACGGTCACCGTAAAAGCAAAGAAAAAGTCAGAACCGGGAGCGGACCGAGGTCCACAGCCGGGCAGCCCGGCTGGGGTGGGGGGAGCGACCGGGCCTCAAGATAAGCCCGCGGCAACGACGCCATCAGTTACAGACAAGCAGAAGAAAGACTCCAAAACCGAAGAGCGCACCTTCCCCGCCGGCAGTTACGTCGTGCGCATGGACCAGCCCTATAGTCGCATCGCTGACGCGTTGCTCGACTATCAATACTGGGCGCCCAACGATCCGCAACAGGACATTTATGATGACACTGCCTGGACCATGGGCGAGCTGGGCAACGTCGAAGTCGTACGCGTCACCAGCGACAAAGTGCTGAGCGCGCCGATGGATCTGGTCAAGGGCGACGTGCAATCGCCCGGCGGAGTAAACGGCAGCGGCTCGGTCTACCTAATCAATCACAACGCCGATAACAGTCTGGTAACCCTCCGCTATCAATTAAGGGACGTCGCGATTGAGGCTGCCGAAGAGCCGTTTGAAGCGGCGGGTCACAAATTCAACCGTGGTTCATTCATCCTGCGCAAAGCTTCGGCTGATGAATTGAAGCGCGTCGCCGGCGAACTGGGCATTCAAGTCTACGCGGTTGACAACGCACCGGCCGTGGCCACGCATGCGGTCAAAGCTGCGCGCATAGCGATCATGCACACCTGGCTGAGCACGCAAGATGAAGGGTGGTGGCGCCTGGGCTTCGATCAGTTGAAAGTACCTTATGCCTACATCAGCACGCAGGATGTCGCCAAGGCTTCGGACCTGAGATCGAAGTACGACGTGATTCTGCTGGCGCCCGTAGGCCGCGGGACGGCCGCGATTATCAATGGGATGCCGATGTGGGGCAACCCGATTCCCTGGAAGGCGACGACGCTCACTCCTAATCTCGGAAAGACTGATGAGACCGACGACATTCGGCCGGGCCTGGGCTTGTCAGGGCTCCAGAACCTGCAGCGCTTTGTGCACGACGGCGGCCTCTTTATTACTGTCGACGACACCACTGACCTCGCGGTTTCGAATGGATTAACTCCCGGAGTTTCGGCCGCGCGCAGCCAGCGCCTGAAAGCCGTCGGCGACATCCTGCGCATCAAGACGGTTGACGCCAACAGCCCGATCGCCTACGGCTATGGCGATTCCGTAGCGATGTACTGCTCGAATGGACCAATCTTCAATGTCAGTAACGTTGCGGGTGGTCGCGGCGGCAGACAGAGAGCGACAGCGCGCGGCACGGGTCGAGGCACGCCTGATGATCCTGACACAGTGCAGGGCCGGCCCCCGGTCGAAGCGCCCGAGATGCCGCACAGCGAGGTATGGGAAGCAACGCCGATAGTTGATGAGCAGCGACGGAACAATCCCTACATCATTCCGCCGGCGTGGCGTCCGCGCGTGGTGCTGCGTTACGCGGACAATCGCGAACTGTTTGTTTCCGGATTGCTGGATGGCGGCGACGAGATCGCCCAACATGCGGCCGTGATCGATGCTCCGTACGGCAACGGTCACGTGGTGCTCTTCTCAACCAACCCGTTCTGGCGCGGACAGACAAAGGGTAGTTACTTCCTGGTGTTCAATGCGATCCTGAACTTCGACAGCCTGAACGCCGGCCGCAAACTGGACGAGAAGTGATTGGGGCAGTGGCCCGACCGTGAGGGAGGGCTCTACCGCCTGTTTTCAACAGACAGCACTGGAAATACAGGCCGCGGATTAACGCGGATGCACGCGGATTAGAAAAAGACGGCAGGCGGCGGATAGCAGGAAACCTTCTGCCTTCTGCCTTCTGCCGTCTTGCCGCCTTCTTTCCGCTGCCTAATCATTCCTACCGGCTCTTCTTTTCGTCATCCTCAATTTTCTGCTTCAGGAATTTTGCCAGCTTTTCGGCGGTGCTTCTTTCACCGCGGTTGGCGCTGCCCCGGTGGGATGAATCAGCATAGCCACTACTTTGGTTTTGAGATTCACCACCTGCATGCTCGCTGAGGCGGTTGTGCGCGCATCTCCCATGAAGATCGTTTTGGCCCAACCAGCATTCTTCGTTTCATGTGAGCCGGAGATCTCAAAGTCGGCCGAATCACGATCGGTAACGATCGTTAACGGGACTTCCTTCTTACGAAAAGCGGCCGCCAGATAGGTCTCAAAGCCGTCCATCGGTTCGATATAGACCTTTGAATTTCGCGGTATTCTCGTATCAGCCGGTGTCGCTGACGTCTGCGTATTCTGAGGAGCTGCAGATTGTGTGTTTGGGTTCGGTGTATCCTTGTCTTTGTCCTGGCAGAATACGGAGAGTGAGAACGAGACAACGAATAAGCAAAGGCACGTGACTCGGAATAGTTTTCTTATCGAGGATCCTTTCGTCTTAGAGTTTGAGCTTCAGATATACGGGAAAACGATTGGAAGAGGATGACACCATAACGAGCCAGTGCGGCTGTAGTCAAGCAATGCGGCACAAGGGGTAATGGCTCAGTTTGAATTCTCCGCGCGTCCTCAGCGTTCTCGGCGCCTCGGCGGTGAATGTTTTCCGTATTGTTCTCCACCGCAGAGACGCTGAGCACGCTGAGTCTACGCAGAGAAAAACCAAACTGAGCCACTACCGGCACGAGGGTAGTGACCCAATTTCCCGTTTAGAGGCGGGCGTTGCGCGCCACTGCCTGTCAGCAGAAACGGAATTCACTCGGATTAACGCTGAGTTGACGCACGACCACATTTCGGCTTGGCGATCGATCATCCGACGGCAACCTTAACTGCGGCCACGGGCTCTAAAAGTCACTGGAGCCACCACTCGATATCAGGAGATCAGTCAATGAAGCAATTCTGCATCGCCACTGTTTGCATCTGTGTTGTTTCTGCGCTCACTCTCTGCGCAAGAGTTAGCGGGCAGGAAAAAAAGTCGCCCCCGACTCCCAACTTTACCGGCACCTGGAAAGTGAATCTCGAGAAGAGTAACTATGGTCCAGCACCTGCGCCCCAAAGCATGGTCTACAAGATTGAGCATAAGGAACCATCGCTAAAGATAACCTCCACGCGCGTAGACGACGGCGTGACGGACACAGTGGTTCTAAACCTGACGACGGATGGCAAAGAGGGCAGCAACGTCGTGCGCGGAAACGAAGTCAAAAGCAAGGTCAAATGGGAAGGCGTCGTTTTGTGGATTGATTCAGTGACTACGATTGATGGAAATACGTTTGCTCTGAAAGATAAGTGGAACCTCTCAGAGGATGGCAAGACACTCAACTGGGCGCGACACTTTAGCGGCCCTGATGGAGAGGCGGAGGCGAGTTACGTTCTGGAAATACAGTAAGGATTAGCCAGTGAAGTTTCCAACTCAAAAATCTCCACGCGTTGGATGATCATAACCCGAGCCGTAAGCGCCCGCCTTCGTCTCGTCTCGAACATCGATCTCTTATGTTTTTCTCAGTTCGCCGAGCCACCCAACCAGCCCGTAAAGAAAATTCCCGCCGCCAACAAAAATTAATCCATAGGTCACCACGTAGTGGCCGCCTCCTTCAGAGACTGAAGCCATGGCAACGGTACCTATGGTAATCGCCAGCCCCAGGGCCGCCAGCCCGCCACCCCTCAGCATGTGACGCGCGTATTTCTTGCGCCGGTAGAGCCTGTTTTCCTCTTCCTGAATTCTCGCCTGGGTCTGGGCCACTTCGACTGTGATCGGTGTCGAACAAAAACGACAAGTCTTGGCGTCGGTGGCGATAAACTCTTTACAACTCGGGCACTGAAAGACTCGAACCTGGGACATGAAGCAAACCTCCATTAGAGTCTGCGGCAGAACGAGAGTCGCCTGTCAGGAAGCCGAAATACCTGGACGTGTGGAGCGCGGCGATTTCCCTACTCGGATTTCTCCGTGGGATATCCAGCTTTTTGCCATTTGGGAAAACCACCCACCAGCGCAGCAGTATTCTCGACCCCTTTGGTTTTCAGCGCCTGCGCCGCCGCAACGCTGGTATGTTCGGTGGGGCAGGAACAGTACAGGATGATCGTCTTTTCCTTTGGCAATCCGCCGGCTCTGTCTCCAATCACACTGTACTCGATCAACGTCGCCCCTTTGATGTGGCCCGCCTTAAACGCGCCCTCAGTGCGAACGTCAATGATCACGGCGCGACCCGAGTCAAAAGCGGCGCGCGCCTCATCAATACTGATTCGTTTGACATCATCGGTGGCGGTCGCAGGTTGCGCTACGGCCGCGGCTGGCTTGGCGCTGCTCGCCTTGATTTCACTTGAGTTGCATCCGGACAGGGCGATCGCAATCAGGATGACGGCAATCAAAAGGATGAACGATTTTCCCGACATTCAGCAGGCCTCCTAATTCAAGTTCCGCGCAGATTAACTGAAGTTACTCGGTCCTGACAAATCCTTAGCGCGAGTCAAGTCAGCGTATTTCAAGTCAGGGCTCAGAGGCTCGAACGTTTGCTATCAGCAGGCACATCTCAAATTCTGAGGTTGTCGGTTTTTGGTCGCGACGTTAACATTAGCAGAACAGCAGGGAGACTAACATGCAATCAATTGACGATCTCGTGCATGCGATAGCGGAACTCGATCCATCTGACCGGCAGTCTCTGCTTGATAAGGTCGCGGAAATGAATAATCAGAAAAGCCCGGATAATGGGCAGGACATCAAGTTCCAGGCGATGCAGGAAGCAATGAACGACGAACTGTTTTTAGGCGACCTGCGCGAGGTGATGGAAGATTTTCGCCACGTCGATGCCGAGGAAACTCCGGCGTGACACCGGAACGCTGGAGCGTTTGGTTGGCGAACCTCGATCCGGTCGTCGGATCGGAACAAGGAAAGACGCGCCCCGTACTGGTACTAAGCGACTCACGACTCAATCAGATATTACCCGTCGTCAATGTCCTCCCGATCACCTCACGCAAACGCAACCGACGCATCTATCCCAACGAAGCTTTGATTCCTGGCGGAGCCGCTGGGCTAAATGTTGAATCTGTCATTCTCTGTTACCAGATTCGAACGCTCGACAAGCAGCGGCTAAAGAAATTTCTTGGCGTGCTGAGTGCGACAAACCTGCGAACTGAGGTCATTGACGCTATCCGCTTCCAACTTGTAATAACTGAATGAGGGGTTCGTGGTCGCAAAGTTTTGACCCCAACTCAACGATCGCTCTAACATGGCGCAGTTGCTCCGTGTTGGTTTCAAAAGACGCCGCTTCGTCGGGTTTCGTAGATCTTCTTTAGTGGTATCGTCGATCAACTCAATGGGAGCAACGATTTTCCTTCGCGAACCAGGAGGAACCTGCTCATGAAACAGTGCGCCAGGTGCAACCGCACTTATGCTGACGAGTCCTTGCTGTATTGTCTGGACGACGGCACAGTCCTGACCATCGCGTACGATCCGGAGGCGACTCAGTTCATGCCCGACCCGCGAATCACTGATGCTCCGAAGCCACCGGTTACGCTCCCTTATCCGCCAACGCCTTATCCAGCGCAGTCATACCCGCCTCAGCCGCGGCGCAGCCGGGTGCCGATTTTCGCCCTGATAGCGCTGTTGCTTTTGGTGCTTGGCGGAGGGACGATCGCGCTGCTGCTGCTCGGATATTCGTATCTCCAAGACTCTTCGGCAGCCGTCAACACAAATCAACCGAGCTCTAATCAAGGCTCTCAAGCTCAGAATTCGCCGTCCACGATCTACCCTCTGCAAAGCGCCTCTTCTCCCAGCCCTTCGTCTGAGCCGCCCGCAAGCGCCACTCCGGAAAGCGCGCAACTGGTAGGCACCTGGCGAGCGAATGTCTATGAAGATAAAGAGAACGTGGAAATCACCTACACGTTCTATTCGAATGGAAGTTCAAAGGCTATCTTCAAGACGAGTGATGGACAATCACAAACGCATTACGGCAACTGGCGGTACTCGGATGGAACCTTGTTTGAAACCTTCTCTGACGGAGGCAGCGGAAAGGCAACCATCAGATGGATCGATCACGACAACTGTGAGTTAACCATCATCGATAATGGCGTGCCGCTTTATAGTGGATTAAAGCGACGCTATCGGCGCATCAGTGATCCAGGAAAAGAGTGAAGGCCCTATCTCCGCGGGTCTCGGCATCGCAATAGAAACACGCTCTTTGGCATTCTCCGTTTAGATAGGGCACTTGTGCCCCTCGCTCGGGACGGCGGACAAGTCCGCTATCTAAACGGAGACAGGGAATGTTCTTTTGACGAAGCGTTCATAGCATTGTAAGATCGCGGCACTCCCAGGATTCTCCAACTCCCACAGCTCAGGCATTTTCCACGCCCCGCGTTTATTCGTGTTGTGGAGGACTGTCTTTTAATGAGTGGCGCGCGCAGACAGGAACAGCGGACGAAAGTTCGAAGCACGACTTATGCGGGATACCGGCTTCGTTTTCTGGGGGTTCCTGGTTCGGGAGTGCTGCTCAACACGAAAGACGTCTGTGCGATTGCCGGCATCAGAAAACGAACCGCCGGTTCGACGCTGGCGCAGCCATGTCTGGACCTGGACGATGTGATGTTGATTATCTCGAGCGTGAATATCGATTTCGTTCAGTGGCTGCTGGTAAAGTTTGCCGACTATAACGTAAGCACCGAAGTCAGGCCAGAGTGGGACGATGACTGGAGCAATTGAATGAGAGCAAAGGAAAAAGTTTGGGAGTCCGTGGACGCCTGCTTCCAGTCCCGGAGGGGCGGAATATTTATAGAACCAGGATCCGAACAGAACCATCTCAGTTCCAGAGCAGCGAAATATGCCTTTCTCGGAAAAATTTATCTCGCTCCTCCCGAGCTTTAGAGTTCTTCTGATCTCGACTCTATAAATATTTCGTCCCTCTGGGACTAAAAACCGAACGACTATTTGTTACGCGAACCTTAGAGACACCACACTCGCTAGAATCCTCGAATCCTGAAGTCAGCACCTTATCCTAATCGTTGGCCGGCTTTTTCGTCTCCGGCAATTTATGCGGTTCGTAGTAAGGCTTGCCGTTGAGCTTCTCAACCTCTTTTTTGAAGGTGGTGCCATAGTCGCGTTCGGCGTTTGAGAGCGCCCAGGCCTGCCGTTTGTAGTTCCAGTTATCGGGCGCGAGGCGCTGCGCCTCTTTGAAGTGGGGAATTGCGTCGGCAATCTTGTTCTGCTTGTAGAGATACTCGGCCAGCGCGAACTGAGCATCGGCCAGCGCTCGATCATCTGCGTGCTCGCTCGAGAGCTGCAGACGCGTCTTCAGTTCCTCGTCGCTGAGTGCGTAAATGCTCCTGGCGCCGTTTGCCGCCCAGTCGCGAATGGCCGCGACATAGGGCGCCGAATCCATCCCCGTAAATGATTTGAAGCGGTCATCGATGAAAGCGACTTCGTTGGGTCGGACGATGCGACCGCGTTCGTCAATCCAGACCGCGGTGGGGACATTCACCATTTTGTACAGTTGGGTAACGACTTGCTGTTCATCCACGAGCGCGGTGAATTCCGGTTTTGCTGCGGTGATCCATGGGCCGGCGTCCTTCGCGCCGCCGGTGTCCTGGGCCACCGAGATAATTTCAAAGTTCTTGTCCTTCAGTTCCCGGTAGAGCGCCTGCCAGCCTGGCAAGTCAAAGCGGCACCCTCACCATGAAGCCCAGGTCACCAGCAACACCTTCTTGCCGCGAAAGTCTGCGAGCGAGTGCATCTTTCCGTTCAGGTCCGGCAGCGTGAAGTTCGGCGCCTCGAGCGAAGCAACGTAGGCGTTTTGCTCAGCGGTCCGCGCGCCGAAATACCAGACGTTGTTCTTCTGGTCAAAGGCGAATGGCTGTTTGATCAGCCGCGCGAATTCGCTGAGGTTGAACCAGGTTGCCGGTCCCTGCTTCGCGAGGAACTCTGCTTTTCGAGACTTCGGTAACGGGAAGCAAAGCTGGTCGCGGCAGACACCCTGCGTCTTAATGACGAAGCGCGTGGCGCGTGTGAGATCGCCGATCGTAATCCACAAATCGCTAGAAGGTGCAGGCGCGGCTGCGACTTCGGTTGCGACGCCATCATAAATGACCACGCAGCTGTCAGGGACGGCGGCGAAAGCACCGGCAACAAAGGCATTGAGAATGGTCGCAGCGCTGAACAGATATTTAAGCATTGGTCCTCTCCTGAGCATTACAATGCAGCAATAGCCTCCGCCTTTTACGGCGAGTTCCCTTTGCGGATGGCCTCCTGCAACTCCTTTACGTTAATCGGGACTTGACTGATCTTCAGCGTGGCCACAGTATCCAGGAGAAACTTGCGGGCCACGCTTTCAGAAACAGTCGCCGTGACCACGCTATTGAGCAACAACAGGTGATCGCCGCTAACGAGTGTCAGGTACAACTGCCTCTTGGCGTCGCTGTCCATTCCTTGCGGCATTTCATACCCCCAAAGCAAAAGCTCGCTACCATTGCCGAGCTTTTCGCTGGACGATTGCAGGGTGAGTTTCTTGTGCAGTAGGTCTTCCAGAAACTTCGACTCCCAGTCGCGATGTGCAGCCAGGATTGCCTTGTCATCAAGTCCTTTCCGCTCCTGATCACTCAGGAAATTGCTAACTGGCAGCGACTGGATCTGGAGGACCTTTCCGTCTACATTGAAAAAAACGTGCTCCGAATCGTTGAGCGGCTTGATATCGCTCCCCTTAATGGAAATTGAGAAGTGCAAAAATGGAAATTGAGAAGTGCAAACCAGCGCGGTTCCAAACGAAGAGGTAGCCATCGGCCGTCTTGATGGCCGCAGTCTCTTCCTGACCTCGTGCAATCGACGTGTGCAACGTAAGGGCCAGCACGGTGAACAGCAACGTCGCTAAGATATTCTTTTTCTGCAACTATCCCTCCCGAATCCTGATTGTCAAAAAATTCCGAACCACAGGCATGTCGACAATAGATGCTTCGCGACTCCAGGCCCAGGCAAATCGCTGCACGGAAGCATCGGTCAGGGCTGCCACTCTTTCATACCCTCAACCACGCGGAGCATTTCTTCGCGCTTCTTCTCGAATACGGCAAAGGTGGCGATGATCATCATGCCGGTGATGATCCCGGCCACCCACCATAACCAGGTCCAGCCGAAATTCACGTGCGCGTATCGAATCATCGTGACGATCGCAAGTAACAGAAAGATCGAGCCCAACATCAGAAAAGCCCGGATGCGGAAAATCATGCCGCAAAGCACGCCACCGAGAGCAAGAGCCGCGAGGATCATCGGCAACCAGGGCGA
>Ga0179594_10000272_pt1 | contig 14012 bp, 16 predicted proteins | sample CZOMad1_1_08_16f_FD_148625 | JGI IMG/M metagenome (GOLD analysis project Ga0179594, IMG submission 148625) | Vadose zone soil fungal communities from Angelo Coast Range Reserve, California, USA - CZOMad1_1_08_16fungal (Illumina Assembly) | ecosystem: Environmental > Terrestrial > Soil > Vadose...
ATGAGGGCCATCGCCGCAATCAGCAGGGTCGTACGCATTCGTGAAATCTCCTCATGGGAAAGCCCAGAGACTATACCAAGGGCACGGGAAGTCACCTGCACCGGGGTAAGGGCGCGAGACCGCTTGCGCAGCCAAGCTATCTCTTCTCCGTCGCAAAGCCGTAGATCAAGGCGAGCCGGTCGAGGCATTCGCGAAGCCGCCGCGAAAAATAATCATTCCAGCGCTGACTGTGCAGCCCGCGCAGTTGCCCGACCTGCTCCATGGTCATGCCTTGAATGAGCGCCGCATGAACCAGCGCAGCGCCGTCGGCGCCAAGTTCGCGCTCGACGCGATTGAGCCGCAACACGGCCTTGCGCTGGGCCTCCGTCACCGGCTCCCGCGTCCGCGCGCCATCGACATATTCGCGGCTGGGATCGACGGCCTGCGGTCCGCGCTCGGCCTTCTCCCAATCGTTCTGAAACGCGCGGCCGCCCTGATACTGCGCTTCGTCAATCTGCCGATGCGAATGTAGCCGTCCCAACGGATCGTTGCGGATCGAGCGCAGGGTGACGATCTTCTCGCCCGGCTCCAGCGCCAGCGGATCGTCGACCTCGACCTCCGCGACTTCGGCATTGCGGGGCAGGTCGTGCGAACGCCTGTCATGGATCTTCGCCAGCCGATATGATTTGTTGCGTTTGGCTCGTGCCATGGTGCTTCCTGTGCAATCGTGAAAAAGGTGTGCTGCGCCGCTCAAGCGGCTTCCACCAGCCGCAGCGCGACCGGGCCAGTGTCGCGTTCCGGCGCGGTGCCGTCTCGCGTCAGATGGAAATGCGGCGCGCAGTAGCTCGAGCCGGCGAGCCGCGGATGACCGCAGAAGGCGATGGCTTCTCCGTCCTTGTCGCCGCCGTAGGGGTAGCGGCAGCCTGCGTCATCGAGATCGATCAGCGACAACAGGCGCGGACTGATGCCCACACAGCGGAGCTTCACCGGTGCGGCGCGGTCGGGCTGTGGCTCCTGCTCGCTCGGTTCGGTCGCGCGACGCCGGCGCGATTTCTTCACACCGGTCTTCGATAGTCTGGGCGCCTTGCTTCGCGGCGGCGGCTTCGGCTGGCGGTCCGGCCGCTCGGGGCCACCAAGCCCCATGCGTTTGCCGCGGCCGATCGCGGCGTTGCGGGTGTAGCAGGTGCCGAACTTCGCATTAATCGCGTCAGCGACTTCCGAATAGGACATGCCGCGCGCGACAAGCTCGCGCAGCGCCTCGGAATGCTCCGGCGCCCAATTGCTCGATTGCATGATTTGCCTTTCCGTGACGCGCGCCGGACCGACAGGCCCGAATCGCGCGGAGGGGCCATCAATTTCTGATATTCCGAAATAAGAGTCAAGCTTGATTTCTGATAATCGGAATTGCTATATTTTCGGAAATTCGGAAAAGAATAGTCTCATGCTGGACATCGCAATGATCGCGCGGGGACTGGAGAAGCCGGGCAAGACCAAAGGCGGTCTGGCGCGCGCGATGGGCGTGCGGCCCGGCGCGGTGTCCGAAATCCTGTCCGCGCTGCGCCTGATCAAGGCCTCCGAGATCGCTCCGATCATCGAATATCTTGAGCTGAATTCGGTGCCGATCATGGGCCGAGTCGGCGCCGGCGCCGTGATCCAGCCGGAAAGCGAGCAAATGCCGCCGGAGGGGCTTGGCGAGGTCGAGTTGCCCTTTCCGATTTCGGAGGAGACCATCGCGTTCGAGGTCGCCGGCGATTCCATGCTGCCGAAATACGAAAACGGCGACATTATCGTGGTCTATCGCGAACAGCGGCATCCGCTGGCGAATTTCTACGGGGAAGAGGCCGCGGTGCGCCTGAAGAGCGGCGAGCGCTATCTGAAGACGATCGAACGCGGGAAATCCGCCAGCCAGGTCAACCTGACGAGCTTCAACGCCAAGCCGATCAACGGGGTAAGGCTGGAATGGATCGGCGAGATCTGCGTGACCCTGCCGCGGGCCCAGATCGAGCGGCTGCGCGGCAAGGCCGCCGCCCGCGCAAGGCGGTGAAGCCGCCGGCCGCACGCCCGACGGAGACCTGAGGGGGATCCGCGCAGGCAATCGCGGCCCGATTCGTTCGCCGGCCCGGATCTCCGCGCGGCAACCAACGTCCAAATTTCTGATTTTCAGAAATTAATCTTGACCATATTCCGATTTTCAGAAATACTGAGGCCGGCCTGATGGAATCGCCTGCCGTGAAACGGCGCCGGAGCCCGGATGCAATATTTCGTCGTGATGATCGACTATGGACGCCGCGGCCGCGAAGCCGTCGTCGATCCCGAAATCACGCGGCGAGAGGTGATCGCGCGCGTCGCCTCCGGCGAATACGGAAACGTCAGCTTCATTCATGAAATCCTGGACCGCACCGTCGACGACGTCACGGAGGAGATTCTGGCCGAAGCCGCCCTGCCCGAGATCGCAACCAATGGCGCCGGCCTGCAGGCCGACCGCTTCGATCATGCCCGCGACCTGCGCAAGCATGAGAGGACGTGATCGGCTCAGTTGCGATAGTGCGAACGCTGCGGCGATCGCGGGAAATGATGGCCGTGCACACGGGCAAGAAGCTTCCCCGCGATCCTTTTCTCATTTCGAGGTGCCGTTCGGCGGCAATCGAAGGCGAAGCATCAACTTCGCCTTCGCACCGAGCCCTTACACCAGCAGCACCGTCGATCCCGTGGTCTTGCGCGCGGCGAGATCGGCATGCGCCTTGGCGGCATCCTTGAGCGGATAGGTCTGGCGCACCTCGATCTTGACCGCGCCGGACTGCACCACCTCGAACAGCTCCTTCGCCATCGCGACAAGATTTTCGTGCTTGGCGGCGTAGGTGTTGAGCGTGGGGCGGGTCACATACAGCGATCCCTTCTGCGCCAGGAGGCCGAGATTGAGCGGCTCGACGCTGCCGGAGGATTGACCGAACAGCGCGGCCATGCCGAGCGGCGCAAGGCAGTCCAACGATTTCAGGAATGTGTCCTTGCCGACGGAATCATAGACCACCGGAACCTTCTTGCCGCCCGTGATCTCGTCGACGCGTTTCACGAAGTCCTCGCGCGTGTAGACGATGGTGTGGGCGCAGCCATGCTCCTTCGCAAGCTTCGCCTTCTCGTCGCTGCCGACGGTGCCGATGACGGTGGCGCCGAGATGCTTCGCCCATTGCGAGAGGATGAGCCCGACGCCGCCCGCCGCGGCATGCAGCAGGATGGTGTCGCCCGATTTGACGCGATAGGTCTGGCGGATCAGATATTGCACCGTCAGCCCCTTCAGCATCATCGCCGCCGCGGTCTTGTCGTCGATGCTGTCCGGCAGCTTGAGCAGACGGTCGGCGGGGATCAATCGCGCCTCGGCATAGGCGCCGAGCGGCGCGGCGCCGTAGGCGACGCGGTCGCCCGGCTTCAAATCGCTGACACCGGCGCCGACCTCCTCGACCACGCCGGCGGCCTCGCCGCCCAGGCCGCTCGGGAGCTGCGCCGGATAGAGGCCCGAACGGTTGTAGATGTCGACGAAATTGAGCCCGACCGCGGTGTGGCGGATGCGCGCCTCGCCCAGACCCGGCCTGCCGACATTGATCTCCTCCCAGACCAGCACTTCGGGCCCGCCGGGCTTGTGAAAGCGGATGGCGTGCGTCATGACGTTACTCCCTCGATGATGATGACAAAAATCGGCGCGGCCCGCGGCGACCGAAAGCCGCGCGCAGCGCTCACGCGTCGATCGCGTCCTTGATCCGCTTCCGCGTCAGCGGCAGATGTCGTAGCCGCTTGCCGGTGGCATTGGCAATGGCATTGGCAATCGATGCCGCGGCCGGCCCCTGCCCGGTTTCGCCGCTGCCGAGGAAGGGTTTCCCGGGCCGGTCGATGATATGGACGTCGATCCGGTCCGGGACCGCGTCGAAGCGCAGGATCGGATAGGTCTGCCAGTCGATGCTGGTGATCCTCGTGTCGTCGAAGGTCACGCTTTCATACAACGTCCAGCTCATCGATTGCACGATCGCGCCCTCGATCTGATTGACCAATCCATCCGGATTGACCACCTGCCCGCTGTCGACCGCAGCGACTGCGCGGACGAGCCGCGGACGACCGGTCTCCCGGTTCACCTCGACCTCGCTTGCGATCGCGCAATAGGCCGCGAGATTCTTGTAGCGCGCGAAGGCGAAGCCGTAACCGCGGTCCCGCGGCGCTTTCTGGTCCTTGCGCCAGCCGAACCCCTGCGCCGCCTTCGCAATCACGTCGCGGCCGCGGGGGTCGTCGAGATGCTTGAGCCTGAACTCGACCGGATCGGCACCGGCGAGCGCCGCGAGTTCATCCATGAAACTCTCGATCGAAAACACGTTGTGGTAGGCGCCGAGCGAGCGCATCGCCGAAATCCGAAGCGGCATGTCCGGAATGAAATGATGCACCACATGGGCGCTGGGGAAGGTGTAGATCGGAATCGCATTGCGGTCGCCGCCGCCTTCCGGCAGCGGCAGCGGTCTTGCGGCAGGCACCGCAAACGGTTGCGCCATGTGCTGGGCCGCCAGCATGCAGCCCGCGCCGCCCGGCCGCATCGAATGCGTGTTGCTCCAGACCTCGAAATTCCAGTCGGCGATCTTGCCGTCGCCGTCGAGCGAGGCCTTCAGTTTCGTCATCATCGCCGGGCCAAACGGCTCCCAGACGTGTTCCTGCTCGCGCATCCATTGCACGCGGACCGGTGTGCCCGGCATCGCGCGCGCGATCAGCGCGGCGTCCGCCGCGGCATCGTCGGCGCCGTTGTGGCCATAGCAGCCGGAGCCTTCGACATGGATGCAGCGGACGTTGGCCGGCGGCATCCGCAGCATTTCCGCGATGCCCTGACGGTCGGGATAGACGCCTTGCGTGTGCGTCCAGACCGTCATCGTACCGTCGGCAAGTTGCGCGACCGCGCAGGATGGCCCGATCGAGCCGTGAGCTTGATAGGGACGCGTGTAGGTGGCCTCGATCGTCTTCTCACCGCGCGCAGCCGGATCGCTGTGCTCGAAGATCGTTGAGGTCTGCGCCGGCAGACTGGTCAGCACGGAAGCGAGGTCGTCCTGCTTGGGCAGGCTTGCGTGCTCTTTCCACTTTGCCGCGGCCGATAGCGCCATCATCGCCTGGACGGTCCCAAATTCCTTGTTGCCGACCACCGCAAGAAAATTGCCGTCGCGAACCACCTTCACGACTCCCGGCATTTTCTCGACCGCGGATGTGTCGCAATCCATCAACTCCGCGCCGTAGCTCGGCGGCCGCACGATGCGCGCATGCACCATGCCCGGCAGCCGCATGTCCTGCACATACGCCGCGCCACCCGTCACCTTGGCAGGGATATCGACGCGCGGCACCGGCTGGCCCATCACCTTGAACGTCGCGGGATCCTTCAGCGTCGATTTAGCCTGCGCCTGCACATGCAGCATGTCGGAAACGACCAGCTCGCCGTAAGATAAGCGCCGCCCGTCGGGCGCGATCACCGCGCCGTTCTCGGTCTTCAAACCTTCGGCCGGCAAATCGAGGCGCTTGGCCGCTTCCGCGACCAGTAGCGCGCGGGTTTGCGCTGCGGCGTTCTGGATCGCCGTGCCGCTGTCCTGCATCGAATGGCTGCCGGAGGTGTAGCCTTCATTGGCGGTCAGCTTGGTGTCGGCGGTGACGACCTTCAGCGACGCAAAGGGAACGTCGAGTTCTTCGGCGGCGATCTGCTGGAAGGCCGTCTTGAAACCCTGACCCAGTTCGTCCTTGCCGGTGAACACCGTGACCGCACCATCGGCATCGATCCTGATCCAGGAATCCAGATAGGGCGAGGTCTTCAGGCTGCCCGGCGGACTTGGCAGTGGACTCGGCGCTGCGGCCGGCGCGGCTTGATCCTGCGCGAAAGCGCCGGTGAGCGAAAAGCTGACGATCAGCGCGCCGCCGCCTGCGAGCACCTGGCGCCGATCTGGGTTGACCGGGGCGTTCATAGCGCGCTCCTTTGCTCGGCCGGCAACAATTTGGCCGTGTCCATCAGCCGTGCGGCGCGGCGTACCGCGCGCAGGATCCGCATATGCGTCCCACACCGGCACAGATGCGGCGCAAGCTCGCCGCGAATCTGTTCGTCGCTGGCCTTGGGGTTTCGCTGCAGCAACGCCTGCGCCCGCATCATCATCCCGGCGATGCAATAGCCGCATTGCGCGGCCTGCTCCTCCATGAAGGCGCGCTGGATCGGCGCCGGTTCGGAAACCGTGCCGAGTCCTTCCAGCGTGGTCACCTGCTTGCCCTCCAGCAACACCAGCGGCGTCACGCAGGACAGCACCGCCTTGCCATCGACGATCACGGTGCAGGCGCCGCATTGCCCGAGCCCGCAACCGAATTTCGCGGCATTCAGCTTGAGATCGTCGCGCAGCACGTAGAGCAACGGCGTCTCCGGCTCCGCGTCGATCTGATGATCGTGACCATTGACCTTCAATGTCATCATGGCTTGTCTCGCTGGGCTGGATCGGCGGACGCATTGCGTGCGCCGGCCGATGTCTGGAGAAGTGCGGTCTGGGTCCGCCTGGCGTCCTCGACCGTTTTTTCAAGATCGGTCCACGCTGGCTGGCGGCCGAAGCGGGACCGCAGATAGTTCAACAACATCACGATCTGCGCATCGCTCATGCTGCCAGCGAAGCCCGGCATGATCGGGCTGCGCTCACCCTCGACCGGCCGAACGCCCGACAGCACGATATTGGCAAGATTGCGCGGATCGGGCCCGCTGATCGCGCTGCTCAGGCCGAGATTGATGCCGCCATAGGGCGGCGGCCTGCCGCTCTCATGACAGGTCGCGCAGGCGGCGGCATAGATCGCCGCGCCCTGCGGGTCCGCTTGTGCAGCCGCCGGAGAGGCAGATTTGGCTTGCGCCAATACCGCTTCGCCCTCGCGCTTGCGGTCCGGAGGCGGCGGGCCGAACACGTCGGCCATATAGATCGCGATGGCGCGGACATCGCTTGGCGGCACCTGGGATAGATTGCTCACCACCTCGGCCATCGGCCCGCGCGCCGTACCGTGATCGGGATGCCAGCCGCGGTGCAGATAGGCGTAGAGCGCTGCCGCATCCCACGGCACCGGGGACGGCGATTGCGCGTTGAGCGCGTAAGCATGCCAATTGTCGACATCGCCACCGGCAAATGACGCGCTGGCACGCTCCGCCCCGAGCGCGTTGCGCGGGGTGTGGCAGGCGCCACAATGCGCGAGACCCTCGACCAGATAAGCGCCGCGATTCCATTCGGCGCTCTTGGTGTTGTCCGGCTGGTAGGTGCCGCGATGAAGGAACAGCAGTTTCCAGCCGGCGACCACGACCCGTTGGTTGAGCGGAAAGGAGAGCTGGTTCTCGCGTGCAGCCGCGTGAACGGCGTCGCGGGTCATCAGGTAGGCGTAAAGCGCGCGGTCGTCCTCATCGCTGACATTGGTGAAGTGATCATAGGGAAAGGTCGGATAGAGGTGCCGGCCCTCGCGATCGACGCCCGAGCGCATCGCACGGACAAAGGCTGCTTCCGACCACCGGCCGATCCCGGTCTCCGCATCCGGCGTGATATTGGAGGAGTAGATCGTGCCGAACGGCGTCGGCACCGGCAGCCCGCCGGCGAAATTCCTGCCCCCGCGCACGGTGTGGCAATCGTTGCAATTGCCGATCGCGGCCAGCTCGCGGCCGCGCTTGATCAGGTCCGGAGGAAATGATTGCGGCGCGGGGGGATCGATCGCAGCGATGGCCGGCCGCCAAGCGACCGCAACTACAGCTCCCGCTCCGCCGATGGCGAGCGCGGCGATAATGCCCCCGATGATGGCTGATCTTGTCATTCGTCCCGCGTTCGTACCGGGTATACTAAAACTCCTATCACAAGCCCCGGCCGCTGCCGAGCCGGCCGGCTGCCCTCACCAGCTATTGATCATCCGATAATTTTCAGCCGCCAGCAGTCATCAAGGAACCTCTGAAGCCTTGAAGCGTTCCCCGGATGCACCAATAGACGCACCGCGAGACCGTCATCATGGTCAGAGAAGGCCCCGCACAACCCGCTCCGCCGCACAAGCTGCCCTATCTGGCCGAGAAGGCGCGCGGCGGCGAGATCATCCTCGATACGCCGCTCAAGCGCGGGATCTTCATCGCAGGCCTCGCGGGCGCAGTGGTCCTCGTCTTGCTCTTGAGTCTTGTTCGTTGAGGGTTTTGTTCGTTGAAGGTTTTGTTCGTTGAGGGTAACGGCCGATGCGCAACAAGAAGCCCTTGACCCGGTCTGCGTCGTTCATGCTCGAGATGGCCGGTCACACCGCCATGGGCATCGCCCTGGGCCTTGGATTTTCATTCGCGCTGGCCCTCATGGATACATCCACGCTCGCCGCCCTGATCGCCCATAGCAGCGACCCGAAAACCACGACCATCATCCTCGTCGGTTTCTTCACGCTGGCCTTTGGCGTCGGCGCCACATTGACCGGCTTCGTCTTCACGATGATGGAAGAGCGTTGAGCGGCCTGAACCGAACCCACGCAGGACCGACTAAGAAAGCAGGACGACTAGGAAAAAGGCTTTGCTTTCCCAAGGCCTCGCGGCGACGCCTTCGAGTGCCCGGATGCGTGAGTACATGTTACAGGAATGCCACACGTAAGGACAAAACCCCGCCGTTCCGCGTCTGTTCGCAAGAGTTGATCACACTCATATCACGGACATGGATAGGTTTTGTCCGGGTTGAGATTCGCTGCTTTCGCTTGGAAGGAGAGCCGATATGCCAGCCTACATGCATCACCAAGACCAAGACACTGAGACGGCTCCGGTCATCTGTCCCGGCTGCATCGGAATGCTGCCCATGTTTGTTCGGGACGTCGAGCCGCATTGGAGCATGGCGAAGATCGACTTCATTTATGAATGCTCCGACTGCGGCGCCGAGGTCAGGCACACCGTGAGGAAGCCGGAGTCACAACACTGATCCGCGATCGTTCATCGACCGCGACAGCACCCGCCAGATCTTGAAGGGTTGTAAAACAATCGTGGCGATGAGCGCGAGCGCAACCATCCGCGCGGAAGCGACATTGATACTCTGAATTTACGGATACTCTGAATTTACGGATACTCTGAAGTTACAACGAAGCTCGAAACGAGCAAACCCTGGTGGGTGGTTGAGACCCGCGCATCCCCACTGCCGAGATTACATTCTCTGAAGTGATACGCGATTTCATCCAGCGCGCGCTGCTCCCACTCTTCGGCCTGTGCCAGCCAGAAAACCCTGCGTTCGGAATCCAACGCGGCGCGTTCGCGGCACATGAATTCCTGGCTGCGGATTTCGACGAGCTTGTTCATGACCCCCACTCCCTCGTGTGAAGCCAACCAACAGAAATCAGCCTTTAGCAGAATCGATGTGCGGTTGTCTCGGCTGACGATGTCGAAAGTTGGTCATCTCGCGTTCGCGAAGTCGGGAACACCGCAACGCAACATGACCGCCGAATTATCCAACAGATTTCACGAACTTTCGATCAACGTCGCACATAGCAGTGGAACCCGCCGTAAATCCCCGACCGGTCGAGTTCAAAGCCAATGGCGCTGCGCTCCTCGTCGCGACACCAGATATTGCGAACCGACGCAAGCGCGTTGCTTTCCAGCGGCGACTCCGCGCCGGCGGTGCGGAATATGACGCGAACTTGATCGCTGCCGGCGCGATCGATGGCGCTCCAGAGACTGCGGATTTCTTCAAACGCCATCCAGTCCTGCGAATCCAGCAAGACCATCGCGTCGACTTCGCGCGCCGGAAGGCTTTCAAGAAATTGCCGCAGGCCGGCATGGACCGGGATGATCAACCCAGCGTCATTGCGCATGCGCGCAAACTGGCGCTGCTGCAGATACGGCGGAAGGCAGCGGTCCCCCGGACCGCGATAGCTGCGATGCAGTGCCTGCCAGGCGAAGTAGTTGCTGTCGTTCGGATGCCCGTCGATCAGGCGCAGCAGCCGCTCGAGCAACACCTCATTCAGCGGCGCGTCTCTCCCGAGCAAAGCCCGCTGCTGCGGTGGAATGCCGAGACCGAACAACAAGGCCGGCGTTCGCGTCAGCGCACATGCGAGCCGCGAGCGAAACAGGCTCTTGAGACGATTCAGCGCCTCGATGCGCTCCGGCGCGTCGACGTTGCCCGTCAACAAGGCGGCAAGATCGATGCCGGCGAATTTTGCCACGAGATGCGCGAGCCCGATAAAGCGGCCGAGCATGCCGTGGCGGTAGAAACCATCCGTGAAATAGGCGTGCCGCGGACGCCCGACGATGTTGCGCTTGTCCCAATAGGCGCGCGCCTCCTCATCGAGCAGCGGCCATAGCCGATCGCGATAGAGCCGCGCGTTGGAAGGCGATGCCCCCTCCCCGAAGAACTGCCAGAACTCCGAATAGCTGGAGAAGGCGCGGATCCCCGCCAGCTTGAGCTTGAGCAGCGAGAGATGGGCTTCGTCGAGATCGACCGCATAAACCTGGGCCGGTTTCGCCGTCAGATAGGACAGCGCGTTGCAGCCGCCGGACGACATCGTGATGATGGTCGACCCCAGCGGCAATTGCAGCGCGGCGAGATCGGCTTCCGGGTCCTCCCAGATCTGCGTGTAGACCAGGCGACGGAACCAGAACGCGAAAATCCTGTCCCAGACGGTCTCTTCATACCATGTCTTGTTGTTGCGCACCTCGTCCGCGATAAGTTGCGTATTCATCCGCGCCTCGAATCAGAATCCGACCAGGATATCTGGCGCGCACTTCAGTTTTGCGACAGCGCGTCAGCGCGACGCCGAGGGATGCGCAGCCCTGTCACATGCATGTCGCGCGAACATCGCAAGGAAGACTCTGATCGTCTTGCGCTTGTCAGGAAAACGTATGCCCTCGGGCTACGGCTCGACGGGGTGGCTGGCGGTTCGCCGATAGAGATCAGGCTGAAACAGTGATCTTGAGCATGGTTGCGCTCCACGAGATGAGACAACGAACGCCGTATCCCTTCGAACCGCCGGGCATGCCGCGCGGCGGCCGAATGGGTGCAATGCGCCGTATTACGCAAAAGTTTGGTGGCGATGTCCGACACACCCACTCGAGAACTCTTATGAGAGAGGGAATGCCGTGAGCGCTTGGCTCGCACTTCTCGGCGCAGGCCTGCTTGAGGTCGGCTGGGCGCTGGGGCTGAAATATTCCGATGGCCTGACCCGGTTCTGGCCAACGCTTGCAACCGTGATCGCGATCGCACTCAGCTTTCTACTGATGGCGCTCGCGCTACGGTCGCTGCCGTTTGGCACGGCGTATGCGGTATGGACGGGGATCGGTGCCGTCGGCAGCATCCTGGTCGGCATGCTGCTCTACAGCGAGCCGACCGATCCGGTCCGGATCATTTGTCTGACGCTGATCATTGCCGGAATGGTCGGGCTCAAGCTCAACTCTCCAGTTTGAACTGTCCGCATCGGCCAAAAGCGAGACTTTCGCGCGGAGGCCACGCCAGGCCTCGACCCCGCCGAATAGAGCGAGCGCGACCGAAAGCGGCACCAGGTGATACAGAAAACGGAACATCAAGAGCGCCGCAAGCAGCGGCTCCCTGTCTGCGCCGCCCAATCCGATCATGATGGTGGCGTCGAATACCCCTAATCCCGCAGGCGCATGGCTCGCGAAGCCCAGGAGCGTCGCGGCGATGAAAACGGCGATCAGGCGAAACAGTCCGATGTCCAGCCCCGCCGGCAGCAGGACGTACATCGAGATCGCCGCGGCCGTGAGATCGAGAAGCCCGACCAGGATCTGCACGAGAACCAGCGGACCGGAGGGAAGCCGGACCAGCCACCGGCTCGTCCCGATGCTTCGCGGATGAAGCCAGCTCCAGATCAGGAACGCGCCGACGCAACACAACAGCGCCAGCGCAAGCAGCCGATTGGTGCCGGACGAGAGATGATCGAGAACGCTGAGTGCTGCGGGCTCGTAGAGCAGGCTGAGGCCCAGGGCCGTCATATTGCCGAGCCAGAACGTCAGGCCGGTGATGAAGCAGATATTAGCCACGCCGATGGCGCCTAGGCCGTTGCCGGCGTACATGCGATATCGGATGACCGGTGAGATCAGCGCGACCGCGCCGATACAGTGAGCGATCGGATAACTGGTAAAGCTTGCCAGCGCCGCGATGCGGTATGGGACGTCCTTGCGTCCCATGGTGTGCAGCGCGAGCCAGTCGTAGAGCGTGATACTGCCGTAGGACGCCATCACCAGCGTCAACGCCAGCACGATCACCCGAAAGTCCGTTTCACGGACGATCGCGAACACGTGATGATAGTCGATATTCTTGAGCGAGTGGGTCAGCGCAAACAGCGCCCCGCTACCGATTGCAACGCTGAGAAGCGTCCCACCCACGGCCTTCAGCCGGCCGATACCGCCAAGCCTCTTTTGCAGCGAATCTAAATTCAGGGCCAGGGCTCGTATCCGTTCAGATTATCGCCATTAACTCAGGACAGCGGCCGATTCGAGGTAATTAATCGATTGCTCTGACACGTTGATGTGACAGCCGCGTAACCAGCCCGGCGATTCACGCAACCGAATGTGAATGACAGCACACACGCACAACCAAAATCGGGCTCAATATAGTCGCATCGTTTTCACGCAGTGTTTGTAAGAAACACGCGAAGCATCGATGATTCGAAGCCTTCGAGGCTGCCCCATGGACACAGATCTTGACTACGACCTGACGCCAGATCAGTGGGAAACGCTGAAGGCGCTTCGTATGTCCGCGACCGAACGCCGCGGCTTGAACAGGTCAATTGTCGATCATCTCGTTGTGCTTGAGCTTGCGGTCATCAGCGATGGTTGCGCGTGCATCACGGCAAAAGGCAGGAGCGTGCTCTTGCGCGGCTCGCCGCGTCTGTTGGACGTCGCGGCCTGACGTCCAAGAAGGTCGCGCACGCCCTCGCGGGCCTACCACATTGTCTGGCGCGCGCGCTCCGGCCACTCCCGGTCATATGCCTCGCCGCCGACCGTGTTGTTACTCATCGCGGCAAGGATCTGTCCGGGTGTGGGTAAGGTCTTGGGGTCGACCCGCTTGTCGGGATTCCACAGATCGGCGCGTACGATCGCGCGCGCGCATTGAAAGTAGATATCCTCTACGGTCATGACGATGACCGACCGCGGCGCCTTGCCGTCCATCTTGAACGAGGCCAGCAGTTCGGCATCGCGCGACAGATGGGCGCGGCCATTGACGCGCAGCGTGTTGCCGCAGCCCGGAATCAGGAACAGCAGCGCGATCCGCGGATCGCGGACGATGTTACGCAGCGAGTCGATCCGGTTGTTGCCGCGGCGATCCGGCATCATCAGGGTCTTGTCGTCGTAAATGCGGACGAAGCCCGCGAGATCGCCGCGCGGCGAACAATCCAGGCCTTCCGGCCCCGCCGTCGCCAGCGCTGCGAACGGCGATTTTTCGATCAGGATGCGATAGGGCGGCGTGACCCGGTCGGCCACTTTGACGGTCGAAGCGTCGTTCGGATGCCCATAGATTTCTTCCAGTTCTTCCACAGTCCGGATGATCGACATCGTCACCTCTCCCCCACTATCCGACCCTCACAGGCGCCCGCCTCGCGTCCTCAACCGCCCTTGATGATCTCGACCAGGCGCCGCGCGTGATCCCCGGCGGCGCCGACATTGACGATCGTGACGTCGGCAACTGCGTCGTCGACGGCGCGCCGCAGCCGCTGCTCAATCGGCCCGTCGCTGCCCCTTGCCCGCATCGCCAGCCGCTCAGCGAGAACGTCCGGTGGCGCGGTGACCAGAACCACCACGGCGTCGGCATAGGCGCGGCGCATCTCGGCGATCAAGGTCCGCGATCCATTGACGACAACCGTTCGCCCGGCGCGGATATCGTCGTCGATCGCGCGCGGCACCCCATAGCAATGGCCGTGCGCCTCCCAATGCATCGCAAACTCGCCCTGTGCCAGCGCCCGCTGGAAGCCGTCCGGACTGACCTGCGCATTGTCTTCCGTTTCCGAGGCCGCTCGCGTCACCACGCGGCGGACAAACACGACGCTGGAGTCTCCAGCGAGGGCCGTAC
>Ga0179594_10000275_pt1 | contig 13656 bp, 11 predicted proteins | sample CZOMad1_1_08_16f_FD_148625 | JGI IMG/M metagenome (GOLD analysis project Ga0179594, IMG submission 148625) | Vadose zone soil fungal communities from Angelo Coast Range Reserve, California, USA - CZOMad1_1_08_16fungal (Illumina Assembly) | ecosystem: Environmental > Terrestrial > Soil > Vadose...
TACCCCCAACGGGAAAGACCCAGGACGAGAAATGGAGGGGACGGCATCTTTCAGGATGACGGCCGCAGCCTGATGCTGACGCTGTCTGGCGCCACCGAGGGCTACGACGCACGCTTTGAGGTTGGACTCAAGTTGCATTCCTGACAGCCCGCTGCAAAACGGCTCCGCGAGCGACCGCGTTGATCGGAGCGGACGGCGTCCACCTCACGCACCGGATTGGGTGCTCCTGCGCACGGCTGCGACGAAGATCCAGACAAGGAACAGCGGGATCAAGAGTGGCAGCAGAAATGGAAAGGCGAACCAGACCGCCAGCAGACCTGCAAGCACCAACACACCGAGGACAATCAGTCCTACTCCGGCGAACACGAAAACAAGCAGGATCGCCACGCTGAAGAGCGCTACGATCGCCACCAGCACGCCCCAGCCTTCGGTGGCGAGCTTTGCTGGCCCAACGAGCCTCTGCCCGTTTACGATGATGGCAATATCGCTCGACTGAAGCAGTACCACGGCGAGCAGCGCAAGAACCAGAATCACCAGCACAATCGCGATCTTCTTCATCGTGCCTGTTTCTCCTCGCCGGGGGAGTCACGTTTCATGCTTGATTCGATGAAACGCCACATTCTAATTGCCCATCCCACGCTCCAGCATACGACGATGCGGCTCGCTGACCTGCGTGCGCAACCACAGCGCGAAGCGTGCGACGTCGCGGCGCGAGCTGCGCTCCAGCCACGCCTGCATGCCCGTCTCGGTGAAAGCCAATTGCCCCGTCCTCGGCACTGTGCGGAGACCATCGCGGCCCACAATTGCCCGGATGCGCTCGGCCTGGCGGCCGCGTCCCTCGATGCCCAGCGCATCCAATACGTCGGTGGCCACGATTAACAGCCGGTCGTCCTCGTCGACCAGCACTCGAATCTGGAAGTTCCCGAATGCGTAGTAGCGTCCCTGCCAGGCTGCGAGCGGAGCTTCGCGCATCTTCTGCAACACGAACCTTCCGCCTTGCCAGAGGGGCCACATCAGGTAAAGAGCGATCAGCGGCGCCTTCATTAGCCAGGGGATTGCATCCGTGGACTCGCGAATCGGCGCGACAACCCAAGCCCAGACGAGGGCCACCGTGAACCCGGCCCAAATCATCCAGATCGAGCGCCGAGTACGCCTGTCCGGATCGTCAGTTCCCGCCGTCGAACTCCGGGATCACCGCTGCCATCTTCGAGACCGTAAAGTGCTGGACCCTCAGGGTCCAGGCCGAATCCACGGCCGGCTCCGCGCCTGCATAGGGCAGGTAAAGCGTCAGATTCGACACGTAGAGCGTTTTGCCGTCCAGGCTGAAGGCCGGGCTCGCCGGAAACAGAAGGCCGCGCGCGACGCCGCGTTCGTCGATCCCGTTGAAGTCGCCCAGTTTCGCGATCACTTTGCCGGTCTTGTCGACCACGATGATGTCGTCTTCCTGGTTGGCGCAGATCCAGAGATTGTCGTGCTGGTCGACCGCAATGCCGTCCGGCGCATTGATGCCGGTAATGAAGATCGACGCGGTTCCAGCGCTTCCATCCTGGTTGAGCGGGATCTTGATGATCTGATGTGAAGCCGTGTTGGCCACATATATCGCGGTGCCCGCGTTGTTGAACTCGACGCCGTTCGCTCCGAATGGCGGCGTCAGGCCGGTTCCGGGGCCGAGCAGCGGATCGTTGCTCCAGGCCGTCGGCGACCCGCCGTTCGGACCGACTCTCCAGATGACGCCGTTGAAGGAGTCGGAGACGTAGACGTTGCCGACTCTGTCGAACGTCAACGCGTTAAGGCCGGAGCCGGCGATCGGGCCCATGAAAACCGACGAGGCGCCGGTGGTCGGATCGACACGCAGAACCTTGCCGGCTCCGAAGTCGAGCACCAGCAGGAATCCAGTGACCGGATTGAACGCCAATCCCAGCATGTGGGGACTTGAATTGGCGATAGTGACCTGGCGCAGCAACTTGCCGTCCGGCCTGATCACGTAGAGGACGGCGTTGCCGGTGAGCGCGCCTTTGGCGTTGAACCCGAACGTCGGTACGTAGATATTGCCGTCCGGCCCCACCGTCAGGCCTTCGACGCTGCTGGGTTGGCCCGGGCTAGCGTCCGGCAGCACTGCCAGCACATCGACTTCGCCGCGGTCCCACGCAGCTGCGGGCGCCGCCGTCAGCACACCGAGAGCAAGACCAAGTGCGGTCGTCACAACTCGAAACCTTGACATGTCGCTCCTCCCCAATTGGGCCGATACGTGCAAGGCCGCTCGTCCCTGGCCTCGATAATTGGAATTCTGCACCCGTTCGGATTCACCAACAACGCCGACGCCTGATCCCGCAGGAACATCGAGGCGAGCCTGAGCGCGTGCCGGCGAGGTTGACGGCTGTGTTGTGCGTCGGCTTCGACCATGAATCCGGTAAGCGTGATCACGGTCACGTCGGAGGTGCGCTACGAACCAAGGGATCGTGGCTTCCGAATCTTGCCGGGCGAGCCATCAATTCGAGGGCTTGCAGAACGATGCCCTTGTAGGCGATCCGCGTATTCTCGCCACCTATTCTCGACATGAGACTTCGGTGACTGGCCGATCCCTCTCCGGCGATTTCGCCTTCGGCCGTTTCGTGGTGCAGTCCGAAACGCACCGGTTCCTCGTCGACGGTGAGCCGACCAAGCTGGGCGCACGGGCCTTCGATGTGCTGCTGGCGCTGATCGAGCGTCGCGACCGTGTAGTCACCAAGAATGAGTTACTCGGCTGGCGAGCAGGTATTCCGCCTCGACGCGCTCGCGCTACCCGCTGAAGAAACGGTCGACGCGGCGCGGCGGGCCGGTGCCGTGGCGCTGTTCGAGGCACGAGCCCGGGCCGCCGATCCGCGCTTCGCGCTCGCCGCGGATAACGTCGCCGCGGCGATCGACATCTGCCGCAGGCTCGACGGCATCCCGTTAGCGATCGAACTGGCGGCGGCGCGCGTGCCTTTGCTCGGTATAGAGGGTCTACTGCGTCGCCTGGGCGAGCGCTTTCGCGTGCTGACGAGCGGCAAACGGCTGGCACTGCCGCGGCACCAGACGCTGCGGGGGCACTCGAATGGAGCCACAGTCTGCTAACCCCATCGCAGCAAACCGTATTCCGACGCCTCGGGGTGTTCGCCGGAAGCTTTGCGCTGGAGACGGTGCAGCGGGTCGCCGCCGATGAATCGATCGATGAATGGGCGGTGCTCGACGCGCTCGGCTCGCTGGTCGACAAGTCGCTCGTGGTCGCCGAGCCGCAGGCAACCGGTGAGCCTCGCTACCGGCTTCTCGAAACGATGCGCCAGCACGCTCTGGACCGCCTCCAGGCCGCGGGCGATGCTGATGTGACCCGAACCCGGCACCTCGACGCATTCGTCGCGCTGGCCGAACAGGCGAAGAGCGAGTCGTTCGGCCCGCAGCAGGGTCGCCTGATGAGGCGGCTCGACCTCGACCTCGAGAACATGCTCGCGGCGCACGCTTGGTGCGACCGACTTGCCGGCGGGGGTGAACGGGACCTGCGGCTCGTCACGGGGCTTTTCAGATACTGGCTCAATCGTGCTCTGCTCTCGCTTGGCTACCGCGTGACGCAGGAAGCGCTGCGCCGGCCCGGCGCCGGAGGCCGCGACCGCCTGCGCGGCGAAGCACTCACTCAGGCCGGCGAGCTGGGCGCTCGAACGGGCCTGTTCGAGCAGGCCATGCAGGCACACGACGAGGCCATCGCGATCGCCCGCGAGCTCGGCGCACCGGACATCCTGGCTCACGCGTTGACTCTGTCGGGCTTGTCGCGCGTGGAACAGGGGGACCTGGTCGGTGCGCGCGTGCAGTTGGAAGAGGCACTTGGTCTGTCGCGGGAGGTGGGAAGTGAAAGCGGACCGTTTGGCAAAGCGGCTCTGGCGCTGGGTGAGCTCGAGCGACTCGAGGGCAACTGGACTCGGGCGCAGTCGCTGTACGAGGCGGCACTGGCACAGACCAGGCAGAAGGGCGATTTGCGTCTGATCGCGTTCTGCTTGAACAACCTGGTCATGACCGCGATCGCCCAGGGAAGCACCGCCGGGGTACGCGAGCGGCTGCTCCAGGCGGTGGCGTTGGACGAGGAAACCTTCGACATCAACCGCTATGGGCGGGTGTTCCCGCTATTCGTGTCCGCGGGCTTGCGGCCTTGCGAGGCGACTGGGAACGATCTGCCCGATTCGAAGGCGCGGCGACCTTCCACTTTGCTCAGCTTGGATGGCCGCTGGATCCGGCGGACAAGGCCTACGTGAAGTCCGTCAGCGCCCGCACGCGCGCGGCTCTCGGCGACGCAAGGTTTGAGCAACTGCTCGCGACCGGGCGCGAGTTGGCTCTCGATGAAGCGCTCGCGCAGATGCAGCAGTACCTCAAAGAGGAACCCTGAACCCGCAAGCGCCGGTAGCACTAAATATGCTTACAGCTCAATAGCTTACAAGGCGTACTTAAGGCCATTTCTCCTGGTTGTCCGATTCGACGCTTCGGACGAGATCGACCTGGTCGGCGGGCCGCCTTGTTTCGCCTCTACGGGAACGTCGCGTCGGTCACGACGCCGGCGTCGGTTATCAGCGTCACGTTGACGGGCATCTTCAGCAGAACCTCGCAACCCAACAAGGCATAGGACGCCACGTAGCGTTGCGCCATGAACGTGAACAGGGTGTTCGCCATCACCGGGAACGGCGACGGGCGAGCAGCGAGCAGGCTTCGGTCCAGCGCAAGCCTGGCCGGATGGATCGAGCGCAGGTTCGAGCAGTACGCGGACGGATCCGCGTCCTTGTGGGACCGCGCCAGCGGCTGGTCGACGCCGCGCCGGTAGGCATTGACCTTGACGAGGCTGTCGGCGCCGTTGTCCAGTGCCATCGGATCGTTCAAGGGCACCAGCGCGACCGGAGCGGGCTGGAACGCGTGTGCCTGCAGCTCGTTCAAGGGCAGCGCCGGGACGTCGACGCCGGGATTGCTCAACTCCGGCGCGGTCCACGGGGTGCATTTGAGCGCCGGATCCAGCAACAGGTCCACGAGCCGGTTGTCGCTGGGGTTGCCGAACTTCGCTGCGCCGGTCAGCGCGGCGAAGTTGGCCGCGTTGTACTGCGCGACCTGACCGTTGAAGGCGAGGTAGTTCGTCGACACGTTGTCGCTCTGGTCCTGGTCGACAACCGTGAAACTGCGCACCGACGGGCACAGCTGGCCGTCGACGCCTGTCCCCAGCGGAGGAATCACCAGCTTGCCGGCGGCGACGGCCGTGTTGGCCGCCTCGAAGAACTCGACCGCATTGCAGTACGAGAACTGACTGAACAGGCTGCCCCGGTGGCCGTTGACGCAATGATTTTCCGCCAATGGCGCCTCGTCGTCCCATGCGTCGGTCCGGCCACTGCTCGCCTTCAGCTTCAGATTGTCGCCGTTGAAGCCGAACCAAAGCGCGACGACCGCGTTCGGCGGCAGCACCGGAACGATCGGCGCGACCGCGGGCTTCGTGCCCTTGTCGACGACCAGTGGAGCATAGATCGATATTTGGCCGGAATGCGGATCGAGGATCGCCGCCTGCACGAACGCGGACTGGTTCGGGTCGAGCTCGTGGCAGACCTCGCCGGCGTGCAGGTTCGTGAGCTGGAACGGCGTTGACAGCCCCTCCGCGGTCAGCGGATTCCTCGGCAGAATCAACTTGCAGTCGGTCGCGGGCGTCTGCGCGTGGCCGGTAAGTGCAGTCGATGCTGCCAGCGCTGCGACGAACATCGAGAGTCTGTTCATGAACGGATCTCCTCCGCGGGCGCGCCTTGCAAGGGAACCGGTTCATCGGGCACCGCGCAGACCCATCGACCGCGGAGGATTATGCGTTGCAACTATGGGTCGCGAAATCATGCCGACTACCGACGCGCCTGACGTCCAGAGGGTCGTCAGGATCATCCGTATTCATTGCGGAAGCCGCATGCTGCGCGACGGCTCCGTGCATTCAACGGCAGCAAGTTGCGGTTCTCAAAGAGATTCCTGAAAGGTGGATACGTTATCGATACTCCGCGCAATAAGTCAACCCAATTGAAGGACGAGCCGCACGACTCGGTCGAAGCAGCGCAAGCACCGAACCTTGCTCTGGATGTCGCTGAAGCGCTTTGACGCTATGCCGCGAGCTTGCCGTGTGCGAGCATCGCCGGGTTTTGAGTCAGCGAGCGATCACCTGGCGCAGAACGTTCAAGGAGTGCAACAAAGTCCTTTGCGGGGACGGCAGGGCTGAAGTAGTAGCCCTGGTACTGATCGCACCCCAGGGTCTTGAGGAACTCCAGCTGTTCGGCGGTTTCGACACCCTCGGCAACGACCTTCAGACGCAGGCTGTGCGCGAGGGAGACGATGGCTCGGACGATGGAAGCGTCGTCCGGACGTGACATGACTTCGCGGATGAACTCACGATCAATCTTCAGCTTGGCGACAGGCAGTCGTCTCAGGTAACTCATGCTCGAGTACCCGGTACCAAAGTCGTCCACCGACACCAGAACACCCATCTGGCTCAACTGCTCGAGAATGGTGACGGACGTTTCGGGTTCAGTCATCACCGCGCTCTCGGTGAGCTCCACTTCAAGAAAGCGGGCTTCGAGACCAGCGTCGTCCAGGGCGTGCCGGATCGTCGCGAGCAAATTACCGTGGCGAAACTGGGTGGGCGAAAGATTGACGGCGATGCGGATGGGCGGGAGCCCGGCGTCTTGCCAGGCCCGTCCCTGGCGGCACGCTTCGCGCACCACCCAGTCGCCGATCGGGCCGATCAGTCCGCACTCCTCCGCGATCGGAATGAAGTCCGCCGGGGGTACCAGCCCGCGGTCTGGATGGCGCCACCGGATGAGGGCCTCGGCGCTGTCGACTTCTCCGGTCGCCGTGTCGACTTTGGGCTGATAGTGAAGCTCGAGCTGTCCCAGCCGCAGTGCGCTCTCCAGTTCGCTCTCGACCCTGAGCTTCTCCTGCGTCATGGCGTTCATACCCGACGCGAAGCACTGGACGTTGTTGCGTCCACGCTGCTTCGCGCAGTACATCGCGACGTCCGCGTGGTTCAGAAGCAGGGCCATGGAATCGCCATCCTTCGGATGAAAGGCGATTCCGATGCTGGTGGAGGCGTGAAGTTCGACTCCTTGGATGCGGATCGAGGGGGCCAACGCGGCAAGTGCGCGTTCCGCCACCCGCAGGCACTCCTCACGCTCCATTACGGACTGCAGTACCAGGACGAATTCGTCGCCGCCGAGACGCGCGACCGTGTCGACTCCGCGGACGACGCTGCGCAGCCTTTGCGCAACTTCCTTCAGTAGTTCATCGCCCGCACGATGGCCCATGGAGTCATTGACGGATTTGAATCGATCGAGATCCAACAGCATCAATGCGAAGGGCTGGCGCCTCCCGTCGGCAAGCGTCATCGCCTGGCTGATCCGGTCCTCCAGCAGGGCGCGATTCGGCAGTCCGGTGAGCGCGTCATGGGTGGCAAGGTAGCGCAGCTGCGCGTTCGCGGCCTCGAGTCCCTCGGTGCGATCCGTGACGACTTTTTCGAGCGTCTCGACCTGGCGGCGAACGACCCACTCGTTTTGCCACTTGCGGGTCAGCGCGTTGGCGCATTGCAACACCTCGATCGGCTCGAAGGGCTTCTTGACGACCAGCAATTTGTCCGCGTGCCCGAGCCGGACGACGAGCTCCGTCCAGTCATAGCCAGCATGTGCTGAGCAGATGACAACCTGCACGTCGGGGTCGACTCTCCACAGTCGCTCGATGGTTTCGAGCCCGTCCCACCCGGGCGGCATCTGCATGTCGACGATCGCCATTGCATACGGGCGGCCCACGCGCAGCGCTTCGCGCACGCGCTCCACACCCTCCTGCCCCTGCAGCGCCGAGTCAACCTCGAAGTGGGGGCGAGTGGACGCCAACGCGGGTGCCCCGAAAAGCGCCTGCTCGTCGGCCTCGAGAGCCGCGGGCTCGTCGAGCCCCGCGCCCAGTACCTTGCGGAAATCTTTGTGAATGGCCGGATTGTCGTCGATGACGAGGACTCGGCGGTTCACAATCGCGGCGGATTCACCCATGGCCGGCCTGCGCGGGTGTCAACGGTAGATCGAGAGTGAAGATCGCGCCCTGCTCGCACCCACCGCTTTCGACTCGCAATTCGCCACCGAGCTCGCGGGCAGTCAGCGCCCCGCTGTGCAATCCGAATCCATGCCCTTGCTTCTTCGTGGTAAATCCGTGACTGAATATACGAGTCAGGTTCTCGGCAAGGATACCGACGCCGTTGTCTCTCACGCTGACTTGTACACCCAGCCCGCTCGTGGTGACCCGCACGGTCACCATCTTCTCGGCGCAATCGGACTCTTCGCAGGCCTGCTTGGCGTTGCGGATGAGGTTAACCAGTATCTGCAACACCCTGTGTTTGTCGACGACGATCGTCGGCACATCCTCGAATTCGCGACGAAGGGCGATGCCGTGACGTGTCAGCGCAGCTTCATTGAAGCGCAGACTGTCTTCCACGAGACTGGTCACGTTGATGACATCCGCGACGCCACCGAGCCTCGCGTAGTCTTGTTGCATCGCCACGATGTCCTTGATGTGGTCGATACCGTTCTTCAGTTCTGCGAGCTCCGCCAGGACCTGCTCCTGATCCACATCGACCTGGCGAGCCAGCTTCCCAAGGTAGCCCGGCAGGCGCTTGCCTCGGTCGTCCTGCCCAAAGAAGGCGGTCAAATTGGCTTCGTTCGCTTGAAGCAGAGTTACGACCCGATGTAAGTCCAGAAGCCGTGAGTTTCTGATGCGAGAGGTTGTGAGGTCCGCCGACACGTTGACGCTGTTCAGGACGTTGCCGACGTTGTGTAGAACGCTGGTCGCGATCTCGGCGCGCCCCGCCAGTCGCGAAGCATGAATGAGCTGCTTGTGCAGTGCTTCAAGCTCGGCCTGGGCTTCCTTTAGCTCGGTTACGTCGGTGATCGTACCGACAAATCCATTCACCCCTTCTGCGATCACTGCAACGACGTGTTCTGCGAGGTGGCGGATCTCCCCCGAGCTTGCCCGGGTACGGTATTCGAAACGCACCGATGCGGTCCAACGCCGAAAGAACTCGGCCCAAACAGTTTCGATCCGCGATCGATCGGCCGGATGCACGGCCTGTGCCCAATCATCCAGGCTCTGCCCGGGTATCAGTCCGAACATCGCACGATACTGGGGGTTTCCATAGGTGAGATGACCGGCGCCATCGGCATGGTAGATAGCGACCGGGGCGCTGTGGGCCAGAGCCCTGATCAGGTGTATGTCGCTCGGGCGCTGCTCGCGTGACACGTCATCCGCAATCGTCGGGCCAGCGTCAGCGCAACCATCGGCTGCGGGCGTATCGGGTCGCGAACTCTGTAGAGGCGTCATGTTTGCCGCGCGGCATCCATCCAGGATGGCAGGGCCACCCCTAAGTTCATCGGCCCGGATTAAGATATCTTGAACCGCGACGGCGCCCAGCGACCCAAGTAACTACTTGTTTTCCCATAGTTTTCAGACGATCACCGCGTTGCCGGCTGGCCAAAGATCGTGGCTTCGAATCCTGCCGGGCGCGCCAATACAATGCGGCAAATCAAGGGCTTAGGGGGATTGCCATGGCCGGTACGAACCAGGACGCGTGCCAAGGGCGCGCACGAACGGATTGACTAAGCGGCACGTGGCCCCAGGCCGAAGCTCGGGTCCGTCGTTGCGAGGCGCGCTCGTCGGGAGTGCGGCCCTCGCTCCGGAGGACCTGTTCGCGGGCGGCGGCGAGATGAGCGCGCTGATGCGCTCGACGGACTGGTCCAAGACAAAGCTCGGTCCGGTCGAAAACTGGCCGAGAAGTCTAAAAACAATGCTGGGTGTCGTGCTGGGCAGCCGGTTCCCCATGCTGCTTTGGTGGGGCCCTGAACTGCTGCATCTGTACAACGATGCGTATCGCCCAATCTTGAGGGATAAACACCCTGCGTCGCTCGCGGCTCCTGCCGCGCAAGTCTGGTCCGAGGTCTGGGACGTCGCCGGGCCTATGGCCAGGAGTGTCCAGGAGGGAGGGCCAGCCACATGGACCGAGGACCTGCAGCTGTTCATCAGCAGCGGTGGAATGGCCGAAGAGACGTACTTCACCTTCTCGTACAGTCCCGTGCCCGGGGACGACGGAGCGATCGGCGGCCTGCTGAATACCGTGCAGGAAACGACCGTCAAGGTCCAGAGCGAACGCCAGATCCGGATGCTGCACGATCTGTCCGCGCGCGCCGCGGAAGGGAAGACCGAAGAGGAGGCGTATCGCGTTGCCGCCGAGACTCTGTCTGCCAATGAGCTGGATCTCCCATTCGTCCTTTTCTATCTTCTCGACGAAAAAGGCGAGGATGCGCAGCTTGTCGCCGTGAGCGGATGGAAGGACTACCAGGGTCCCGCCAAGCCGGTGCATCTGCCGATTGCGCAGCACATGACCGCGGTTTCGTGGCCCCTGGCCGAGGTGGTCCGGACCCCTCGTGAGCTTGTGGTCGAGGATCTGGCCGCACGCTTCGGGCCGCTGCCGGCCGGCCGCTGGAACGCGCGGCCGAATCAAGCGATCGTCCTGCCGCTCTCCCGCGCGGGCCGCTCTACGCCGTACGCGCTGCTGGTCGCCGGCGTCAGCCCCCATCGCGCCCTCGACAACAGGTATCTGAGATTCTTTCGAGCCACCGCTGCTCAGGTCATGTCGGCCATTGCGACCGCTCGCGCGTATGAGGCGGAGACGAACCGTGCGGAAGCGCTCGCAGAGATCGACCGCGCGAAGACGACATTTTTCAGCAACGTCTCGCACGAATTCCGGACGCCGCTCACACTGCTGCTCGGGCCGCTGGAGATGCTTCTCGCCGAGGCGACGCTGGGCGGAGAGACCCGGGAACGGCTCGGCCAGATGCAGCGAAATGCACTGCGCCTGCTGCGGCTGGTGAACGCGCTGCTCGACTTCTCGCGGATGGAGGCCGGGCGGCACTCAGCACGATTCGTTCCGACCGACCTTGCACGCTACACCGCGGATCTGGCGAGCGCCTTCCACTCCGCGTTCAACAAGGCGGGGCTTTCGTTCGCGGTCGATTGCCGGTACCTGGCGGCGCCGATCTACGTCGACCGCGACATGTGGGAAAAAATCGTGATGAATCTTCTCTCGAATGCGCTCAAGTTTACGTTCGAGGGTGGAGTCAGCGTGCGACTCGCGCCGGCTGAGGGCGGCGCGCTGCTGATCGTGAAGGACACCGGCATCGGTATCCCCCGGGGTGAGCAATCCAAGCTGTTCCATCGGTTTCACCGGGTCGAAGGCGCGCGGTCGCGCTCGTACGAGGGGACCGGCATAGGTCTTGCGCTCGTGCACGAACTCGTGGCACTGCACGGGGGCACGATTCGCGTTGCCAGCGATGAAGGCAAGGGCACGGAATTTGCGGTCATGCTGCGCGCGGGGCGAGATCACCTGCCGCCCGAGCATGTGGCCGAAGCCTCCGACGCCTCGACGGTGCCCAGAAGCGCGGCCGCCTATCTGGATGAGGCGTTGCAGTGGTTGCCCTACGAATCGCGGGCGGTTGCCTCGCCTCCCGCCAAGTTGAGCGCTCGCGTGCTGGTGGCGGATGACAATAGCGACTTGCGGACGTTCTTAAGCAGCCTGCTCACACCACACTACGAGGTGCAGGCCGTGGTCGATGGGCGCCAGGCGCTTGCCGCCGTGCAGGCGAGAAAACCGGATCTCGTATTGAGCGACGTGATGATGCCCAACCTCGATGGGCTGGGCCTGGTACGCGCGCTGCGCGAGAATCCGGAAACGCGCACGCTGCCGGTGATCCTGCTGTCGGCGCGCGCCGGGCAGGAAGCTTCGCTGGAAGGCCTAGCCGCCGGCGCGGACGACTACCTGGCCAAGCCGTTCACGTCGCAGGAGCTTCTGGCGCGAGTGCGCACGCATCTGACGATGGCGCGAGCACGCGATGAGCTGGTCACGAAACTCACGCAGGCCAACGAGGATCTAAGAGCTTTCAACTCCTCGGTGTCACACGACTTGCGAGCGCCGCTGCGGGCGCTGGATGGATTTGCCGGCATTCTCGAGGAAGATCATGCCGCTGAATTGAATGACGAGGCGAGACGCAAGATCAGAATTATTCGAGACTCCGTACAACGCATGGCAGACATTGTCGACGCCTTGCTCGCCCTTTCTCGAATAGGGTACCAGGTGGTCAAGAAGGAGCGATTCGATACCGGCGCTCTGGTGGCGCGGATCTGCACGGAATTGACCACGTCCGACACGGGCGCGGACGCGGATATTTCGATCGGTAGTTTGCCGCAGACCTTGGCCGACCAGACCTTGCTGCGCCAGGTCTGGGTGAACTTGATATCGAACGCACTGAAGTACAGTTCGACCAGGGTTCGACCACGCGTGCAGATATCCGGATTCGACAAGGGCGAAGAAAGCGTCTTTTGCATCAAGGACAATGGCGTCGGCTTTGACATGTCCAATATCGACCGGCTGTTCGGCGTGTTCCAACGCTTGCACCGGAGCGAGGAATTTTCCGGCACGGGGATTGGTCTGGCCATCGTCAAGCGCATCGTGGAAAAGCATCTTGGCCGGGTCTGGGCCGAGAGCACATTGAATGAGGGCGCCGCGTTTTTCTTCAGTCTGCCGCGGCAGAACGAGTCGGAGCGTTAGAGGGCATCGCTCAGGCCACGAACCTGTGCTGCCGCGAGAACGCTATTGGGTGCGTTGCCGGCCTCGCGCGCGGCCTGCGCGGCCGCGTTCGTTGGAGGGGCGATTCCGACGGTCATCGCATTCATTCGAGTCTCCTCGGGTTATTTTGGCGAATACGTGAGGACGGTGAAGGTGTCCGGGAAGTAGCGGTTCGGATAGAACGGTGCGACCGCCTTGTTGATCTTCTTCGCCGGATCAGCCGTGCCCTCGGCAGCGACCAGATAAAGCTTCTTTGTTTTCGGATCCAGAGCCATGGTGCGCGCGTACGGGCGCGTGGTGGTCGCCTCGGCGAGCTTGTAAGTGTCCGGCGCGACCTGGTCGTAGATGACCAGATTCGCGTCGACTCCGTTGGACGTGTAGATCTTGCGCGTTGCGCCGTCGTAGATGACGCCATCGTTGCCGTGCCCGATCTCCAGCGTCGTGATCAGCTTGCCGGAATCGGAATCAAGCACCGCAAGGACAGGATTCTTACCGCGGCATCCGACGAAGATGCGTTTGTTGGCCTTGTCGAAGGCGACGGCGGTCGGCTCTTCGCAGGGCGCCGTGTTCCATTGGCCGGTCACCTTGCGTTGCGCGGCGTCGATCTTGACTACCAAATTGCGATCGCGGAGCGCCATGAACAGGTTGCCTTCGCCATCGGGCACGGTGCCGTCGAGTTTCTTGCTGTCCATCGGCAGCTCGCCGAGGATCTTGCCCGTCTTGGCGTCGACGAAGGCGATCTTCCTGCTGTCGCCCATGGTGAAGGCAAGTTGCTTGGTTGCCGGGTCATAGAACGCCGAATCCGCATCCTCGCCGATCTTGATGCGATCGATCGACTTCAGCGTGGAGAGCTGGAAGGCCGTGGTCGTGCCGTCGCCGTTGATCGTGTAGCCGCGGTCGAACTCGGGAACGAGCACGGCGGCGTTCGCATCCTCGGACTTGTCGATGTTACGGACGACCTTTTGCGCATTGACATCGAAGACGGTCACGCC
>Ga0179594_10000278_pt1 | contig 13445 bp, 12 predicted proteins | sample CZOMad1_1_08_16f_FD_148625 | JGI IMG/M metagenome (GOLD analysis project Ga0179594, IMG submission 148625) | Vadose zone soil fungal communities from Angelo Coast Range Reserve, California, USA - CZOMad1_1_08_16fungal (Illumina Assembly) | ecosystem: Environmental > Terrestrial > Soil > Vadose...
CCGTGGCGGTGGATCTGGTATGACGCATGACGCGGTGATCCCATCCCACAGAAGCCGGGTTCGCCTTCATGCGGCCTTGCCTTCGCACGCACCCCATAATGACCCTTCCAACCGCGGCGGGGAGGATGGCCGGCCAGTGGCGCGCGAGCGCTTTGCTCGCGTTTATGGGAGTGGCAGGGCGACCGCGATCGAAGCGAATTTCCGCCACGCCATGGTTCTGTCGCGGGGCGACAGCACGGTGTTCGTGACGTCGCCATTGTCGAGCGGCCTGCTGGCCGCCGCCGCCATCGCCATCGCGCTGATCATGCTGCCCGCTATCAGGCCCAAGCGCGAGGAAGCGTTGAAGGAATAACGCACGAAATGGCGGCGAGTGATCCGTAGTCGTTCACCGGCTCTGCACGATCGCCCGAGTGTTTTGCCGAGTCTTTGGCAGACCAGGTTTGGGCGGTCGCGCTGAAACGCAATGAAGATCAATGAGGCATGCTTTCCCCAAACTCCTCGGTAACATCTTGAGCATATTGAGGCGATCTCTCAGGACATCATCCACCTCGGCAACGTAGAGATAGAGTTTGAAAATCAGTCGTACTGTCTCAGAGTCAACGGCGTCGATCGCCAGCGCTTTCTTGACTTTGGTGCCGCGCTTTTCAACTTCGATCAAGCGATAGCCGTGCTTGGCGAGTTTGCGCAGGTAGAATTCTTGCCCGAAGGCATCGCGGAAGAACCGGCTATAGCTGTGAACCGCAATCACATCGAACGCATGCTCGCCATCACAAGCACGTTCAATCATTTGCTGAAAAACTGGGCGTCTGTCGTCAGTGGCTGAAGCACCAGGCTCCACAAACTCAGCCGCTGATTCAAGAATTTGCTTCGCACCAAGCCAAGAGCTGAGCGCGTTGATCGGGAATCGAAGGATCATGTTCGGCCTGTCGACCAGTAGATGCCCGCAGATAAAGGGCGACCCGGACTAAGTTCGCCTCGCTAGTTGTCTTGATGCGCCGCTGCGTGCTCATGTCCGGCGAGTCTTATAGGCTTGGGGCTAAGAGCTGTTCGTCCAAGCGGGCGGCCGCCTCGGCCTGCAGCGCCTTTCGCAAAAGTTCTTATCGTTGGATGCCGGAGGGGCAACAGTATCTGCCAAAAGCAGACTCATGCACCGCAGCAATGAGACCTCATTCGATCACCTCGTCGGCGAGCGTCTGCAAGGTTGACGGCACAGGCGCAGGTCCATGCTTTGGACCGGTGCGTCATGGGCGGATATTCCCGAGCGCTACGGCTCGCATACGTTAACCGCTTCAGCCGATGGCGCCGGGCCGAAGTTTGGGACCGCCTTCTGGAACCTGCGTCAAGGCTTACGACGGTTATTTGTCTCCGGAAGCCTGGTTCACGAATTCAGTACGGAACCTAAAATCCGTTCAATCGCAATCGCTTATACGCTCACACAAGTTGCGGGTAAGGAGCGAGAGCGGTCAAATCAATTCCGGTGAACGCTCCATCCTTGCAACTCTGGATGTTCGCTTTGAGCTTCCGCGCTCCCTGCCTAGTTCATTTGACGCGCGTCTTGGTCAGCCCGCCGACGACACCTCGGACCAGATGGCGCACCACGTGCTGCCTTTCTATGATCGTCCGACCCCTCGCGTTGAGGCTACACAAGTATTGGTCCCGATCGCCATCAACACGAAATGAGGACCTTGCGCTTGACATGCTGCGAGTGGTCAACTCGCTGATCGGAATACTCCTGCATTGTTGGAGAAAACATGACGCTCAAGAAGATTGCGATCGTGGCTGGTTTGGGGCTGGCACTCGCCGCCACGGCGGAGGCCCAGACGCCGCGCAAGGGCGGAACCATTCGTATGACGGCGCCCTATGGCTCAAGTTTCACCAGCATGGACATTCATACGACACAACGCGCCCAGGACGAGATATTCGCCAAAGGCTTGCATCGGTCGCTCTACATTTGGGACTCCGCGGAGGGCAAGCCGGTTCCGGAGCTTGCCAAGGAGGTCATCGTCTCGGGCGGAGGTCTTGTTCATACCTTTAAGCTGCGCGACGACGCCTATTTCCACCATGGTCGCAAGATGACGGCCGACGACATCATCTGGAGCTACAACCGCATCATGGACGGCTCCAAGGCCTATCCTGGCGCGCGGTTTGTCCGCGTGATCGAGGGCGCGGCCGAGGTCGAGAAGGGCAAAGCCAAGGAAATCTCCGGTCTGAAGAAAATCGACGACTTCACGCTCGAAATGAAGCTGACCGAGAAGGTCGATCCAGGCTTTTACTTCTTCACCGCGCTGACTTCGATCTATCCCGCCGACGAGGGCGCGAAGGAGGGCTTCATCCAGAAGCCGATCGGTCTTGGGCCGTTCAAATTTGTCGAGCACGTGCCGGGATCGCGCGTCGTCCTGGAGCGGTGGGACAGGTTCTACAAGCCCGGCAGGCCGTACGCGGACAAGCTCATCGTGTCGCTCATGAGCGAAGCCGCGGCGCGCGATGTCGCCTTCCGCAACAAGGAAATCGACACCTCGGTGCTCGGGCCCGCGCAGTATGTCGCCTATCAGGCCGACCCCAACCTCAAGGGCACCATCGTCGAAGTCGCCGAGGTCTTCACCCGTTACATGGGGATGAATCCCGGATTCAAACCGTTCTCCGACAAGCGGGTTCGGCAGGCGATCAACCACGCGATCGATACCGATCTGATCATCAGCAAACTGGTCAAAGGCAAGGCCTATCGCGCGACAAGCTGGCTGCCTCTGACCTCACCCGCTTACGACAAGACCATGAAGCCCTACGCCTTCGATCCCGCCAAGGCGAAGCAGTTGCTCGCGGACTCGGGCTATCCCACCGGCTTTGAATTCGAATGGACGACGAGTCAGAATGAAAGCTGGGGGCTGCCGATCGTCGAGGCCATTATCCCGATGCTGGATAAAGTGGGCATCAAGGTGAAGGTCAAGCAGGTCGAGACCGCGGTCCTGGCCGAGGTCGTTCGCAGCGGCGACTTCCAGGCCTATGTCTATTCCCAGTCGACCGGTCCGGATCCCCAGGCAGCGCTCAAATGCTTCCACTCGTCGACGCCGCAATCAGCCTGCAACTATATGAGCTTCAAGAACGCCGACTTCGACAAGATGATCGATGAGGCCGGGCAGACCGACGACGCCGCCAAGCGCACCCAACTGCTGCAAAAGGCCAATGCCCTGCTCTATGAGGAAGCGCCGGTTTGGTTCTTCAACTACAACAAGGCGGTCATGGCGGTGCAGCCGTGGCTCAAGGGGATTCAGTTGAATGCGACGGAACTGACCCATCAAAACGTCGAAGACCTCTGGGTCGATGAGACCTCACCCGCGAAGTGACACGCGCTCTCGCCTCCCTCCATCGCAAATAATGATGGAGGGAGGGAGGAACAGTTCCAATGCTCGCCTTCCTGATCCGTCGAATCCTGCAAACCGTTCCGACCGTGCTGGCTGTCGTGCTGCTGATCTTTGTGCTGTTCAGCGTCGTTCCGGGCAGCATCCTGTCGAGCATGAGCGATGACGGCCGGGGTCCGACGGACCCGCAGGTCGTGGAGCGGATGAAAAAGCAGCTCGGCCTCGATGATCCCGTCTACATACGCTTCGGCTCCTACATTGCAAGGCTCACGACAGGTGATTTCGGGACGTCGTTCCGGACGCGCGAGCCGGTCACGACCATGATCGCCAAACGGATGTGGCCAACGCTGCAATTGATATTCGCGGCCATGACGTTTGCGACTGCGATCGGCGTACCGCTCGGTTTCATCGCCGCGTTGCGGCCGGGCGGCATCGTCGACACGGTCTCGATGGTCGTGGCGGTGTCGGGCCTGTCAATGGCCAAATTCTGGCTCGGGCTGCTGCTGATGTATCTGTTTGCGTTGACGCTTGGCTGGCTGCCGAGTTTTGGCTATGGCGATGGCGGACTCAAATACCTGATCCTGCCTGCCGTGACACTCGGTGTCTCGCCGATGGCGCTGCTGGCACGGACGACGCGCGCCGCGGTACTTGAGATCATGACCGCCGATTTTGTCCGGACTGCGCGCTCTAAGGGCATGAGCGAGACCCGGGTCGTCAAGTGGCATGTGATGCGCAATGCTCTCGTCCTCATTCTCACGACGATCGGCCTGCAATTCGGCGCGTTGATGGGGCAGGCGGTCGTCGTCGAGAAATTGTTCTCCTGGCCGGGCATCGGCTCGCTGCTCGTCGACAGTGTCCTGCAGCGCGACATTCCCGCTGTCCAAGGCTCTATTCTCGTGGTGGTGCTGTTCTTTCTGGCGATCAATACGTTGATTGACGTGCTCTATGCCGTGATCGATCCCAGGATCAGATACGCATGAGCGCCTGTCGGCTCTCACACGCCTGCGCGCGATTGATTGTACCGCCTGTCGCGGCGGAGCGGCCGCGATGAAGCTCGGAACCAGTCTCATCATCGGCGGGGCGCTGTTCGCGCTTGCGATCTTCGTCGGCCTGTTCGCGCCCTGGCTGGCGCATACGGATCCCGTCATGGATGCCAACCTGTTGAATGCGGAAGAGCCACCGAGCTGGATATGGTGGTTCGGCACCGACGCGCAGGGCCGCGACATTTACTCCCGCGTCGTGCACGGCGCGCGCATCTCGCTGACGGTCGGCATCGTCTCGCAGCTCGTCAACAGCGTCATCGGCGTTACGCTGGGCTTGACCGCCGGCTATTGGGGCGGCTGGTGGGACGACTTCGTCAATGGGCTGACCAATCTGATGCTCGCAATCCCCTCGCTGATCTTCGCGCTTGCCATCATGGCGGTCCTTGGGCCCGGCCTGACGAGCCTGCTCATCGCGCTAGGCTTGACCAACTGGTCCTTCACGTGCCGGATCGCACGGGCCTCGACGCTGTCGCTCAAGAGCCAGGGCTATGTGCAGGCGGCAAGGGTGCTCGGCTACGGCGATTTGCGCATCATGATCACGCAGCTCCTGCCGAACATGCTGGGACCCATCATTGTCATCGGCACGCTGGGCATGGGCAGCGCGGTATTGGCCGAAGCCGCATTGTCGTTCCTTGGCCTCGGAATCCGCCCACCCTATCCAAGCTGGGGCAGCATGCTGTCGGAGGCCCGCGACCAGATCACAACGGCGCCGTGGCTCTCAATTTTCCCTGGCCTCGCCATCTTCTTGACGGTGCTCGGCCTGAATCTGCTCGGCGATGGCTTACGTGACGTTCTCGATCCACAGTCGCGGAGCCGGAGCACATGACAGGCCCTTCGCTGATCGAAGTCGAGGATTTGCGCATCGATCTCAACGATGGATCGAACCAAGTTGCGGCGGTCGAGGGCGTTTCATTCCGCATCGATCGTGGCGAGACATTCGGCCTTGTCGGCGAATCCGGCTGCGGAAAGAGCATTACGGCGCTCGCGCTGATCGGCCTGTTGCGGCAGCCGCTTTCGATCGGCGCCGGCGCCATCCGATTTGAGGGTCGGGAGATCCAGAGCCTTTCGGCGGCCGAGCAACGGGCGCTACGCGGCAATCGCATCGCCATGATCTTCCAGGAGCCGATGACGGCGCTTAATCCGGTCTCGCCTGTCGGCCAGCAGATCGCTGAGATGTTCGTGCTGCACAAAGGCAAGAACTGGCGGGAAGCAAACCAGCTGGCTGTCGACGCGCTGGCGAGCGTCCGCGTCCCGGCGCCCGAGCGACGGGTGAAGGATTACCCGCACCAGCTTTCGGGCGGCATGCGTCAACGCGTGATGATCGCCATCGCCCTCGCATGTGGGCCGGATCTTCTGATCGCCGACGAGCCGACCACCGCGCTCGACGTGACGGTACAGGCGGAGATCATCGAACTGATGCGGAATCTATGTGCCGAGCGAGGTACGGCTATCTTGATGATCAGCCACGATCTGGGCCTGGTCGCCAATGTCTGCCGCCGCGTCGCCGTGATGTATGCCGGCCGCATTGTCGAGGAGCGCGGCTCGGACGATATCTTCCGCGCCTGCTCGCATCCCTATACGCAAGGCCTGGTCGACTCGCTGCCGCGGCTCGGTAGTCGCGCCGCACTTGGCCGGACGCGGCTCAGGGAGATCGCGGGCGTCGTACCGGCGATCGCGGATTTCCCGGACGGTTGCCGGTTCAATCCGCGTTGCGCGCGGGCAACCGACATTTGCCGGAGCACCGCGCCGGAGACGACATGGCTCGGTGCCGGCGGCCTCGTCAGGTGCCATCACCATGCATGAACCTACGGGGAGGCCTGGCGACGACATCATCCTCAGCGTGGAGGATCTCGCGGTCCATTTTCCGGTCGGTGGCGGCTTGCTGGGCGGCGGCCGGCGGCTGTTGCGTGCGGTCGACGGCATCGATCTCGAACTGAAGCGCGGTGAATGCCTCGGTCTTGTCGGCGAATCCGGCTGCGGCAAGTCGACGGTCGCACTTTCGATACTCGGCCTGCAGATGCCGACGCGAGGCCGCATCGTGCTGGACGGGCAGGTCGTGACGGGCCGGCCATCGGGCGACCGAAAGGCATTGGCCCGCATTGTGCAAATGGTGTTTCAGGATCCCTACGCCTCGCTCAATCCACGCCAGACCGTTCGCCGCACGCTCGAAGACCCGCTGCGGCTGCATGGCGTGACGGCGCAAAGCGAGATCGACGAACGCGTGGCGGCGATGCTCACGCATGTGGGGCTGCGGCCCGAACAGGCCGGCCGCTACCCGCATGAATTCTCGGGCGGCCAGCGCCAGCGCATCGGCATCGCCCGCGCGCTGATCCTCAATCCCAAAATCGTCATCTGCGACGAACCGGTATCGGCGCTGGATGTCTCCATCCGGGCCCAGATCATCAATCTGCTGCTGGAATTGAAGGAAACCCTCGGCCTCTCCTACGTCATGATCAGCCACGACCTCGGCGTTGTCGAACACATGAGCGACAGGGTTGCCGTCATGTATCTCGGCCGCATTGTGGAGACGGGCGACTGGCGCGAAATCTTCGAACGGCCAGCGCACCCGTATACGCAAACCCTGATCGCCGCCATTCCCGATCCGCTGCGCCGCGCACCGCTCGCGACGACAAAGGGCGAGCCTCCCAATCCGCTAAGTCCGCCCGACGGATGTGCGTTCAGTCCGCGCTGTCGTCACGCCGAAGCCGTGTGTCATCGCGAGCCTGGGCCATCGCTTGAAACGCGTCCCGACGGACACTCGGTCCGGTGCTGGCGAGCTGACGAGATTGCCGGCCGGGCGTTGGCCTCGACCGAAAGCGGCTGAAGGCCTGAACGCTGGAAGTGACGAGTAGATGCAGTGATATCGCATCGGCCCTGCGACTGAATTCCGGGCCACCGGCCTCGGAACGGCGGGAAGGCGTCCCGGCGCCATCCAGGCGATACGAGGCCGCCCCGCACGGCATCGCCAAATCGTCTGCATCGAGGTTCGGTGATGCATCACCTTGGACGCATTGACAGCCTCAACACCCAATAGCAAGCTCCTTCAGGCGTCTTTGGCGCAGCCTGTATCAACCGCGCCGAGAGAATTCACCTGGAGTTCCAACAGTGGACAGATCAATCCTGCTCGCCGCCGTCTGCGCTTCGGCGCTTGTGGTGGCTTCGGCCGCTTCCGCCAAAACCCTGGTTTTCTGCTCGGAAGGCAGCCCGGAGAATTTCTATCCCGCCGTCAACACCACCGGCACGTCGTTCGACGGCAATGAGCCGATCTACAACCGCATTGTTGAGTTCGAGCGCGGCGGCACGCAAGTGGTGCCGGGCCTCGCCGACAAATGGACGATCTCACCGGATGGCACCACCTATACCTTCAACTTGCGCAAGGGCGTGAAGTGGCATTCGACGTCCAAGTCGTTCAAGCCGACGCGCGACTTCAATGCCGACGACATCATGTTCTCGATCGAGCGGCAATGGAAGGAAGACAATGCGTATTTCAAGGTGACGAGCCCGAACCATTCGTATTTCGGCGACATGGGCATGCCGAAATTGTTGAAGTTGGTCGAGAAGGTCGACGATTACACCATCAAGGTGACGCTCAATCAGCCGGAAGCCCCATTCCTCGCCGACCTCGCGATGCCTTTCGCGGCCATCCAGTCGAAGGAATATGCGGATGCAATGCTGAAGGCCGGCACGCCCGAGAAGATCGACCAGGATCCGATCGGCACCGGCCCGTTTTATCTGGTGCAGTATCAGAAAGACGCCGTGATCCGGTACAAGGCGTTCTCTGAATTTTGGGGCGGCAAGGCGAAGATCGACGACCTCGTCTATTCGATCACGCCGGATGCATCCGTTCGCTGGGCCAAACTCCAGAAGGGCGAATGCGACGTGATGCCTTATCCGAACCCGGCCGACATCGACGCGATCAAGAAAGATCCGAACATCACGGTCCTGGAACAGCCGGGCCTCAACGTCGGCTATCTGGCGTTCCAGACTCAGAAGAAGCCTTTCGACGATGTGCGCGTCCGCAAGGCCGTCAGCATGGCGATCGACAAGAAGGCGATCATCGATGCCGTCTATCTGTCGACCGGCATCGCGGCCAAGAACCCGATCCCGCCCTCGATGTGGTCATACAACGACGACGTCAAGGACGATCCCTATGATCCGGCGGCGGCCAAGAAGCTTCTGGCCGACGCGGGATTTCCGAACGGCATGGAAACCGATCTGTGGGCCATGCCGGTGCAGCGGCCCTACAATCCGAACGCCAAGCGCATTGCCGAGCTGATGCAGGCCGACCTCGCCAAGATCGGCGTCAAGGCCGAGATCAAGTCATTCGAATGGGGCGAATACCGCAAGCGGATGCAGGCCGGCGAGCACCAGATGGGCATGCTGGGCTGGACCGGCGACAACGGCGACCCTGACAACTTCCTGCACACCTTGCTGGGCTGCGCCTCGGCGCAATCGGCATCGGGTTCAAATATCGCCAAATTCTGCTACAAGCCGTTCGACGATCTGGTCGTGAAGGCCAAGACCGTCAGCGATCAGGCCGAGCGGGCCAAGCTGTACGCGCAGGCTCAGGTGATCTTCAAGGAACAGGCGCCGTGGTTCACCATCGCGCACGCGGTGCAGTTGAAGCCTATCAGCAAGAGAGTAGTCGACTTCAAGCTGTCGCCGTTCGGGCGCCACAACTTCTATGGCGTCGACGTCAGGGAATAGCGGAAGACGAGGGCGGAGCGGCCTTCGCTTCTCGCCGCTTTTTTAACCCTTCCCCTTCCGGTGAGATGACAGAGAACGGCATGCTCCGGTTCGTTCTTACCCGGCTGAGTCTCGTGGTTCCGACCTTCATCGGGATCACGTTGCTTGTGTTCGTGCTTATCCGCTTGATCCCCGGCGATCCCATTGAGACGATGGCGGGCGAACGCGGCATCGATCCCGCCCGGCTCGCGCAATTGCGCAAGGACTACGGCTTCGATCAGCCGGTGCTGGTCCAATACGGCCTCTATCTATCGCGGCTGTTGCATGGCGACCTCGGCCGCTCGATCGTCACCCATGAGCCGGTGATTTCAGAATTCCAGACGTTGTTCCCGGCAACGATCGAGCTGTCGGTTTGCGCGATCTTGTTTGCGCTGTGCATCGGATTGCCGGCCGGCATCATCGCTGCGGTCCGGCGCAACTCCATCTTCGATCATGGCGTGATGGGGATATCGCTCACCGGATATTCGATGCCAATTTTCTGGTGGGGATTGCTGTTGATCCTGCTTTTTTCGGTGCAACTTGGATGGACTCCGGTGTCGGGCCGGATCGCGGTGCAATACTTCATCGAACCAGTGACCGGCCTCCTGCTGGTCGATACGCTGCTGGACGGTGATTTCGGCGCGTTTCGCTCGGCCTTGTCACATCTTGTGCTGCCCATGATCGTGCTCGGCACGGTGCCGCTCGCCGTGATCGCCCGCATGACGCGGTCCGCCATGCTGGAGGTCCTGGGCGAAGATTACATCCGTACCGCGCGTGCCAAGGGGTTACCGCGTTTCCGGGTGATCGCGATCCATGCGTTGCGCAATGCGCTGATCCCGGTGGTGACGGTGATCGGGCTTCAGGTCGGCGTCCTGTTTACCGGCGCGATCCTCACGGAGACCATCTTCTCCTGGCCGGGCGTGGGCAAATGGCTGATCGAGGGTATCAACCGCCGCGACTATCCGGTGCTGCAGGGCGGCACGCTGTTGATCGGCGCGATCGTCATGATCGTCAATCTGCTGGTCGACGTCACCTATGGGCTGATCAATCCCCGCATCCGGTACACAAGATGACCGCCGAAGTCCTCAAAAACCCTGTCGTCGTCGTGGCGCAAGCAGGCGCTCCGCCGCATCCGCTGTTGGAAATCTGGTTCTATTTCAGAGCGAATTTCGGCGCCGTGGCGGGCCTCGTCGTGATCGTGGTTCTGATTCTACTCGCGCTCTTCGCCGATTTCGTTGCGCCGCATTCCCCGATCCTCACCAACAATGCGGCCTTTCTCAAGCCCCCCTTCTGGCAGCAAGGCGGATCGATCGCTTATCCGCTCGGCACCGACGCGATCGGCCGCGATATTCTTTCCCGTCTCATCCATGGAGCGAGGCTTTCGCTTCTAATCGGCATCGCGGTGGTGACGTTGTCGGTGATATCAGGGACGATCCTCGGTCTGGTGGCGGGTTTTTTCCGCGGCGTGATCGAGATCGCGATCATGCGGCTGATGGACATCACGTTGACCCTGCCAAGCCTTTTGCTCGCGATCGTGATCGTTGCGATCCTCGGGCCGGGCCTGATGAATGCTATGCTAGCGGTCGCGATCGTGCTCCTGCCGCACTACGTGCGGATCGCGCGCGCCGCCGTGATCAGCGAAGTCTCGAAGGATTATGTCACCGCCGCCAAAGTCGCAGGCGCCGGCCGGCTCCGCTTGATGTTCAAGGAGGTGTTGCCGAATTGCGCAGCGCCCCTGATCGTCCAGGCGACGCTCGGCATTTCGACCGCGATCCTGGACGCGGCCGCGCTCGGCTTTCTCGGCCTCGGTGCGCAACCGCCCTTGCCCGAATGGGGGACCATGTTGGCGGACGCGCGCGAATTTGTGCTGCGGGCCTGGTGGGTCGTCACGCTTCCGGGCTTGGCGATCCTCGTGACCGTGCTGGCCTTCAACCTTCTAGGCGACGGACTGCGCGACGCGCTCGATCCCAAGCTCAAGCAATAGCGTATGATCACTGTTGAAGCGGAACTGATGAGTCGAACGAGCCGCCACATATTCAGTTCACCTCTCCCAATGGGAGCTCAACCCCGTTGCGGCCCTGCTTCCTCCGAGGCCGTGCACCGTTTTCGAACGAGAATCTGCGCAAGGTATTAAAGGCGATCTGATGCCGCTCCTCGAGATTGAAAATCTATCGGTCGCGTTTCCGTCCCAAAACGGAATGGTGCGCGCCGTGGATGGCGTCAACATCACGCTCGAAAAAGGCGAGGTGCTGGGGATCGTCGGCGAATCCGGATCCGGCAAGAGCGTCAGCATGTTGGCCCTGATGGGACTCGTGCCCTATCCGGGGCGCGTCGAGGCCGACAAGCTGTTGTTCGAGGGGCGGGATCTGCAGACTTTGTCCCACCGCGAGCGGCGCGCGCTCACCGGCAAGGACGTCGCGATGATCTTCCAGGAGCCGACGACATCGCTTAATCCCTCATTCACGATCGGCTATCAGCTGGCCGAGACATTGCACATCCACGAAGGGATGGATCGCCAGGCCGCGCGGCGGCGCGTGGTCGAACTCCTGGAGCAAGTCGGCATTCCGGCCCCGGAGAGCCGGCTGTCGGCCTATCCGCACCAGCTTTCGGGCGGCATGAACCAGCGTGTCATGATCGCGATGGCGATCGCCTGCAATCCGAAGCTCCTGATCGCCGATGAGCCGACAACGGCGCTCGATGTCACCATCCAGGCGCAGATCCTCGATCTTCTGCTATCCCTGCAACGCGATCGTGGCATGGCGCTGATCCTCATCACGCACAACATGGGCGTGGTCTCGGACACGACCGAGCGAGTCGCCGTCATGTATGCGGGCCAGATCATGGAACAGCGCCCGACGCAGAGCCTGTTCACATCGCCGCAGCATCCCTATACGGCCGCCTTGCTGGCGGCACGCCCGGAGGCGAGCGACGGCGGACGGCTCGCCACCATTCCGGGCGTGGTGCCAGGAGTTTATGATCGGCCGCGGGGGTGCCTGTTTAATCCGCGTTGCGTCTATGCGACGCCGCTGACCGACAAGGTGCGTCCCGATCTGCGCCCCTGGATGGACGGCCTGATCCGTTGTCATTATCCGCTCGGCGATCCGACACGGCATGAGCGCATCGCGGCCGATGGGGGCGCCGCCGATGGCGCGCCGATCCTCAAGCGCGAGACTGTGTCATGACGGCGCTTGTCATCGCCACCGATCTCAAGCGCAGTTACGAGATCAAGCAGGGCTGGTTCAGCGCCCCGGCGCATCTGCAGGCCGTGGGCGGAGTATCGTTCGCGCTTGAAACCGGCAAGACGCTGGCGGTCGTCGGTGAATCCGGTTGCGGCAAGTCGACGCTCGCAAGGCTTGTGACTCTCATCGAGAAGCCGAGCGCCGGCACGCTGATGCTCGATGGGATCGATGCGGTCAATCCTCCGGCCAGCGCTGTGAAGACGTTGCGCCGCACCGTGCAGATCGTGTTTCAAAACCCCTATGGGTCGCTCAACCCCCGCAAGCGCGTCGGCGCCATACTCGAAGAGCCGCTGATCATCAACACCAAGATCTCGAAGCAGGACCGGCGGGCGCAGGCGCTCGACATGATGGCGAGGGTCGGGCTGCGGCCGGAGCAATATGGCCGCTATCCGCATATGTTCTCGGGCGGCCAGCGTCAGCGCATCGCGATCGCGCGCGCCTTGATGTTGCGGCCGAAGCTGCTGGTTGCCGACGAGCCGGTCTCCGCGCTCGACATGTCGGTGCAGGCGCAGGTTCTCAATCTCCTGGTCGATCTGCAGCGCGAGCTGGGGCTGGCCTATCTCTTCATCTCGCACGATCTCGGCGTGGTGCGTCACGTCGCCGACGACGTGATGATCATGTATCTGGGAATCGCAGTAGAGCACGGGCCGAAAGAGCGCATTTTTGGGCGGCCGCTGCATCCCTATGCGCAGGCCTTGCTTGACGCGACGCCGGGCCTTGGCCGCAAACGCCGGCGGATCGTGCCGAAGGGCGAGTTGCCTTCGCCGCTCGATCCGCCGAAGGGCTGCGTCTTCTCGACCCGCTGTCCTTATGTGACGGATCTCTGCCGCGCGCAGCGTCCGCCCTTGCGCCCGCTCGACGGCCGCCTCGTCGCCTGCCATTACGCCGAGCGTTTCCTGGAAACACAGGCGGCTTAACGATTGGTCTGAAGCCAGCCTTCTTGCGAAATCTGCCCTGAAAGTCTCGAATACGGAAGCTCGCCTGCCGTCAGCGGGCCACCAACGGTACGTAGTGTTCGAGTTCGGGGTCGGGGAAATGTATCGTCTGGCCGAGTTCCGCTGAGCGATAGAGTCCCATCAGCA
>Ga0179594_10000281_pt1 | contig 13267 bp, 14 predicted proteins | sample CZOMad1_1_08_16f_FD_148625 | JGI IMG/M metagenome (GOLD analysis project Ga0179594, IMG submission 148625) | Vadose zone soil fungal communities from Angelo Coast Range Reserve, California, USA - CZOMad1_1_08_16fungal (Illumina Assembly) | ecosystem: Environmental > Terrestrial > Soil > Vadose...
CCATTGAAAAGTAGAGGTTTCCGGGCGAATATGACGCCAGGAGGCCCGAATGCGAAAGAGTAAATTCAGCGAGCACCAAATCATCGCCATCTTGAAAGCCGTCGAGGCGGGCAAGACCGTCCGAGACGTTTGTCGCGAACACGAAGTCAGCGACGCCACCTACTACAAGTGGAAGACAAAGTACGGTGGCATGGAGGCCGCCGACATTCGCCGCCTGCGTGAGCTGGAAGAAGAAAACCGCCGGCTCAAACACATGTACGCGGAACTCTCTTTGGAACACCGCATCTTGAAAGAGGTGCTCGAAAAAAAGCTGTAAAGCCCGCGGTCAAACGAGCGTTGATTGTGGGCTTGCGCCAGGAACACAAACTAAGCGAAAGACAGGCCTGTAAGATAGTCAGCCTGCGGCGCTCGGTCTATCGCTACCGGCCGAAACCGAATCGGGATCAGGAAGTAGTGAAGGTACTTTTGGAGTTGGCCCAGGGGCGACCGGAACAAGGCTTTGGGAAGTTGTTCAAGCGGCTGCGGCGGCTGAGCCATAAGTGGAATCACAAACGTGTCTATCGCATCTATTGCAACCTGAAACTGAACAAACGGCGCAAAGGCAAAAGGCGTTTGCCTACAAGAAGCCCGGCGCCGCTACAAGTGAGTAAAGCAATGAATGAGTGTTGGTCAGCGGATTTTACCAGCGATGCGTTGTGGTGTGGCCGGCGCTTTCGCACTTTCAACGTGGTGGACGATTTCAATCGTGAACTGTTGGCGATTGAAGTTGACTTCAACCTGCCGGCCGCGCGTGTGGTCCGCACGCTTGAGTGGATCGCCGCTCTGCGCGGCTATCCACTCAAGCTGAGATTGGACAATGGACCAGAGTTTATTTCCGTGACGCTGGCTGACTGGGCCGAGCAACATGGCGTGACGCTCGAGTTCATCAAACCGGGCAAGCCGATGCAGAATGGTTTCATTGAAAGATTCAATCGTAGCTACCGGGAAGCGGTGCTCGACATGTTTGTGTTCCAAGAGTTGAGCGAAGTCCGAGAAGAAACTGAGAAGTGGATGAAGGAATACAACGAAGAACGACCACACGAGTCTCTGGGCCACATGACGCCCAGGGAATATCTGTTAACCCCTCGACCGGAAATCTCTACTAATGAGCGGACCTAAAATGGGGAGGGTTACAGAAGTATCTAGTCGACTGTGAAGTCGAGCTGATCATTCTGGATGAGTTTCAACACTTTGACGATCGCAACTCAAGGCTCGTACTCAAAATCGTTTCCGACTGGCTTAAGAATTTACTCAATCAAACTAAAGTACCAATCGTGTTAGTGGGTATGCCAGGCTGCGAAAGCGTGCTCGACGCCAAAGGGAATGAACAACTTAAGCGTCGTTTCTCTAACCGCGAGCAGATAGAACCGTTCAGTTGGCAAGGCCCAAAGGAAAGCGACGAGTATAGTACTCCCCAAAAACTGGACAGCTGTTTAAGATAGAAATCGCCGGCCTCAAGCAGGAGGAAAGCGATGAGAAAACAGCGGCAGCAGTATAGCGCGGAGTTCAAGGCGAAGGTGGCACTGGAGACGATCAAGGGAGCGCGGACAGTGAACGAGATCGCCGCGCATTATGAAGTGCATCCGACGCAAGTGAGCTTGTGGAAGCAGCAGGCTCTGGAGCATTTGCGATCCGCGTTCGACAGTGGTCGCAAAGCCAGCGAGCGCGCCGACGAGGAATTACAGAACACGCTTTACCAGCAGATCGGCCAGCTCAAAGTAGAGTAGGACTGGGTGAAAAAAAAAGCTGGACTGCTCGGTTGAGCAAAAGCGGCAGTTGGTAGAGTTGGCCCATCCGGAGATTAGCCTCGGGCGACAGTGCGAGTTGTTGGGGCTAGCGCGCTCTAGTTTGTATTACCAGCCGCGCGGCGAGAGTGAGCGGAATCTGAAACTGCTGCGGCTGCTGGATGAGCAGTACACGTGGACACCGTTTTACGGCGTGCCACGGATGACAGCCTGGCTGGGCACGCAGGGTGAGGTAGTCAACGAGAAACGCGTGCGGCGGTTGTTGCGAGTGCTTGGGTTGGAAGCGATCTATCCCAAGCCGCGTTTGAGCGACGCGGCTGCCGGACACAAGATTTACCCGTATTTGCTGAGGAAGGTGGCGATCACGCGGGTCAATCAAGTGTGGTCCACGGACATCACTTACATTCGCCTGCGACAAGGCTTCATCTATTTGGTGGCGGTGATCGATTGGTTCAGCCGCTACGTGTTGAGTTGGGAAGTGTCCGGTAACGATGGAGTCGAGCTTCTGCGTGGCGGCGCTGGATTGGGCGCTGCGTACGGCGCGGCCGAAGATCTTGAACACGGACCAGGGCTCGCAGTTTACCTGCCGGGAGTTTACCGGAAGGTTGTTGGCCCAGGGCATCGTGATCAGCATGGATGGTAGAGGGCGGGCGCTGGATAACATCTTCATCGAACGCTTGTGGCGCAGCGTGAAGTATGAAGAGGTGTACTTGAATGACTACCAGGGCGCCCTGGCCGCGGTGAGTGGTTTAGGTTGCTACTTCCGCTTTTACAACCATGAGCGTTTGCACCAGTCGCTCGGTTACCGAACGCCGGCAGTGGTTGACCACGGTCAAGCGCACGACGGGGGTGAGGTATAGAGGAGTGACGGATCGGGCTTGGTCCTGACTCGTCATCACGGTGACGAACGTCAACAAAACGAAAGACCAAAACAGTCGCCCAGGAGCTCGCTCTGAGACCAACGGCGGGTGGCAACGGCAGAAACCCGGCCCCGGTTTACTATCTTAATTTAGTCGGTTTTTTGTCTAGACAATGGGGAGTGCCTTACGTCTTTCCCTCCTTGCCCTCACTGCCGTCAGATCCAAGTCTACGCTGAGTGATCTGTCCTAAGATGGCCTCACCAACCAAATGCTTTAAGAAGGTAGTTTTGCCGGCACCCGGTTTCCCAAGAATAAACAATCGATTATTTCCTTTTTGTTTTACTAAAGTAAGCGCATCTGTACGTATGTTCTGTTGTTCGATCATCCTCGGGTCTTGAGTCAATTGGTCTATGTCGTAGCGGCGAAACGCGGTCGGGGTGTCCAAGATGTAAACGTCAGTAAAAATCCCTTCCAGAGGTATCGGCTTTGCCATACCTAAGATCGTGGTTGTTCCGTGAAGATCACCAAGCCTCGAGTAATAACGTGACGCTGCGAGCTGCCAGTTTACTTTATCCCAAATGCTAGAAGCGGCTCGCTTGCTGCGAATTTTGGCCCACAAAGAGAGTTTCGAGGCGGCTTCTTTTGCCAATACTTCGGCAATTTGCCGCCCGTAACTTGCCCAAAGCGTGGCGGTCGTTTCGATGGCTAGAGTAATGAGGTTCTGTCTGTTCATCGTCAAGAGGTCGTGAAGCGAGTGTCCTTATGCCGGGCTTAGGGTGACCTATTGAATGATAGTTGCCCTTATCACTTGCCAAAGCACACAGTGGTCGCGTGTGAAAGTCCTAGGTCGCGAATTCGCATTGAAGTATGAGTTAACGACTTTCCCGATGCTAGCTATTGACTCATTCACTTGTGGTGGGCTTGTATCATATCTCAGATAGATAAGTAAACGATTTGGAAAGAATCTTTGAGTTGAAGCCCGGTTGAGTACAAGTAGGTTAAGTCGCAATTCCTTCGCGAACCTTAATATGAGACCGATTGTTCAAGCGCAAACGTTCTGCCTTATACTTGAACCTCAGTTATTGTCTAACTATCCATAGTGAATGTGAGTGTGTGAGCGACCACCCGCCTGACAACGTAACGAAGTTATTGATCGATCTCTCAAACGGCGATCGAGAGGCCGTTGATCTTTTGTTGCCCGTCATCTACGATGAACTCCGAAAGCTGGCGGCGAAATACCTGCGTAGTGAACGTCCCGACCACACTTTGCAGCCCACGGCCCTGGTGCACGAGGCTTACTTGCGCCTGGTGGATCAGACGCGAGTAAATTGGCAGAATCGCGCGCATTTTTTTGGTGTAGCCGCGCAGATCATGCGCCGGCTGCTGGTCGACCATGCTCGCAAGCACAACGCGGAAAAGCGCGGCCAGGAGTTTCAGAAACTCTCGCTCGATGAAAACATCGATCGCGCGGTCGAGCGCAGCTCTGAATTGATCGCGCTTGACGACGCTCTTAAGGCGCTCGCGGCGTTTGACGAACAAAAGGCGCAGATGGTTGAACTGCGCTATTTTGGCGGCCTTTCGATCGAAGAGACGGCGGACGTGATGGGAGTCACACCGACGACCGTCAAGCGTCATTGGCGGTTCGCGAAGGCTTGGCTGTACGGTGAAATGCAGCAGACCTGAGAACTGTCACGGCGAGTAATCGATGTCCTAAACTCAAGATCTTCTCTGCGCGGCCCTTGCGTTTTCTGCGTCTTAGAACGCGCTCTTTTGGAATTCTCCCTTTAGATAGGGCACTTGTGCCCCTCGCTCGCGACGGCGGACAAGTCCGCTATCTAAACGGAGATAGAGATAGAGATAGAGATAGAGATAGAGAATGAGATAGAGATAGAGAATGAGACTGAGGTTTCGCGGCGAATTGATCCTTATCTGATCTAAAAACCCATTATCACAATCAAAGCCATCGGCACCTATGACGCCTGAACGTTGGCGAAAAGTTGAAGAGATTTTTCAGACGGCCCTCGATCTCGGATCAGGCGACCGCAGCCGCTATGTGTCAGATGCCTGCGCCAACGATGCGGAACTGAGGCGCCGGGTCGAGAAGTTGTTGTCGCAACACGACAGCGCCGGCGATCTTCTTGAAGAGCCTCTTTACGGCGAGACGGAGCGGAGTGCGCTCGAGTCGTTTGTAGATGGCGACGAGGATCCGCTACTCGGACGGCGAGTGGGCTCTTATCGTATCGTGCGAGAGATTGGGCGCGGAGGCATGGGCGCGGTCTATGAAGCAACCCGGGCCGATAACGAGTTCACCAAACGGGTAGCGATCAAGCTGGTCAAGCGCGGCATGGATACCGACTTCATCCTGCGGCGCTTTCGCAAAGAGCGGCAGATTCTGGCTGCCCTGGACCATCCACATATTGCCCTCCTGTTGGATGGCGGCACGACTGAGGACGGCTTGCCCTACTTCGTCATGGAGTTTATTGAGGGGAAGCCTTTTTACAGTTACTGCGATACCCACCAGTTGGTTCTGGGTGAACGCCTGAAACTTTTCCGAGCAATCTGCGACGCGGTTCATTACGCTCATCAAAAGCAAGTCGTCCATCGCGACATCAAACCTTCAAACGTCCTGGTCACTTCCGAAGGAGTGCCCAAGCTGCTTGATTTCGGCATAGCCAAACTGCTCAATCCGGAGCTGGCGGGAGACATCACTCACGATCCCACCGCTACCGCGATGCGTTTGATGACGCCCGAGTACGCCTCGCCAGAGCAAGTGCAGGGCGCCCCAACCACGCAAACAACCGACGTGTACTCACTCGGCGTTTTGCTGTACGAGTTGTTGACCGGTCATCGTCCTTATCGTTTGCGCAATCGCGCGCCGCATGAAATTGCCCGGGTGATTTGCGAAGAGTCGCCCGCCCCGCCGAGCATCATTATCACTCGTCCGGACGATCTGCTGCCCTTGCCGGGGAACGAGGCGACGACACTTGAGTTTCTATACTCGGCTCGTGGGGCTACGCTGGAGGAACTTCGGCGCGATCTTTCCGGCGACCTCGATAACATCGTCTTGCGCGCCCTGCGCAAGGAACCAGAGTGGCGTTATCAAACCGCCGAGCAATTGCGCGACGACATCTCGCGCTATCTGGAGGGCAAGCCTGTATCGGACCTGCCGGCTGTGCCGCAGTTTCAGCACGTCAAAGCGGACCCGCAGGGCGGCGAGAACTCACTGGCGGTGTTGCCGCTGAAATTGATGGACGTACATCGAGCCGCAGATGCCGGACCCGACTATCTCGGCACCGGGCTCGCAGATGCACTGATTACACGACTGAGCGCGATTCGCCGTTTTGCCGTGCGGCCGACGAGCAGCGTGCTGCGTTACGGCGCTGAGTCTGATCCGTTGGCGGCCGGGCGCGAGTTGGGAGTTGCATACGTTGTCGACGGCCGGATGAGACGGGCGGGCGATCGCATCCGCGTGACTATTCAACTATTGAATGTCCGTGATGGGACGGCTGTATGGGCTGGACAATTCGACGAAGAGTTTACCGACGTCCTCAATCTGGAAGACGCGATCTCTTCGAACGTCGCTGAAGCAATCGTGCCCCACTTGACCGGTGACGAGCGCCTCCGGCTGGCGAAACGAGGCACGAACGATCCACAAGCACACGAAGCTTATCTGCGCGGTCGTTTCTACTGGAACACCTTTACTGAAGATGGTTTTGCCAAGGCCATCGTTTGCTATCACCAGGCGATCGCACTGGACCCGAACTACGCCGTGGCTTACGCCGGCGTGGCATCCTATTACAACTGGCTGGGCAGTTTTACGGTACTGCCGTTTGCCGAGTGCGCGGCTGCGGCTTACGAAGCAGCGTCGACTGCGGTGAGCATAGATCCGACGTTGGCCGAGGCACACGGAGCACTGGGGCAGGCAATACTTAGTCGCGACTTTGCCTGGGCCAGCGCCGAACGGCAACTGCTGCACGCGATTGAACTCAATCCAAATTACTCAGCCGCGCGCGTCTATTACGGCCTGCATCTGGCAATGGAAGGTCGCTTTACCGAGAGCCTGCGCGAGGCCTATGTCGCGCGCGATCTGGATCCGCTGGCCATCATCTCGCGCTTTGCTGTCGTCTGGTGTTCCTATCACGCGCGCCGTTTTGACGAGGCTTACGACCTTTGTCGCGACACGCTGGAGGCCGAGCCGCAAAACCTGATGATGTTGTACGGGTCGAGCTTTTTGTTGAGCCGGATTGGGCAACATGAGGAAGCTGTCGCGGCCGCAACCAAATGTATTCAGTTGATGGGCAAAGCGAGTAATACCTTAGGGCGTCTCGGCGCCGCGCTGGCAGAGGCGGGTAAGATCGCCGAATCGGAAGCGGTCCTTGAAGAGATGGAGTTGATTGCGGCGCGACGATACATTTCTCCCTATCATCTGGCGCTGATCCACTGCGCCTTGGGGGGCACCGAATCCGCGCTCGATCTGCTTGAGCGAGCCCACGAAATCAAGGACGCGAAAGTGCTTTGGATTGGTGTCGACCCGGAGTTTGATCCGCTGCATGGGCATCCTCGTTTCAACGATCTGCTGCGCAAACTGAATCATCGGCTGGCGGCGCTGCCGGCGCTGCCGGCCCAGTCACGCAGCGGTCAGGAATCGATCGCCGTGTTGCCATTCAAAGTGCTCAGCTCGCCGTTGGAAAATACGGGAGACGAATATCTCGGAGTCGGGCTGGCTGACGCGCTGATCACGCGACTCAGCAATGTGCAAAGGCTGATCGTGCGGCCCACCAGCAGCGTGCTCCGTTACCGCGGCGCCGCGGTCGATCCGTTTCTGGCCGGACGTGATCTCGGTGTTGGTTACATTGTCGATGGCAGTTTGCGGCGCGCCGGCAATCGCATCCGCGTCATGGCCCAGCTCGTCAGTGTCGGCGAAGGCGCCACACGTTGGGCCCAACAGTTCGACGAGGACTCGACCGACGTATTGCAGATCGAGGATTCGATCGCCGAACGGGTAACCACCGCGCTCCTGCCGCAACTGACCGGCGACGAGCAGCAACAACTCTCAAAGCGTGGCACGGATAGTGCCGAGGCTTTCGAGTCATATCTGCGTGGTCGCTATTACTGGAACAGCTATACCGAATCCGGACTGGCTCGGGCCCTCGAGTGTTACAACCATGCGATTGAGCTCGATCCCGATTACGCACTTGCGTACACCGGCATAGCGGACTACTACAACTGGCTCGGCGTCTTCGGCTTCAAGCCGTTTGAAGATTGCTCCGCAGCGGCCAAGGAAGCGGCCGGCAAAGCGATCGCGTTGGATCCGAGCGCTGCCGAAGCCTACAGCGCGATGGGTTTTGCCACCGTGACCCACGACTTTGACTGGGCCGTTGCCGAAGGTCAGCACCGTCGCGCGATCGAGATTAACCCCAACTATGCGACCGGTCATCATTGGTACGGTTTTCATCTGCTCATGGTCGGACGTTTTGACGAAGCGATTAGGGAAATGTTGCGGGCGCGCGAATTGGATCCGCACTCGCCCAGCGTGCTGCAGGGCTTGGGCTGGTGTTACTACCAGGCGCGCCGCTTTGACGAGTCGATCACGATCTACCAGAACATTTTTGAGGCCGCGCCTAACTTTTCCTATGGACTGGCTGCTTTTTCCTGGACGCTAAGACAGGCAGGCCGAGCCGAAGAAGCGGTCAAGGTCGCGGAAAAGGCGGTGGAGCTATCAAGCGGCGGCCAGTTCTTTGTAAGTGCATTGGGCGCTGCTTACGCGGCTGCTGGTCGAAAGGAAGACGCGCACTCGACATTGCAACGATTGCGCGAGATGTCTGAGCTCGGCTACGTATCGCCCTATCATCGCGCGCTAATCTATCTACTGCTGGGCGATCGCGAACAGGCGTTGGCGTTGTTGCAGAAGGCTTACGCGATCAATGAAGGTTGGTTGGTGTGGCTGGGCGTTGAGCCGCAATTCGATCCCCTGCGTGGCGAACCTGCCTTCGAAGAGCTGCTCAGCCGAACACGCAATCCAGCCGTCAGCCGGACAGCCCTGCGCAAGCCGGTTCCCGCGCTTTCCCTTGCCGTAGGCCAACGCCGTCGCGCGGCGACTACGGTTAGCGCTCCCGTAACCGCTCCCGCCCCTCCGGCGCCGGAAACAAAACCCAGCGGCAACGAAGAAGCGCAACAGTTGTACACCGCGGGTCGCTACTACGCGACCAGACGCACCGCCGAAGGTTTGCGTCAGGCCATCGAGCGGTTCGAGCGCGCTGTGGAACTGGATCCGGGTTTTGCTCTGGCTCACGCTGAATTGGCGGATTGCTACTCTTTGCTTAACTGGTACGTCGAGCCGCCGCCCGACGGCGCGTGGCAACAGGCAAAACTGTCAGCCACACGAGCAGTTGAGGCCGATCCGGAGTTGGCTGAGGCGCATGCCAGCCTGGGTTTCATCAGGTTGCATTTCGATCGTGACTGGGACGCCGCCGAACGAGAGCTGCGCAAAGCGATTCTCTTGAGACCAACGAATCAGGTCGCCCACCGCTGGTACGCTTACAGTCTCTCGGCCATGGGTCGTCATGAAGAGGCGGCCGCCGAGATCGAACAAGCCCGAGAGATTTCACCACAATCACCGGTGATCGCTACCGCTGTGGCCAATGTTCTGTTTCTAGCCGGCCGGTTTGATGATGCCATCGAGCAGTGTCAGAAATCGCTGGCGCTCGATCCCGGTTCGGTTGCCGCCCACACAATCCTGCGCTGGGCCTTTGAAAAAAAGGGAATGCAAGACGAGGCATTGGCGGCCTATGAACAGGAACGCAGTTTTGCCGGGGATACAGCGACGACGCGCGCTAAGCGAGCACATGTCCTGGCGGCGACCGGCCAACGTGAGGAAGCGAGAGTAATACTGGCGGAGATATTGGCGCAGCGCCAGGAAGAATGGGTAACCGCTTACGAGATCGCCATCATTTATTGTCTGCTGGGAGATCGAGATAACGCCTTTGAGTGGCTCGTGCAGGCTGAGCGCGAACACGCAGTGGGATTTACTTTCGTGCGCGTTGACCCGCATCTCGAGAGTCTGCGATCCGATCCGCGTTTTGAGACTTTGCTGCGCAATACTGACAAAACCATCCCCTGAAGTCCGACAAACCCGGCTTTGCCTCAAAAGTAGGATTATGAGCCGACTTATGGGGCAAACCGAGTTTCTGCCCCAAAAATCATTTTGACCGGTTCCAGCGGTCATAGTCTTCCTGGGTTGGTGGGCCAAACCAATCAGGCATCTTTGCGCTTGGATCATCGTCTCCATGTATTAGCCACATTGTGAAGTCCCATGCGGCGTCTCGGGCGGTAACATCTTCTGGGATCATATCCACTGCGCGAAACGCTTCGCTCATATGGTATAGGACGGTAGCGGGCGAAAACTCCGCGCGCTTATCAATCGCGCCATCATCCAATGAGCGGTTAATTCCATTGTTGATTAGGCCCGTTTGAACGGTGGCGATAAATTCGAACTTCTTCCAATTGAATTCTACACTCATGGCTAAGCTCCTTCTCTAGTTGACAGGGTTGTTGTTTAGCGCATTCGGCCTTTAGGGTGGTGGATGAAGGCGTTCAACTTCCTTACAATCGACAGGTTTATAGGAAGTTGGATTAGTATCAACATAAACGACAATCCATTTACCAAAAACTTTTCCGATAGACGCCGTACGACCCGTATCAGCTATCCCTGGCGACGGCCAATTAAGTTTTTCTTTTTGCCATTCAGTCCAACCACCATTTTCAAACGCGCGCCACTTACCGCACATGAGCATCGTCTCTCCCTGCCATTCGTAATCGACATGAAGATCATCAGAGCTGGGCTTTGAAGCAACGGCAAGGACTATAGGATCGAACTGGTAAATCTTACCCTCACGCTTTCCAAAGTAGTCGCCGAATTCGCCTGCGCATTTGCCAAACACGCGAGACTCCCAAAACTTTGTTGCTTCTGATCGCGCTTCTTCTTCAAGCCGCTGTTCTTTGCTTTTGCAACCCGTCAAGCAAGCCGCAATCAATGCCAGGATCACAACCGTGGTGTTGATGATCTTCATTTCTTAATTGTCTCGAATAAACTGGTTGAGCGTGCGCATGAAATCCCGATTGTCGCTCTTGAGGTAAAGCCCCCGAACTGGAACTTCATCGATACTTCCCCTGCTTATTCCGGTTTCGCGCCGCACGGGGTACGAATACGTCCCATCGCCGTGACTCACTGCGACTGCCTTGCATGCCTGTGAAATTACGACTACAAGGCAGATCTTCTCCTTACCCTGTTCCCCAACAGCAACTTGACGGAATGACACAATTTCGCGATCGTATTTGATGTGCTTTGCGATCACGTCTCTCGCGAACTTAAGGCGGCTCTCGAGTTCATGGCCGTCACCTATACCAACGACTTCTCTATTGTCATTCACGCCCACAATGAGAACCCCACCTGAGACGTTTGCAAAGCTGGCGACGTCTTCCGCGAACGTAACCTTCGCTTTAGTCCTTTCGGGCTCATTCTTCACGTGCCAAATCGTCAGGGTTTCCTTGAAATCCCACAACTGCTGTTCGCTTGTCTTCACGTTTAGGGCTTTCTCTATGAACGCTCGCCAAAATTTATCGCTTTGAAATAGTTCGCGCTGTTCCTTGAATTTCCTTATGTCTAATTCGATATTTCTAAGCGAGTCCCGGATTTCAGTAAAGTATGTTTCACAGTTTCCATAAACAGCATATGCAGTTCTTCTAACTAAGACGCTTTCGGGAACAACGATCTCTGCACCCTCCGACATCACCTCCGGATCCATGCTGTCATAAATCTCGAATCCAATCTCGTTGTAGACATCGTCGTAGACTAGATGTCGGCCTCGTCGCACGCCCAGAACGATCTCGGTGAGAGCATGAAGCTGGCCCATGTTTGGTCTAGCGTTCTCTTCACCCTCAAAATCCATATGCCGATCGCTCATCCGCGTAGAGCCCCACACCCGATACGTAAACAGTATGCGGGGAGCCATCAGATCCCGTTTCATGAGCAAATCAACATAGGCATGCAAGCACTCGATCTCCCAGCTGTGTTGCTCTGCAAAATCTTTCAAAGACAGGAGCAACGCTTTATAGCATTCTGGCTGTCTGCTCTTCAGCTTAGTCGATGCCTGTTTCAACGTCTGTACTGCTTTCAACGTCTCTTCTGTTTTATCGAGCAGTTCGTCAACATCAGTTTCCTTTTCAAATATCCACCAATGGATCTCATCCCTTCCGACTTCTTTTCCGAATTCCGTTTCTTCATGACTCGATCCAATGGCTGCTTTTACCACCTTCCAGCGTTTACTATCCATAGCGTCCCTAGACGTAAGCAAAGCCCAGTGGATTCCACCAAGCTTGATAGTGGTCTCGGAAAACAGGATGTCTTGCACTTTGTTGTCCAGCATCATTTCCTCATCTCGTTCGTGTGACTTAAGAACGACTAAGACTCTGATTAAGATCCTGCATGGATAACGCCTCACAACGCTGATAGGGCTGGACTATCCAGTTCTAAACCACGGAAAGCTTAGTCCAATGAAGGCGTGGCTTGTAACATGGGAATGGGATGGGATCACGCTAGAGTTGAGCAGCCGATCGCCGCAGTGATAAATTCAAGCCGCTCCAGGTTAGAATGAATGAACGAGACGAAGCAGAGTTCATTTGGAAAGAGAGGCCAAAGCCACAACTAAAGTGGCTAAAACCCAGGGTATCTGACCTCTCTGCTTCAAATTCTGTGCGCGCAAACAAATAAAACAACTTGACTGACCTTTGCCTTTGCTCCGACGTCATAGCGACATCGGAAGTCGAACGGCGCGCGGTCATTCCAGATTCCTCAACCAGTTCGATCCTATAATACGGCCTCCTACAAAACTACACACTTCCCTTCGGGCGTGAGGTAGAAGACACCAATGCTATCAGCAAACCCGCTTGGATCATCAACTTCGGTATTCACTCGATACTCAACAAGACCACAATCAAATAGAGCCTGCAGGTGCTTCTCCTCAAACCCGCGTTCCTCCAAATCTTCATAGAAGCCATCACAGATTTCATTAGGTAGACAATAGCTATCAAGGAGCCTGAGCAGCTCGATCACTTTATCAGCAAATGGAAAAACTCCCAGCTTGACCAGACCATCGACCCCACCTACGTCCGTGAAACTCAAGGAAGAGGCCCCAATCAAAAAAAGGAGGTCAGAAGCCATAACCAGGATCCGGAGGCAGATCGGACCATCAATCTGGTCGCCTTCATGGGCCGCATAATTGCGATAATAAGAAAATGCTCCCTCAAAATACTTCTGCGCAACACCCTGCATGTGGTCACCAAAAGGAACTCGCAGCTTGATACCAGGCCCGCTACCAAACACAGCACGCATAAGAGTGACTCCAAATAGTTTCGAAACCCCTGACTTCTCCTTGACCGCCCGTTCTACTTGAGTCATCGCTTCAAGCGCCGCATCTTTGAAGTAACCATCGCTGTAGCGAGGCATACATCGCGCGACAATTCTCGGATGAAGAATCTGGTCAAATTTGTCACTCATCTAAGTGCCTGCTGCTCAGACTTCATTTGAAGAATTATTCCCTGACGCACTAGTGTAGTGTCTCATAA